>Ga0058698_10000342_pt1 | contig 26999 bp, 40 predicted proteins | sample AgamicAsSfe_FD_67288 | JGI IMG/M metagenome (GOLD analysis project Ga0058698, IMG submission 67288) | Agave microbial communities from Guanajuato, Mexico - As.Sf.e | ecosystem: Host-associated > Plants > Phyllosphere > Phylloplane/Leaf | place: Guanajuato, Mexico | collected 2012-05-30
TCTCCACCCTGCCCGCCTACTCCTCACTAACCCTTCTCCACCAGCGGCACCCCCAACTCAACCACAACATGCATGTCCGAGCTCTCCACCGTCGCCATCAAAGACGGCCACCGCGGCCACCCACACCACCTCCAATCCGCCGCCCTCTCTGACCTCCGCGTTCCCGGCTGGCACACAAACCCCGATTCCGAGCGCGCCGACCGCATTTCCCGCCTCGCTGGCCTCGAACGCCTGGGTGCTGTCCGCTCGTCAAGTAGTGCTTCGTTGCCGCCAGGCGCGTCTGCGAATAATCCCAGCGGACTTAATCACTTCGAGAGCGCATATATGATTCCGCCAGGAGGTGCACATGCCCTCAGTAAGGAACGCAGCACAGTCGGGAGTGCGAGCGCGACGGCGAGTGTGGGAGATGCGGGAAGTGCGTATACATATGACGAAAAGGATAAGATGAGTGAAAGCGGGAGTCAGAGCCAGAGTGTGGGTGGGGATGCGATGGAGAGGGACGCGATGGAGCACGACATGGATGACATGGAAGCCGGCACGGTCAGTAGTGTGGGGTTTGGCGATGCGATGAGCGATAATGCCAGTCTGGTGGGTTGGGGCGGAGGCGAGAGGGGCGGGAGTCCGGTAGCGGCGAGTGTGGTTGCAAGTCAGGGGAGTAAGGTGGGGACGCCAGCGGGGACGCCGGCGCCGGAGAGGTTTGGAGGAAAGCTGGGAGGCGGGGGTGCTGGTGCGGCGTTTGGAAGAGGGAGCGAGGAGGAGGAGGAGGATGTGAGGATGGATTGAGATTGAGGACAAGTGTGAGGTCGCGCATGCGAGATGTTGTGAGATCGAAGAAGGAGGGTGGGGCGGAGGCGGAGATTTTGCAGTGCGGTAGATGCTATGGTATGAGGAGGGTTCGCTGGACGAATATACCCAAGTAGAATGACACACGAACGAGATGAAGTCGAACGGACGAAACACGGGTGAATTGCTGGCCAGGCCGGCAGTAGATATCTTGTAAAAGCACATGACCACCAGGCCTGATAACGAGGCACATTACCCTGCCGTTTGTCGCAACACAAGTGTACATGAGCCTATCGAGGACTAATTGCGACTGTGAGTCTTCAGCAGACCGCGCAGTGAGCTCAGAGTGCTGTTTATGCACGTCTCTTGGCAGGACCCTGACCATCGCTCAATCACTATCATCATCCTCACTATTCCCACCCGTGCTCCACCCCGAGCTACTCCCATCCTCAACCTCAATCCTCGGTACTCCCAGCCTTGCCTGCCCAGCCCCAATCGCCAGCATCGCTCCCACATTCCCTCCTCCAGCATCTCCACCCTGCCTACTCCCCCCACCTCTCCTCGCAGGCGGCGGCGCAGGTCTCTGCGCATTTCGATGCGCCTCCCTCACTGGCTCCTCATTCACCTTCTTCAGCCCATTCCCAAGCTCAAGTTCCTGCCCCCCACTCTCCCTCCTCTCCCTCGCCCTTGACGGCGCCAACACGCCCGGTCGTGCACGCACACCTGCCATTTCAACGAGACTTGTCTGGCTCTCTTTGCCTTCTGCAAGATTCATACCGAGCAATTTCTGCGCGACAATGGCTTGGCCCGCACGGACTTCGCGCTCGATTTCGGGTGAGACGGCGGCTTTGCTGGAGCGAGGGCGCGAGGAGAGGCCGGGCATTCCTGAGAGGGCGCGTGGGATGAGTGGGCGTGGTGGAGGAGGTCTAGGACGGACTCGCGTTTTTCGAGACGGTGGAGCGGTGTGGTTTGTGCTGTCGGGAATATCTGAGGGCGTGGGCGAATCTGGGGTTGATGGTTCAAAGGGTGCAGATGCACAGGCGATGGCGAGTTCCATGTCTTCTTCGTCGCGGAGCCAGGAGACGTTGATGCAGCGGCCGACGAGGCGGACGGTTGTTTCGTCGGGCTGGGAGAAGTGGTTGTGGGTTGCGTCGGCGAGGAGGAAGAGGGCGTTTCGTAGTTGTTCGCGTTTGTAGTGGGGTGGATGGCGGAGTTGCGTGTATGCTAGGAGTGGATGTAGAACACGAAGATATGTATGGCGAAGTGAGGCTGGGTGAGAGGCATGGGAGGATGGGTCTCCAGCTGGTGAAGGAGGTGGTTCGTTGTCCGCAGGTAGATCGAGGATGTTGCGGATCAATATGTCAACAAGGACATGCAGGTCGTTGGTGTAGAAGTATTCCTGAGTAGGCTGGTGTGTGAAAAGTAGGTAGAGTAGCTTGAGAATAAGTAGTTGAGATGAGGTTTCACCTGGATCATTTAGCAGGATATCGGGTCAGAGAATGTGTTAGTTGTATGCAATACCTTCTCGGTTTAATAGGTATATTATATTTTCTCCGAAAGTCTTATAAGCTGAGCCATGATCACCTAGCACTTTGAGTACTCTGTTCATCAATGGTATCGTCTCGAGGTCCTTGGCAGCTGCAGGATCATGAGCAGCAACCATGTATTGTTCGTTCAGTACTAGCTACACGTTGTTAGCATCGTCCTCCTAAGGAACAGAATCCGGTCATACCAAAACACGTATAACGTGGTAATTATATGGGTCATTATCATTATCGGAAAGTCCTTCGACAATCTGGAAGAGGTATAAAATGAATTCGTCGTCAATCGTGGCTGAATTCTGTTAATGGGCTGCAAAGTATTGTGAAAATTGCATGCCATCTCATACCAAGTTCGTCGTAAGCAATCTCCTGTATCCTGCTCATCTCGTACATCAGCTCCACCAACACTCGGTGAAGTCCAAGCTCATCATCCGTGCCATCTCTAATAAGTTGAACAAGTCGAGGGAACGAGCCTTCCTCGGTCATGGATATGAAAGTCTGCTCATGATATTTCCCATCGTATACTAGGAATACGGCCAAGAGATGTAGTGTAGGAGCATCATCTTCCTGTGATTACAGATAGCTATTAGTGTTATGTGTCTGTGGATAGAGTACAGGACAGGAAGTACCTGCAAAAGACAGTGCAGTAGTTGTCGCCGAACGTAATCCGTGTGTTTCGTATACAGATCAGACTCCAGTAGGGTAAGGGAACAGCGAGCAATGTCGTCTTCCGAATGCAGAAATGCCTCTGATCTTGTCAGTGAATAAAGTCAGGTGTTCCAGCTTGGGTCCAGAAGCTTGCCTCGATATTGCGCTGTGAACTCCAGCCATGTCCTTAAAGTGTCGTCTATCCGATCGTTTGTACGGCAAGGAGTTGAAACAATGTCGTCGAGCTCTGAAGCTCGAGGTTAGCCATTTGCTATATTCTCGCTGCGATCAGCGTGATGGTTGGAGATAGAACATACCCTCCCAAAACTGGTCTTCAGTCTCAACAAGGCTATCGCCATGCTCCATTCTCGTGCGGAGAAGCTATCGGCGGCGGCGGAAGGTGTGATAGCTTAGACAGAGGAGGCATAGCTCGGTTTACTAGCTGTGCGGACAGTGAGGCTGGCGGGACTGGTCGAGTATGTTTCAATGGCAATCCAATGACGATCTCCTTTTCAATACCTCCATCCTTAACGGGCAGTAAACACCCAACGTCATCCGAATGACAGCACTCTACAAAGTCTCAGTAACTTCACCACCTATCGCGTCAATCAGTCAGCAGCCGACAATCACAGTGACAGATAGATTTAGAATCTTCTCGTCGTTCTGAAGCATCTGAAGCATCTCCATACACCAGCCTACGGTCCAATCATTGATTTATCCTCCGTTATACCACACTGAAGCTCTCGTGCGGAATCACTGGTATCGCACGCTCGAGTATCGGTCACCTCGACGTGGAGCGACAGTAGCCTTACATCGCGGACAGCGATATCCTCCTCAACATGAGTGGCACCAACTTCCTCGAGCGAGCTATTGCAACAGTGAAGAAGGTATATCATCTAGACATGCTGGCTTAGCCGAGCTGATGAGGGAAATCGCAGGCAGTGGAAAGTGATACGGCAGGAGAATATGAGAAAGCATACCAGCTATACTATCAAGCTTGTTCGTGATACCTCCATCAAGGCACAACTTACATCACTAACCTGTATCTTCGAAGTGGAGCTGTTCATGCTCGTGCTAAAATGTACGTCCTTCAGCAGCTGAAAAGAGAGCGAGCAATCATTAACGTTCAGGCTAGATGAGAAGAACGCGCGGCAAAAGCAGATGATCCATGAGAAAACAAAGGAGTACATGGAACGTGCGGAGAAGCTCAAGAAACATATAACAGAACAAGAAGCAGGCAATAAGAAGGGACCGGCAGCGATCGGAGCGAATGGGAAGGCGTCAAATGGCGGAGGCAAGGGAAAGTGCGTACAATTCTAGTCAAGGATGAAGTTCACGTTGGCTGACAGCTCGATCTTTACAGGGAGGATGAGGACGATGACCCAGAATCAAAGAAGCTCCGCAATGCGTTACAAGGAGCCGTACTCTCGGAAAAGCCAAATATCAAGTGGGAGGATGTCGCTGGTCTGGATCAAGCAAAGGAGACGTTGAAAGAGACTGTCATATTACCCGTCAAGTTTCCACATCTCTTCGTTGGGAAAAGACGGCCGTGGAAGGGTATCCTACTATATGGACCTCCAGGTACTGGAAAGAGTTATCTTGCCAAAGCCGTTGCAACGGAGGCAAACAGCACGTTCTTCAGTGTAAGCAGTAGTGACCTGGTTAGCAAGTGGATGGGAGAGAGTGAAAGGTATGTTTCGAATATTGAACATCAATCCTCTGAATGCAACAGAATATCAGCTAACAATGTCCCAGACTCGTAAAACAGCTTTTCAACATGGCGCGAGAAAACAAGCCCTCGATCATCTTCATCGACGAGATCGACGCTCTGTGCGGTCCTCGTGGTGAAGGTGAATCAGAAGCCAGTCGGCGCATCAAGACCGAATTACTCGTCCAAATGGACGGTGTTGGTAATGATTCCAGAGGTGTGCTCATTCTCGGCGCCACGAATCTGCCGTGGCAGCTCGACGCAGCCATTCGACGACGTTTCGAGCGAAGAGTACACATCACACTGCCTGACGTTGCCGCACGGTCGAAAATGTTCGAGCTTGCTGTCGGTGACACACCCTGCGAATTGAGCAGCGCCGATCTACGGAATCTAGCACAGATGACCGAGGGGTACTCCGGGAGTGATATCAGTATTGCGGTGCAAGACGCGCTGATGCAGCCGGTACGGAAGATTCAGACTGCAACGCATTACAAGAAAGTCATGGCGCCGGTAACGGCGGAGGATGGGACAGTCACGCAGGTGGAGAAGCTGACGCCATGCTCGCCGGGAGATGCGGACGCGGTGGAGATGACGTGGTTGGACGTAGATAGTGAGAGGCTGTTGGAGCCACCGTTGACGGCGAAGGATTTTGCCAAGTCTATCAAGGTCAGCCGGCCGACTGTGAGTCAGCAAGACCTGGTGCGGAATGCGGAATGGACGACGGAGTTTGGTAGTGAGGGATCATGAATGATAGCTGATGGTCAGACTTCATCGAACAAATGGCATCAAGACAGACGTCGAGGTTCAGGAGATGAATGTACTATCCCTCCTTGTGCGAAGCATTGAGTGAAGCCATTGCCACGATCACTGAGGCATACTCTCGGATCACACCGCCGCAGCGCCCTGCTCCTTCTCGCTCGCTGCCTCTGCCTTTCCAGCCCTTTTCAAGCTTTCCGGAATAACCTTCAAACTGAAGTCTACAGTCGGACAGCCCTGATGAACAGAACTCGTACTGATAACATCCACATCCTCACAAACATACTCCCCCACATTCTCCCTCGTCAACCCCCCACTCACCTCAATCAAGAACGCAAACCCTTCCGCCCTCAACTTCCTCTTCAGCCTTCCCGCCACCTCCCTACACTCTCCTGGGCTGAAATTATCAAGCATGACCACATCCGCCCCGGCCCTCACCGCCTCCTCTGCCTCCCCTTCACTCTGACACTCCACCTCCACTTTAACCGCAAACCCACCCGCCGCCTTCGATGCCTGCACCGCCTCGCTGATCCTGCCGCCGCAAGCCCAGATATGATTGTCCTTGAGCATCGTCATGGCGCTTAGGTCGTGACGGTGCGCGTCGATGCCGCCGACAAGCATGCCGTATTTCTCGACGAGGCGGAACCCGGGCGTCGTTTTGCGCGTGCCGGCGAGGGCGTTGGGGTAGCCGGCGTAGCGGAGGTGGGAGAGGAGAGAGGAGGAGGCGGTCGCGATGCCGGAGCAGCGGGCCAAGGTGTTGAGGGCGACGCGTTCGCCGAGGAGGAGCATGCGGATGGGGCCGTGGACGGTGGCGCAGTGGGTCTTGGTGTTGGCGGGGATGGGAGAGCCCTCGGGGAGGTGCCAGGTTACGCTGGGAGTGGAGAATTAGTACTACGGGGAAGGCGGAAGGGAAGGGGTTAGCGTACGTGCAGTCGAGCTGGTGGAAGACCTCGTCGAAGAAGGGGACGCCTGCGATGATGCCCTAGAGATGACGTTAGTGTGGAATCTCAGAGTAGATCTCAGAACCGATGAACGTACGGCACTCTTCCCTAGTAACTTCGCTTCTGCCATTTCATCTCCGACGACGAAGCCACCATAGTCGAAAGTTGGTGTGTCTTCCTCGAGCCATTCTGATATCATGCGTTTATATGTTTGTGGCAATAGATGGGCTGGCTTGCCATGCTTCGGGGCGCCCTCGAGACGAGCCATTACGATTTGCTGCTGGCGACTTCCGTAGGTATATATGCTGAGCTGAGCTGAGCTGTATAAATTTCCAAACCTATATCCACAAAGATATTCCAACAGGAGAAGCTGGATCAGTAGTCCCCAAGGAAGATTCCAAGAAGCTTCGAGGAGAGTGCCGTGGAGACTTTTTTCTTGCACAAGTGAGGGTATATATCACGTAGATGAGGATGAGATGGTGGAAAGATGTCTAAGAGAGGAGGACACTATAAGGAAGTAGGATAATGTAGGATTGGCATGTCAAAAGGTTAAGCACAATGCCATGGTTGCGCTGCCGGGCGGCGAAACCTGGGGGTCATGGAGTCAACGCCGGCCGGTTCAGGGACAACACTTGTCATATGGAAAGTCATCTTGTCTTCTACCACCTCACTGAGTACTCGTACCTCACACGATCCTCAGATGATATCAAGATGATCCTACCACTCTCTCCGGCCATAGCACTCAGTGTACTCCTCTTTCTCTCGTCACCTGTCCTAGCACAATCTCCTGCAGACATTCCCTCCGACACACCCGTATCCCAGATCCTAAAACTAGCCTCCTCGGCACTATCCTCAGGCTCGTCACAAGATGCGCTCGCCTACTACGACATCGCCGTAACGCGCGACCCCAGCAATTACCTCACACTCCATAAACGAGCCCTCACACACATGAGCCTGGGCCGAAGTCCACAAGCCCTAGCAGATTTCGACAAGGTGTTGGCTATCAAGCCAGACTTTCAAGGTGCTCTAACACAACGAGCACGGATAAAGCAGCGGAATGCAGATTGGAAAGGTGCACGGACAGATTACGAGGCAGCAGGCAAGGATGTGGCAGCAGAAGCGCTAGAAAGACTCGCAGAGGCAGAGCAGGCGGCGAGTGCAGCCAGGGCAGCGGACAAAGCACAGAAGTGGGAAGATTGCGCGAGGCAAGCCGGGGAAGCTATTGTGGTTGCTAGTGGTGCGCTGGACTTGCGAAGGCTACGGGCGAAGTGTAGGGTGGAGCAGGGAGAGGTTGAGTCTGCTATGCAAGATTTGAGATATGTGTTACAGATTGATACTGGCGCCACGGATCTTGCATTGGAAGTAAGCGCAACGATGTTCTATGGGTTGGGTGATGTGGATAAGGGGCTGGAGGCTGTAAGGAAGTGTTTGCATTCGGATCCGGAGAACAAGCTTTGTGGACGATTGACGAAACGGGAGAAGAAGGTGGAAAGAGAGTTGAAGAAGGTGAAACAGTTGATGGAGAAACGGACGTTCAGTGGTGCTGTGAAGTTGCTGGTACCTTCAGCTAGCGGTGAAGATAAAGGGCTTATCTCAATCGTGGAAGAGGATTACAAGGAGTACAAGGAGCAGGGCTTGATCTCGTCAAAGTCACCGGAGGCACTACGAATTCAGCTGTTGGAAATGACCTGCGACTCCTTCATCGAGGTATGTCAATCCCATGTCCCCTATTCACTGCACAGCTAAAGGTCCCTCAGATGAACAGCCACAAGCGCGGCGCACCCTACTGCAGCACTCTCCTCTCTCTCTCACCCACCTCTCGCCCGGCCCTCTTCCACCTCGCCCTCTCCCAACACACCTCCGAAGACTATGAAGCCGCCCTTCGCACCCTCCAAACCCTCAAAGACGCTCATCCCCAGTTCGCCTCCGACCCTCGCTTCTCCAAAGCCGCGCAAGAAGCACAAATCGCCCTCAAGCGCTCCAAGCAAAAAGACTACTACAAAGTCCTCGACGTGTCCCGCGACGCCAGTCCCAAAGAGATCAAGCGCGCCTACCTCAAGCTGTCAAAGGTGCACCACCCGGATAAGGCGCCAACGGAGGCGGAGAAGCCGGCGTATGAGAAGAAAATGATTACAATTAATGAGGCGTACGAGGTCTTGGGTGACCCGGAGTTAAAACAGAGGTTTGATAATGGCGATGATCCGAATGATCCTGAGGCGCAGAGAGGGCCGGGTGGGCCGGGACAAGGACATCCGTTCTTCCAAGGAGGCCCCGCTGCTGGGCAGCAGCAACAGTTTTTCTTCCGGCAGCAAGGCGGAGGTGGTGGTGGTGGCGGTGGCGGAATGCCGTTCGGGAGCATGCCAAATTTCGGAAATATGAAATTTGGGTGAGCATGCTGTGTCTAGAGGCTCGCGGAAGGATGCGTTGGCATCGAGGGCATGGACAGAGCTGGACCGCCTTGGACACAAGCGGTCGAATCGCAGCAATAGCTCCTATATCTCTAGCGACCATCTATGCTTCACAGTGCCAATCTCAGTGCTATGTATATATTTCTACTCACCTCGACTACAACAACAACATCTCCGGATATTCGCCACCCACGTGACCACGAACCACGTCCGTCTTCTCGATTGGAAGCATACCTCATCAGCACTCCCAAAACACGCGATGCCTCCCCCACGAGCCCTCGTCCCTCTCTCCCTTCTCTCTCTCCAACAACACATCCCCTTCGCCATCGCCCAGCCCACCATCCGCCACTATTCCACCACCCTATCCCCTTCCCCCCCACCTCCTATCGACGCAAAACAGCTCGCTCACCACCGCACCCGCATCGGGAAGTGCTTCTTTGCTGGTCTTCCTGCGGACCAACTCGAGCGTGCTGGCAATGTGCTCAAAGTGCTGACGCTGGAATGGAGGGAGCTGTTGGCCGGGAGTGAGGGGTTCCTGACGGAAAGGGCGAAGAAAGGGGGAGGACTGTGGAGGAGGAGGGTCGAGTGGGGTGATATGGTGAGTGTGAGTGTGTGCGTGATGTGTGAGTTGTGACTTTGGTAGTGGGCGGAGTGAGGCAGAGGGTGGTGAAGGAAGGAAGGAGAAAGACGTGGTGAGGAAAACCGTCGGGTGGAGGGTGAAGTATTGAGGTAAGGGAGGAGCAGAAGATGGGGGCAACGGAAAGTGGAGAATGGCATGCGTGACGGGTCGTTTCAGACGAACGTATGAGCACAGTGATTGGCGAAATAGCGATGCGAGGACAGCCCGAGATCAGGGTGGTTCTAAGACTACTAGACTTGCTTTACGTGAAGTCATGAAGTAGAACATGCTGACTGAGGCGGCCATCGCCGGTCTAGGACTCCATGGGTATTTGACATCATACACCCCTAACCTGCTCGAAGTAGCAGCAGCTCGACCTTGCCTAGACAATACTGACCACTCGCCGTCTCCTTCTAGGTCACGTCAATAACGTGTAAGTCTTCCCCTGGCACCAAATCCGCTCTTCCCCTCGTTTTCTTCCGCCATATACCAGCTCAAATCCTTACTCCCCCACCTCCAGACAATACAACAGCTATGCCGAAGCCTCCCGCGTCGCCTGGCTCACCCACTACGCCACGCATCTCGACCCTGCCCACAGCGCTGCCTGGCGTGCACTGTACACGCCGAAAGGTGACGGTATCATTCTGAAGAGCATACGGACAGATTATAAATTTGTACGTTCCCATGTTTTGGCCAGCTCGGCTACACCCCACCATCCATCGCGCGAGGATCCACGTCCAGTTCCGCTTGTTCGAACCGACCTACGCGGCTGCTCCAATCCCTTCTGATGCCAGAGCTGATATTTCGCAGCCCCTGACCTATCCCGACACCCTGACCGTCCTGCACCGCCTGCACTCCGCCCCGGATCCGGAATCTGCCATCATCCCGCTCGATGGGCTAGTGTTGTCAGCACGACATCGACGCCCTGCTGCGAGGTTTACCGAGGAAAATGTGTTGTATGACTATGCGAAGGGGGAGAAGTTGAAGCTGGGAGATAGACCGTGGATGTTTGAGGCCTTGAGTAGGACGTGGGAGGAGCAGGAAGTGCAGAGCAGAAGGGTGGAAGAGAGAGTGAAGTGGGTTGAGAGGGAGATTGTGGCTGTTGAGGGGGCGATTTGACTGAGGGATTTATAGAGGTGATGTATGGAATAATATGAGAATTTGGACGAAAGATGATCAAGAGGCGTACTCTGATTATGCTTGGTGCCTAATATTATCGGGGTATATTGATAGCAAACGCCAGGCTTGCGAGGGTAGCATCCGCCATGAGATAGCCACTTCCACCACCATCCCATTAATTGCTCTCTTCGTCCCTATACACCCACTCCGCTATAAACAGCAGTGACGCCCCTCCCACACACGACCCTCTGCTCAAACTTAACCCACCGATCCCCCAACCTGACCGTCGCCATCGGCGTGGCATGAAACCGATGCAATTCCCCCTTCCCTCTCTTCCCCTCACTGACCTCCGCCGCCCTATCCAACGCATTAATATAAGTCGGCGTGACAATGTTATTCCGCTTGCCCGTCCCCAATTGGTAATATTCGTTGTTCCCGAAAAACAGCACATCCGCGCCCCAATTCGTGTCGTTTTCGTTCGTGCCCTCCCCAGCTTCCACATACGTCACATTGTCCATCGTGGCAGCGACGTGATTCGCTCCGACGGCTATGTCGCGCATCCGTATGGGTACCGACTTGCGTGTCTTCTCGTCGTATTCGAACAGTCCGCTGAATGGTGCAATCTTCGTAGGGAGAGCCTGGACGTGCGTCCAGCGACCATTGCCGAGTTGGCCCCAAATGCCGTGGCCGCAAGCCCAGACATCAGCGGAGACGCGGCCGACAAGAGCTCGGGAGCGGGCGTCGTTTGCATCACTAGGAGAGGCGAGGCGAGTGGCGTCGACAGTGAAGAAGGTGGTGTTGCCGCCTGCAAAGATTTTGGTTACTTTTGGTTGTTGAGAGGTGCCGGCGTAGATTTTGGTAATGGGGACCATGGTGGGAGATTCGTAGTAGGTTGTTTCTTTGGAGGTTTCGCCGATGCCGAGTTGTCCGCGTTGGTTGTCGCCCCAACTGAAGATGCGGCCTTGGCGGTCGAGGGCCAGGGAGTGGTAATCGCCGGCTGCGACTTGGGCGATTTTGAAGCCGTGGAGGGCTTGGATCTCCATGGGTATATCGTAGCGACCCTTTGGTCTTGTGAACCATGTCAATCCGGGAATACCCATTTGTCCTTTTGCTGGATAATCTGCGCTTCCTGATACTGATGACCATACACGACCCGAACTTGACAATAATAGTGCATGCTCAAGACCTCCCGCTAGTTGTGTAATCTTCTCGGTCACGCCCAATCCCTCTGGTGTGATCTTGCGGTATGATATTGGTGATGTATGACTCCAGCCCGGGATCCAGCTTGATTCTGTGGGTTTAGGACCAGCTAATTGTTCTTCTTGAACTGCTGAAAGCGAATATACTTCTCCACTATGCGATAGTGCCAATACACGGTCTTTTGATAGCACCAGCGACTTCAGGTTCTTTCCTTTGAGTGTGACAACCGGTTCCTTGACATCATTCGAGAAATCAGCGCCCCATTGTATCAAGTCGCCTCCTTCACTGATCGCAGCACCAAATGCCCTCGTCAGCTTCATATCCCGCAGTAGCTTGCCATCAAACCACGTCAACCACTTTGGATTCCGCACGAGACTTTGTGGAGCATCTGGCGCAACGACCTTGCCATCATTCGCGCCCCAACTCCACACTCCCGGCTTTTCCCAGCTCTTCCGTACTTGTAGATGCTGCGAGCTGATCTGGTCTCTTGTCTCATTCTTTGTTACACCTGTTGGCTTCAATATCTTCTCGAAGACAAGCTCTGTGGGTGTGGGTGCTTCCGAACCAGCATCAGCGTGGACAATCTGTATTAGCCCACCATTGAGCCATTGATATGCTGTTGTTGCTGACGCAACTGCTGTTACAAGCGCGATGGATCGCAGGAAGTGTATCTGACGTTTGGCAGCGTATGGTGTTGCTGGTCTGAAAGAAGTAAGCCCTCGTCGTTGCTCCTGGTGGCGTGGTCTGAAGTGTCTGGGAAGAGCTTTGGAGGTCGATCTGGCAGTGAACATGGCGGTAGTGTAGCTGTGAGGTAGTCCCTGCTTTGCACTAGGCTAGGATGACCACTGTGTGAGCACTTGAACGCTTCAGAATGATCAGATGGTGATACAGAGAGACGAGATGATTAGCTGTAGATCGATCTCAGTACAACATCGTCATGGACCCTCGATCGAGCCTCCACACCACGTGCGACCGAGGACTACATAATCTGGGGAAGCCTGCCGTCGACTACAACGACACTGTGAACATCTCTGTGGCATTTAGAAGTAGCAATAGCGATCCGAAAGTATATAGCTGGCGGTCAATGCCATAGACATCCAGCTAGAAACGACTCACGCAGCGTTTTTCCCACGAAGATCAAGCACTTGCTGATCGTTCTGCCGTCCATCTGACTGTATTCTCCGCTAGCATTGTGAGCTGAAGTGTGCCGATTGAGAAAGACAATTATTACGCCAGAAGCTACAAGTGTTCAGGCTATGACGACGATACGTTTGGTCAGGCAAGAGGTGTGGCGAAGATCGCTCTCGTCTAGCCGCAGCACAATATACTCTACAGCACGTTCTTTATCCTCAACATCGAGAAGCTACAAGGAAGAAGCGGCCGAAAATCAGGAGCCAGTAGCTTCGCACAAGGGCTATGGAAAGCTCGCCTTGCCGAACCCAACACTGCCACAAACGAAAAAGAAACAGCAACAAGCAGACAAGCCCAAGAACAACCCCGAAGAAACCCACACCACCTCCCTATCCGAGCAAATCTCAACCCTCCGCACCAGCCTCGCCTCCGCCAAAACAACAACCCTCCAAAAACTCATCATCTCCGACATCCCCGCCCACCACACCGGCCACATCCGCATCATATTCCTCAACAGCCCCTCCAACCTCAACGCCCTCTCCCGGTCCCTCCTCTCCGAACTACAATCTCAAATCGCCTCCATCCACGCCGAAGGCCACAAAGGCCCCACGCGCGCCCTAATCCTCGCCAGCACAACCTTCAAAGCCTTCTGTTCTGGCGCCGACCTAAAAGAGCGGAAAACTATGACCGAAGAGGAAGTAACCTCCTTCCTGTCCACCCTCCGCACCACCTTCAACAGCATCGCCACACTCCCCGTCCCCGTCATCGCCAGCATCGCAGGCCACGCCCTCGGTGGCGGGCTCGAACTCGCTCTCTGCGCACACCTGCGCTATCTCGCCTCCAACGCCATCCTTGGGATGCCCGAAGTCGGTCTGGGCATCATCCCCGGCGCGGGCGGTACATATCGCCTGTCCTCCATCATCGGCGCACCGCAAGCCCTGCGGATGATACTGACGCAACGGCGCTATGCTGCTGCGCATGCGCACAATATCGGACTCGGAATGTACAGACCTACAGTGGCGAATGTGATTAGGAAACTGGGATTGGATGTCGAGGGACAGCGGGAGGCGAGTTTGGCGGAGGCGGTGCATGAGGCGTTGAGGATATCGGAGGGGGCGCCATTGGCGGTGAGGGCGGTGTTGGAAGCGATGGTGGGCAAGGAGAGACCGAGGGGAGAGGTGGAGGAGAGTATGGCGTATAAGAGTCTATTGGGGACGAGTGATCGGAGAGAGGCACTGGCGGCATTTGCGGAGAAGAGGAGTCCGGTGTTCAAGGGAGAATGAACGTATATATTCAGATCGCACGGAACACAGGCTCTGTGTCAAAGTGTTTCAACTCCCAAGCCCAGGTCACGTACCAGTACATTGCATGATCATCATGGTCCACTACACTTCTCTTTGCCTTGCTCTCGCTACGCTGGCACTTCTTATCCAGCCCACCTTGCTTCATAACGCCCGCCTGCCACCAGACCCACCCACCGCACTAATCACACCTAAGCTCACTTTGTTACTTTACTCAAAATCGATTTCCACATACAAAGAGTGGCGTAGAAGGTCATTCGTCCGACCCAACTTCCCGCCTCCTTTGCCCCACCCACACTCCGCAAGAGTCAACCCAACCGCATCACCTCCTCCAACAACACTTCTCAATACACCCCCCACCGCTAACTACTTCTTTCCGTCCCTTGCTATCGCCGACTACTCGGCCCAAAATCAGCCTCCACAACCTTCCCCGCCCGCTTCTTCCCCTTGACCGCAAACTCCGCCAGCAGCGCCAAATGATCACTCGGATAATGACAACTCGGGAAGCCCGGACACCGCGAAAGATATCCCTCGTCAACCTTTCCCAGCAGCCCGGTCACGCTCATGTGCGGCGTGGTGTACCAGATATAGTCAATCATGCCCTCAAATGCAGGCGTGTAGTTGGTGAACGGCAAATCCTTTATCGAGTATGCAGACTTGAGCGTGAAGGGATGCGACATGCCGTTGCGGGTGAAGGAGCCGTAGCTATATGTGCCGAGATCGGGGTGGTCGGGCGCGAGGGTGCCGTTGGCGAGGAGTTCGTAGACGCCGGAATCGGGGAGGGAATTCGTGTCGATGCAGATGATGAGTGGGATTGAGGTGCCGACGGTGTATTCTTGGCTCGGTAGTGGTTCGGGCAGAGGCTCGGGAGGGGCGGCGGGCTCAATCACGTCGCCGTTTTCGTCGAGCACGTCGCCTTCGGAGAAGCTGAATGGACGTTTGTCCTTGCAAGGTGGTATTTTGGTGTACTCGTCTGCAATCTTCGAGAGCTGATCGAGAAGAATAGCGATCTGGACGACTTTAACGTCGCGGTATGCTGCATCCCAGTGGCAATGCGAGTTCGCCACAATAAGACGCTCGCCAGTTTGGCGGTTTTCGAGTAAACAGACGACGGCGATGTTGTCGCGAGGCATAACACGGTTGAAGACGTCATGCTCAGACTTCATGTCAGGACGGTTGATGGCGATGTTTGAGTAATCTATGAGTCGTTTATCAAGAAGGATGTACCTGTCGGGATAACAATTAGTGCTTGCGCATGACCGATCTGTACAGGCCGTCATACTTGCTATTCTTGAAGAACGTAGCACATCCATCGACCAAGCTAGACTCATTATTTGTCCATTTCGCACGAGACTTAGGCCAGAACATGCCCTTGTAGTCTTTGTGCGCTAGATCCGGCCGGAAGAGGTTCTGGTAGCTTTCCTGATCAATCTCTTGCAAACACACAATGTCCGCATCACGACCCCGGATCTCCTGAAGAATCAATTCTTTTCGGTGACTCCATCCCAAGTGCGCGCGAGAGGTATACCCGTACATGGCATGAGTTGCCATTTTGTCGCATAATGTGTTGTAGCTAAGTACTTTGAGGCTCTCTTGCTGTCCACCACTTCTCGATTCGTCCACAGAAATCCAGTCTCTGTCAGCAGGCGCTTCCGGCTCTATGATAATGTCAGCATTTTCGACTATCGCCCGCGTGTGCATGTCTCCTTACCTGGCGCAGTATCTTGTAGGAATGCTACCACTGCCTCTGTACCGTTCTCCACTAACATGTCCTTGACCTCACCGTTCAGTCTATCATTGCCCTCTATTCCAAGCATCTTCAGCTGACACAGAGATCCGACCTCATATGGCAAGGTTTCCAAGTCGTTATCGAATAAAAGCAATGTCCTTAGGTTCACTAGCATGCCCAACTCTTGTGGTAGGAAACTCAGATTGTTCTTCGAAACGTCCAAATATGTAAGCGCGCGCAATTTGCCTATCCTTTCTGGTAGGGCTTGTAGGTTGTTATTGCCGAGATAGAGTTTTGTCAAGAATTTGAAGGCAAACATGCCCGGTGAAAGTGCGCGAAGAGATTGTCCTGCCATGTCCAGCTCTGTCCAGCTATGCTTCTCGCCTTCTTTGACACCCGCTGCCTTCGTCCGGTCAGATTCTCCTTCTCGTTTTGCCGGCTCATTGCCATTGCCTGTGCCGGTCTTCTGGCTGCCATGTATCCGTGCATGAGGATGTGCTCCAGACAGCTCTTGACATTCCCGGTATAACGTCAATTGCTGTTGCCAATGCTCGTTCACTGGTCGATTAAGTCCGTTCTGCGTGTGATTTGGTGTACCATTACGTAGCTGAGTCGGGTTGAACTGCGGTGTGCTGGCAGTGAAACCGGAAGAGGAGGCGTTGTGCTGATGTGCGCTAAAGTTCGCCGCATGCCCGTGCCCGTTGTGATCTGGTTGCTGTCGATGTTGAGGATGTGCTTGATGTTGTTGGCCCTGAAAAGCTTTCGATGCGTTCATTTGCATTCCATATTGCTGGTGTCCATGACCGCCATTCATAAAGACATTGTGCCCTTGTTGCTGTTGTCGCTGGTTGTACATTGCAAGGAATAGGACTTCGATTGAGAGGCGTGGTTACAGTATAGATCGTGCGGAAATCCCATGCAAGTTGTCCTCTATCGAAGTGTATCAAATGGCGAAGTGTGCTTAGCTGTCCACTTTGTCAATACCCAAACGATGTCTACTCGACAGGCAAGGGCCACCTTTGTCCGCGCAAAAGTTGCTGCCCTCAACTGCCAGCAGCTGAGACGTTCTTGTATCTAAATCCGTGGTCGTACAGAGAGAGAAGGGTTGTAAAGATTATCAAAAGAGGTCCTTCGCTTCCTGAACATGGATTCCGAAATACAGAAGGGTGAATCTCTTAACGATTGTGTTGGCACCAATCGTTGGTGATGAGCGCTTCCGTGTCAGTACCAGGTGGAAGCGTCGAGTGTTGCCAGTCTTGTAGGTTGTGATTCGGCGCACTACGCTGAACGACCCTGGTGTGGTTCAAGAGCTAGGAAGATGCTGCTATCAGAGATGATGATGATGGTTTGTCGATGAGCAGCTCGGGAGTCAAGGGAACCTCAATGGAAGGGTCGGAACGGTCCAGAAAAGGGCGGCCACAAACGCGTCTATCTATCAAGTGTCAAGATCCAGCTACCTAGCTTCTGTCGATATGGAATTAGTATAAGCCGCCGAAGAATAAGGACATTGAGTAGTACAATAGGCTGGAGTATGGGTTACGCAGCGGGTGTCGAAAGTTCCACATAGTCGACGTCGATCGCTAGATTCAGATTACCCCTTTATGGATGATCTCGTGTCTAGGAGTAGGTATTAAACTACCTTAGCATTACATCGACATGACTATATAGTCCATCATCAGCTCGGCTTTGTCTTCAAGAGCTGTCTGGAGGCTGCCCGACACTCGCAGACAATGTTTTATAAAGTACTCCTGCAACCATAACATCCCAAACCTGCATATACCTTCACATTCGAGCTACCTCTTAGAGTTGACCCAGCCAGCCAGTTCCTGCTCAGCATGAGTCATTAGTCTCTGCCTTGCTCTTAAGCCCCCAGCCAGTGTATCGCCCCTCTCAGCTTGAGTCCGCCTGCATGGGAAGTGCCGCATGGATTGCTTTTGCTCAAAACTTTTTTTCTCATACTGCATCGTCCACATTGAGGCTCTTAAGCCACACTCGTCGCCAGCCCTTCTGTGGTCAACCATGCAGCCTAGCGCCAATGTCATGCTGATGTCATTCGTCCTGAGCTAACCGTCCATTGAGGCAATTCATAACCGAGCGACCGGTAAGGGCGATCGTTGCCTTGACCTCCAAGAATTCTTCTTGGTCATCAGAAGTCCGGAAAGATCCAGGTCAGAGTGCTGTGAACCCTTCTTAGACTCGTGCTCGAGCTTCTTAACTAAAACCGCAGTATCCTCGAGCATCGCATGATACTCTCATACTCAAGAGCAGTAACATCGTGTAGTGGACTATATGTCGCTACACTTCGCTGCCTGCAGTATGACGGCCTTCGGTGTCAAACGTGCTACTTCGCTGAGCAGCGACGCGGTTCGTGATGGATGATGGTATGACTGTATCACGTCCGCTAGCCATTCAAGAACGTGCATATGCCTGCTTGAGGTTCCGATACTTTCTCAAGTAATACCTACAGCACTGTCAGTCCTACTCACAGCACACATCCAGCATATTTCGAGCCCCGTGTCCCCCTTCTCATCTTCCCTGCTCCATACATAATATGCAACAAGAAGTAGACATACAGTGCTTCAATCTCTACACACCAACGCGTTAGCCGCGCCAATTACGCTCTCACAAAGTACACAAACTATCATCCCGACTGACTCACCTTTCCTCACAAACTCAGCGCGCGCAATACCATTCCTGATAGCGTCTTCATCCCGCACCTCAATCTGGCTGGAAAAAGCTTTGTGCAGTCTGGAGCGGAAGTAGTCGTAGCCAAGCGGGTATTCGTGGCCCATGTAGAGGAGCTCTGGGATTTGTTAGTGACAATTGCTGGGAAATGGAGAATGATCATGGGGATGAATTTTGGCAAGGCAACGATACAGTAAGCGGTGAAGATTGAGTAGAGGAAGGGTAGAGGAAGGGTAGAGGAAGGGTAGAGGAAGGGAGGAGTATAGGGTAGTGAGTACAAGATAGAGGAAAGAATGTAGTATCTGCAATAGTAGGCCAGGAAGTGAACGTGCCTTTGTAGATGCGGAGCACTTGGTGTCGAAGACTTGGAGCTGATGACATGCTGAAAGGTTCGTGTCTCGAGTAGCAAGTATACAACCTTCTGACGATCACCCGGAATTATAGTCACACTACAAAACTGATCGCAGGACGATGGTTAGACGACAGTGCTATGATATCGTAGTCCGTCTCCCTGGAACGGAACCTCCGGGAAAGCCTCGGCAATGGTTTCCTTCACTGGCACATAGACTATGTATAGGTGTGGCAAGCAATAGCAAATTAACAAGGAACCTGATCCTTTATTCAGTGAGTTGTAGTATACCTTGTTGCTATAATTCTATGGACATGATATGAGTATCGATTATCTTTAAGTCTTGCTAGATCTCCTATATTTTCATTTCACATTCAGGCAAGATGCTCATCTGACACATCTAAGCCTTCCAGGTCGTAAACCTCGTCTTGCTACCCCATGTCTGTCCCTTCTTCAGGACAACCATGTGCTTCCACTCTGGGTGGTTGATAGCATTAACGTATCTGCTCGGCTCAAGCGCAAGTCCACTCCTCGGACCTCTCGCAGGAACCTTGTGGCCGCCCTCATTGATCTCCGGCACATTGATACCCTCGCCAGTGTACACCTGGAACGCGGGCTCCGTCGTGTCCATCTGGAGATGGATTCCAGACTTGGTGTGGTGTAGCGCTATCGCGGGCCTGAGGTCGTTGCCGCGGGTGTCGATGCCAACTTCCTTTGGCCTCTCCTCGAGGACGAAGCAGTGGTCGATGAAAGGTTCCTTTTCATTGAGGGTGAAGCCCTTGCCCGTGGTGATGCCAGGGAACTTTGCGATCTCACCGGTTGGGAGGGAGGCGTCGTCGACGACCTGGTGGAGGTTGGTGAAGAGCTGGACTTGGGTGCCTGCGATTGTGTCTTCGCCGGAGAGGTTCCAGAAGCTGGCGCGGAGGTCGGTTAGCAGGAAGTTCGCCCAGCATCTGTTGTTTGCGAACATACCCGTGGTTTGTGACGTTGATGACAGTCTCCTCGACTTCGTCACCCACAAGCTCAATCTCGTACTCCCAATCCAAGGTTACACCATCCATGCCGCCCTTCGCCTTGCTGACAGCGTAGTAAACCTTAGCCTCGACCGTTCCAGGGAACCCAGCATCGCCGTCCTTGCTAATGTGCTTGAACATGACCTCCTCCCTTCCGTTCCTGTTCACAGGTGTAGGTCCATCCCAAGTGGCCTTTCCCCACCCGTTGCTGCCACCGTGCAGGTTGTTCTTGCCAGCCTCGTTGGCCTCGAGCTCGTAGGACTTGCCATTGAGGCTGTCGATCTTGGCTGCGGAGATACGGTTGGCGACGCGGCCGATGGTCTCGCCGAAGAAGGTCTTGTTGCCGGTCTTTTTGTAGATTTCCTCGGAGGGGTAGCCGAGGGCGATGTTGACGCCGCCGACTGTGAAGGACTGGATGATGGCGCCGAGGGGGAGGAACTCGACGGGGCCTGATTTGAAGGACATGGTGTTGTAGTGGGGTTTTGGGCGGATTTGATTGAGTGTATTGCGTCCAAGGAGATTGGTGAAGGTGTGATAAGGAGAAGGAGGACGAAGTCGTTTGGTAAGTAGAAGAGTTGCCATTTGTTGACGATGAAAGGTGATGCTCTAGGCTAAATGACCCCGCCCCCACTATGGTTCAGTATAGCCTATCTCTTATCTCGGGGGATCCATGTCCGGCCACGAGGGAGGCGTGGAAGGTGGCATGTTGTGTAGTCTTGGCGACCTCGCTGCTAGAGAGAAGGGACTTGGAGATTAGAGGCTCATGTTCTAGTACTGTTGGTGGTGATTGAAGGAAATGACTTCGCCCATCATTGCTTCTACTCTATCTTGATCTTAATTATGCTTCAACGTAACTCATCATCATGTCACTTCACATCCTACTTGCGGATCAACAAACTCGTTCCTGTCATCTCCTTTGGCTGCTCAATGCCCATGACATCCAAAATCGTCGGCGCCACATCACCCAGCACGCCGTCCGTCTTCTTCAAGCTCCAGCCTTCAGGCGCGTTCGCCATGACGAATGGCACCTTGTTCAGTGTGTGTGATGTCTTCGGGTTGCCCTCTTCATTGAGCATCTCCTCGGCGTTGCTAGAAGCGTGTCAGCTAAGATTTAGTGAGTGTGTAGTATTCGTGACATACCCGTGATCCGAGGTCAAGAAAAAGACGTAACCGTTCTTCTTGCAAGCTTCGTATACCACGCCGATTGCCTTATCCGTCGCCGTGACACCCTCAATCGCTGCCTCGTAAACACCAGTATGTCCAACCATATCAGGCGGTGCGAAGTTGTTCATCAGGAACTCAAACTTCTTGTCACCAATGCGCTCTGCCAATTTGTCACCAACCTCTGCGGCGCTCATCTTCGGCTCCTTGTCGTATGTGGCGACCTTTGGTGACGGGATGAGCTCGCGCTCCTCGCCCTCAAAGACCTTCTCGACACCACCATTGAAGAAGAATGTGACGTGGGCGTATTTCTCAGTTTCGGCAACGTGACACTGCTTGATATCTTTCTTTGCGAACCATTCCGCTAACACGTTGCCCATATGCTGAGGAGGGAAGGCAATAGGGTAAGGATAGTGAACGGCGTACTGTGTCATGGTTGTGAGGGAAATGTCCTTGGGGTAAGCAAAGTCCGGCCGCGGCGAGCGGTCGTAGCCTCCAAGCAGTTGTGTGATTTCTCGGACACGGTCGGATCTGTAGTTGAAGAAGTAGAGTGTGTCGTTGTCCTGTACACGACCATCCTTGCCGTTCACGATGATCGGCTTCAGGAACTCGTCGGTCTCACCAGCCGCATAGCGCTCTTCAATAGTCTTGACCGGGTCTGAGCTTTCCTCGCCCTTACCGAGCACAACACCGGCCATACCAATCTCCACACGCTCCCAACGCTTGTCACGGTCCATGATGTAGTAGCGTCCAACGACTGTAGCGATCTTGCCAATGCCTAGCTCCTCGGTCTTCTGGAGAAGATCTTTCATGTGGCCGAGACCTGACTTTGGATCGGTATCACGCCCATCGCCGAAGAAGTGGATGAAGACGTGGGGAACCTTCATTTCTTTTGCAAGCTCGAGGAGCTTGAAGAGATGAGTGATGTTGGCGTGCTAGTATTGTCAGCCTTGTGGCCAGATTTCGAGACCAATCATTATACTGACGACACCACCATCTGACACAAGTCCGAGCAGATGTAATCTCCCATTGCCGTCGATAGCGCGCTGGAAAGACTTGGTGAGGTTCTCAACCTTGTTCAATTCACCCTTCTTGATTGTCTGATCAATGCGCACAACCTGTTGTCTTGTCTCAGCTAGGTTTCCCTCTTCTCTTCTTCTGCTGTTATGTACACACATCCTGCCATACTACACGACCAGCGCCAATGTTCAAATGCCCGACTTCACTGTTTCCCATGAGGCCCTCGGGAAGACCGACAGCTAGCGACGATGCCTCAAGCTCGGTAAAGCCCTGCGCAGTCTTTGACTTTGGACTGGCAAAGTCGTCCATGACCGGTGTCTCCGCTGCGAGGATAGCATCGCCCTCTTTGGGTGACTTCTCGGTGGGAATGCCCCAGCCGTCGATAACGACTGTGTTTTCTTGTCAGACGGATGCATGTTGCAGAAATAGCACGGGACTCTCACCCAGGACAGCCTTTTGATCTACCTGAACCATCTTGAATTGAGACGATCGTGGAGCTTATAGAAGGTTGCTTTCTGGAAGATGATAAGGTTGTTCCAAAGATTATTTGTTGTCGCCGGCACCCCTCCCCACCATTGGCTTGTCCCGCAATTAGATCCCAGACGAAACCATTACGTAGCATATCAAGTGAGTAAGCAAGTCAGTAAGTATATGAGGCATGCATTATACTATCTGTAGTCGTGCGTGGCTATGTCTGCTTCTCGCCTTTCGGTGGTAGCAGCAGTACATACTCTCTTTCGCTATCCCCGAATTTGACCACGTCTCCGCTCAAACATTCAACATATCTTGCTGCTTCAACCTTGCTGCCGTTGAGCATCGTCCCGTTCGCGCTCTCCAAGTCCAGCACGTAAAGACCAACCTTGCCCTTCTTGTCGCCGAACTCATCCTTCTTGACCACATACCGGAACTGGAAGACAGCATGCTGCTTACTACAACTCGGATGCTCGACAGGTATATCAGCTACTGCTGTTTCTCTTCCCAAAAGCCAACAGGATCTCGTATGCAGTGGTATCGTGGTAAGAGGATTCGCCTCTTTGCCCTTGAATACATATAATACCCAGCGTTCAGAAGAGGGTGGTTTCCGTGCTTCGGATGGTTCATGGTATTTGAGAATGATATCCTGCTGGCCTTTGGTGCCACTTCCCACAGTTACTCTGTTTGTTTCAGCTGCTAGCAGTCCTGATGGTTTCCAATTCGGCTTCTCTTTCTCAATAGGCTTGTCTACACTGTCTCCCTGCGCTTCTCCATCTGGCCCACCGCGATATGACTGCTCTTGGGACGGTAGTGCTTTGCGAGATCTGGGAGGCGGTGATGGCGATCGACTATATAAAGCCTTCCTGCTTCTCCTGGGTGATCGTGATCGCGCTGGTGGACTTCGACGTGAAGAGCGACGTTCATTTCGCGGCGATCTTGAGCGTGATCTTGAGCTTGGCCGTGGCCTGCGATGCGATTTACTCGAGTATGGTGAAGGACTTCTTGAATAGCTGTCTCTGTGTCGTCTTGCTTCGCGCTCTCTTGGAGCAGATCTAGATTCGCTCATGCGCTCGTCATCCCGGCGTAGGTCACGTCGAGCTTCAGACCGCTGAGCATCCTTTAAACTGCCTGGTGATCGACGCCGAGTGGTGTCCCTTGTGTACTCGCGACTTCTTGATCGATCACGTTTTGCACGGTTGTGATCTCGCGTATCCTGGTCTGCACGGCGAGAAGATTGGACTGGAGGTGATCCTGGTCTGATGATGGTCCTTGGCATTCTATTGTCGCCATCTTGCTGACTGACGCGGGTATCATCTCGAAAGTCCATAATACTTTGTGTTGTGCTTCTACTCTTACGGATTGCAACTCTTCTTGTCTCTAGTTACAATTCTACACGTGGCTAACCTGACATCATGGACCCTGAAGCCAAGACTCATTGGAACGATTGGATGGCAGTAGTGGCAGTATGGCACTCTCCAGGCTTCCATCCACTCCACTACTCTCTCATGAGTATCTTCATCCCCATGGACCACATCTACCACAACATCAAGGAGCAATGATCAGCATGTCGTGCGTGTGTGCCTGGCGATCTTCAGCGCAGCCTTCTCACAGCACCGTCACTATAGATGTAGCTCACAAACGTCAGTCGTACGCCATGAAACTGTTCTAGCAACGCGGCCTGCTGTACAAGACTTCATACCGCTGCGCATGATGAAGGCATACGGACGTTTCCTTGCTCTACAAAGCGAGGTAATCATCTTCCACGAGTATAGCAACTCTGACCACGATCGAAGTGGCAGTCGTCGTCTGTGCAGAACCTCGGATATATGCAATAAGCTTTCTTACGGCACTCCCTCGTAAGGACAATCGCCATCTCCAGAACAGCGAAGATCACGACCTCGAATCCAGGGAATCATTCACGAATGCGAGTGGTTGAACGAGTAAAGTGACAAGATGACCTTCTCGAAGGTATCGGATCAGGGGCACGCCCTTCGTATTCGACTCGTATCGTGTGGTTTACGTGCTCTTTGCCCCTCTTTGTGCTCGTTCGCAGTCTATCGAGCTCATGCTGTACGATCAGCATCAATCACTTGCATGACCCGCTCTTACCTCGACCCAGTTACTTAATCGTTGTGTCGCCCGATGTGCCTGTTCGCCATCAATCTTCCTCACATTGCTGCTTGTTAACACAGCTTCGTCCTCAACCTTCGTGCCAAGCATATTCATAGCATACCAATTCGAGGACATCCCCTCCCGGGAGTCATCCTCATCTACAGCTAAACTATCCGGCCGCCACAGCCACAATGGCACCAGGATCTCATCTTTCTCTTCACATTCCCTTGCTTTCCAGAGGTGGACGAAGATCACCAGCAGGACCTTCTGATCAGGACAAAGAAAAGCGACAAGGTGTATACATCGACGATGTTGCGTTACCTGCATCATTTTTAAAGAATCGACCAGTCTCGCTGCCAATTCTCAATGCCACGGGCAGTCCCAAGCAGTCATCTCTCAGCAATGGTACACTCAAGCACAATCCACATGACCCGATGGCACAATACCGCCGCACGCTGCTGTCCCACGTGGATCCTGTCGAAAGACCTAGTTCGCCTTCACCACTCCGACGTGGTAGACGCCGCTCACAGACATTACCACTTGGACTTCCAGCTCACGTGAATGATCGCAGTGGCATTCCCAAATCAGCCGGTGACGAGTCTGAAAGCACTCCTCGCGGATTGGGACGCTTTAATCTGTTTCCCGTCGTTCAAAGTCCAGATGCATTGTACCCCGGCTCACCTACTCCCACCGCAACCAAATTCGACCACACAGTCTTTCCTGCTGTCCCTTCACAGCCACCCTTCACAGATCGTCAACGACGTGCGCCACCAAAGGTGCCTGCACAGCAGCTCATCGAACACGTCAAGAAAGACAATCAACAGCTGAAGGAGCTTCTCAGCACATCTAATATGAAAGTCAGCATGGTCATGTGCAATCTTGCTGCGGAGGAGATGAGGTCCGATGAGCTCGAAAACAAGAGTAAGCGACTAGAAGCGTCATTAGAGGCTCTAAGTGCAAGACAAGCGAGCATGCTCAAAGAGTTGAAAGCTCTTCGCGCACAAGTCGCTGGTCAAGCTACTACAGTCCAGTCATCACGGCACTCGGCAGGAGGGGTTTCAGAATTGGTTTCACCTGTGGTGCAGCCGCCGAGAAGGTCTTCGAAGAGGCCGAACGGTGTTCGTGCAAACATACTCGAAGATGGTCAAATTCAACTTGAGATTGCAGTCCGAGCATCAAAGCTAGCAACAGTAGTCGGCAGCGACGACGAAGCATGGGTGCATCCTGCCAACAGAAGCTCTAGTTCCGACGCCTCCTCTTCCGATGAAGGATCTCAGCCTGTCCCTTGCCCTAATGTTGGAATCCAGTCCGCATTCAGTGACGACAGTTCGGACCTGTCCTTCAAAGACATCGACTCCATCGACATTGAGCAGTTCTGTGCCGATGATAGTCCATCCGGTGGTCCGGAGTTCTGGGATCCTTCCTATTACGAGGGTGCCGGCGTCCGTGTTGCTCCTCTCTCTGTAGGAAACAGCACCGTCAGCAGCAGATCCTCCGACGTCGACCCTCTCGCGATCATCAGCCTTGGTCCTACACCTAGAGCCATGCTTCGTCAACTACAGCTCTCTCCTATCCCGTCCACCCCGACCAGCGCCGACGCTACACCTCGCAGCCCACTCACCCTCCGCCTCAACACAAACCTCACTCCTCGTCAACGAGGTCTCCGCGCCGCAGGCGTTATGCCCGCACTCCCCCACCGCCCAAGTAACGTCAACGTCGCCAGCGTACGTGCAGACTCAAATGGCAAGCCTCTTGGCGCCGGCTCACCGCTGGTGCGTCCCTCGGGTCCACGACCTTCATACGCAGCACGCAAGATGAGCATGCAGGGCCACCTGATGCAGACCCTGCAAGCGTCACCCGAAGCAGGCAGCGAGCATCAAAGCAACATGGCAAGCACGTATCGACCCGACCGCAGACCATCGAGCATTGTGCGAGCGTTGGCGATCCAGGGCTTCGGGATGGGTGCGAACGGTGCACCATTGGGAATGCGCAGGGCGAGCAGTTATGCTGGATCTACAAAGACAGGGTCTGGCAGCTTAGGGTCAGGAAGTGGAAGTGGGAGTGCGATTGTGAGTAGTGGAAGTGGAAGTGGGAGTGCGATTGTGAGTGGTGAATCGCTCCATGTCATGGATGTGCCGCCAATGAGGAGAACTAGCTCTGCATGGTCGTCGCGGTCGTCGGCGTGTTCTCCGAAGACTTTGAGGCAGCTCAAGTGGACGTCGCAGGCTGGTGGGGAAGTTGCTAATTAGATGTTTGGCGGAGAGGGAAGGGAAGGGAAGGGAAGGGAAGGGAAGGGAAGGG
>Ga0058698_10000343_pt1 | contig 26951 bp, 26 predicted proteins | sample AgamicAsSfe_FD_67288 | JGI IMG/M metagenome (GOLD analysis project Ga0058698, IMG submission 67288) | Agave microbial communities from Guanajuato, Mexico - As.Sf.e | ecosystem: Host-associated > Plants > Phyllosphere > Phylloplane/Leaf | place: Guanajuato, Mexico | collected 2012-05-30
GAACTAACCTCTGGGGTGAGCCTTGACTGACTGCGGGGTTGGTGGTCGCGGAGAAGGGGCAGAGAAGGCTACGTCGGCGGAACCAGAGTGCTGCTCGGCGGGTGGTAGGTGGATAATGAGGGTTGGAGGGTGCAATGAGGTATGGGCTCCAGGCACACCAAGGTCGAGTTACAGGCTTGTGTAACGTGCAAGCAGCAATCACGGAGCGGGCTGAGGCGGCGTCTGAGGGTCGTATGCGACGTGATCAAGGCAGACGGGGCGCCAGGAAAGAAAATTGGCTGTCGTGTGTGCGGGAGAAGCAAGCGCAGGTGGGAGGAAGAGGGTCACTTTCAAGCGCGAATTTTTCTTTCGTTAAGGTGGTGCTCTAGAGAACCCGACAGCCCACGCTACTTCGGCGCATTCACCACTCCCTCGCCCAGTTCCCGAGAGCGGCCGTCCAGTGACTAGCAGATGACGTGCGGCTTGCACGCTTTATGAAAGTACTTATGCTGGCAACCCTCTGCGGCCGCCGTGGTTCTGCGTTTGCTTTCCACCATTTCAGTTCGACGCGCTCCAACACGCCAATGACGTCTCGCGAACCCCATCGACCCCTCATTTGCAAAAGGTAGTTTTATACATGGCTGCCTGCACTTCAACAAAACAGCCAGTTCCACCGGCTGGCCGTTCCCGTGCACCTGCTTACCTCCAATCTTGGGCTTCGGCCGCCTCCTCGGTGAGGGCCGTGTCGTGCCGGCACTTTCACGTTCCTCTGCCAATGGCCGGCACCACGAGCGAGCCATCTACGGATCCTTGTGCCCTACGGGAAAACGGAATTGCGGCCATTGACCTTTCCGAATCCTGCCGGGAGCTCCAAACCAGCCCGTATTGTTTGTCTGCAATATACAAGCCTTCATTCTTATGCCTGGCCAACTAGGCCTCAACTGTCCACCTTCTCCGCTCCATCAGGAGCACCACCATGTCTTCCCACACTCTAGCCGCTGCATCCAGTACATCGGTACTGATAAGCTGCGAATGCTAATCCCGTTGGACGCGTGTTAACTCTTTGTAGCAAGACCAAGGCGCCTGATGCTGCACGTCAACGTGGATATGACCTTCATGCCGCGAGGCTTGGACATGCGAATATCCTATCACCGCCACACTTTCATGAGGCTTGTTGCATGCGCCTCGGCAGCCCCATGTTTCATATATCCGACATTGATTCCAAACAAATTCTGAGCCTTGTCGGCTACTTTCGGCCTTCTCCGTTGCACGTCTATATTAAACCTGCGATCTGCCTTGATGCAGCTTGCAGAACCTTGGACGGTGGCTGGGATCTCACAGCGTTTAAACAAGTCCGAATCAACAACCGACGATTACAATTCGCACCATCCATAATCCCGGTACAGGCTGCCTCGCCCCGACCCGCGATTACCTCAGACCAAATAAATTTCCAATAATAGTTACCTCACCCAATCAAGTCTGAGGAATACGAACGTGACCATCAATGAGCACTATATCTAGGACCTCTTAGTATCAATTGCACCCCCTCAAGACTATATTCTGCACGCAGAAGAATCACAGGCCACCTAGATAGTATCCACGAGCGCTATACGGAGTATTTTCCATGATATATATCCAGAACAGTACGATTGCTACAAACATTGGAAGAAACCAGAATGACAAGACACTCGCAAGGATAAAGTCTATAGATGCTCAACAATAGATGCAAAACAGGAACACATCCTCGAGGTACACACCATCGTCAGCTGAAGCTCCAATACGCCCAAGTCTGGCGAAGGCATCTACAATACGGTTGAATCTTCCGTACAAGTCTGGATTAAACTCACTGCTCGATTGCCCGCAACCTCTCCATCTTCATCCTAGCCTTCTCCTCACTCCCAGCCCACCACCAAACCGCCCACCCAACTATGCTCCACTTCTTTCCCCACACTCCTCTCATCTCCCTCTTTCCTCTTTCCCTCACCTCGTCCTTTTCAAACGCCACCAAGACACGATCCGCAAGATACCGCCTCGCATGGTCCGGAACCTTGAACAAGGCTTCCCCAAGCGCCGATGGACTGATACCACCTTGACTCATATCATGACTAGTTTGATGGAACGACGAACGTGTTATCAAGGTGAGGTGTGCGATCGATGTGCGTTGGAAGGACGCCTTGAGGTGTGTGCAATTGAGGTCGTGGCCGGGATAGAAGAGGGAGGGGAGGGGTCGACGGTATTTTTCGGTTGAGCAGGGAGTCGGAAGGAGGGGATAAGGCGGCTTACGAGATGTGCGGGAGCGGAGCGTTAGGTCGACGAGGTCAGGGGGTTGGAAGTAGGTTTGAGAGGCCATGAGGAAGAGCTGGAGTAATCTAACAACGGTAAGAGCCAGTATTGACACAGGGAAAGTGAGTAGGTAAAGTGTACGTACCTGGTGCAATGAGCCGTGTCCTTGGAAAAGTCGGACGCGAATGTGAAGGGTAGTTTTGAGGAGCTTGCATCTGCCATAAATAAAGCGTGGAGGGGAAGTAGATGATGGTACATGAACGTGAACACGGCGTGTCGATCCAGTTCGTCCAGTAGTGGTGTCCTAGTCTCCATTTCTATCCTCGCCTTCAACGCCCCCAGAATCTCGATCTGAACAGTGAAGTTTGCCGGATAAGCAAAGTTGGTCAAGACCCATCGTATCTCGTTGAGGAGCCAGACACAGGTTACAGCGGCATAGAAACGCTCTCTCTGATCCGCGTCCAATTCAGTGTAATACCATGTATGCGGCGTATTCGGGTTCCTTCGAGGTAGGTCTCCGTCTCTGAACTTCTGCTCGCGATCAACAAGTGTTGCAAAGCGATGGACAAACCGCTGTGCATCCGAGGTATCATCCACAGATAGGAAATCTTGCTCTTGAAGTTCTCGTTCCAGCCAAATGTTCTCCAGAACACGCAGCCCCTGGTACCTTGCCAGTATGTCACAAATCATGTCATCTGTCCATTCAGCCGGACTAGAACAACTCCTGGCAGTCTGCATCAATTGCGTTTCCCAGATACTGAAACTGAAGACTCCGGGTTGGCTGGCAGCGAATGGCATAGGATGTCGTTCCAAGTGCGCTACGATCTTGCGATGGAGGTCGAGGGATCTGCAAAGCTGGAAGTCATAGCGGTGTTGGGGTGAAGAGTGAATGATTGAGCGCATGATCTCGAGGTAGATGTTTTGTTTTTGGATGACATGATGAGTCTTACTGCACATTCGTCCGAAGTGGTGGACGTCGTCGATGCTACCTAAGTAGTGATAAATCTGTTCCAGGATTTCTGGTGGTAGATCGATGATTATGGCCATGGCTGGTGATATGCCATCTGGTGGGTGCCTCGCTGCGTAGTGTGGTGTGAAGCGACTGGTCTGCTGCCTGTCATGCGGATTCTGCGTGTACGTGTATCATAAGAAGAGACGCGTAGAGTGCAGTATCACATGTCATTCGTAAACAGTGATCGAGGAATCAAGGGTTCGCAAGAATGATCAAAATGATGTATTACAAGTCGAACGCGGTTGAAGACGAGACGGCTTGGTGTCAACCTGGAGTGTCAAAGAGTGCGAACCGGGCAGTTGTCACTAATGCAAAGCAAAAGAAGCTGTCATATCCATCGAGTATGCATGTATCTGGAGATGCAGCTACACAAGGCTGAACCTTCATGTCCTTGGCTGGCTCTTTGCCTGGGTCAGGTGCTCCGGCAATCGCTCAGGGTCCCCAAGCTTGTGGTAGCGCAAACAGCCGCAACCGTCCCATCTGGCCTCTCATGTGCCGACTGTGGCATCTTGATTCACTCGTCAGAATCACCATAAGTCAAAGGCCTTAGAAGGCAACGTGAAAACGCGTCGTTGAGAGATGCAGTGCTGGTAGTTGGGCTATAACCACTCCGATTGGCTCCTTTTGGGCTTACCGCATTGGGCGACCGTGCTTGGCTCGCCGTTCACTCACTCCCGCGTTGTCTCCGCAGTCCGCAATCCAATCAATCCACCCCACGTCATACCTCGCACCACGTCGCAACTCATATCATTCGCATCGCAACCATGTCTGAAGAAAACTCGCAGCCCCCAGACACCAACATGGAGGTCAACGACGAACTCGACCACGCGGTGGATGACGAGATCAAGCAAGACGCGACACAACTGGAAGCCGACGCCATGAACCTCGACGGCGCAAACGATGCCGAACCCGCGACAGTCAACGGTGTAACAGACTCGGCCGCCGCGTTTGAAGCGCGCATACCAGCGAAGAAGGATGCGACGTTGCGCGAGTTCCTTGGCAAGATGGATGATTATGCGCCTATCGTATGCCGCGTCCCGTCCTCATACCAAGCATCGCGAACTAACCAGGCGACCAGATACCCGATGCAGTGACCAACTACTACCTGACCCGCGCCGGTCTGCCACCGCCACCCCAGACATCACAACATCTTGCACGTCTACTCGCTCTGGCGACACAGAAATTCATCGCCGACATTGCGGCCGACGCCTACCAATTCTCTCGCATCAGGTCGTCCAACACCACGAGTAACAACCCCATGGGTGGCGCAGGAGGAGCCCCGGCAGCAGCTGCACCTGGTGGTGCGCCTGGTGGAAAGGACAGCGGCTCAAAGACCAAGGACTACAACCTTGGCATCCAGCGACCAGGATATGGTGGTGGAGGTCAAGGTGGCAGTCAAGGCCGAACCGTGCTCACTATGGAGGATCTGGGCATGGCAGTAGGCGAATACGGAGTCAACATCAAACGTGGCGAGTTCTACCGTTAAGTCCACTGGTTTTGCTTAGGCAGCACTACATGAAAGCTGGTTCATGACGGGATGTGGCAATTTGGGATATCGACATGCATTTTAGGCGTTTGGAACCGGCATCACAGGCGCAGGGTACTTGGCCATTGGGAAGATTGAGGCATCTGGCCCACAAGCAGAGGGCTCCATCATATTTGTACAATAGCAGTACAGAATGGCTTCTAGATAAACCAAAATGATACCCAAACTCCCATTTGATGCACTTGTTTCCCGTTGCTCATTTGTTCTTCGTCTGCTTGTATGTGAACTGCTTCCGTGTTCTAGAATAACATGTCAGCGCTTCGTCGATCTCTCTCCAACCAGCTCCAGCAAGACATGGAGGTTCTGCCACACGTACGGCGCAAATTCTCCCAGCTTACGTCCTACCATGTCCTCAGTTATGGTGAGGTCTAGGTAGCTCTTGCCGTTGTGTATCTGGAACTTGAGGCCGACGAAATTCGGTAGTATCGTAGCCGAGCGCGCTTGTGTCTTGATCGGCGGCGTCCTTTCGCCAGCCTTTTTCTGTACTATTGGTAGGCTTCGAGATGATTAGGGCAGTTTTCGCAGGGCTTGATTGCAGTGGCTTACGGGACGATATTGGGTCCTAGCAGGACGTTAGTCTTTTGATCCTGTAGGATTTGGAAGCAATGCGCAGTATCTCACCTTTCCAGACCGATCGAGCGCAGAGCGCCCGTGTGGGAAACATTGCGACGTAGGGCGTGAAAGATGAGGTCGGCGAATGTTTTCGACGGCTTCCGATGGCCTCACGAAATGCACGTGAGAACGCGGGGGACGCTAGGGGCTTGGCTTAGGCGGAAGCGCGTCGCGAGTCGTGAGTAATTGCTCGCCATCCTTCGGCCTGTAGTGGCGTGTTTGCCTGGAAAGACTACTACAGTGCTTCAAGGGGGACATTAAACTCGCGGAATCACTCCCACCGGCGCCAGAAGTCACGGAGCCGAACTACCACAGATCAGCCGCCCACCATGCCCCCACGACGCGGTGCGCAGCAGAGTATGGGCAAACTTGAGATGTATCGACAAGCATGTTCTAACGAGGCTTCCAGGCGCAGACACAATCCGGATACTGGTCGCCACAGATAGCCATGTCGGATATAACGAACGCGATGCAGAGCGAAAGGACGACAGTTGGAGGACATTCCACGAAGTCATGTGCCTAGCGAAAGAGCACGATGTGGACATGGTACTGCATGCGGGAGACCTTTTTCACGAGAACAAGCCGTCGAGGAAGTCCATGTACCATGTCATGAAATCACTGCGTCAGAACTGTCTCGGCGAGAAGCCATGCGAACTGGAGATGCTGAGCGATGCGAGCGAGAACTTTGGAGGCATGTTCGACCACGTCAACTACGAGGATGAAGATATAAACATTGCTATACCCGTGTTTGCCATTCATGGTAATCACGACGACCCGTCAGGCGAAGGCTCGTTCTCTCCTCTCGATCTGTTGCAGGCGTCTGGCTTCGTCAACTATTTTGGTCGCACACCGGAAGTCGATAAGATCGCAGTGAAGCCTGTGCTACTTCAAAAGGGCGGCACCAAACTCGCTCTCTATGGTCTCAGCAACGTTCGTGATGAGCGCTTGTTCCACACCTGGCGGGACGGTAATGTCAAGTTCTTCCAACCTGGTATGCAAAAGGACGAGTGGTTCAACCTCATGAGCGTGCACCAAAATCATCATGCACATACGCCGACCAGCTATCTTCCCGAGAACTTTCTACCAGAGTTTATGGATCTTGTTGTATGGGGCCACGAGCACGAATGTTTGATTGACCCGCGATACAACCCTGAGATGGGCTTCCATGTCATGCAGCCCGGCTCCTCAGTGGCTACGTCATTGATGCCTGGAGAGGCGGTTCCCAAGCACGTTTGCATTTTGAGCGTCACTGGCAAGGAGTTCACAACTGAGAACATCCGCCTGAAAACGGTCAGACCCTTTATCATGAAAGAAATTGTGCTTGCAGAAGAGAGGGAAATTAAAGAAAAAGAGATATGGCGCGTCCGCGATGTCAGCGATAACCGTGCAAAGATTACCCAATACCTGAACCAGGTTATCGAGGAGTTGATCCAAGAAGCGAACAGGGAGTGGCTTGAACTTCAAGAAGACAGGGAAGAAGACGATGACATCGAACCGCCAAAACCGCTTGTCCGACTGCGTGTCGAGTACACAGCTCCAGGAGGGGGCGAATTTCATTGCGAGAATCCGCAGCGTATTTCGAATCGCTTCATGGGTAAGGTAGCCAACATCAACGATATTGTACAGTTTCACCGGAAAAAGAAACCAGCGAACCGTGCATTGAAGAGCACGGCTGAAGAGCCAGACGAGGACATCCTGGCTGAGCTTTCGATTGACTCAGTCAAGGTCGACAAGCTGGTTAAAGAATTCCTCACAGCTCAAACCCTGACAATCTTGCCGCAGAATTCCTTTGGAGATGCAGTGTCCCAGTTTGTGGACAAGGACGACAAGCATGCCATGGAAACCTTCGTCGGAGACAGCCTCAAAAATCAGCTCAAGCACCTCATGGCCGCCAACGAAATCGAAGAAGAAGAGATTACCAAGGAGATGGCGGAATATCGCGAACAACTGGAGGATCTGTTCGCTTCAGGACAGTTGAAGAAGACACGGAGGTCAAAGGTCAAACCTAAGCCAGCTGGATGGGACAGTGACTTCGACGGGTCTTGGGCTGATCAGCCTGCTGCCCTCGTCCGTTCTGACAATGAAGGCGAGAAAGACGATGACGAGAGCTTGGCTTCCATAACCACGAAGAAAGCTGCTCCACGCGGTCGCGGCAAAGCAGCTGGCACAAGTCGTGCAACTGCCGCTGCTGCCAAAAAGGCCGCACCTAAGAAGGCTGCGCCAGTAGCCAGAGCTACAGGCGGCCGAGGCAAGAAAAAGGCTGTTGTCGAAGAAGAGGAATCTGATAACGACGAAGACGTGATCATGATCGACGATGACGACGATGAAGAAGTTCCAGAAGAAGATGATGAAGATAGCGCGGAAGACCTTTTCGTTGCCTCGCAGAAGAAACCTCCTGCAAGGAAGGCCGCTGCGAGGACGACAACCAAACCCCTGGCGAAGTCCAAGTCGCCGGCTAAGAAGACGACGACTACGAGGGCCAAGGCGGGACCTGCGGCTACGCAGACAAAGTTGAACTTCTCGCAGACGCTTACGCAGCGTAGTCAGCCCACGCGGGCTGCGCCGTCGAGGGGAAAGAAGGCTGTGCAGGAGCCGGTAAGTGACGATAACGGTATTTATAAAGGTTGGGCTAATATGGGCATAGAGTGATGATGAGATTGAGTCTGATGACGCCTTTGAGTCGGCGCCGCCGCCTAGTGCTAGACCCACGAGGAGGAGGTAAAGGTACAGAGGACGTCAGAAGTGTTCTGAACATCGTAATACATGAGCAGGAGGCGCGAAGAGACATATATGGTACAGCATATTCAGCATGGAGCATAGCGAGGGCGTCAAGGCGTTAAGAGGAAAACTATGATAGGACCCTGGAAGCCAGCGAGCTTTATTACCCGAGTACGTGTGACCGTACTTTGTATGCTCATATCCTATATTAGAGCTGTATGCCCAGGCTTACGCAGCGTTCATCTGCCTTCAGAAGAGTGTGTGCGTCGAGTTTTTCTACATCTGCGGTTTCTCAATGAGCCAGTAGGTGGCTCGCTCATTCCTAGATCTTAGTACTCGGGAGTTTCTTCTTGCATCACATATGAGACTTTATCGTCGCACCTGGATGCCGGAGTAAAAGCCCGAGTATTCGCTTATCCATGTCTTCAGTGTCGACTGCTCTTGCCTTCTCAATCTCACCTAGCAGCCGCGCTTGTCCGCATGTCCACTTCTATAAATCTCACGATGCTCTTCTTCAAACCTTCCTACATCGTCGCTGTGTCATCTGTTTCCTCAGTGGCCAACCCCGATCGTCTGTTACACTGGCAGTTGCGGCAGGATACAGGGTATAACAACCTACCCAACCTCTTCCTCTGTCCTTCTCCTCAACACACTCATTTTGGTTCCATCTTCTTGTTCCGTCTCGCCATCTTTCGCATTGCTGCACTTGGGCTTTTTGGATAGCTGTCGTTCACTTCTTGTTCGCATTGCCTCACCATCGATCAGATTTGAGGTATGTCATTGTCTCTGCTACACCAATCATGACCCTCACCTATATCCGCAATGTTGAAGTACCGTATGCTGCAAGGAAGTTATACTGACGAAAGCAGGATATTCGCATCACACCATCTCAACCTTTTTCGCTTCTCCAGCTCCACGTCTCATTGACCCCATAATACCAGCGGCTCAATCAGGTTGGCGGCTCGCTGTCTACGGTACCCACTTAGGGTGACAGACCCTCCATGATGTCGTTCGCATACAAGGTGGACGAACTGCTTGCACTTCGCGACTCGGTGTCGGAATCAGCTGTGTCGATTGAGAAGTTTCCTAATGAGGATGTGATCAGAGGTCAGTCCCGGACTTGCCCTCTTCTGTCCTTCACCTTTCACCTTCCCCACCAAGGAGCATAGTGTCCAGATGCGGCGTATCCTGCACGCCCTTAACCACACACGCTGCGACCGACGATCCCTACTACACTACATCACCTCAAGCCTCGTCGTCTTGGTTACTACCATTGCCATAAGGCGAGCACAGCTGATCGTTCTCATATACAGAACACGTCCTACGCCCCTCAGTGTCCGCTTCGGCGAATCTGTCTAGCAGAGCATCGAACAGAAGCCTACGTGTACCTACTCCGGCGGCTCTCGTTCCTTTCGGCCCTCAGAAGCGGCCATCGCCGACGCCGTCGATTAAGCGTGGCAAAGCAGAGAAACTTCTCAAAGAACACGGAAGTCCCCCTGGTATACGAGTTACCGCGGGTGGCCGTATAGTTCCTAGCGACCTTCCACCGCTCGGCACGTCCCGATACGGCGACACCGCTTACAGACCACAACCACCACTGCGTGTCGCCCCAGGCAATATCCCTCAACCGCAGACACAAACAAACGGCAACAATACCGCTCGCGTTGAAGTCGTTGGCGGTCAACCAGTCATTTTTGTTGGTGATCGCATGTTCGCACTGCCAGCAGTCAACGCAACCAACCCCACGATACCTCCCACTGGCCCCGCTACTATGGACACGATGGCCAAACAGATGCTGGGCGCTTCCACGTTGGCTACTCACAATGCTCAAACGGGAGGCGCCTTTGGGCCATCACGTTCCAGTACTCACACACCATTTGCTGGCCTGGACCTGACGACACTCAAGGCGCAACAAGCGCTGAAGAAGCAAGAGCTGCGAACCGTAGAGCAGACCGAGGTATTGCAAGCTGGTCACCAGAGCGAGGCATGGCGCGCAGGAATGATCGAAAAGAAGCGGTGCCTGATCGTCGAGCTTGATGCGCTTCGAAAGCAAATAACAGCCGCTGAATCAGAGGGTAGTACTGCTCAACACAGCACCTTCTCTGGAGCGAACGCTTTAGGCTCAGCACCTATGCCGACTTTTGGACCGCAATACCAGCCAGGATATGCTCCTCCCATGTACCCATTCGCAGCACCGTATTCACCTCTGCCGATGTTCCAACCCCAACCCCAGCCTTTTGGTCAATTTCCCAACTTTACTGCTGTCGAGCCTACACCTTTTGTCCCAGCCGCGGCAAACCCGCCTCATTCTCCTCCAGGATCAGCTAGTCGTCGTTCTAGAGCTATTGAGATCAAGCCACCACCTCCAGAGGATGTCAAGAAGGGATCTATCTTGAACCCAAAGAGCCCTACATACGAGCCCGTTACCAAGTCCAGCACCACGCAAGGCGCTGTACCGCCCACTCCCTCGCCAGAGAAGCGATCTCCGTGGCGAGCACAACAACAGCAAGAACAGGGCAAACATGACCGCCGGGCGTCATCGCAGAAGCATAGTCTGTCTAGCGTTGATACCATGGATTTCTTCCCTACAAACACACATGAGCATTCCTCAACACGCGTAGCCCCACAGGCCAAGGAGACCGGGCACTCGTCCGATGAGAACACTGCTGTCCCATCTACACCGGAGAAGCACTGGCCTGCTAGTCCTTGGAATGAAGGCGATTCTGGTCGCTCAAGGCAAAACGAGCCTGCGCCTAAGCTCACTTCGTGGCCTGAGGCATTTGGCAAACAACCTTCTATGACTGCTGTACAGCAGAACGCTTTTGAGAAGCCCTTCTCCACCATGGTTGAGCGAGCTCCTGCAATGGGCGCCAACACGTCGACTTCCGCTTCGAGTAGCTTCATCGCGCCACGCGCCAACTCGGACCAACGTACTAGTACAGATGAGAACTGGCCGTTCCATGGCAAGCCGGTAACATATGTTCCGTCCACATATCAGGAGGGCTACCAGGCCGGTTACGACCATGTTGGCATTCCTGACAGTCCCGAGGTTCTGCAAGGCTACATCCAGGGTCTTTTGCACTTCCTCACAGATGAGTCGAAGAAGCGTCAAGCTGAGTATCAACACGGCATTGACTCTAGGACACCCTCGTTACGAGCGTTAGTTGCCGGGTCTCTTCCCCAAGACCCTGCTGCCAGTATGCCTTTGAACAACAACAACGCCAATGGAGGTCAGGAAAACATTCGCTCAACGAAGGGCAATCTGCAAGACGATGTCCGTCGTGACTCGGGATACGGTCAGCAAGGGAATGTTAAGGAAATTCCAGTGCAATACATGGCTCGCAGCGAAGTTATTCCGGAACGCCATCGCATCGCCTCTGCCGCGCAGCACCTGAACCCTCCAGTGATCGTTCCACGGAGGCTTGCGTCTAACTACCGACAGGCTGCGTTTCCGAGCATCGAGAACGATACAAGTCGAGGCATGAAGAATCCAGTTAATTTGTCCAAGGCGAACAACCCCTTAGACAGTGGCGTGGTTCAGCATATCTTCGGCAATCAAACCCAGAATCGCAACTATGGCACGTCACTGAGCTCGCAGCGCTTCTACCCAACGCTCAAGGAAGTGAGTCTGGGCGAACTTGGTACCCATGGCGCACCTGTCCCTCGGCACTTTGGTAACCACCGCTTGTCAGGACTGGACGGCGCCATGGACGATTTGTCGGAGATGATCAACGATACGCCTACTGACGAGCGTCGGTCTTCGGTTGCAGGGGACCTTCGTTCGGCTGAAGCACCTGTCCCCTTTGAGTATGAGGAGAGCAGTACAAGCTGCTTCAAGGTGCCCAGCAGTAAGGGCAAGCAGAAAGCGACGTCTTCTCCAACAAAGGCCGCGGATGTCGAGCGTAGTGCTGCTACATCTTCGCCGGCCAACCCACCTAGCTCGCCTAAGAAGTCTGAAGAGCATTCACCCGCAAAAGCGAAGCTGGAACAGGTGACCAACAAGTTTCGACGCAGCAAGAAGGACGACCCTCGAACCATGTCTCCAGACGAGAGGCAGAAACGTTCAGACAAGTGGCGACAGCGCTTTCGGGACCTGAAGAGGACGGAGATCGAGGAGATCGAGGCGCATCGTAGGAACTCGCGCACCTGATCGTTGATTGTGGTTTGCCGTCGTCTACTTCAGATTACTTGGATAGGTCATTGCATCTTTTCGACCTCGACGTGAACCAAGTCTACTCTTGACGCTCTTCTCCGTATAGGAGATTGCTTCTGAATTCGGCCGAGGATTACTTTCATGGAGTAAGCACTATCACCGATACCTCCTTTTAACAACAACATCTTTCCGATTGACGAGTCTCTTTTGCAACCCTCTACTACGACACAGTGGTCGCTATGGTGGCCCAGATATTCTCCGAGTTTTTTTTCTTCAACATTTGTTTCGACAATAGGCGGACTGGCAGAAGGCGGCAGGGGATGTGTCATGGGCGAAGACGAGTCGTTCTGGTCAACTATGCACCTTCTCATCTCCTTTCCGTCAGCATCTTGCGTATAGATTCAGTCATTGTATAATAGGTAGCCAGCATACTCATCCGTTGCATCGTAGAATAATACAGACATGTCTCGCAATCAGTATAGTTTAGTGACAGCCGGTTTGTTCCTTAGACTTAAAGTGAGCTGACGAGGTTCATGGTGCACGGCCGATATATCGGAGTGACGGATGAGGTCCGAAACTTGCGCTAAACTGAAATAGCAATGGTTCTAGAACAGATTGGCGTCCGAGGCGGTCGTCAATGGACGAAATGGCGGAAACATGCGCGTCCTTTGTGAGCTGTCATACATCATCTACATCATCTCCAGCGCATACATTGTGTACTTGGGGTGTAAGACGGCTTCACCATGGCAACGACCAAGGGTCAATCGATCACGATGGATCTTGTATCGGATTCACACAGCCGCGTTTGGTGCGATGACGTGCCGTTATGCTTTCGCGTTGCTGATAAATCGGGCAATAGCGTGATTTGTCCTCCAGTCGTGGGGAAGTGCTAGGACGGTTCAGTAGTCATTTCAGGCCAGAGGCGCAGCGCAGGGCTCGGGAAGGCGGATATGCATCATCACGAAGGCGCCATCGCGTGTAGGTGAGAGCGAGGGTTTGCGCTGCTTGGAAATACACATGTGCTGTGACTATGGCCATGTAGCAGGCTGATTGGTGACGAGTGAGACGGCCCTGTCTTGCTGGCTGGTTGTGGTGCTAGCTGGCCTTCGAACGCGGCTTCCCTTGGTAGACAGGGATCCGGAAGTCCCCACTTGCCCTCCGCCATCATTCGCCGCAGTCCCAAGTGGTCTCCGGCACGGCTCTGGCTTCCTTCCTTCCCAACCTGCTGGCTGGCCCTACTATACTGCCACTAACTCCTCTTTCCCCTACTCTCTGCTCTTCTTCTCCTCTTCTCCTCGCCGCCAATACCATCAGCCCGCATCTCCCTCTCCCATCGCCTGTGCCTGCGCCTTAGTGACGGGGTCATTCTTTCACCAAGCCGCCCCAGCCACCCGCACAGCGACCCTGGACATTGACCTCACCCGACGTGCCATGGCCCACTGACCGTGCAACGCGCAACCGTCACCTCCCTGCACCCGGCCAACTCTCCGAACTCCGCACACCAGAGTCGCCCGCTGCACCCTCGCATCGATTCTGTGCAACCGATATGACGCAGCTCTTTAACTCGTCCGCATCAAGTCACTCCACCATGGCCGAAAAGACGGAGAAACGCACCTTCTCGGGCAAGGCGCTGTCCACCAACAAGTCAGTCAATGCAAAGGATGGCCAGGTCTCCCAACGGATCAAGAACTTTTTCCGCATCAACAGCAGCAACGACACCCGCAAGCTCTCCGACGAGGCAAATCCCAAGAACGAAAAGTCTGGCTTCCGCCAGTCGAGGTTCATTCCCCACATCTCGCGCAATCGCTCGCAGACTGTCGCCAGCGAAGGCAACCCCTTGGATGACAGCGTGTCGCCTACCGCGCACGCCAACCCATACTTCGCCCACCAAGGACCACCGGCCCTGCGCCATCACAACGCCGGCAGTGTACCTCCATCGCCTCCAGACACCCCTGAGGTGCCCAAGACGCAACTAAACGGCGCAGCGACTACCGACGACCACGCCACGAACGCTGGGAAAGAGGAATTGGCTAGGAAACTACGAAGGGTAGCTTCCGCACCTAATGCCCAAGGTCTCTTTTCCTCGGGGAAGAACACTGAGAGACCACAGACCGCAGAACTTGGCAAGCAGCCTGTGCTACACCACCCGAATTCGTCCACCTTGAGCATGGTCGAGACAAATTCGCAAGATCCAACTCATCTTCTACCAATAGAAGCTGGCAAACCCATACCCTCGGCAGGCCAAATCCGCCAGTCTGTGGCTTTCAGGAGAACCTACAGCTCCAACTCTATCAAGGTCCGCAACGTCGAAGTCGGACCAGGGAGCTTCGACAAGATCAAGTTGATTGGCAAGGGCGATGTTGGAAAGGTATACTTAGTACGGGAGAAGAAGTCTAGCAGGTTATATGCTATGAAGGGTACGCGAGCCAATTCGCAACTACAAATTCACTTGCGCTAACAAGTACAGTGCTGAGCAAAAAGGAAATGATCAAGCGGAACAAGATCAAGCGTGCCTTGGCCGAGCAGGAAATTCTGGCAACCAGCAACCACCCTTTTATCGTTACTCTATACCACTCTTTCCAGTCCGAGGATCATCTCTACCTCTGCATGGAATACTGCAGTGGTGGTGAGTTCTTCCGAGCGCTGCAAACACGACCAAACAAGTGTGTCGATGAGGATGCCGCACGCTTCTATGCGGCTGAAGTCACAGCTGCCTTGGAATACCTCCATTTGATGGGTTTTATCTACCGAGACTTGAAGCCAGAGAGTATGTCGCTTCTCAATCCTTGCGCACCTCATGCTAACAAATTCAGACATCCTTCTCCATCAGTCTGGTCACATAATGCTGTCAGACTTCGATTTGTCGAAACAGTCTGAACCCGGCGGTCGCCCGACCATGATCCTCAGCGGCCGAAGCGGTACATCATCAAACAATCTGCCTACTATTGACACAAAATCGTGCATAAACAACTTCCGAACCAACTCGTTTGTTGGTACCGAGGAGTACATCGCGCCAGAAGTCATCAAGGGCTGTGGACACACGAGTGCGGTCGATTGGTGGACCCTTGGTATCTTGATATACGAGATGTTGTATGGAACTACGCCTTTCAAGGGCAAGAACCGCAATGCGACGTTTGCCAACATTCTCCGGGACGAGGTACCCTTCCCGGAGGGTTCTGGCGCGCCGCAAGTATCGAAGTAAGTTTGGACCTGTATGTGTTGAGAATCTTGTCCTAACAACCCCAGTCTCTGTAAAGCAATCATTCGTAAACTCCTGATCAAAGACGAAACCCGACGCCTCGGATCTCGTGCTGGCGCTTCCGACATCAAGACCGCACCCTTCTTTAAGACAACGCAGTGGGCCCTACTACGGCACATGAAGCCACCGATTGTCCCTCACCAGGGCCAAGGTATCGAGACGCCCAACTTCCGGAATGTTAAGGAATCCCATAGTATTGATATTGGAGCAGCAAGGGTCCAGGGCGTCCCGCTAGATTCAGGTCTCGCTACACCCATGGGCGAACTTGCAGATCCGTTTGAGGAATTCAACAGTGTCACTCTGCATCATGACGGAGATGATCACCATCATCAAGAGAGTCATGGGCAACGGTAGACTGGGAGTAATCCGAACGAAGACGTAAAACACGTAGTGTGCTCATCACAGCACCTGAGTACCTCCTTTCTACGGGAGGGCTTTCTCTTGACTCCACTCATTTGTTGCGAAAGGATCATAGACAAATGGGCTTCTTACTCATCACAGCGGCGTTCCAGGGTATTGGGTCATCCAACTTCTTCGTTTCTCGATCGCGCCGGAGATTTCTTCAGGGCTTTTTTGTTATCAATCAGCATCTCATTTTGCTGGAAAATTATCTCTGGCGTTGTCTGTAATTTTTTGTTGTGAGCATGAATCATGCTATACTGGTCTCGTCTGGTCTGGTCTGAGAGCGGAGGCGGCTTGGGCAGAGAGATATATCGATGGGCTGGGTTGAGGGATTACTGCAAGGGGGAGGGAAAGGGCAGAAGCAATGAGAAAGATATCTTTGAGGCAGTGCTGTCGCAAATTGAAGTGACTCAAGTTTTCAACGTGACGAGATGTAAATTCAAAGTTTTGAACATTCAGGGTTCAAGTGGTGATGATTATAGAAGAGTGGAGCAAGGGCCGTCCGGATTGGCTTGGAATCAGTGGGGAAGACGCGATAACTAACTGCTAAAAGGAATGTCTATTACAAACGACACGAGTGTACAGTATATTCGGCAACCTGGATATATAAACGCCACGACGCCCACCAGTCATGCAGAGTGATATACCAATGGCTAGAGGAAAACATCTGCCACCGTGGTGACCGCTACCCATATTCCTTCCGTATGCCAGCTCAATAACTCCAATAGCCCACGCGCGCCTCCAAGCTACCCGAATTTCAAGTCCACAGCCACTTACGACAGTTCTTCGCACCACAGAGACAAGGTATCGCACCCTCACCCGGCTCATCCATCTCGTCCCCCTCTTCCTTGTCCAGATAGTCAAACGTCAGTTCCTCGCCCTTGGGAATGAACCTACGGGCAAAGAACGCAATATCGTAAACCCTCGGATCATGCTTGTTGTACGAGACGGTATACTGCCGGCAGTTGGGATCACATGAGTGGTTGATGAACTTGGTTGGTCCACCCATGAATTCGCCGTCTACGACATAGAGATCTTTTTCGTCCAGGCCCTCTGACTCAGCAAATTTGTCGAGAGAGTACAGATAGGACATTTTTGCTTTTGAGGAAGAAGTCTCACGACGTGTAGCTTCGGCGTCGGTGATGACTTCTCCGCGGTAGGTATCGATGAATTGGCCTTCGTGAAGATCTTCCTGTAATAGTGGGTTCAACGTTAGTGGATGTCTCGCGAATACTGGTCTTTTTTTTTTCAAAACTTACTTTGCAGCGTAGTCCCCAGCCACGCCCGTCATTCGCTCTGAAGATCTCGACTTCCACTTGACGACCGAATTGCACGTTCTTGTTACGGCAGTAGGGACCACATCTGCATTTTTCGTTGCACTCGTAGATTGGTCGACGGGAGTTCAGGTAAAAGGGCACGAGACAGCCGGTCTTCTCTCGTTTAGTGCCTTCAGCAAAGTATGGAAACTTCTTGGGGAACCCCATGGTAGACGCTCCAGTGTCGAGAGCTTCTTGATATTCCCGCTTGCCTTCATCGTCAAGGCGGCTCTCATCGACTGCAGCATACTCGAGACAGTCGCATTTCTTTGTGTACTCGCATCCAATTTCGCGGCCCATGTGTGGTGAGCATTGCATGCAGCCTTGTTGCGTTTCAGTAGATGCGCGGTAGACGCCTTGTTGCAGCACGTAATCGGAAATGTATCGAAATCGCAAGGATGGAGTGGCTTTGTCAACCACATTGAACAAGTGGATGCGTTTGCCCGGTAGTTTCTCCAGTCTACGTACATACTCGTTGCGGATCAAGGTTTGTGCTTTGTCCACACTGGCATGATGTGCAGACCGGTTCATCTCCAGTGTGGGGATATCACGGATCTCAAGTTCCGGTATACCTTGACCTGATGCCTGTGTTGCATATTAGTGGTGAGAAAAGGCAATCTGCTGGAAGACTCACTTTACGACAAAAGATGTGGCCATATTCATCGGCATCTAGAACACCGTTGTAGACGTCTATGGTTGGAGACGTAGATGTATCGACACAAGGTAAAGATGGTGACCGAGACGCTGACGGCGTCCGGCGTTCTTGAAGTCGTCGGTCAAAAGGTGATGAGCGACGGTCATGTTCCGATTCCTCGTTAGGGCTCTTCCTTTTTCTGGATGTTTTTGTCTGCTGAATCAATGTCGTATTCCTTGAAGTAATTAGCAACAAGCTATGGTGATGGGGAGATGTAGCTCACTTTTCCCTCTCTTCCAGGTAATCTTGAATGTGTTCTAAGCAGCGCACTAGCTCCTTCACCGAATGCCAGCTGAAAGGTGGCTTCGTAGTCGATGTTTCCGATTTCCATCGTACTAGGTATTGCTCATCCTGGATCTTGATATCAGCACGGAGCACGGGCCATACAGGGTGAAGGAGTACCAACGCCGTTTTCAGAGCAATTCGCGACCACAGAGTGCACCTAGAGACAACGTAAGTGTTACTGCGTGCAAGTTTAGTGCTTTAGGAAGCACTTACGCGGTCTACGCGAACACGGCGCCTCGCGTGTCCGTTTGTTGGAATTACGACCATAGCCGGCATCCCTAAACCCGCAACTGCATCGCGTTAGCTTTACTAACAGTCTAGTTAAGATTCTTTAAAGTATTTCTAGCAAATAATTTCAAGCATAGATTGCGCTGTAGTATAGACTTGCGCTGTAAGAGTAATAAACCTAGAAGATTGTAGAGTCGCTTAAGATTTAAATTTAGAAATAAAGTCTTACTAGAGAGACTACTAGCAAGATAGAATTATAGTAGACGTCTGCTTCTTTTGTTAGAAGAGAAGTAAAGTTAGGCACCTTAATTCTAGAGTAGGTTTGCGAGTGTACCGCGGGTACAGCAAACACTACTTAGTAAGCAAGTGCACAGACTACGCTATTAGTGATCTCTCACTAGTAAATCTATATGCCTATCTTACCTAGGTAAACATCACTTTGAAGGTTACTGCCTCCTACTAGAAGATATGCTAGCATTTTCTCCACTCTCGCAAAATTGCGAGACTATTCAAGTTTGGCCCTTTCTATACCTGAACGTAGCCTCTACATGCTAGATTCACATACTAAGAGCTAGCGCGTGCAACATCTTATGGCAGATTGCTCTCAATAAAGACGCGCAGTGCGATTCTCTCGCATGCTCGTGTCTTCAATGTTCGTGAACGCCCTGTGATGCGCTAATCTGAATGTAGCGCGGCCGTAGTGGTTTATCGCTATCTTAGCGCCATCAGCCCTCCAAAAAAAGTTTGGCCGCAACTCAAGCCTCTGAGCGGAGACATCGTCGCAACACATCATAGCAAATCATGGCATCGGACGCGCAAAACAACCCCTTTATAAGGAATCTCGCCTCTAGCGGTACGCATAGTTTGTGATTGGAAAACCTCAGATCACCAAGCTAACGTTTGCGACAGACAAGAAGGTTCGCGATGAAGCACTCAACTCACTCAAAACCTACCTTGGCGCGCAATCAGAGATATCGGAATTGGACCTACTGAAACTATGGAAGGGACTGTTTTATTGTATGCGCTTTTCATACTTCGCCTCGTAATGATACGAGAGCTTCGCAACCAATATCGCAAGAACTAACAAGATACTCCTAGGCCTATGGATGCAAGACAAACCCGCCCTCCAGCAAGGCCTATCGCGCGACCTCGCCTCTATAGTCTCGAGCCTCCGAACGCCCGTCGTACTGCCCTTCGTCCGCGCTTTCTTCCTCACCATGTCCCGCGAATGGACTCATATTGAGGCGCTGCGATTAGACAAGTACCTCTACCTTATCCGCCAATACCTCAATGCGTCCTTCAAATTTCTGAGCAAAAACAAGTGGAAGAAGAGTTTGCTAGAGCAATGGAATGCCGTCATGGAGGAGATACCCCTGGAATGCCAGAATATGAGAATTCCAAATGGATTGAGATACCACGTCATGGATGTTTGGGTCGATGAGATGGAGAAGGTCGAGGGAGAGGCATGGGAGAAAGAAGACAAAAAAGAGACATTGGAGACGCTGGTGCTGCCTGTTGAGAAGATGGCCAAGGATGGCAAACTGAAGCCGCTGAGAAACGCGGCGAAAGAGTGTTTAGCTGATGATAGGATAAGAGCATGGAGAGGGCAGGAACTGGAGGAGGCCATGGAGGATGCCGAAGAGGAGGAGGATTCGGAGGCAGAGTGGGGAGGCTTCGCAGACTAAGAAGCATGGCTCTATGTGAAAACCTGGGAAGACACATTGCATATGATTTCAGCGAGGCGTTTATGGAAGATTTGTTCTGCATGTAGGACATGGAAAAGTGTGATAGCATGAAAGGTATTCTACAATCCGCAGAGGCTCCCGAGACCACATTCAGAAACAGGACGTTGGCCTTCATGGCGCAGTCTCTCGCAACCACTCTCATCTTCTCAGTCTTCGCGCGTATTGATAGCACCATCTGGATCAAATTAGCTGGCATCCTCACAGCACAATGTAGCAGATACTCACATCCACCGCTGCTCCTTGCACTACCGTTAGTCTTCCCCTCTTCTGTGTACTTTCCTAGCAAATCTGGCCGAACGAAAAGCACATACAACCTCCAGAAAAGCGGCGGTACCAAACACGCCACACTAGCCGCAGCAACCCCCTTGCTTAGCGCTGCATTTGGCCCTCCTCCTTCTATCAAATCCAATACTATCATGGGGATCAACACCGCTTCTCCAAGCCCCAGGAGCATATACGTGGGTCGTCGACTCTCGATACCATTGCGCGTGTTGGTCGCGCCCGCAAGCAAGGCGGACGTCAGACCGCCTACGACCAATCCGCCGAAAAGACGGGCGAAAAGGATCGAAGTGGGGTTGATATCGCGAGAGGGGTTGTTTAGAAGGAGGGATAGCGTCCAGCTTGTGTTTGTTATTAGTGGTATGGTGAAGAGGTTTGCGAAGGCTTCTAAGAGGAAGGCTTTGCGGACTGTGGAACCATTCTGAGATGGGTCGGGTGTGATGTTTGGATTTGTGGCAGGGCATTTTGTGGTCGGCATCTCGGTGGTTGAATAGGTGTCTCGAGTCGAATTGCTGAGGAGTCGCAGGTATGAACAGAATATAGCAATCAGATATGTAGTATGTCATTGCCGTAGTTGATGTTCTAGCCTACTCATCTGGTATGACGAGTACAGACGTCATCACTTATTCGAGGGACAACAACCATCACCTCAACCAAGTGATCATAGCAAGAAACTAGCCAATCTTGTTTCAGATGTATCGTCTTTTTCTGGCTCGATGCAGGTCTGCGAGATGTATATGCATGCAGGGCGGACTGCACCCTGGCTAGTCGCGTCTCTAGTCAGGAACATGTACACGATCAGGTAACACCAGATCCGTAGCCTGCAGAACCACATCGCGACTTCGATGCTCCATCTGCGCGCTTCTGGTATCGTTCCTTCAGTAAGAGGCACGACTTCAGTTCATGCCATGTATCTTGAACCACTTTGTAGACTACTCTAAGATCGGGTAGCTTCACCACTTTCATCGCGGGCAGATGATATAGGAACCTGGAGATTATCCCTGATCGTCATTATTGGGTATAGATATCCATCTGGTTGATGCAGCGATGATGGAAGTGAGAGACGGAAATGATGTCAGATCTGGGGTAGGGCTGGCGGGAACGCTAATTTCGTTGACACAGCGTCCAACCATGGCGCACTTCAGCATTCTTGGACCGCCGGCTACTGACCGCCAAATACTTCCGGCAGTAATATTCCGTCGCCCACCACATTATTGAAGCGTGCAACTTCTGGGCCCATCATGGGTCGACGACCCAACCAATTGATCCTCGAGTACTTCGAGCGCGGTCCCAAGCTGGAAGATGCAAGTAATCGCTACCAACACACGTGCAAGTCGTGCGGTGAGAAGGTGAGCAACCCCGCCCTGGAAAAGTTGACGACGATAGCTGATGGAAAACAGTTTCCTAAAGGTCGCATAGATAGCCTCACGAATCATCTCGTTAAGAAATGTCCCGCGCTACCTCTCCAGGACCGCCAGCGCGCGCTGCTGCAGATGCACGAGCTGCCTCTCCCCGACAATATGACACAGGCGGCCAGTCCAAACGCACCGGGACCGAGCCAAATGCAGCATGGCCAGAAAATGAACCTTCCTTTTGCGCCTTCCAAGCAGCTCTCAGCACTGGAGACGCTGGCCGAGGTGTCGCGACAGCATCTGGACCTCTCTGGGAAGCGCATGGCGGAGAAGCAGCCTTCACAACCACAGAACAACCATAATCACAACCACAACCACAACCATAACCACAATAACAATGCAAGTCATGCAGGGCTGTTGGATGAGTTTCTGATACAGGATGATCGGCCCGATGGCTCTGATATGGGTGGTCTATCACATGGTATGGATATGTCGCATGCGCCAGCGATGCCATCCATGTACCAGTTCAATGGGCCTTTACATCATTCACCAACCGCCTCACCTCATATAGGCCACATGCCTCTGGGAAGCTCTGGGTCAATGTCGCATATGGTCCCCTCGCTCGTTATGGCAGCATCGGCTGCAAACGATCTCATGCCACTGTCAAACGGCATGCCCATGGAATCAGACATGAACCTGTCGGCACATGGGATGCAAGGCATGTCGGACGGGAAGTTCTTCCATCCGCAAGGACGCCATCACTGGCCCAACATACAGCCCAACTCGCTCGACCCGATGCTACAGGACCATGGCAAGGAGCAGATGCACGCAAACGACCAGCTGAACAAAGGCATGGGCCAGCAACGGCCGCTTGCAATGAGTCCAGGTAACCAGACCCACTTCACCACCGACTTTAGCATGAACCAAAAACCAGTGAAACCCAAGGTCAGGGGTCGTTTCACTGACTCCAGGCGAAAAGAAGTCCAGGAGGTGCGAAAGCGAGGCGCGTGCATTCGGTGTCGCATGCTCAAGAAGCCGTGCTCAGGCGATAACCCGTGCAATACCTGTCAGAATGTCGAGAGCGCGCGATTATGGAAGCAGCCGTGTATCAGGACAAGGATCGCAGAGGAGTTCGGTCTCTACTCTGCAGGACTCCATAGTGTGTTGGCATTCCATGCAACGAACCAAGCCAAAGGTCAGATACGACTCGATCAGACACCAGGACGCATAGAAGCAACCCACTTTCCTCATTCCGGCATATTTGCTACATTCACACCGCTGAAGTGTCAGCAGACGCAAATAGCACAGAATACGGATATCGATCCTGCGATCTTCGCCGGCCTAGCTTCTCCGGATCTGGAGCTGATAGATAGTGATGACGATGTCAGTGGGAAGCTAGACCATTACATCAAGAAGATGGGTGGCCAGTTTTCTGATACCGAAGATTCGAATTTCATGAGGATGACGGTGAATGTCGCAAAGAGCGTTGCATCAACAAGCGCAGACGGACTCATATCAAAGGCACTGGAGCTATGGAACCTTACACGCGTACTCACATCCCGGAACTTTGAATGGTACTTGTTCTCGAACCCTTCCTTGGCACCCACCATCACTCCGTCCACTTTGGCGCCAGCAGATTTGGAGGACGCTATCCGTACACCCATTACACCTCTCGATCACGAATCGTCCTACAATCTCATCACCATGCAACTCATGGGAGCGACTGAAAAGCGTGCCGCATGTCTAGCCCGTGTGGTGATGAACGATCTCGAACGCCGCCTCCTCCAACGTCAACAAGCCAACCCCTTTGAGACCTTCCTAGTCGCCGTAATCCTCCTCGCCTGTGTAGAGCGCATGTGCTGGCTCTTCCGCTCCTGGGATCTGCCGTCTACCACCCCATCTGCCCCAGAAGCTGACGGAGACGCATTCAAACAACCAGCCCCTGTCGACAACGACATCGCTACAGCCCTTCAATCCACTTCTTCGCCGTCTGCGCCTACGTTGGATATCTCTTCTCACCAAGCACCCCGAAACCCCAGGTGGCCACTTGATAAATCCCCATCGACGTTCTCTCAGCAAGGCGAGAAGTTTAGCGATATACTCAACATGCTGCTTAAGATGCGGGGTGTCCCTCCCAAGCCCACTCCCCGTAGCCCAGACGGCGTTTTGTCAGTGTGGGGTGAAGACAGCAACAACGATAGAGTACGGGAATGGTACGACGGCATCGCCGTTACGATGCAAATGCTAGATCAGAAGACAAATGCGAGGTTTGTGGGCGAAGATCCCAAGGAATGGGAATTGAAGTTTGTTAGCAAGATTATACGAGGTGATTAGGAGCTGTTTCATTATGCTGGGGGTATTAGCCTCTTGTTGTGGATGCATGTATGGGAAGAGATGGATATACAGAGTGTTGTCATGATGGATGGGTGGGTGGATGACTGAATTATGAAACGACTTGATACCAAAAAGTTATAAGGCATGTAGTTTGACATGATCGTGTTCGCGCTTCGGCGCCTGAATGAAGAATTGTTGTTGTCACACAAATTTCTTAGTTGATGTATCGACTATTTGGCATGAGTAAATGGATTGTGATATGGTGACCACTATTTAGACATGGGGATATGCAAGGGCCTCTCCCTATACGCCATAACGCCGCATAAACGAAACATGCATGCTGTGTACAACAAGTTGGTTCAAAGGTAACAGAATGTATGACTCGCTCAGCTCTTGAGCGCCTCAAGCCGTCCCCGCATCTGGGCGAGCATTTCGGCCTGATCGTCTTCTTCCTCCTCCTCCTCAGCTTGTGGCGCACTAGGTAGTTCTTCCTCCTTGGCTTTACTCGGCGGTAACCTATCCTTGAGCACCTCACTCAACACCTTGTCAACCTCCTCCTCGGCTTCATCAGCCTCACCCTCCAACATCTCGTTCTCGCCCAACGTGTCATCCAGCATCTCCTCTATGATACCCGCCTTCATCAGCTCAGAGCTTAGCTCCCGCATTGTGCCCGTCAGTTCTGGCAATCGCACCAGACTGTTTACATCCTTCATGATGCCTGTGCTCGCCTTGATGCTGCCTTCGATTTTACGCACCGAAAAGGCTTCGTTGACTTGCATCTGCACGCTATTGAGCTGCGCCTTGGACGTCATGAGCCGGTTGTTTTGTTTCCGTACGCGGATGAGTTCGCGGGCGAAGATGCGCACGTCTTGGTTGGCTTGCTTTGCCATAGAAGGGTTGCGTTGGGCGCGTTTGGAGGATTGTTGGATCAGCGTTTTGGTTTTTTGCTCCGTGGCTTTGAGCTGTTGGATGTCACGGTCGAGTTTGCGGACATTTTGGCGGACGAGGGCGTTGCATTTACGCTTCTATAGACTTGTTAGAGGGTTGGACAGCATGGCTAAAGATAAGACAATGTACCTGCTCCTCTGGTGTGGGCTTCCACAGGAGACCCCTGATGGTCTCCATAATGGGCGCTCAGTGTGGTGTACTCTGAACGTCTGAGCAAGTCGATGCCCAGGTGTCGTTGATGTATGCGCGATTTGGTGCGGATACAGCGGGAGTCGGTGAGGGCGTGTGCAGCGCGTGTGGATTTCCAAGCGTATCAGATTGCTCGAGTTGTATTCAGGCGATTAGCGAGTGGTGGGTAAGAGGTAAAGTGGTGGCAGCAAGGTGAGTTGCGATGTCATGTGCATGTCCAAGGGTCCCGAGGTGTTGTGGTAGCGGTGCCTTGCAACGGCTCCAGGATCGAGCTCGGGCCCATTGTGACGTTGAGCTCCTTCGCGGGGCAGTTGCAACCCACTAGCCTCAAGCATCGAGCCCTGGAGGATTGCCAGCCAACGCAACATTGGCAGAGGCAATCAAGCGCATCTAAGACACCTATAGAATCTCCAGCTGCATATCCCTAAGAGTTGCTTTCCGTAATTGATCGACCAAAACCGGGGCGTTCAACTTCAAGATTCCATAGAGCTTCTATTGCTTTCCACGCTAGTCCCTCCACATCACTGCATTTCTTCCGCCTTCAATCTGCTCGTCTAGCCAAACACTACATTACAACTACACAACAGACGCCTCATACAACCACTTCTACATCCCGAGCAACCCTTCAAACTCGATTAGAAACAACACAAGAGAGTTCTCACCCTCAACATGACCACTGTCACTCCCGAAGGTAAGCTGCAGCCTTGCCCCCTACGCGAGCTCTTGAGATGCTATCGGAGCACTACACATGGCCGTTCGCCCGCGTTCGACGCAAGGGCCTACGTACATCTTGAATCGCCTACTCGCGACAGACAGAAAAGCATCAGCAGAGCATGTACAAACCATACTCAACAGATACTGACGCGCGACAGTTACCTGGGCGCAACGCTCATCCAGCGACGACCCCGAGAAGAACTACGTATACCTCACCATCGTCGCCGCCGATGTCCCCGAGTCAGACCTCAAGTTGGACCTCAAGGAGCAGTCACTTAGCTTCAAGGGTACCTCAACATCCAAGAAGGTCACATACGCCATCGACCTTGAGTTCTTCGCCGAGATCGACCCCAAGGAGTCCAAGATCAGCCACAGCGGACGCGACGTCACAATGGTACTGCGCAAGAAGGAACTCAAGGAGGAGTACTGGCCTCGCCTGCTCAAGGACAACAAGAAGATGCACTTCCTGAAGACCAACTTCGACAAGGTAAGCTGCGCGACACCGGATGAATTAAGAGCGATACACTAACTCATCACAGTGGGTTGACGAGGACGAGCAAGACGAGGCACCCGAGGACGAGTCCATGAACCAGATGAACCCAATGGGCGCTGGCGGTATGGGCGGTGGTGACGGTGGCTTCGGCGGCATCGACTTCAGCAAGCTCGGCGCAGGCGGTGGCGGCGGTATGCCAGGAATGGAAGGCATGGACATGGCCAGCATGATGCAGAGCATGGGCGGTGCCGGTGGAATGCCCGGCATGGGAGGCATGGGCGGAGAGGACAGCGACGACGATGATGACGACATGCCCGAGCTTGAGAACGACGAGGACAGCAAGGACAAGGCAGCACCATCAGGCGACAAGCCCAAGATTGAGGAGGTTGCGTAGTTGCTCCATCTTCTCG
>Ga0058698_10000345_pt1 | contig 26827 bp, 30 predicted proteins | sample AgamicAsSfe_FD_67288 | JGI IMG/M metagenome (GOLD analysis project Ga0058698, IMG submission 67288) | Agave microbial communities from Guanajuato, Mexico - As.Sf.e | ecosystem: Host-associated > Plants > Phyllosphere > Phylloplane/Leaf | place: Guanajuato, Mexico | collected 2012-05-30
GTAAGAAGTAGTCCTTGGTCAGGATGCCGGCGTCTCGCGCACGCTCCCAGCTCTCGTCTTCGGATTGGCAGTGTCGTATGCGCGAAAGATACTTGACAGTCTGCTCCAGCATGGGGGACATTCTGTTCTCGTTTGATCGCTGGCGTGCGCTCGACTGGCGGTCTCGCTCCGACGACTCGTTGAAGAGGCTCGATCTCGCGGCAAGCATGTCCCGTAGACTGCGATGCGAAACGTGGCGTGGCGGTGCTTCGCTGCCCGTCGTCGTCGTGGCGGCTTCTCTGGTGCGCGCAGAGAAGCGTGGGTGTCGACGCACGCCTGCCGACTGCAGAATGGCAGTCGACCTCAAGGAGCTCTCAGGCGCTCCAGGAGCGGCATCGTTGGCGGGCGACCAGTCGTACAGGCTGTTCTGGCTAGGGACGCGGTCGCCATAGTTGTTGTCCGACAGCCTCGAGAGCCGCGACATGACTCTCCTCAGCCGGTCTCGCTGCTCGAGCTCGTCTCGCTGGCGTTCCAAGAGGCGCAATCGCTCCTGTGAGCGGTTCAAGCGCGCCTGGTCCCGCTCGCGTGCAGCCCGGAGATAGTGCACGTGGGCGCGTTCAATGTCGTCGTCGTCGGCGTTGAGGCCTGCGGGCACCTCGATGATGATGGCGTCTTCTCCCTGGTCCGTCTGGGTGCCCAGCGTGGCGGCGAGGTTGAGGACGTCGTGGTTTACGGGGCTCTCGAGTTCACGCAAGGCCGAGATGAAGGCGGGTTCCGGGTCGTCCTGTTGTGCAGCTACGTCAGTCGTGCCTCTTCAACATTGGGCTGTCCGGGCGCTGAACCGCGGTTACCGTCACGAGCGGTGCAGCCGGCGACGGAAATGGGCTTCCTTACAGGCGAGTTGGCGGGCGGCATTATGACGAAGCGCGCGGCGCAGCGGGCATGGTCAGATGAGTCGTCGCAAAGGGCACAATGTTTCGAGATCAGAGGCAAAGGCGTGTCCTCGGCCAAAGTGTTACGCGACCATGTCAAACTCTGGTGAAAAACAAAGATGCCGCCATGACACCCCTTCGCCCTGATTGATGAGCGTAATAGCACATGATAGCCCACCCAATTTCGCCATGCATTTCCCCCCGTTGTCCCGCCGTTGGCTTCCGCTCCGCCCTACCAATGGGTTGCGCAAAGAGGCATGCGGCACAGTTGCATCATCCTCGCTTGTGCCCCAGACCTCCTCATCGACCCTCACTTTGTCCCAGCACCATGGTCCACAGATCCGCTCCAGCCCGGCTCCACTATTGCACACATACATCACTGCACCAATGCGCCCTTCTAGAAAATTCTTTTGTTGGATTCAAAGTTTCGTTTTTTATTAAGTTTAGAAGGCTAAAGAAGCTTGCTTCTGTCCAGCATCCGATTCAACTGCTCCCAGCTCAACTGGGGAGTGCTTCTTCCAAGACTAGCTTGAAGTGTAGGAGATGAACCTACAGTCTCTGTGCAGCCAGTATCCCAAGTCGATCAAGGTCGGTAAAAGTGCAGAGGTCCATCGGGAAGTGTTTGCTCCGCAAGCAGAGGACCACCTCCCAAAAGCCAGAGACGCCACGGGCGTACTCGTGTCTTGACCCCGCACAGTCGCTTCCCAAGTGTCGACCCAGTCCTCCTTCGCAGCAGAGACGAGCTATCACAGCGGCATCGCAGATGCATGTATAACTTTTGTCGCCGCCCCTCAGCATGTCCAGCTAGCATTCAATGCCAGGCTGAGTAGGCAAGTTCGTGAACGTGAATCGCGTCAGATCGTAAGAGTCATGGCATGCCACAGGCTCAACGAAGAGATAGCGCATCCGTCCAGGAGTGTAAACGACATTAAAACAGAAAATCGCAAAAACCCAAACCGAGTGTTCCTGACATCGTGAGCCGTGAGGCTGTGTTTATCCGTCTTCCGTTGAAATGCCCGACATGCAAACCTCCCAGAGATGCTGTATTCAAGTAATGAAAAGACCTGGTCCGGCCGTTGTGGTGACAAAAAAGAAATCGCTCGCTAAAAACAAAGAGACAAGAACAGGTATCAAAAAATAGACATGTACGAGAATGAGAGGAGAAATGACGCTCGCTAAAAAGAATCAGTGACAAAACGCCGTCCCATGCCGGTTTGGTAGTGATGTTTGCACATCATGTCGTGAATATCGCATTCGTCTCGTGTCGGGCGTCGCAAGGCTGGTGCGCGGCCAACCTGCGCGGTAAAGGGAAGGGCAAGGGGACTGGCCAGGTCCACGCTTCCAAACATCGACAGAGAACAGGTGCATGCACCACAGTCGACTTGTCATCCAGCTTATGTGAATGCTGCGTACTGTGGCGCGAATCCTGTGTCCCATCCGAAGCCGCCGAATCCTCCATGCACGGCGCTTGACCCGCACTGCTGGGCTAGCACGCTCGGCAGAGGAAGGGCTGGAATCGGTGCCGACGCTGGGGGCGGGCTGTAGTACGAACTTGACGTGTACGGGCTCGTGCTGGGCGCGTACGGGCTAGTACTCTGCGCATACGGGCTAGTCGAGTTGTATGGCTGGCTGTACGAGGGTGTCGGTGACGGAAGTTGGATCGCTTCGAAGCCCATGGTGCCCATGGTGCTCCAGAACGTCTGTCCAGTTTCACCGCAGGTAGCAATGGTCGGGCTGGGTGTAGAAGGAACCACTCTCCACTGGTCGACCGGGGCTGAGTGCGACTGGTACTGCTGTGTTGGCACCCACCAGTTGGCTGAGCCAGGCGAGCTGGGAAGAAGTGGTGCTGGGCGGACAACGTCGACGATCCTGGGAGGAGGAGGAAGGAGCGGGAGGAACAAGCCCATGATGGCGCTCTTGACGTCCTCACCTCGTCCCTCGAGTAGCTCTCCCGCACCATCCTCCTCGAGTCCTTCCAGAGCCTTGACACCAGTTCGGAATACGTAGCGGTTGACAGCCTGGACAAATCCATCCTGGAGCTTCTTCAACTGTTGCTCCTTCTCGGCCCACTCCCAGGTGCTGGCAGATACATCGACCGAGTAGATGTCCTTGTGGTACTCGATAAGCGCCTCGATGGTCTCCGGTGTAAGCTTGAATGCAACCTCATGTTGTGAAACCATGTCGACGTGTACAACGTAGGCCTCAATGTGGATAAGCTGGTAGTTGAAGAGAGCTTCGACTAGTGGGTTGGAGTCCTTGCGCAGTTCCGAATCTGGGGCCTTTGGTACCATGATAGAGCACAGCGACCACATAGCGTTGGGTCCTGAAAGAGTTTCTGTGAGACACCTCGTGTGTTGCTGGACGCTGTTCAACGGACGCTTGACCCGGTTCACTCTCTTGAGCGTTTGTGTTAACCATGGCTCGACCTTGGAGGCTAGTACGACGTTGACGTTTGATCTGGGCGCAAAGGCCGCAGCCGAGGCGGGTAGTAACGAGATCGGCATTGTGTGTTTCGTGGTATGTGCGAGACGTTGCGATATTAGATGGGACGGTTTATCAAAGATTCAAAGAAAAGAACAAAAGAGAGGTTATAAGAAAAATGTCTCTGGCGGATATAATTTTTCGAGAGGCGCCTTGGATTGAGGAGGAGAGACAGGGAAGGGCGGGCGAATGAGGTGGAGGGAAGGCGAGGTGGGAGGTGGAGGGTAGAGAAGGGTACTAGTGGTGGTGGGTGGGATCTCTTAAGAGCTTACAAGCGACGATCATGGGTCGGCGTTGGCCACACAGCTCGGCAAGGATTTCATGCACACTGCCCCGTTTAGCTGCACTGCGCATCTAGCTTGTTTAAACGTGCATATGGCGAGAGTCTGCAGCTGCAGGTCTAGTCGGATCTAAGCTGACCGACGGACACGGCGACCGCGTTGCGCACGCGTTGGTAGGCGGATCTCTAGGTGCGCGAAGATTGCGATGCTCTCATGGCTGCCATAGTTGTGCGAACGACTACTCCGGTATGCAACCACGGAGATGACAACAAAAGAGGCGTCCGATCAGCCTCTTTCGTGGAAATAGCAAATGCAATCGACAACTATGACCGAATAATGCCTTGCACCAGGGCAGCTGAAGACGACGCTCACGGTTCACCATGCATGTGAGGCTGCAGAAACTTGATCGCGACACCGCAGCATCAAGTGGGCATACGCCGTACGCGGAGCATTGCACCATCCTGAAGCCTGCAACTACACGTATAGTTGGGCGTCGAGGATCTGGAGTTGCGACATCACACGCATTCCAGAAGCTTTCCTTGCGCGTCCAGATGCAGGAAACACAGCAGCGGATTTACTGCCCTTTCGGGAGGGTGTGCGGTTAAAAAGGAGGACGAGCTCCCAACGCTTGTCAAGGGGTGTCTCTGAGCAGGACTTTCAAGGTGGGTGTACTCGGAGTAGTCGTCGTGGTCTTGGGCCATCTACAGGTTGACGTTGCTTGAGCCTAAAAATGGGCTGCAAACAGTCAGCCCAATCAGCCGGCATAGAACCCTGCTTGCAATCCCTGCTCTACCGAAAAACCCACGGTCATGTGAGCCGCAGACGGCCCAGAAGTTTATCATGCCAGAGTCCCATCGTCGAGTAGCTTCGGCGCCTGCTGAAGCATGATGCGATATTCTGCGACTCCTGTTTGCGCAAACATGCTCGCATGACGATATTGCTGTGAATGCGACGAGCAAGCCCAAGTGGCGTCGAAGCATTTGCGCCACTCTCGCCCGTAGCCGAAGCGCACGTGGACAAACACGTTGCGGCTGTGCAGGCGGTGACGATGCCTGGCAGATCAGTCCGGCGCTGCCGATGTTACCTCTACTGTACCAACACAATCGGGCCTCATGATACCCGTGATACCCACAATGACCTGGCAATATCTCGCTCCGGCCGATGCGACTCTTGTCTAGGGGAAACGGTCGCTTCTTCCCAAAAGGAAGACTGCATCGGAGGTGACGTTTCCGTTTCAACACTGATCGCTTGCCGGGTCTACGAATGCGCGATTGGAGAGGAGTATCCTCAAGTGAAGCAAAGCGAGAGCATTACGCAAAGTGGCCATCCATCCCAGCACCATCCAGTAGTCGTCCGGTAGTCTCCCATCTGGTTGGACTTATCGATAGCATCCCACATTGCCATGTTTCAGAAGCTGCAAAGGCGACCCCGAGACCTGCAGCTGGGAATAAGAACTGCGCCTCAGAGCAAACGAATACGCGGGGCAACATACATACGCCGCGGCCGTGGCGGCCTGCCCCACGTTTACCATGATGCTTTTGCTTGTACTGGTATCGATTTCATGATCCAAAAGGATCGTGCATATTGAGCATGATGCTATGTTGTAAGGATGCTCGGTGTTTCTCTTGTATTTTCAGCTCGACAGGGGGGTTGCGATGGGTCAGGTGCCCCACTTAAGCCGACATCAAGCGGGTGAATCCTTCGGACCTTCCACGCTTCAACCCTTTCCCAGGCGTATCCCTCGCGCAACTTTCGTTCTTCAACATTCACCATATCTTGCTCGTGATAGAGCGTCGTCATGGAGTATGACTGATCATGCACGTAATTCATCCGGGCTGTTTCAGAATATGTCGGCGAAGCCACGGCCGGATGCACCCTGCATCGCGACGTGGATCTAGATGACTCACCCACCGCAAGCAAGCTTCGAGCGTACTCACCAGCGCATCTGCGAGTGCGGCAGTTGTCCTTACCTCAAGCGCTGCAGATTTTTCCTTGCTTCGACTTTGACTACGCAGCGTCCTCATCCCAGCCAATACTGCAAGGTCTCACTTTTCACCTCTCGTGAAGTGACGGTAGGCAGTGCTGCAGGCGGATCACAAGCCATCGCAACCGCTGATTGACCATCTTCTCGGACGAGGTGCTACATCTATATACTCTGGTTACACAAGGTGGTCCCTGCTTACCCAACAGCCCTCGAAAACTTGTGGCTTATGCTCCCCGCCTCGAGCACTGAAGTCGAACATCGCAGTTCCCTGTCTTCAAAACATTTTTGGGCCGTGCCTAGCTCGCTGCCGCTATCCAAGCGTCTTCATTGGTGTCAGCGCTAGATTTGCGAGGTACACCTTGAAAACATCAGGTCCCCGTTTTCGGCCATCGTTCTGTATTCGCTTCGAGACAGATCTTGTTGAGAAACAACGGGACCAGGGTCCTTACGGTACGGTTGGTATATCCCGTCTGCTAGGGGTCAGAACTTTCTTCCATCTAAACCATCTCTGGATGTGATGCGGGCGGGGTGAATCTTGAGATATGGTACGCGCCCCCATCATCCTTGACAAGGTGACGGGGAGCTCGGGATACCGTAGCTCTGGATCCACCACACCATCTTCTCGCCCGCGAACCCCCAAACTGCAGATTACAGAAACATGCACACTTCAGAACATCATCATCGGGGACATCGGATTGTCCTCCTAGTGGAATGCCTGTCCCGTCATCCCCAACCTCATCGGTTAAACAGCGATCAATGTTGAGACTAAAGGGGGGTTGCATCCACTGATGATCCGCAGACGAACGGTAGTCATCGCTTGTCAAGCTATGTTCCTGGAACCTGAATTACCTTTTCAAGCGGACCGCATGCACGGCATAACTGTTGAGCTTTGTCGGCGCTTCGCCATACTGGTCGCTGTTTCGGCTAGACTTGCATGCTAGGATAACAGTATCGCTCCTATTTTGTACACTATGGCATCTAGACCTTCTTACGCAGCCGCTGACGTATCCACCGAAGCCTCATATTTCTCTCGCCCGGATACCGTCAGCCGTCGTCGCTATGCACTACCGCGGAGAAGTATGTACAGTGCTCCGATATATGACAAGTTATGCATGACTTGCGGCGATTAGCCATGATGCATTTCACCGAATAGTCAAAACTGACGACTGTGTAGATGACAATGGTCTAGCAAGCTGTCGGCCAGATGGTAGTGTACTGCAATCTCAATGCCAGAATCGCGTGTAGTTACTCCAACAGTTTCGTCACTTCGCTCCCTTCGCATGATGCATCACTTGGCAAACCCCTGGACAACAACATCACCATCTCTGTTGTACGGTTTGTGCCAATTCGACAGCTAATCTTACGTAGGACTTTTGCAAACAGCGCTCCTCCAATCTACGTTCGATATAGCGACGCCAAAATGCTTTCTGTAACCACTGTACCCACGTGGGTTTGCACATCTCCACAAGGTGCAACATAAGGCGGACTATGTTGCTTCTTCTCCTATATCAGCTTCCCCTCAATTTAGACATATCGCATTGTCATCAGATTGGTCCGGGCTCCAACTTTTGTCACCACTGCAAGTTATCCGGATTAGTCGTTGGAAGAAGGAAAGAACGAGGCCTGGTTTATGAAATTAAGGACAAACTTGACACAAGAGCCATGAAGATCGAGGCTCTTTCGAGCCCAGGTCCGGAACGCAAGTGGCTGGTGGCAGATTCTGGAGTGACACGACTGCCCTCCACCACATTATCTAGTGCCATCCGGAGCCTTTATGGTGAACACCATGGGCACTAATTCCTTAAAATGCCTGTCATAGGCATCGTAACCCCTCGATCGTCTCCGCCTTTCCCTATGGCCGTGTTCATATATCCGTAGGTCCGATAATTTTCTGGGAGATCGACGTTCGGAAGTCTGGTTAAAGCACATGTGCTATGCACACGTTACTCAGTACCTTTATGCAGCTTCCGTATTCCTCTTGATTCGTCACATCCAGCGATGGCAATGTGTACATGCAGTATTGAGTCTGACTGCCTTGCTGGTTCCTAGTCAGTGAATCTGGAACGCTAAGGAACGTTCCCTTCTACTCACAGGCCAAGTTGTCTCCGTGGACGTAGTTAAGATCCCGTCTTTCGGTTACGATAATGCTAAGATACCAGGGATCGCCAAATGCTGAGCTCGGGTCTAAACGAAATGTACCCGTCGAGTTGAATGGTAGGTCGCTGTTGACGATGGTACTGACAGGAGGGGAACAGCCCAGTACGGACGAGTCGTTTAAGACTTGTGCGTAGCATTTGTTGGAAATGAATAGGTTTATTGCGGCTATCAGAACAATCTTGGTGTTGGTCGTCAACATGGCTAGGTAGGATTGGAAAAGTTTTCGAAAGTTCGAAGCCCTGAAAGTGATCTTGCCCAGACCCACGAAATTCTTAGCCTGATCATATACATTAGCTTTACGATGCACATACTATGTCTTCACAGGTCACGAAGCAGCAAAGGCATCATGGCATGCACGACGACGGATACGCGGCTCATGTCGGTGCGTTCCGCCAGTAGACCACCAACAGGACGCAATATCTGGGCTACACATTGTCTTGTTTGCGAAGACATGAGAGAAACCGAAGGTCGTATTGCTTCATCGAGGCGGACAATCGGCTAGTCCAGCTACGCTCCGCCTTGTCTGTAGGACAAGGCGTGCCATTGGCTACACCACAATCATATGCCTCAGATCACCATTTCATCACTTTACAGTGGGTAGTAAGAAGCTTCATGGGTGGATAAATGTATCCAGGATGTACTGATTGCAGAGCTTGGCGGCTACATAGACATGTGGAAGCGCTTCCTTTCGAGGCTTTGAAGGTTGTACTGGACACATGCTCATTCTCACAAGCTTCTCACGTATCAGAACGTATGGAAAAAAGTAAGAAGTGTAGTTTTAGGTGGCATTGATTTATACAATTCATTTCCCTTGATCGGTGTAGCCATGGCGATTCGGTAATAATCGCGGTAGTCGTTCCTGCTACGATTCCCTTTTCCCAAATTGCTTCAGCAGCAACTAAGCATACGAAGCAGTCGCGTATGGACTACGACTACCAGTGTGCAGGGCAAGTGGTTACATGTCGTACTAGTCGGGCCTCTAGCGTGGGTTTGTTTTGTATGTATACATTGTAGGGGTACATAGGATGACTCTAATCTGGTTCTGCATCAGATAAGCTGTAGAGGGCAAATAAGTACTTACGTAGGTACTACTACTCAAGATCAACGATACAGAAGCTTGACTCTCACTTTCATCCAGTAATTTCATCACCCTGTCTCTATCTCGTTAAGACATATCTTTTTTCGCCTCTCTTTGCACGTGCTCCACTCTGTATTTCAAGTTACTTATATCCAGGATGGAAAGGAATGGTGACGCAAGTGACCGTTAACCGCTAATGTCGGCAAGCCGCTGATTCTGGGTCCTCCGAATAACAAATTTCGCTGTCACGCGTGGGAACCGAAGCTTCCGCTCGGTCGCGAGACGTACTAATGTTTACTTATTCGTTCTCATGAAGACGATCCTGATGACGCGCGGATCTTTCTAGAAAGACACCCACTGTAGGTGACGTGAGCAAAGACTCACTAAGTTGTAGAGTGCCTTGATCTTCTTGAACAGAAAAAAAGCAAAGTAACACAGGGTTTCCCAAAGGCTGCTGAAGACGCCCACTTCACGACAACCGAGGGTCCAAATATTGACCCGAGGACACGTGACGCGCGTATCAGGGAGCGTCCGGAGGCTTCGGCGCTGATTCCTCCGTGCAAGATATCGGCAGTTGCAGTTATGACATTCGAATACAACTGCCGATGCTTCCCAGGTCCACACAACGTCGCTATCGTCTCACACAAGGTTTAGCTGTGAAGTGACGATAGTCGGCAGTTCCAGAATAGCACAGAGCACATTGGCGATGCTGCGCCATCTCGTACGAAAGGTGATGTAAGGGAGTATGGGAATGATTCCAGCACCGTGTCGTCTGGTGCAGCAGGGAGAAGTTGGCCAATAGCATGGAGAGGGATAGATTGAGTGTATCGCGATAACCGAGTTCTGAGGCGAATGGGCAGCTTTTAACGATGGTTGCTCTCTGTGTTGACGAGGTTTACCCCGCGAAAGCGCCCCGGAGCTACCGTCCCCACGCGATCCGTCCAAGCTGCTCCAGTCCAGCCACGGACCCACCCTCATCATATCACGCCTCAACTGTCAACTGCCGACCAACACAATCTTGCGCAAGCACCCAGACGCGTTACCATGGCCACTCCGATTCCGAGACGGCTGCGTGACAGTGCGGGAAGGGGACGGCACAGGCCCGACTGCTGGCTCCCATTTATATGAGCTCTCGCCCCAGACCGTGTCAGATATGAATTTCGCAGCTTACTTTGCTTCGAGTCTACTGTTACCTGGGTCCCGGAACGCATCTCCCGCTACAAGCTAGATCGGGTTACACAACATGCTGGCCAACGAGCTCCTTCCGCTGCTTGTGCGGTACTGGCCGCTTGTACTGGCAACAACTACCATTGCATATCTACTCAACAACAAGTACTGGAAAGGACTGAACAAGTACCCAGGACATTGGGCGGCCGGATATTCCAACTGGTGGCGGTTATGGGATGTGTCAAAGAAGAACCATCAATGGACCAACCTCGCGTTGCATCGCAAACATGGCGACATTGTCAGGTTAGGCCCAAACGTTCTGTCTTTTGCGGATCCAAAGGCTATCAAAGCCATCTATGGGCTTAACAAGGGCGTCTACAAGGTATGTAAATGCAGATAGGTCTGTTGGACGATAGCTAACTCTTCCAGTCTGACTTTTACCCTGTCCAGGGCGCCGTGTCCAAGGGAGCGCCGCTCCTCTCTCTCTTCTCCACCACCGACGAAGACTTTCACGCAAAGTACCGCCGATGCGTCAACAATGCCTTCGCCATGAGCTCGCTCGTCAACTACGAGCCTCTCGTTAGCTCCACACTCACATACTGGCTCGACAAAACCGAGGATATGTTTGCCAAGACTGGGCAGAGCTGCAACTTCAGTCAATGGTTGCAATTCTTCGCCTTTGACGTCATCGGTGAGTTGACATGGAGCAAGCGACTGGGTTTTGTCGAAGGAAACAAGGACGTGGACAACATTATCGGCTTCTTGGGCAAGTTCTTCGACTACGTTGCACCGGTAGGTCCTCACAAGCAGAAGCCATCATGGTCATTTCCATACTCACATCTCTTTAGGTCGGTCAAATTCCCATCCTCGACCGTCTTCTATGGAAGAACCCCATCAGCCTCTTTGCCCAGCGCATTGGTCTAGATAAGCGTGTTCATCCTGTCACCCTCTTCGCCCTGAACCGCTCCAGTGAGCGCGCTACCCAAGTCGAAAAGATCAAGCGCTTCGGTCTTTCCGACGACGAAAAGGCCAACCCTCATGGTATCGACCTCCTCTCCAAGTTCGCCCAAGCAAGCCATGATCACGAGTTTATGGACGACAACCGCATCCTATCAACCTGCACATCTATGGTCTTTGCCGGTTCGGAAACGACAGCCATCTCGCTTTCAGCTGTCTTCTATTTCCTTGTCAAGCACCCACGTGTATATCTGAAGCTCATGCAGGAGCTCGACACCGCTGTAGCAGACGGAACTATCGAATCTCGTTCCGACAAGACAGTCTCTTGGCCCGAAGCCCAGAAGCTTACCTATCTTGACGCTGTCGTCCAAGAATCTTTCCGACTTCACCCTGCACCTGGTCTCATCCTTGAGCGCGTCGTGCCTAAACAGGGCATGCAAATCTGCGGCGAATTCATCCCTGGTGGCACGATTGTCGGCTGTAACCCCTGGGTCGTACAACGTCGACCCGAGGTTTTTGGTGTAGACGTTAATACATTCCGGCCCGAGCGCTGGATTGAGGCTAGCCCGGACAAACTCAAGGAAATGAAGGGAACCATGTTGCAGTTCGGCGCTGGGGCTAGAACATGTATCGGAAAGAACATCAGCCTCTTGGAAATCTACAAGCTGGTGCCAAGCTTCTTGCGTAGATTCGAGATTGAGCTTGAACAACCCGGTGCTGAGTGGAAGACACATAACGCGTGGTTTGTCACGCAGAAGAACTTCAACACGGTATTCAGGCCAAGAAGAGGGTCACCGTGAGTAGCATAGGTTGTTGTTTTTACAGCGTTCTAGCGTAATGAGCATATGTTTTTGCATCTACTACCAACCAAGTGTCGTGATTAGCGAAGTATAGCCTGAAAATGTTCGCCTGATTCATACAAGAGCTCTACCCCCTAGGATCATCTTGGGAGTCGCTACGTCTACTCCGCCCGCTTCTTCTTCATGCCCACCTGTCGCTTGCCCATTACATCTCTGCCCTCCTCTATACTCAACAAAGCTTCGCGCTTCTTCTCAGTTACAGGCTTGAGCGCATCTCGGACGACTCTGCCTTCAACGCTAACACCCTCCTCCTCAAACTCATCCATCTTCTTTCCCACACGCGACTCAATCGCCAATACAAGCTCTACATCCCTCTGTCCAATCAAAGTGATACTCGTACCAACCCTCCCAGCACGCGCCGTACGACCGACACGATGGATGTAATCATCCGGATCACGGGGCACATCGAAGTTGATAACAAGCGCCACCTCTGGAATATCCAAACCACGGGCCGCAACATCAGTAGCAACGAGTATCCTAGCAGCCTGCGCACGGAACCTAGCGAGGTTACCCACACGATCGTTTTGCTTGAGACCAGAGTGCAGTGCTGTGACGCGGTGATCAAGGAGGCGCAGCATGTACTCCAGGAGCGTGGCTGTCTTTGTACGATTGCAGAATATAATGACACTCTTTTTGCTATTCTCTGGTGTGTTCAACAAGACGTGAAGATAACATTCCTTGTGCGTAACTGGCGTTTGAAGGTACTTTTGCTGCAGTCTTGGTGGAATTGCTAAATCCTCGGTATCGACCTCGGAAACGAAGATTGGAAGACGGCCTGGAGCTCGGGGCTGGGATTTGAGTGCCAGGACCTCGGGTGTCACGGTGGCAGTAAATAGAAGGGTTTGTCGTGTTTCCTTGGGAGGTAGAGCGGATAAACAGGTCTCGAGATCGGGCAGCATGGAGCCTTTGCCTGGAGCGAGTAGACGATCGGCTTCATCAAAGACAACAAAGCGCACGCGACGGAGACCACAGATTGTGTCCTCGCCCGAGGTGCGGATGTGCTCTGCTAGCCGGCCTGGTGTTGCAATGACGACGTGGGGTCGTGAGGCCAGAGCGATGGCTTGGGAGCGCTGGTCTGAGCCTCCGGTAATCAGAATGGGTTTCATTGATTGTGGCGCTGAAATTGCTTTCACTTGCTCGTAGATCTGGATCGCGAGCTCGCGGGTCGGTGTGACAATAACGGCGAAGATACCACTAGGATCCTCCGCCCATTTCTGCAGAATCGGTAACGAAAATGCTATAGTTTTACCTGTACCAGTTCTTGAGCCACCGATACAGTCTTTCCCCTTGAGAATCTCAGGAATACAGGAGGCTTGGATGCCAGTTGGGCGCTTGATCTCCATGCTTGCGAGCGACTTGACGAGCCATGGCGCTACATTGAGTGACGCGAAATCCAGTTTAGGATTGGTTTTCGGTGTGGTTCCAACAGATCCGGCGGATTTGGCATCGTTTGCCGACGCGTTTTGCTGCTTTGCTTTGATGCGCGAGATTGATGAGGCTGCGACTGGTAGTGGTTGGACAACTTCAGCTTCGGAAGCCGAGCTTACATCCTCGGTCGGCGACAGTCTCCTTCTCTTCCTAGCTCCGGATTGTGCCTCGAGAATTTCCTGGTCGGATGCACCAGAATCACTGTAATCGGAGGTCGCCATGATTGTGGTTGATGTTTCGCATGTATGTCGACGGCTCAAGTTCGAGTTGTCTCCGAAATTTTGTGCAGGGATCAATCGCGCTAGTCTTATCGATACGGCTACGGAAGCTTCTGCTTTCGGATTCGCACTGGGTCAAAACTTTGCGAGTTATATGGCCTAGATGTCTACAACGGGTGCGATCAATTGTTGGAGACGGAGCTATACTTTGATGCTTTGCAGAGCTAACTGCCGACCTAGAGCCTATCTCACCCGTCCATCTCTTTTATACCTACAGCAACTCTCCCCACAAAGACAGCTCTTATCTAACCCAGCCCAATACTTGTCCCCATAATCTAATGTAATCTCCTTTCCTGCGTCTATCCCCTTACTGACCAATACCACCCTTTGTGTGTCCAGCCAGGTAAAAGTGGAGGATTGCGAGTTCGGCTTACAGCTATGGTTGATGAAGCGCGTGAAATTTCCTGCTCTGCCTTGCCAGATCTGATAATTAGCCAAGGGTGTTGAACTGTCCAACACGTCAAGATGTCTGACTCCGTTTGTTATCAATCCAACGAGCTCGCCGACGGCCGTTCCCCGATCGAACGACGTCAACGCTACGAGGCCATTATTTCTGCCGTCCGGCGTCCTGACAATTTGAACGGGTGGTGGCTTTCGCTTTACACAACCAAAAAGGGTTGGAAAACAGAAACATGAGTTGTCCTGTGGGTTGTCGGATTGTGGCTCGTTGCACAAAGCGCAGATGTACACTCCACCTGGTCTAGCGACAGCGTTCGATTGTGGCGTCCATCGTGGGTCTTCGCATCCCCAGACCGATTCATCAATGATTGACTCGTCGATGTGTTCAAAAGCAAAATATGGATCGTGAAGCTGATATGTTTGGCGCAAGGGTACGGGATCCGATCCGTCCTCAAAAACAACCCAATCGTGCGGGTGTCCAGGGTATTCGAGGGTTTGCGATTCGCCCACGATCGACAATAACTGGCGCCAGTGGGGATGTAGGGTATCGGCTGCGACTTCGAGACGTTTTCTCAGGTTCCGTAGCCGGCGCATCGCATCTTTATCAAAGCCCACTCGGTATTTACAGAATCGATAAATGCCCATGCCAGCGAAGACAAGTGCAGCCCAACCCGCTGCGTCTTTTACTTCCTTGTAACCACGCCAGATGGCCATTTTGTTGCGCAATTCCTTTCTGTTATCGTATGGCGGTTAGCGAATGCGATGTACCGTGCGCGATGGCAAGTATTGGGACTTACTCAGACCAGTCGAAGTCCTGGCACGCTTCCATAAACACAGCTTTCCTGTGCTTTGTCGTAGACAGGTCAGGCCTCGATTGGCTCCGATATTGTACCTGCTCCTCAAAGAGCTCGACCCAGCGAGCTTGTACAATCATTTCTATTGACCGGCACACACGACTCGCTTGTGTGACTTTGCGACAGAAAACATTCATCTGACTGAAGGATTCGGATTTCGTGTTCGAAGTGGTAATGGCTGCTGATGGCTCTTCCGTTTGCGTTTGTCGAACCACACCCATGGAAGATCCATTGGGAGATACCTGGAACTGTTCGAATATAGCTTTCGGGTCGAGGTTGAGTGTACTGTGTACTTGCTCCCAAATTCCGATGATAAGCTTGTCTAGAGTGGAAGGCTGGAAGACAAACTTATCAGACGCTACCTGCGAATGGTCAGCCAAAGACCTCTAAGATACTTTCTGGTGCTGGTATGGCCTAGAGACACGAGCTTCTTCGGACGTGGAACGCTGGTAGAGGCATGCAACAACAACCCGATGATTCTTCGATGAGATTCCAGCGATTGGCGGGAAATACGATATCGCCTGGCGAAGTCAACGTACCTTTTTCCGCTTGGGAAAGCTTCGGCTATCCACCTGCATTTGGCGTTGGTGCTCGGTCAAATCTTCTTGGAAAGAGGACTGGTTCTGCGACACCCTCAGACCGCCAGTACCTTTTCTACGGGTATCGCGGGAGTGTTGTTCCGATGGGTACGGGTCGTCCCGGGGATTAGACTCGTCCATCGACGATGACTCCTCATAGTCGTTAGAATCTACCGGCATTGGACTTTGTGTGGGGGCCGGCGTTCTCATACTCGCCAGATCGACGGTTCTCTACGGACGTGTAAGCATACGCTACTGCACACGAGCAGTTTAGGTGTGGTGGGAGCATAAACGTACCGACGCGACCCTCTCGGACTGCGCTCTTGTTGCATGGTTCGCATCGGCCTCTTCGAGGAAAGCCTCCACGCGAAGGATGGGATGGTCAAGGTTGTCGAGCTGTGGCCACGCGATATTGATGTTCAATCTGGCAAGATGGTCCTGGATGGCCCGACCGATGCATTCGGAAAGCCCATCGATATCCTGGAGGCCGTTCATCTTAAGGGAATGCCTCGACAGTACCTCGCTAAATTGATTAGATCTGCGGACTTGACACCGGACGCTAAGAAGCTTGAGCAGTCCGCGAGCAGATGTGTGATATAACAAGCTCTACCACGATGTCCACTAGGAAAATTACTGCGGAGGTAGCTCCGTATAATGAAAACCACTCAGGACGCGAAACAAGATTCGCTATGGGCGTGAGGTAACAAGACGTCTGTGAGGTAAGAGAAAGAGGCGCATCCGTCCAAATGTCGGAGCTTTCATGGACTGAACAAGCTGTCCGAAGTATATCCGGGTCGAAAGTCGCAGTGTCGCAACACTGTACACGGCTTCTATATGCCGCGATGGTGGAACGCGGAACCGTGACGATATTGATGGAAATTCTGCTCAAGCAGCAGATGAAGCCGGAGTTTGATTAGGAACGCTCTTAACCAGGTGCGGTATGGTGCTTGGCTTCAGTCATACACTCGGCGACGAATGCGCGTCATTTTGGCGTGCAGACAATATCTCAACCAATCAGAAGAATTGCTGCGGCTGCACGTAGCCACTCGAACGTTGGTTGCAGTCGCAAAGTCGGTTCGTGGTAGGCACGTTGCTCTAGGTTATCGAAGATGCTGCTCGATGATGCCTGGGCAGTCAGAAAAAAGCCGCAGGGCTGATGGTGGTCCCAGCATGGCACGGGAACTAGCCGTCACACTAACTACATGCTCCATGCTCTCCATTCCGGCAGACGTCACCGAACAACCAAACATTGCCTCAACAGAAGACGTGACTATCGCGACAGAACAACAAAGCATTGTAGAAAGCGCAGAGGCGGCCTCATCAGATGAGCTTTCGCAACTATCTGTACATCTGTATCTACGATGGCGAAGGTTGCTATCGAACAACTCAATGCGCAAGCAGTTCGTCTCTCAACGGCGAAAACCCGTCTCCACAAATGCCAAGCGATGCTATGGCATTGTTTATCGTAGTGCGCCGGGTCTTGTAATTGGACTTGCCTCCGCGTATATAGACTGGGCGGTCAGGGTCTGAATCAAGCTATTTACATATCACTTGTACCGATTGGTACCCTTCAACTTCAATTTGTGCGGCTTCGCATCTCTTACACATCTGTCGTTTTATTAGTGCAACCCCCCACCCTCATCATAATGGAGTCGTCAGACGCCAAAGATTCGAGTAACAAGGAGAGATTGGAAAGAACCGCGACACACGAATCATACACCTTCCAGGGCGCGAAAGGATGGCGGAGATGGCGCATTTTACAACCCGGACGTGGCATGTATCACGATGTCAAACGCAGATTACCATACTACTGGAGTGATATCACCGATGCACTTACCTATCGAGTCTTTGCTAGTACAGTTCGTATGTACTTCGTCAAGTAAGTCTACTCAGTGGAATGCTCAAGACATGTACTTACAGATCCAGTGTTCTACCTGCTATCGCTTTCACGCTCGACATGTACCGCCGAACTGGCGAGTTCTTCGGTATCAATGAAGCTCTCTTCGCCTCCGCTTTAGCAGCAATGGTCTTCAGCCTCTTCGCTTGCCAACCTCTCACCATTGTGGGCGTCACTGGTCTTATCGCCCTCTTCAACTACACCATCTTCGACATTATCACTCAGTATGATCCTCCCATCTATCCAGCCTTTACCGCATGGGTCGGTATCTGGGCTGCCATCTTCCACTGGATCGTATCCTTCGGCAACTTTAGTGACTACATGGCTTATGTTACCGACTTCTCAAGTGAGACATTCGGCATGTATGTCGGAATTATCTATTGCAGTACGTATCTAGCAACTAGCCAAACATAGTTACATAGCTGACACATCCATAGTCAAGGGTGTGGAAGAACTGGTTTACCTCTTCGAAGTTTCCGAATTCGATGGCGGCTACCTTTCCATCGTTATCGCCATCTGCTACTTTGCCTCCGTATACGGCCTCGAGAAGCTTGGAGGAAGTACATTGTTTGGTCCAGGCGTCCGTGGTATCCTCGCTGACTATTCCTTCGTCTTTCCAACTTTGTTCTGGGTCGGCTTCTCACACATCCCCGGACGTTTGGAGAATACTGGCCTGTACCGAGTCCCTATTACAGGCGCCTTTGAGCCGACGCAGGACAGAAATTGGGTGATTGACTTCTGGAATCTGGACGTCAAGTGGGTATTTGCAGCATTGCCATTTGGTTTCCTGATGATGCTGCTTTTCTACTACGACCACGTAAGTTTTGTACCCGTTCCAAAAATGATACATGCTAATCTACCACGATAGAATGTTTCATCTCTTACAGCACAAGCCCGTCAATATCCTCTGAAAAAGCCCGCTGGCTTCCACTGGGATTTCTTCCTTCTCGGCTGCACATGCTTTGTTGGCGGTGTTATTGGCCTTCCCCTTCCCAACGGTCTCGTACCGCAAGCACCTGTGCATACCGACTCTTTGACAGTTTACGAAACGAAACTTGAAGTCACCAAAACGGAGGATGGCGGAGAAATCCGTAAGCCATTTATAGAGGCTACCGCCGTTGTTGAACAGCGTGTCAGTCACTTCTTGATGGGCATGGCTATTTGGGGTACTATGACCGGTCCTTTGCTCACGGTGTTACACACTATGCCTGCCGCCGTCTTCGCCGGTGTGTTCTTCGTTGTCGGTGTACGTACCTCTACCGCCACTCGTTCCTTCAACATGCTAACTCTTCTGCAGTGGGGTTCAATCGAATCTAACGGTATCGTCGCCAAGACCCTCTACCTCATGTCCGAAAAGCGTTTTATCCAACGCGATAACCCGCTAAATACCGTCTCCCGCAAGAAGATCGGACTTTTCATTGGCATCCAGATCTTTGGTGTCGCATGCACAGTTGCTATTTCGCAAACTATCGCCGCTATCGGATTTCCCGTACTCATCACCGCGCTTATTCCGCTACGCACTTTCTTGATGCCAAAATGGTTCACAGCACACGAGCTAGATGTTCTAGATGCCCTAACGGCAGACAATCCCTCGGTGCTTGTCAGCTTCGGTGGAACGCCGAGTGGCATGAAGGCTGGTGGACCTATGGAAGGCGGTGCTGGCGGCCCTCGTGATGAGGAGGCACTCGCACACCCGCATCCTGCCCAGCGTCAACGCGCTGGAAGTATTCACCGAGATGAATAGTTGAAAATGGGAATGGCCACGGTTTAGAAAAAATTAGTGATTGAGCGAGGAGATTTGAGATGACGATTAAAGGTTTATTAGAGAAATATTCGCTTCATGTAGATAGGCTGCGTAGCCTTCAAAGATATTTAATGTATTACCATGTTGGAATTCAATCTTCCTAGCACCACTTCAAACTCCGGCGCTTACTTAGAGACATATTAATTGCGCTCTTGTTTCTTCCTTGCTGCAGGGGTTTTCTGCGCCTCACTCACCCTTCCCGCCCTCTACTCCTTGTATGTCTCCGTTCCAATAACCCACATCCCCATTCACACCCGGCATCAACAGCGCGCTCAAGATCCCTCATATCCGGCATCGAAACTGAGGGTATAATCTTCAAGACTTTGTCATGTATTGCCGGTACATCAGACCCCTCAAAAACTCGATTCACTCTTCCAGAAACCTCGTCAGATGCTTCTTCAACTAACGCACGGAGCTTGTTACACAGCGCTTTGTAATCAACGGCCGTAGGGTGTGTTAACGCGTGAAGTGACTCATTACGCCATGTACCGTTTGGTGATGAAGGGAACAGATGGGCATGGGATGGGAAAGCCTCTGTGTCAAATTCGGATAGCGATGTGTGCTCGGGGTCAGAGCGGGATAATTCTGCGGATGCAGGAGAGAAGCCTTCAAGAGAGGGAATGTAGGAATGGACTGCTATCAGCGCTGAGGTATCCTCATTGACGACCTCCCATGAAACAGACTCTTCTTCTGGTGGTGGAGAATGGGAGGCGGACGCAGAAGGAACGGAAGCTGGGGAGGATAGTGGTGATAGCTTTGCGGTGGGAACAAGCTCCCAGGATACCAAACTGTGAACTCTTGGACGATTGAATGCCTCTGAAGAAGTGGAACGCGCTCGGGAATGACATGAAGCGGTAGCTGGTCGCGGCGGTAGCGTGGGTGCATTACGACATTGCGATGTCGACGCAAAAGTCGACGAAGGCCTAGAAAAGAACAACATTTGTGCGGTCTTTATACAATTTTCAAGCTTTTTTCCGCCAAATCTGGCGTGATCGGCCTATCGTTCCGTTTGCTCGTGTCGAGTGCTCGTATTAGGAAAGCGAGTTGAGATTTGCTAAACGGTTTGTTTTACGCGCTGATTGTGTATAACGAGATAAAGAGCATAGAATGGAACCAAGCGTTCAAAGCTTGTGCGCGACAGTGTGGGGAAGGAGTCGGCGGTTGTTGTAAGGCCATCATGTCCTACCTAAGTAGCTTGCAATATAGTGAATGACGGAACGTCGGTGAAAAATTGTGAAGTGAAAAACCCGCCGCATCAGGATATTTGAAGAGTCAATTCTTTGCCTATCGACAGATTCTTTCCAAATTAGTGACCTATAGAAGATTATCACTCATTCCTTTCTCGCCTTGCAAGACGGAAGTGAAATGCTGCTCGCCGTGCAAAGCAAAGCTTATATTCGCATGGTCTTGATGGCTGTTTACGCCTGGATGAGAAACTGTTTCCTAAATGTTATGTTGTCGTTCGTACATCGTGCTCAGTCGCTATGGTTTACTGTCTTGGCTGTTGAAAGAAGATGAGTGTTCAGATCTGAGTGCAGTGGATCACATCTAGACCGCTGGGAGCAAACAAACATATTTATAGGTAAGGCAGGCTATTTTTTATGCACTCTCCATTCGAGAATTGGAGCCGCTTCAGACATCACCAAATATAATTCGAAATTCGATGGGGATCTCCACCGCCTAGCTGGTACCACTAAAGACTAATGACGAACGAAGTGTTCACAAGCCATATATAGGCCGGTGCAAATGCTGAGCAGGATATTTGCTGTATTGTGTAGACATCGTGACTGATAATGAGAAAGAAACTGAGCGTATATGACAATGCATCATCCTTACCAGGTCGGCGAAGAGGTAGCAGCTATAGACAAAGCATCGCCTATACTAGAAATCTCCATCGGGTTTGGTCACGAGCTTCACTTGAAGTCATTGTACAGTTAGGGCAACAAAGAAAACCGAAGAGTAGGTATTAGGCAGAGGAGCACGTCTTCAAATACGTCCAAATTGCTCGACTTGCAACCGAGGTATGATACCATGGATGATATAGGTATCTCCCAGTATCAGGGTTCGCTCAATTCTGCTTTGTATGTCCGACGGTCAGAGTTTGTCGTGTTCCAACATGAGCTGAGCGAAGCTGTCAGTATTGAATGTTATGACTGTCGGACCGAAAACTCTAACACACGGTGTCGCGCCGTTGCACCGAAGTTATATTGAATCTCCATGCATCCATATGTCAAGGAGATATTCTCCACATATTTGCACACGTCTAGGGTATGTAACAAGTCAACGAGTCGACCGAGAAGGACAAAGAGTGGCTTTGACCTTGACCCTTACAATGCAACCGACATCACCCAGACGTGTCAAGTTCGTTGTACAGAGCGATATCGTGATCAGTTTCGATACGACTGGTACGCATTCATTTCCAGCGAAACATGGGTGCCGAAGCTAACCTCGTACGATACACTTAGCCGCATACTATAACGAGCGAAACTTGCTGCAGGTGTCCAAAAGCGAACATTATGTAACGATAGTCCAACCGCGGATGTAAGGGACAAGATACCGCGTAAAGCTGTATCAAATGGCTGAAGGAAGCATGGCGCCATTCTAACTCAGGCAACAAGAGCGACGTATGTGATGTGGCGCGAACGGATCTGGCGGCGAGTGGGGATGACTGCGATGAAACCTGGCTGATTGAAAGATGTTGTTGTTTCTTTTTTACGTGTGGGCGCGCTGTGGACAAAGCAACGTGTTGGGTACTAATATCCCTGCCAATATCCTCATCCAAAAGCACAACCCTTCTGACGACTTGTCACGCTTTCCAGTGACATCATTCACGCCTCTGACGCTTTCCCCGCTGTCCTAAATGTCGACGAAACTGAGATTGAAATAGTGTTGTGTTCTTTGAGGTACCTCCCCACCTGTTGGAGTGCTGATGTGTAGATAAAGTTCCGCAGAATTTGCTACTCATGACAAACTACTCAAACGAAGTCCTTGGGTAGATCTCGCAATTTGGGTTTGACCTCCGTACGTGTCTTTACTATCTCAACATTCATGATGTGGTTGCGGAAATTAGGTACTCTAGATTCGTGCAAGGTAGTCGCGTTTGTTTGATAGAGGTAAGACACCTAGACGACAACTTTGCCACCTGTAGACTCGACGACGGAGTTTACATCGTCTTTGAGCTCTGGTATCGCGCTTGAGACGTGCAGGGCGAGCTGTTCTTGCAGGGCGCGGTAAGCGTCAACGCGACCGTACAACATCTGGTTCATTCGCTGCACGGTCTCAACAAATTCGCGAGTGAAGATGTCCGGGTTCCTAGAGTTTTCTACATAGGACATGACCTCTGGAGGGATGTTGATGTTCACCGAAGGTGCCGTTCTTGCCAATTTTACCAGATTTTGAATAAGCGACTGGCTATCATGTCATTAGCCCACCATACAACGCATGTTCCTGAGCTATTGCGTACATTTCTCGCTTCATGGCTTCCTGTGTCTTGCTTCCATGGTGGTCGTAAGCTTGCACGATGAGGTTGTATAGATTTTGTACGATGTCTTTCAGTTGCGCCTCCACATCGATTATCGCCACTACCAAAACGATTAGCAGGAGCAGAAACAACGGCTACCCACATACCGTCGGGACTTAGTGCTGCCATTTGGATGTTTGAAGTGAGCGGCGCTGTGAGGTTTGCTAGTCGGAGGGCGGGTGTTGTGCAACGCGTGTGACAAAGAACAGACGCGCCAAGGCTCGGCTAAACACGGAAACTCTGGTTGGCTTTGTGTCGTCATCGCTCACTTTACCCAGTATCTAACTCAACGACGACCTTCATCGAGACCGCGTCGCAGCGCGCTATCACGTGTCGCAAATCTTACTCAGTGAATGCGACCATGAGCATTACCTTGCGATGACGGAGAGCATGAGCCGGGATCCTGACGTCCCTCTTCCGCAGCCACCAAGCTCTCAAACCCCAATATCGTCTATACCAGGAGCCACTGGGAGCACTTTGCAAAACCATACTCGTGCTACGACTCGCCCAACAGAAACTCAAAAGACTCAAGTGGATACTGCTTCGGACAAAGCAACCGCAGCATTCATTCGGCGTACTCTCTGTTCCCACAATGTACTACTTGGAAACGGCGAGAAAGCACGCAGTACACCACGCCCAATCGGAGACGTGCTACCACCTCTGACAAGCTCAAATGAGGTCGATCTTCAGTTATACGGTATTATTTCTGTGATCATCAAGGAGTTCGTACAGACGTGGTACTCGAAGATAACTCCAGATCAAGTATTTGTCAACGAAGTGATTCAAATTATCGCTCACTGTACCCGTGGTCTGGAACAACGCCTCAGGAAAGTCGACCTGGAATCACTGTTACTAGACGAGATCCCTGAGCTGCTTGAAGCTCATCTGACATGTAGGTAGTTCCGACCCTGGACTGTCGCATGAACTTAGTCTAATTGTGCCCTGTCAGCTTTCCGAATAGCGAAGAATCAAGCCGCCTCGTCAAATTCACTGGTATCAGATCCTCGTCTGATCTATCATACGCTCCACCCACACCCTGCACTTTCTCCTGTTCCGACCGATGATGCACCAGCAACAGTCCTCGAGCAGCGCGAAAGCGAGTCGGCGTGGCGCCAACTCCTCATCCACGGAGTGTTGGCTTTATTGCTACCGACAGAAGACTTGAAGAATGGGTGTCTACGCGCCCTGGTGGCCGAAATTTTCGCCGAGATGATCCTCGGAAACGGCATTAGCGGCAAAGCCTGTGAGGGATGGGTATTATGGGAAGGCATCACAAGGATAGCTGAGGTTCTGCAGACCGATGCTACCAAAGAGAAAGATCCCCAGTCAGACGACCCTAACGCAGAACAGTCGTTGACCCGTCTTGAGCGTTATGGGCTGCTGTCTCCACACGGCGGGACAGAAGTTCATCCAGAAGAACGACTGGACGCCGGCCAGAATCGCCATAATACTCCGGTCGTATACACTTCTGGTGCATTCTGGGCGATCATCCAATACGCTTTTTTGGCGTTTACTGCGGTGCGCGCGGTGATTTTGAGTCTTGCGACATTATCTTCTCTTCCGTCAAGAATTGCCACAAGCGAACAGTCATCTGTTGAGGCCGGTAGCCAATCGCAAACACCTCAAGCGGAAAACATTGCTTCCAGGCGCCCGTTGGAGGCCAAACGGCCTGTAGTCAGCATGGGCTTGTGGAGCTGTGTAGCGCAACTTGTCGAGTTAGATGTCCGCATGCCTTGGCTGTTGGGCTTCATCTCCATGCTCCATCGTGGAGCGTTGGCCGGCCCAGGTAGGGTGGGTGAAACCGATGGTGTATTGGACAGGTAAGTTACGATAATATCTCTTTCTTCACTTGCTTCCCATGGTTGGCTGGCTGCTCAGTGTCTGTGGGACCGTGCGACACAGCATGAGATAGCTCCGCATACGATTTCAGTCACTTGACTTCGCTTCAGCGAATGCGACGGCCCGCAGGCTCACACACAGGAAAATCCCTGTCGTGGCGCACCGCCTTATGCAAGCCTCGGCACCCGTTCCGGGCGGCAACTCGACACGTTTCGGACAAGGGGGCTTGGCGCCATTTGTGTCTTCGATTTTGTCAACACCACAAACGATCGCACGATGCTTGCATCTTAGTAGGACCAATCCTAAAGCTCAGCTTCCACCGGCAGCTACAGGGCACTATAGCGTACGAAGGGTATTCCGTACTCCGAACCGCCTTATCACGACCCTAGCTTATGTGGAAGGGCCGCTTACGCGCCGGTTGATCTGTCCACACCGTCCATCCGTCCCTCTCGGGACTGGCCGTACTGAGCTCAAGACACGAGATTGGCCACAGATCCTAACCCTACCGTCATTGCCGCCACCAGCTGATTGCGCCTCATCTTTCGGTCTCTAACATCTTAGCGGCCTGCGACGTCGCTGCCGTCATACTCTGGTCTCGTTAGAAATCCTAGCGAGCACGCACTCCTCGGACTTAACATGGCCTAGTTTGTTTGAGCACCGCATCGAAACATTTGACGGATGATGCTATTCCCAAACGTTCGGGACTGGCTTGTTGACCTAGTCACCACGACATCCTGCCTTAAGTTGTGTTGTGGCATGATCATCAATCTCGCTTGACATGCGCGCGCGCCTCACTTTGTGGGCCGCATCAGCATTCGACTCGATTCTCGTCCGATACGATGATTCTGCCATCATGGACATCGTCATTCGCGGTGGCCAGCTGACTGTTCCGCGGATTCATATGCATGCGTTCGGTTTACTTCGCACCAGTCCATTTCGTTCTTGCAAGTCTCGTTTGCTAACCAGTCGTAATTGCAGGTTCCTCGCTCATACTTTCCACACACGGATCTTGAACCCCGCTTTCATTCCAGTGGCGCTTCGCACTCTTCGTGCAACACTCTTCCCTAACAATGCGCTCGGGCCCCCACGTCAGATCCCAACTGATGAGGAGATCGAGGCGATCAAGCACTGTTGTGCCGCTACGCTGCTAGACTTAGTACCACCTAAAGTAGCAGCCGCTTTCTTCGCGAGTGACGGACGCGATACTCAGGTTCGACAGATCGAAGATATACTAGGCTGTCTTGATGACGCCTATCTCAACAAACATCTCGTCTTTCAGATTGTGGAACTGATCGGACTACGCCTGTTTCCGGAGCTTGGAGAACAAGGCGTCAAAGACTTACTGGACGAACGTATCAGCTGATAACCTGGGCTTGTCAGCAAAGCGTTTCTACGTCGTGTATCGGGGATCAAAGCACAAGACATCAGGAACTTTCACCGCCAGATGCGCGAACTGCTGGGCACGGCCCGTTGCGCAGTCAATATCGTCGTTCACACCAAGTTCAAATGAGGGCAAATCTCCAGCCCTTGCATCGCATACCTACTTCCATGAAATCGTTATAGAGTAGTTCACTAAAGCAGCGAAACTGCAGCTACATGATGCAGTTCCACGTATACCAACTCATCGTGGGCTCGTAGCAGAACGTGGTGGAAAAGGTACACCGCTGATCTCGAAAAGAGGGGTACTAGCCAATCAGAAAATTCCCTAAGGAAATTGTTGAGGTACATGGCATCCAGACTCCGGGCTGGCTGCATGCTGTGACGAGCACCTGACTAATTGGGATATTGCCGGACGGAAACTACAGAGAAAGTGCCACGAGGTGCCCCGCAGTGCACGTCTTCCTTCAAGCCATTGCTTAGTCCAGCTGGCCCCATCACGAACGCTGCAGGTCTCAATCTTGGAAGTGTTGTACGCGGCAGGAAAAATACAACTCAAGTTCACCATGTGCGAATGGGAGGCTTGGACAATCTGCATGTCGCTCGGTGAGCGCGACGGTCCGTGTGGTGTATACATATGCGCGGGGATAAATCGCATACAACCGGGAGGCTTTGGAGAAGGATATTGGTTGACAGGCGACATGCGAGGCCAGAGCGTCGTGTGGCAGAGGAGTATGATTAGTCAAATACGGAATGACTAGGTGCGCAGCTCCGTTACAATCTTGACAATGGTTTACACTGCGATACCTACCGCGCGGTCCTTACGAGCATCGCAGAATTTAGACGACGTTGGGTCGTCCTTGCACTTGGTTCATCTAAAGTAGCGCTCCGAGCTCCAATACACCTTCACGTATCAAAATGAACCTGTCTAAGCCCCGCTTCCTCCTGCATTCAAGCCCCCACCTAGCGAGATATGA
>Ga0058698_10000346_pt1 | contig 26785 bp, 28 predicted proteins | sample AgamicAsSfe_FD_67288 | JGI IMG/M metagenome (GOLD analysis project Ga0058698, IMG submission 67288) | Agave microbial communities from Guanajuato, Mexico - As.Sf.e | ecosystem: Host-associated > Plants > Phyllosphere > Phylloplane/Leaf | place: Guanajuato, Mexico | collected 2012-05-30
CAGCTGAAATTCGCTGGTGGTCACCCACCCAACTACTACGCAGCCGGTAGAATGCTTAAGTACGCCAGAGCGGACGGGATGGCCTGTTCTCATTCTCCTGTGGTCGTATGTGACAGAATTGGTTTTCAAACGTAGTATATACTAGGAAACTGTAGCAGATAAGGATTTTACACTGGGGTGCAACCGAGGACGAAGTCAACCAGCACAGCGCAACATGTCACAGCAGATTCACATTCAATTATCCTATTCCATTCCAAGCCTATTACTTGATGCTGTTTCCAAACTACACCAAATACACCTCCTCCTTCCTCCCCCCATCCACACCATTCTACCTATTCGTCCTACTATCCCACCCTTGCACCGGATTCCCCCCCTCCAATTTACTATCCGTCTCCAGCACCTCATCCGGCTTGTCATGTCTCGCATACAACCCATACTCCTCATCCTCATACTGCCCGACCTTTCCCTCCTCCACCTCCTTCCTACTGAGTCCCAACTTCCCCTTCGGCAATCCCATACTGCCCAGAAACCCAATCCCCTCTTCCCACTCCTTCGCCTTGCGCTCTGTACTCCAGCTCAGCTCCTCGCCCATAGTGTCAATGACGGAGGGCAGTGCCTCAAGGGCGGCTTGGGCGTTGAGAAAGGCAAGGCGCGTGCGGCGTGCGAGCACGTCAATGGCGGTGCATGCGTATTCGTGGCGCACGGCGTAGCGGACTTCGCCGTCGACGAAGGGGTAAAGGGGGGAGATGCGGGTGCCGCGGACGGGGTAGCGGGCGTTTGTGGGGGAGCAGAGGGCGGCGACAGTCCAGGCGCGGTCTCCGTAGTTGGCGCTGGAGGTGAGAATTAGTCGTGATTTTGCTGAACCGAGTGGGGAGATGGAGATTGAGCGTGGAGATTGAGCGGGAGTGGAGGACTTACCAGAGATGCTTTGCAACTTCAGTCTCGAGGCCGTAATGCTGGATCAGGTTGATGAAGAGCGTCTTGGAGTAGCCGTGAGCGCCGACGAGGCGGACGGCATGGGTGGAGCAGGAGCCGTCGAGAAGGGCGCCTTTGTCTTGGACTTCGGTGCCGGAGACTCGGGGGATGTATGCTGGGGGCTTTGTCTGGAGGCTGAATTCCTTGATCGACTCGTCCACGGTCTCCTCAGCCATTTGGCGATACGTGGTCCACTTTCCGCCAGAAATCGTGACAAGCCCACCATGCGAAACATCGAGCAAGTGGTTCCGCACGAGACCTTCGGTCTTGGCTTTCTTAGGGTCGCGGACTAAGGGACGAATGCCGGACCAGGCTGCAAGGACGTCGCCGCGGCGGACGTCGATGTCCGAGGACATGTAGTTCTTGCACTCTTTGAGGATCCAGCCGATTTCCTCCTCGCCAGCGATGGGGTTTTGCTTGATGTCGGTGGCGGCGTCGGTGGTTCCTGCGATGACGTTGCCTTGCCATGGAAGGACGAAGAGGACGCGGCCGTCGGATGTGGAGGGGTCGATGAGACCCATGTTTGTGGGCGCGTAGTAGCCGGGGAGGATGATGTGCACACCGGATGAAGGAGCAACGATGTCTTGCACAGTCTGATCGTCCATCTTGCGGACAGCGTCGCAGAAAGGTCCGGTCGCATTCACGATACCCTTGGCGCGGATAGTGAACTCTTTTGCGTCTTTTCCATCTTTGGATTCGATGCGGTCCTTTAGTCTGGCGCCACATAGTCGACCATTCGCGTCTTTAATTAAGCTGGTTACCTCGACGTGGTTGACACAGGTAGCACCATAGAGTGTGGCAGTCATGGCAAGCGAGACATTCATTCTGGAGTCGTTGTGTGCACCGTCTGTGTAGTGTCAATCAGAGGATGACTACTGTATCGCTGCTACTACTCACCATAATATACCAATGCTCCTACCAGCTTATCCTTCCTCAACTGAGGAAAGACCTCCAATGCCTTGCTCTTTGTCATAAAGTACGAGCTCTCAATGTTCTCCCGTCCAGCTAGGAAGTCGTACATCTTCGTCCCAGCCCAGAAATAAGGTGCTTGCCACCACTTCGTCACGGGTACCATGATTGGCAGCCATGATGACAAGTGCGGCGCAGTGTCGAGAAAGTATCGTCGTTCACGCAGAGCTTCCTTGACAAGCTTGTACTGGTTGTAGTCGAGCTCCTTGAACGCCTTCTCCAGATATCTGACACCTCCATGTACCAGCTTCGTACTCTTGCTACTCGTCCCGCTACTGAAGTCATCCCTGTCGACCATGGCAACTTTTAAGCCACGAGTCGCAGCATCTAAGGCTACTCCTGCTCCGGTAGCACCGCCACCGATGACTAACAGATCATACGGTTCATCTTCTGGCGATATCTGGTCGGCGTGCGAAGGTGACTGATCCCCACTTCCTGTGCTGTTAAAAGCAGCACTCTTTTTCAGATCGGCAATCTGCTCATTGCGGTTCTTGACGGAAGGGAAGTTGGGTGACTTGAAGACACCGCTTTCATACGTCGGAGGTGGGACTTGTGCGGATTCAAGACCAGGGATATCACGAGGGCGATTGATGGCGTAGAGAAGACCACCTCCGAGTGTTGCTGCTCCAGCAGTATAGACGAGGGTTCGAGCCACTCGGCTGGTGCGAGTTGCAGCCATTGCTGTTGCTGGATTGACCTGTTGACTAGTGAATGAATGCTGAAGCTCCCTGTCTAGTCGCGCATGCTTTGGGGAAGTTGTGAGCTGCGGGCGCGACTTGTAGTATCGACAGTTCCGAGTGCGGCAAGTTCAAGCCAAGACGGCCAAGGTGATCAGCGCTCAACTTATCCTCGGCGATGGATGTGTTTTCGTGTCACTTTGGCCGAACTGAAGGAAGCCGAAGATTGCTCGGCGGCGATTGTTAGAGATGACTTGCCAAAACGCACGCCTCCGCACTTCTTGTACTGCTGCAACACTTGCTGGCCGGCGCTGTGGACCTCTTCTTGCTAGGGCCATGTCGGGGGGCGTTTCCGCCTGGAGTAGCTCGGTCCGAGTAAGCACGAGGTGGAAGCGGCGGTACATGGGCCGCTCCAAGGTTCGAGCTCCGAGGTCAGTAACAGCTGAGGGGGTCTTCATCTTGCTGGCAATATGGCTGTGCGTTGTCGCCATGTCGACATGGCGAGAACACTGCAAGGCATGAAGCAAGCAGCATGGCAAGAGCACCGAACATCCAAAGCATGGCAAAGTCGAGCCATTGATCTATGCATAACGGAGACTCTCCTGCTTCGATGCTTATGGCGAGTGCCGTCGTGAACCCACTTCCGTGCAAGGTGCTTAAGTCCAAAGCATTAAATTTATCCCAAGGGGGTACATACATCAAAGCCTCACATAAGCTAGATTGACTCGACCTCTCCTTCACAACTGCTCAGCGTGCTCTCCTCCACCACCAAACTGCTCTTTTGTGACGGGCAATACACTGCTCATACTTGCAGCATTGCTGTCAGACCTTGCATGCCCTGCTTGTCCGCTCCGGATACTGCTCGTATCAAATGCGGACTTCCCCGCATACACGCTGTTCCGCTCACTGCTCAACAGTGGCCCGCCAATGTTGCCAGTTGTGCTTGTGCTGAATCGTTGTTGTGGTGGATGCAATGCTCCTGATGTTGGTGGAAGTGGGTCGCTGCCTTGGTTATGTGACAGGACTGACAATGGCAGAGACTCGCGCGAGCCGCCCCAAGTCGATCTTGGAGGAAGTGCTCTGATAGAGGCATCTTCATCCCAGGAGTCGCGTCGATGTTGCTGGTGAGACGAGGAAGCCAAAGTGAGAACAGACGCGTTGTCTGACAAGAGGTTGTTTGCTGTTGCGCTTCGATAAGTCGACGGAACGTGACTGCTTGCTCCACGATTCAGATATGCAGGGACAGCGGAGGCAGGTGCAGAGGCATAAGCTTGGGCGGATGTGGGTGGCTGCGCATAAGTACTTGATCCGCCTGCGGATGGGTGATTGAACAGCACAGATGGAGCTTGTGACTGGATAGTTGTGAGGGTCGTCGACAAGGAACGTGAAGATTGGTTCGGAGATGAGAAGATGCTGTTGCCTCCATTCGAAGCTGTGCTCATGCCAACAGTGCCGCTTGTGCCAGCTTTAGATTGACCATCCACATCCGAATGACTGGCATGACGATGGGTTGCGCTATGATGAGGTGGAGACGCCCTATATCCATCAGGAGCTTCCCGTTCGTCCAAGGACACGTGTCGGGCGCTGGGTAATGAGTTCACGTAGTCCACGGAACTAGTGTGCTGCACGTCCTCATTCTCTTTGTTCTCGGAGCCGCCGACTGTAGCTTTGCTGGTTGATACTGGAGCAAGATCTTTTTGCGGCCGCTGCTTGTTGGTATTCGTGGCTTTTCGACTGGTCAGGCGTCTGAGGAACGCGAGTGCGCGAGACTTTGGTGCGCGACCTAAGCAGCGCGTTAGCGACGCTGATCCGAGCAGGTGATATTTAGACGGAGCGAACCGTTCGACGCATCGACCGCTGGCATGCTATCTGCAAGCTACAACAACTCAATCTGCTAGTGATCGCTGAGAACTTCTCCTTGACTGTGAAGCCCTTCTCCTTGACGTGCAAGAACAGTAGATAGATGTGGCTCTGGTGACCTAGCAAGCTATTGGCTTGTTCGTGATACGACAGAGGGTGACCGATGTTTCGAAGCAGGTCGCGTGGTAGAGAATGTTTCAATCGCAGAGCTCGAGGCAGGCTGTGAATCAGTGTGAGATGGATGTCGAAGGCTTGTAGCAGTAACATTGAGTGACTGGACAACTCCGGGCTTGTGCCGATGATCAGCCCCACGTTCCAAACCGTCGAGAGTCAGCCCTAGCGTCAGGGTGGAAAGAGCAGCAGCAGCAGCGTGTCTGGACCTGGAGGACTCGACCTCCAGAAGTGGAAGCCACTGTGCAGCTCTACGATACTGCGACAGGAAACCACAGCCAGTAGCCACCCCGAAGTCTGTCATTGAGTGCATGGCTCGAGCGAGACCATGACGGCATCGCTCGACGACTACTTAGCATCAGCACATCAAATGCAATCATCTCGATGAATGTGCTTGATGGCAAAGCCTCTGCTGAAACTACCACTTCCTCACATCCACGTATTTTACCCCTTGGAGCCGAGGACATTACATTGATAAAGTCGTCGATCAACATCACAACGCTAGAGGATGCGATTCTGGGACTCCTCTGCAATGCTCTCGATGCCGAGGCGACTAAGATCGAGATAGATGTGCAGGCTGATCGTGGAAGCTGTACAGTTGCCGACGATGGATCTGGTATTCCAGAGCATGAATTCTTGGAGGACGGTGGCTTGCTGAAGGTCCACTGTCTGTGATACAAGACGATTCAGCGATGAGGTGCTGACTGATTGAGTATTAGACACTTCCAAAGCTCGAAACGGCGAAACTCACGGCCGTGACGGGAGGTTTCTGGCTTCACTGAGTGCTCTTTCGCTGCTGTGTGTCACCTCTAAGTTCACTGGATCTCAGTTAGTAAGCAGTGTAACCACTCACCTGAGTAAGAACACCATGCGAGATGCTCCTATCAGTGGCCATGACGACCTCCAGAACTCGACCTCAGGCACGCGGGTGACTGTAAGAAACCTCTTTGCAAATATGCCAGTCAGAGTCAAACATCGTGCTCTCTCATCTGCTGGGGACGATGCAGCTTGGCAACAGCTTGCTCGGAATATTGCACATTACCTCTTATCCTGGCCGAAAGCTGTCCATGTGACCGTACGAGACCTTACAAATGAAAAGGTGCTATCCCTGCGACCTATTTCAGGGCGGCTGCCCCACTCTCGTCCAAGGACTCCAGCACACAGCCCACCGTGGAAGTTGAACACTGCGCTCAATCTACTTACACAGGTCCACCTGATATCCTCAGATAGCTGGTCGTCGTGGATTCCTGTATCCGCCAACTCATCATTGGTTGTAGTCAAAGGTGCAATCTCTCTCGATCCTAGTCCGACAAAGCAGTGCCAATTTGTCACTCTGGGACATCAGCCGCTGCTGCAGACGAGCACTGCGCAGCACAATATCATCTATGATGAAGTCAATCGACTTTTTACGGATTCGAAATTCGGCACGGTAGAGGGAAAGACTATCCGCACTGAGCAGCAGATGAAGGACAAACGTTTCAAGGACGATGGATACACTAAAGCGCAGGTCAAAGGTATGACGAAAGGTGTTGATCGTTGGCCAATGTTCTACCTGCGGATCGAGCTGAATAGCAAGGTACACAGTCTTTGCGATAGACAAAACAAGATGGAGGATGCCGTGTCCTTACAAAAGATTGTGACGCTTATTCATGCCATGGTCCAGCAATGGCTTGAGGGTAATGGCTTTCGACATCGGCAAAGGTCCAAGGCGTCCACAAAATTCGAGCGCGGTGGACAACTCAGTCCAGTCTCGGTTCACCCAGATCGACCACACTCTGAGTCTGACCTGCTACTTAAGTCGGTAGACTCTCCCACCATGGCCCATCCCAGCCTCATGGATGAACAGCTCCCAGCAGATGCTTCAAAAGCCAGACTATCCCATAACAAGCCCACTCGACTTCAGGATTCAGCTTCAGCATTTCAAAGCTGGTCACGAATCAAGAGTGGAAAGGCTAAGATCAAGAAGGTGATACACGAGCAGGCACCTGCTGCAACTGTTGAATATTCGGGCGACGATGAATCTGGTGTGGACAAAGTGCTTGCCTTACGTGCTCAAAACGCCGACGAGGACTCGGCGTCAGAGCAGACTGCGGGAGGTCTGAACAAGAACGACGACACATGGACGACTTGGCTTGATCCTGCGACGCACGAGGTGTATGATCTCAATACCCGCAGTGGTCTGCTTGTTCCGCAGAAAAGGCCTAGAACAGCTGGTGGAATGACTGGTACGAATGGCATCAACACACAACGACCTGCATCAGGATCATCACTACGACTAGAGTCAAGACTTGCTACACAGATGAAGAGGCCAGTGTCAAGCTCATGGCTCCAGGGACTGGCTGACAAGTGGGATAATCCGGTGTTTCGGCCTGCGGAACAGCCAATCGCATATGTCCCTACAGAGCTCCTAGAACAAGAAAGTCATAACGGCGGACATAGCGAACATTCTGCCCACTCCCACAGCAGAATGCCGGGACCACTTCTGGATTCTGCTTCACTCAAGCAGAGTCGCCTCTCGATCGATAGCCTTCGCAGCGCAAGAGTGATTGCTCAAGTCGACAAGAAGTTTCTCCTGGTGACAATACCGGAACATGGTCAAGCAACAGATGGTCCAGACAGCCAGGACCTTCTCGTCTTGATCGATCAACACGCCGCAGACGAACGGTGTAAAGTCGAAGAGCTCTTCAGAGATCTATGTCAGCCTGAGCAGGCTCAAGTACCTTTGCGATCAAGTCTTGGGCACCAATCTCATGTCGCAACTGCCCGTCTGGAGAAGCCTGTCACCTTCGAAACGACGGAAGCTGAGGTCGATCTATTTGAGAAGCTCGCAGGCTTTTTTGCCAGATGGGGCATCCTTTATGACATCTCTCTCGCCCGATCCGACCACGAGACGAGCACGAACAAGCGAAGAGTCATCATCAGGACACTGCCACCTGGCATACACGAGCGGTGCATAGGTGAGCCTCGACTCATCATTGAACTTTTGCGCGCAGAGGTGTGGGAGCGAGGTTCACGACAAGCACCAATCCCGATTGCTGCCAGCGACACGTCTCATAGCTGGGTCCAGCTCATTGTGGACTGTCCCAACGGCATCGTCGAAATGCTCAACTCTCGAGCATGCCGGAGTGCTATCATGTTCAATGACATTCTTTCTAGCGAAGACTGCAGTAGACTAATAGCTAGACTTGCTGACTGTGTCTTGCCATTCCAGTGTGCCCATGGAAGACCATCGATGGTTCCCATTCTGGGCCTGGATGCGTTGGCGGGACAAGATGTGCCTGCCGGACAAGAACACTCGGTCGTCGGAGGCTCGGGGCAAGGCATGACCGCAGAAAGGCTACAGAATGGCAACAATGATGCTGGGGACTATGTTCGGCAGTTCCGCGCTTGGCGAAGACGACGGGAGGGTATTGAAGGTGCGGAATGACCAAGAGGATTGATCAATGGACCAGAAGCATTGTTAAGCAAGCAAGTTATGCAGGATGGGTAGCAAACACGGCAAAAAGATACAACCTTGGCTTGAAACTATTTCTCTGCTGGAGGCGACCGGCATCGGCCTCGGTTTACTGCAGTGTGACAACAGAAATCAGCCTTGGCTGCCAAGAAAACAAAGGTGAGCCTGGGCGTGTGCGCAGAGATATTACGAGTCTATAAAGCACGTCTGATGCAGATATACATGGCTTCTTACTCTCGGCGAGTGAAGTAGGTACTTCAGTACATGTCGGGCAGTGCTCCGTATCTGATCAATCAGCCTGAACCACGACTCAATCCCTCCGATGTACCCCGCTTGATCTGCAAACTGCAAACTGTATGACGTAGCAGAATATGAAACACGGTTTTGGGGCTGGGAACTCGAGAACCTCGAGGCGGCGTCAAAGATTTTAAGCGCAGAGGCTGCTTTGATTTGTCCTGCTAGTCCAGGCACGTCTTGGCCATCTAATGATTCGTGTTTCGGCCGGGCAATGCAAAGCGAGAGACGAGAGACGAGAGACGAGGCTAAGCAATTTAAGCATTTCTTGTCACGCCCTTCGTCATCGTTATGCTGCTGACCACATGCTCGTGCACAGCCTGCCCAGGTGCGTTTCGCAAGGATCCAAACTCCACATCGTCACGGATCACAGATCACGATGTACTATATACTTAATTGACCCCGCCGACTGCCTCGTCTCGTGCTCTCTCATATCACAATACATCATCGCTCTGCCGTGCTGTCGATACCCCTGTATATCTCGCACAAGCCTTCCCAGCCATCTTACTGTAGCGTCCCAATACACTAGCTGCAGCCCTCTCGATACTCCTTCCGTAATTCCATAGCAGCTCTGCTAGCTGCTAGCACATCTCGGCACAGCCTCCTCACATACGCCAGCCCACCATGGCAGGCATACTATCGAAGCTGTCCCGCAAGGACAACCGTGCTAGTGAATCTAGCGAAAACACACTCAGGCCATCGAGAGATGCGACAGATCCTTCGCAGGTAAAGGGCGAGGAGCTCAGTGATGAGCCCTTTAAGCTCTTTAGCTTCAGGGTATTCATCATGGGTGCTCTGGTATCATTGGGTGGATTTATCTTTGGTATGTGGACTCCTTTGCTTTACTGCATTACTAGAACAGAAGTCGAGGAGTAGTCCAGAAGATTGTCGTAAGCAAACGAGCCAGCCTTCATGCTTTCGTTCCAAGACCATACCAAGGTCATCAGTAGAAACATGTAGGGATGCAGCTAACACAGCTCCCACTAGGCTACGATACTGGTCAAATCTCCGGCTTCGTGCAAATGAACGACTTCCTCTGCCGCTTCGCAGATCAGCCTTGTGTAGCATTCAGCAACAGCCGCGAGGGCACCATCGTTGGTCTCCTCTCCATCGGCACACTGTTCGGTGTGCTGAGCACGGGACCCATTGCCGACAAGCTAGGACGAAGACTTACTATCGTCCTTTGGTGTATTGTCTTCATGGTCGGCGTTGTCATCCAGATCGCAACGAGTAGGGCTTGGGTTCAGATTGCTATTGGACGTCTCGTTGCTGGATTTGGCGTTGGTGGACTCAGTGTGATGACGCCAATGTACCAATCGGAAACGGCACCTCGTCAGATTCGTGGTGCTCTTGTGTCTTGTTACCAACTCTTCATCACGTTGGGAATCTTGGGTAGGCACTACTTCCGCATTTCTGCTGACTACATGACTGACCTCACTCACAGTGGCATACCTGATCAACCTTGGCACCGAGAAGATTCAAAGCCCAGCATCATGGAGAATCACAATGGGCATCGGTTTCATCCCACCTTTCTTGATGGCAGTCGGAATCATGTTCCTGCCCGAATCACCACGTTGGGACTACCGCCGCGGCCATGTTGATGCAGCAAGGAAATGTGTCGCTGCTGCATACGGTGTGCCTATTCACCACCGCGAAGTGGCGCGCGAGATGCGCGAGATCAGGGACAAGTTCGAAGCAGAATCTGCTGGAGGACAAAAGCATCACTGGTATGAAGTGGTCACTGGACCGCGTATGCTGTACAGGACATTACTTGGTATTTCGCTGCAGGTGTTGCAGCAACTCACCGGTGCCAACTACTGTGAGTATCAACTTCCACGATTTCAACGCTCCAGCTAACAGTTCCCAGTCTTCTACTATGGCACAACCGTCTTCAAGTCAATCGGTATCAGCAACTCTTTCGTCACCTCCACCATCCTAGGAGCCGTCAACTTCGGCTGCACCTTCGGCGGTCTGTACGTTGTGGAGAACTTTGGACGCAGAAAGTCCCTCATGGCTGGCGCCATGGGCATGTTTGTCTGCTTCATGATCTTTGCCTCCATCGGCCACTTTGAGCTCGAGAAAGATAACGGTAACAACAAGTCCGCTGGATATGTCATGATCATCTTCGCCTGTCTCTTCATCTTGGCATACGCTACTACTTGGGGTCCGATCGTTTGTGAGTTCACAGTTCCGCCCGTGGCAGCTTTCTTTGCTAAACAGATGGTATCAAGGGGCGCTTATTGCGGAGATCTACCCCAGCAGATACAGAGCAACTGCTATGGGCTTGGCGTAAGTCTTTGCAGCATTTAGTGCTGATTTGAGCACGGTATACTGACGATTCGATGCAGATCCGCTGGAAACTGGTCATTCAACTTCCTCATCTCCTTCTTCACGCCCTTCATCACGAACGCCATCGACTACCAATACGGCTACGTCTTCGCCGCCTGCAACTTGGTTGCTGTATTGGTCATCTACTTCTTTGTTTGCGAGTCGCAAGGTCGATCACTGCACGTCCTCTCTGAGTCCTTACATATATCGCACTCGCTAACATGCACACTTCTAGCGAGGAAATCGACTCGATGTACATTTCGGGAGTCAAGCCTTGGAAGTCAAGCAGCTGGGTGCCTCCCGAGGGCGAGGAGCTCGTTGGACTGGATCATGCCAAACTCGGAGATGGTGGATATGGCAAGGAGGAGGGTGGTGCGCCGGGACATTCGAGACAGGAGGACGTGGCACCGCCTAGCTCTTTTTGATCGGAGTGTGGTTTCTTAGTTGAGCAGAGGATACATCGGTAATCTGTAATCCATGTATGATATCATGAAGGTTGGGTTTCTTGGTAGGCGGATCTGGGAACTATCGGAACTCGAAATCATAATGAGAAATCATTGTCAGCAATAGCGAACCGGTGAAGATGAAGCATAACATCAAGGAATGTCCCTCTGACCATTTTGACAACATCGTCCATGCACTTCACCTGATGACGTAAAAGATCACCAACCTATAACCCGACGCCAATACCTTGATCCTCGACGAGTGCCGCCCCTTGCACTCGCGATCCACCAGCTATGTCCTTAATATCAGCCTTCCTCACGCCAATCTCGCGCGAGCAATGGCAGTTCATTTCGTACGCGTGGCAATTCTTCCCCGTTGTATGTTCCTCAGTGTGCCTTCAGGCGTGCACTACACTCACGTCACCATTACCTCTCGCAATTGCTCTGATTCTCCAGCGTTTCTCCTCACTGACCTGATCTGATTGTAGTTCACTGCCGCGCAATGGTGAGACATGCCTGTGTTGTGGTCACCAGCCACCATGAATAAGCAGAACTAATGAGTCTTCGATGCCAAAGGCTCACAGACTGGTATCCTCAAGGTACGTCTGCGTGCGGCTGCGTACTCGCGTGCTGGCGACTCCTCCAAGCAAGCACACCTCGCTGATATTGATTTCCAGGCAAGACGTCCGTCACGTCACGCTTTAATGTCCCTGGCAAGATTGGCTGGGCGATAATGGAATGGTACGAGTCATCAATGGACTGCTTTTTGGCTTTTTACTATATACCACACCACATCACATAAAGCTGACGCACCGCAGTCCCGGGTTCCTCACAGTTCTCTACCTAATGTACACATTACCGAGCCATCTCTCCCTTACCTCTCCGCTGCCAGCAACGAATTACCTCATGGCCGGCCTTTACACCATCCGTAAGTTGTTCCCGCCCCCGGACCTAACCATCCCCAATCTCATCACCTGCCTATCAGACTACCTCTACCGCGCTCTTCTCTTCCCCATCCTCAACCCCTCCATGTCCCCCATCCACCCTCTCGTCCTCCTTTCCGCCTTCTTCTGGCAAATCCTCAACGGCATCTCCATCGGCGGCTGGCTCTCAGGCTACGGTCCCACCACGTCTGCCGACTGGGCTGCTGCCAGAGGGTCCACGCTCCTGGGCACCGCCGTTTGGGCAGCAGGCCTCCTGGGAAACATGTACCACGACGACGAGTTACGTGCGATCCGGCGGAATGCCCTGGCTGAAGGTGCGAAGGAGGAGAGGACGAACGGTGGGAAGAAAGTCGATATACACAAATTCTACGCAGTGCCAAGGGCCGGCCTGTTCAAGTACGTGCTATACCCGCATTACCTGTGCGAGTGGATTGAGTGGGCTGGGTTCTGGATCGTTGGCGGGTGGGGATGCGTGCCGGCGAGGGCGTTTTTGGCGAATGAGGTTAGTACGATGTTACCGAGGGCGTTGGGAGGGAGGAGGTGGTATGTGAAGAGGTTTGGGGAGGAGGAGGTCGGGGTGGGGAAGAGGGCTGTTATTCCAGGTGTGCTGTAGGTGAGGAGTCGAGGGGTGAAGAGGGAAAGGACTTTAAGGTTGGTGAGGTGGTGGTGGTGAGCAGGCGTGGACAGGACGGGGAGGAGGTGATGAGCTGCGGAGTTGTGGATGATGACGAGGGCGGCAGCAACGTGGGTACCTCTGCTTCTCCTCCATTTGTTCTCGACATGCTCAAGGTAGAGTAGAGTAGTGGCTCTTGACGAATCGCCTGCATTGAAAGCTCGAGGAGTGAGGAAGAAATAGTCACGTGATGGGAATGTGCGATTGTGGATGGCATCTCATTGATTGTTCGGCACATCGCCGAAGCACCACCATCGCCCTCTTCTCCCCTTGCGACACCGATTGCGCATCACCGGAGCTTCCAGTACTTTCCACATCCGTCCGTTCTCCGTAGCGAAGATCCCAAGCGTTCCAGTTCCTCCGGCTCACTGCAACATACAGTAAATATACAAAAACCACCAGTACCAGTACAACACTCTCCCCATCCATCACGCTACACCTTTTCCGTCCTCATCTGCCATCCATCGTTCCTCTTGTTCTACGTTCCATCCATGCCTTCGTTAGCTACGTCACTGTCAGCAATTGCCTCGAAAAAGCCCCCCTACCCATAATTAGTATCTTTCTTACATATCCGTCCCCTATTCCTAGTCTTACTCCATCATAACCGCACTATCCCTTCTCCTTCTCATCCTTAAAATTGCCCCCAGCCTCAACACAATCTCGGTGTGCATGGGCTGCACCGGGGCCGCCTGCGGTGTGGTCTTGAGTTTGGTGCTCCTCACGGGTGCGGAGCGTGCCTTAGTCTTCAGAAGGCGCATGGTATTCTTCTTCTTGTTGATGATGATGGCGATGGTAGTGTTGGTGCCGGTGGTGCTGGCAGTGGCGTTCTTGCGGACATGGTCTGCAAAGGCGGTGATGAGGGCTTTTCTAAGGGCGTTGATGCGGGCGGTACGGCTTCGGGTGATGATAGTGGTGGTGGGGGCGGCGTTCTTACGGACGCTGTTGGCAGAGGCGGTGAGGAGGGCTTTTCTGAGAGCGTTGGCGCGGGCGGTGCGGCTGCGGCTGCGGGTGAAGGGTGCCATGATGGTGCTTAAGTGGCGAATCGGTGCTGGAAAGTATTGTCTTGGTCGTAAGGTGGCGGTGGCGGTGCGAAGGTGTGGGTGAGTTGAGTGAGTATGAAGAGGTCTACGCGAGGGCTGAGCTGCTCATATAGGTAGAATGCTACATGTTCTGAGCGTAAGGTCAAAGTCTAACAATCTGAGCGGGAATGGAAAGTCTGTCTTTTAAAGCGTGCTGTGCAATCTGGAGGTTGGTGTCGTGATGTTTATGGCACGGTATGCACATTACAATATCAACGTCGTTCTGCTCGGGACGAGAAGAAGTGGTCTACCGATACAAGCCGGGACCAGAGATGGGAGGACGGGAAGGACGGTACCGTAGATATTGCGATATAGTTGAAGCCCAGCTATACTTCCATCCCGAATGTCACGAGTGGCGCGGGTTCGTTGTAAAATGATGGGTGTCAGACGGGAACCAATCTTAGGGGAGAATGCCGCGAGGGGTTTAGCTGTAGCTGTCGCACATTCATGTCTCTATATTATGAAGAGGAGAAGATTCGTTATAGTATAACAGTAGTTAGAAGGAAGTCACCTTGAGGGGAGTGCCGTGAGAGTTTTGCCATAGCTGTCGCTTACCGATATCCCGTGAGAGTTTTGCCATAGCTGTCGCTTACCGATATCTTGATCTCGATCACCACAAGAAGGTGAAGATCCATTGAGAGTAACAGGACTTTGTCAAGTTTCATCTTGTGGGGGAGTGCCGTGACGGCTTTGGCTGTAGCTTTTGCGAATCTGTACCCCTGTCCCAGAACTTACAACCGACTGAAATTCGTTGTAAAGTAACGGAAGGGTGACAAAATTCACCTCGAGAGAGTGCCGTAAGCGTTCTGCAACAATTATAGCAATATCAACTCGATTCCTACTTATCTATTCAGCCTTCTTCCAATCAATGCATCTTCATCCTCTCCGCAAAGTTACTCTTCAATCTTAACCCCTTCCCCTTGATATACAGCACCACCGGCGCAAAACTCAGCCCTAGCGCTACAATACCCAACAGCGTGCTCGCCCATCCGAATCCCAGTCTCGTATACATGCGCTCACACGCCAACGGCACCGTTGCAGAGAGCAGGTTCTCCACGGCCGCCACGGCCGCGATCGCCGAACCAGCAAAGATGCCGTAGAAATCTGCTAGGTAGCCCATGACAGCGCCGACGATGACCATGACGCCTGCGCCAATCATTGCAAGGCCGATGGCGGGACCGATCCAGGGGGCATCGTCGTGGAAGGACGTCCATGCGTAGACGAACAGCCCACCTGTCAAGCCAAGGAAGCTCATGGGTATGGAGAGCTCGAGACGCGATTCAGGTATCGGACGACCTGGTGTCTCTGGATTGCGCTTGGCTGAGCGCGCGTAGATGTGGTTCTGGAGCACGCAGATAGCAAAGCCGATTGTTTCACCGACGGCCATGGCACCTTGGACGTACCCTGACTGCGGGAACGTGAAGCTATAGTTTGCAGCGTAGATTTGGGCGATGGACTGCGTGCCCAGGAAGACATTGCCGATGGCGAGACCAGACCAGAGCGTGAAGAAGAAGAGGACGGGCTCGGTGGTGAACATCCAGAGAGGGCGGACAGTGGAGGCGTAGAGGGCGCGCAGGAAGGTTTCCTGCGTGTGGTGCGTGAGTTTGGGGGTGTAGCCCAGGGATTTGGAGAGGTTCTTCGCGCGGGCCATGAGGATGATGTTGCCGCGGGTCTCGGCGATGAGGAAGTAGGAAAGGGGGAGGAGGATGCCGTAGGCGATGAGCTGGATATAGAAGATCCAGCGCCAGGAGAGGTGGCTAACGATTGCAGCGCCGATGACAGGTGCGAGCGTGAAGCCCATGAGGTAGGAGTAGATGAATAGAGTGCAAGGCAGGCTGTTCTCTTCCTCTTCCCACAGGTCTCCAATCACGTTTGCCACTCCGTTCTGCACGACGGAGCCGAAGCTACCGCTGATGAATCTGGAGACTAGTAATGTAGCATAATTCTGGGCGACAGCTTGCGGAATGACGAAGACCGTGAAGAAGAAGAAGCTGACAAGATAGCCTTTGCGGACGCCGAAGCTCTCCATCATGGGTAGTCCTATCAACGGAGCCAGTGTGGCGCCTGCATTCCAGACAGTGACGATCCAGTAGCCATTGTATGCATTACTACCAGTGTCATCAACACCAAAGCGAAGATCCACCAGGTCCGAAGCAGATGTGATGGCGAGTGCATTGAGGCCAACAGCAAAGCACATGAAGCATGATGCGCCAGTAAGCAGCCATTTCCGGCGATAAGACCAGTTCAGAGGATTTTCGGGGTCTTTCGAACCGTCCCAGTCGACTGTGAGGCGAACCGGCGTATCAGGTGGTGTTGCTTCCGGGTTGTCATGGCGGGAGCCGGTCAGGACGACTCGGTGGGGATTGGAGTTGAGGACTTCCAGCTCCTGATTTTCATGGTATGAGGACATTAGGTGACGATATCTGTTTGCATAATGATACCAAGGATAAGAATGGAAATGAGAATTGGACAGGCCTGCCTGCCATGTCGTGTACACCTGTCGGAATCACCTATATATCACAGACTTGCCACGGAAAAATGAGTCGAGAAAAAATGCGGTCAGCCAAGACATCTGCTGTTCAATGGATGAACCGAGGTTGTCCCCGCTCGACACTACCACCACCACCTCAACTCGTCGAGAAGATTTCCATTGCTTCGTGTGCCACTGTTCAATCGGTGGCATCACTTCCCAAGACACCATCGATTCAGTCACGACGTTGAGGGCACTCTCCAAAACACCAATTGTTCAGTCACGATTCTACTGCTCGTGGTGGAAGGTCATAACTTGGATTGCACATTCAAGCTCGTTTCCCTATAGGATATCCAGCTATATACATTCTCCTGCACATCGTCTGTACTCAATAATAATAAGCAACATCAGCAGAACTTCCCATCTGTCTCCTCAACGTATGAGACCTCTACTATCGTACTGCCCTCCGTGGCCGCCATTGTAGGCATATTCATCAAATCTCGAGTCGTTGCCCATCCCTCTACTTGCCATTGTTCCTGCGCGAGATGGCAACAATACAGGTGTTCCTGCCATATAGCGACGTGGAGCCTGTTGTGGTGTTGCGATCCCACGAGCGAAGTAACTCTGTGATGCTTGCGACTGCGGATACCCCCGATATAGTGGCTCGCACGGCTTTTGAATGAGAGGAGTCCTGAAAGGCGTATTGACCTGGCTTCTGCTTGGACCTCGTTGAACACTCATATTCATGTTTTGTGCAGGACGTCTTTGCACAAAGCCATTCTCAGTCTGCCTCCTAGATGCCGGCATTGCAGCTCTCGGCTGGAGAGCATTGTGCTGTGAGGTAGCAGTGCGTAGTCGTTGATGCGTGACAGGATTATGAGGCTCGTTGATGAAAGACAAGCTATTCATGCTTCTCACTGCTTGAGATGATCCGCCCATCTTCGCATGCGTGGGCAAAGTGAGTCGGCCATTGCGTGTTGCTGCTTTGTTGCCGCCGACAAAGAATGGAGACGTGATATCGTCAACAAATTGGCGTGATACGGAGTGCTTGACTTGCGATCGTGTCGGAGCTCTGGATGGATCAGAAAGATGCTGTCGGTTCCCAGGATGTGGTGGATACACGACGGAGACTGGATCCGAATGGACAAAGTTTGAGAAATGATGTTGCTGTGGACTGTCGCTGTACTGCATAGTAGCTTGCTTTGGCCTAATATGATTGATCGCATATTGGTGGCGATTTGCCTCATTGACTTCGCGAGCTCGGTCTTGCCAACCAGTCTGATATCGCTCCTCCTCTTGCATATGTTCTTTGAAACCTCTGCGCAGGTCCATGATTGCCTCCTGCATCCGTGCATCATCAGTGGGTTGAGTGCGGTTGGTCGCACGTTGTATGGGCGAGCTCTCCTGAAGTCGGAATATGTTAAGGTTGTGGCCAGCAGGAGACTTTGCTTGCAGCGGATCTACTGCCTGTGGTGATGCAGTTCCTGCAACGATAGGTGGATGAGCTTCGATCGCCAGTGATTGCTGGTCTAGCCTTACGAATGCAGGGACAGACTGTTTAGGTTGTGAAGCCGCTATGTTAGCAGGTATCTCGGAAAGGCCTGTCGGTCTTTGGAATGGCAACGGCGGTGGTGGCATCATGCCACGGCTGGTAGGCTTTTCGAGTCGTGGACTTTTAACGGCTCTTTCGATATCTTGGCCTTCATCACTTGCTACTCTTTTTCTCGAGATTGCATCGATGACACCGTGCACGGTATGTAGATTCTGAGCTGATTCAGGAGGCCCAGAAAGCGTATGACTTGATGACGATCCCTGCTCAGATCTGAATGGCAACTGCTGAGCTTTTGAGGGTTGTGGTTGTGCTTGTGATAGAGCAGGAGAAGCATTCTCTACCATCGTGATGGGTTGAGCATGGAATCTTTGTAATATCTTCTGAGCTGGCCGGCATTTTTGAGAGCTCTCGTTGGATGTTTGCGACTTCCGTGAATGTGGTGTGTGGCCAGGTGCTGGACTCTTCAATGACCAAGTCTGCTTAGGGACGACATAGCCAAGTTTATCGAATTGTTCTCGAAGCTTATTGTTGTCACTACATTGTGTTAGCAAGACTGTTGGTTGATGGCATGCATCTCCACTGACTCGACAACTTGGGTGAAAGTGTTCAGATAGTGTTTGATAGCTGCTTCGCGCTCTTTCCACGGCGCCAATTCTGCTTCGCAATTTTCAAGCTCCCGGACTCGTTTCTTGAACACCTCGATCTGCTGTGCTGCATCATGTGCGGCCTTTTCTGCAGACTTAGCTCTTTCATGGTATACATGCCACTTATTTTTCGCATCGTTGTATTGGATGAATGCACTCGCGCCGAAAGAGCAGAGTTGTCGGTAGTGGAACTAGACAAGAGTGTCAGTGCATGTAGCCTCCATGGCACTATCTGGACTTCACTCACTGCTAGAGCATTATATGTCACATCGTTGGTGCCTGAAAACTCCACTGGTGGCGTGTCAAAGTAAGCTGTCGGAATTGCTGCGTCGAATTGTCCTTTGCGAAAGCCGCGAATTCCATAGATCTTCTTAAGACTCGAGTCTCCTTCCTTACTGCAGTGTGGGCAAGGCACTCTTGGTTGCTGGCCGGCTGGATGTATTGGTACTCCTACGCTTTCTTTAGCTCAAAGTGTTGAGAAGAAGTTCCACTTCATCCCACCGCTTCCTTCCAGATGCTCGGAGCAGGTCAGATGAGCACATTCTGTCATCCACAGTTTCGTGATAGGTTGTCCGTCGTTGGTGTCATTTTCGTCGCGAAACCCTTGGTCGTTCTGGATCTCCTTGTAGATTTCGGATATGGTCTTGTGGCAGACTGAGCAGCTGTATATAATCTCGACCGGCTTGGGAGGAGGAGTCGTGCTTGACTCAGCGGGCATGTTCAGATGTTTCACGTTTGTGCGATGGAGAAAGTCGATCATAGCTTGAAGGCGGGGAATTGCGAGACCCGTTTCAAGAGTGTATCGGATATCTGACTCGTTCGAAGGGGTCACTGAAGTTGACCAATTTATACTTTCCTATGAAGCACTTGCCGGCCTTGATACTGCTGCTAATGCTATGATACAACCAATCCTGACGCCATCGCCTCCCCTGCATTCACTGTCTCCTCAAACGAAATTTCGGCACGGGTACCTAGGTCAGTTAGCACACATCTCACGACTCAATAGCTCATTTCAACTCACTTGTCTGTGTATGACTGCTCCGGCTGTAGCGAGTACTTCAAACCCTTGGGTTGTGCTCCATTTTCCGCACGCAGATTTGCTGGCATCGGTGGCAGACCTCCGGGGCCTAGCACGGCACTCATATCCTTCTCCTGCTTCTGGAAAAAGGCAGGAAGTCCAGACTTGCCCTCGTCCTTCAGCGCGACTAATTGCTTCGCCCCTGCATCTCCAATTTGAAGCACGTCCTCCCTTGGCTGCGACTTGCTCCCAACCGTAAGTAATCCCACGATATCTCCCTGCGTCATCACGCTTGATTGTGGATATGCCCTCCTTGTGTCTCTCTTCCAATATGGGTTCTCTGCAATGTCCGCAGCTGGCACGGTAACAGGATCTTGGTATTTCGTGGGGTCATCACCTCCAGGTGCAGGGTTTCGAAATAGAGGGTTGAGAGGCACACCCGAGGAACGTGTAGAGTCGATCTGCAGCCATTTGCTAATAGATGCCCAGATTCCTTTCGGTTCGAGTGTGTATTTCTAGCGCTGTCAGTCGCCTGCTCGATAGTAAACTATTGTACGTTGCCTACCGTGAACGTCTTCGAGATCTTATGCGCAGGAGTAGCCATGTTGTGTACCGACTCGCAGATGCAGATGCTGTTCGTCCCCAGCTACACCGGACTCGTCCGAACGATATCAAGTGTCCGAAACGGTGCTGAATTTGGACACTCTTAAAGACAACATGAGTATTGAGGTTTTATCAGACATGTGGACCGCATATCCAGTGCTACATTTAGACCATACTTTTGAGGACTAGGCAAGACGCGCCGACGAAAATGTCGCCTCGTAACCACACCCAAGCTCTCCAATCAAACAAAGCCTGCGCCATTGTCTAATTGTGAAGCCGTGATATTGACCTTTCCAACAACATCTGCCAGCGTCTCGACCGCTTCCTGCTTGAAACTATCATTCACTTGACCTTTGCCTCCCATTGTGTTGACTGCCTCCGTGATACTCTGCGCACCGATAGTGGGAGGAAACATTGCTTCCGCTCCACAGACGCCATATACAGCCTTGACAGTCGCATCTGGTGATCCAGCCACAGATGTGAGTATCCGACCCTCCTTGTCAATCACCACGACACCTCTCAAGATCCCCAACGGACGTTTCGTGAATCCCAATGCGTTGATAAGGCAGCCGCGGGTGTCGCATATCAGCGAGAACGGAAGGTTATTCTTTGATCGGAAATAGGCATTGGATTTCGGGGTGTCTTTCGACAGGCCATATACAGCAAAGCCAAGATTCCTCAGGTGCTGATAGATATCGCGAAAAAGACAGGCTTGGGCTGTACCTGCGTAACTCAGTGTGAGCGGGAGCGCAACGTACATTCTCGTGGCAGCCAAGACTAAAGTGTCGCATAGTAACAGTATGGCCAAGACGTGTGGAGGAATTTGGATCAAGTCGATGAGGTAGTCTGACAGTCGCGACGGAGAGTACCGATCACTTACAGCCTGGGGTATTTGCCTTGGGATATGTGAACAATATCACACCACCAACGCTGATTTCTAGTAGGTTCTGTAGAGTAGTTTCATGACCATCCGTCAGTTCGATGGACCCGCCGAAGCCGTCAAGTTGTATTAGGTCGCCACTTTGTGGAGCTCGGTCGACGGAAGCTGAAGGAGATGTGAAGATTGATCTCAGCACAGAAGGCTTGCTCTTCGACGTTGTATTGCTGTCCGTAGTGTACATGTTGGCCTTCGTCAGTGTATGCAGAAGTTTGGTAGGCCGATAGGTAACGTCCGTCGAGTGTACAGGAAAGAATATAAGAAATATGATGAAGGTGAAGTAATGGTGTTCCAAAGATGATGTATGTTGAGAGGTCTGACTTTAATTGTCGTCCAGCCTAGCTTCAGAACACCGACTTCATCGCCCCTTCCTATTATGCATGTTCCCCCTTTGGGGCGCACCGTAATAGAACTCTGGACGTCGTCCTAATTAGATTCGAGGGAAGGCTGTCCATTGAAGTCTTGCAGGACACTTCATGCCGTTGTGATTTCTCCTGATCATGTATCATTCCTGCTCTAATACCTGTTGTAGACATTTGCACGACTCCGTTTCATGCATACGCCGTTGCTAGCTCAAATCAAGTCCCAGACGCCGTCGCTGTGCCAGAAATTTGATCTCACGATCATTTTGACTTCGACTTCGTCGCCGTTGCCATCTCCATTGTCTTCTCAGAACCAAATCGATCCTTGTTGCTGTTCATTGGCTCAGTGAGCCTCCCAGCCCACATATCCTTGATATCTTTGCACGATTTGGTAAGCATTGCTGCAATATCATGTCATATGAGAGTAGCCTACTTTGTACGCAGTGTGGACACAATATGTGCATCCTCTTCATTCTGCCACACGAGCTGCAATGGTTCAGATTGATGAGATCCTTTAGTGCTTTGCCTGCCAGTTGTCTTGAACGCTTGCGCGAGTGTGACGTCTTGTTCTTCGGCACTGCATGCAGTAATCCATCCCATAATGAAGAGAGAAGACCGGTCAGATTGGAGAAGATCGTGGCAGCACCTGGTATGATGACTGCAGGCAGGAGTCGTGGTTGAAATGCAGGCAGGTTCAGCTTGGTATGCAGACCTTGGAGCTGTCGAGAAGCCAGGTTCAGTGCCGTCCGTGAGGTGAGTTGAGCGGAAGCCATACTTGGTTATGCTGTCTGACAGTTTGCGACAAGTCTGAACTGCAGCTGCGAATGCTGATGTCCCAAAATTCGTTTGACGAGTCATTGACCTAAGTTTCAGCTTGGCCAAACCTGGAAAGCGCAGATTGCGGACCCTGATCGGCCAGGCCTGCCGTCAAGGGCCGTGAAGCAGTTGCGCTCTTCTTCAATGTTTCCAAGTCGCGTTCACCTCACTCATCTATCCACATCTCCGTCATCCAAAAAGTCACTCATTTGTTGCGCGAAACCCTGAGAATAATCGATCGCACAATATAGACTCGTGATCCTTCTCAAACTTGACGCAGAGACACTAGCAATGGCTGGCATGGCAAATTCGCCAATTCACACCAATGGGTACCAAGGTCAAGGTCCACAGATGGTCAACAACGCACCCGGTCCTCAGATGATGAACAGTCCTCCTCGTGCTGCGGTTGTCGTCAACCCGAAGAGCCATGTCGGTTTCGACAGCATCACTTCCCAAATCGAGCGAAAGCTCCTCAAGCGTGGATTCCAATTCAATGTCATTTGCGTTGGTATGTTCGCTTCCGTAGCTCTGAACCTGCGCGTTGCTGACACCACCTAGGGCAAACCGGTCTCGGTAAATCCACTCTCATCAACACAATCTTTGCATCCCAGCTCTTGCAATCAAAAGGACGTACAACACCAGACGAGACCATTCGGAGCACTACCGAGATCACAAACACATCCCATGTAATCGAAGAGAACGGAGTCCGTCTGCGTTTGAACATTGTCGACACTCCAGGCTACGGCGATCTGGTCAACAACGACAGGTGTTGGGAGCCAATCATCAAGTACATCAAATACCAATATGGAGCTTATTTGCACAAAGAGCTTACAGCACAACGAGAACGCTACATTCAGGACACGCGCATCCATTGCTGTTTGTACTTCATCCAGCCCACCGGTCACGGACTCAAGCCCATCGACATTGTTGTCTTGAAGAAGCTTTGCGAGTTTGTCAATGTGGTGCCAGTCATTGCCAAGGCAGACAGTTTGACCTTGGAGGAGAGGGCGATTTTCAAGGAGCGCATTAGACAAGAGTTCGACTTCCACAAGATTCGCATGTACCCATTCGACAACGAAGACTACGATGCCGAGGAAGTTGCGCTGAACTCGCAAATCAAAGTAGGATCTTCCGCTATCATGTCACAGTCTTCAACCACTAATCATCAGCAGAGCCTTTTGCCCTTCGCAGTGGTCGGATCGGAGAAGACCATCACCGTCAACGGTCGCCAAGTACGTGGTCGCGCGAATCGCTGGGGCGTCGTCAACGTTGAGGACGAAAACCACTGCGAATTTGTCTATCTACGGAATTTCCTCACTCGCACACATCTCCAGGACCTGATCGAGACGACTGCACAGATCCATTACGAGACATACCGTGGCAAGGAACTACTGGCACTGAAGGAGCGCAGCACCGCTGGCATGGGAGGCAGCAGGCCTATCAGTCCTTCTGCTGAAAGAGAGTTGAGCAGGCAGAGCAATGGAAGAATGACGGTGACTGGTTATTGAGCTGTTCGTGCTGTTGCTCATCACTGATGATGAACGTGTCAAATGTAGGCTGCGTGGATGCCGACCGACACGATTCCTGTACCCAAACCCATTCAGGTGGGAGCGCCTATTGGCAGGTCTGGATCTCGCGCCGTCTCGATGCAAGCGAATCACGTTTTGTCTGCTTACTGAGGATTTGTGGTTGGATACGGCTGGATGAGGCTCGGTATGGGTGCATAAAGGTGTTGTACAGGCTTCGCTGCCGGTCAGCAAGAATGATGGTGGCGCACATGCTCATGGTTATGAGCTCTTCGTGTATTATGCTTCGCTTTCAGTGCGATTGGGAAAAGGGGAATACCAGGGATACAAAGGCATCGATGTACAATGATTGCATTTCTTTCGTAACTTTGTATTGAACATCCATGGTTAGATCGATACTGGCATCACATACTAGCACCACTGCGGGCTTCTGTACATCGTCTGTAGCTTGTCTCCACTGCAAATGGAATGAGAGGGGGTATCATGATCGCAAAACAGGGTCGGGCGGACGTCCAATGGCAATGCATAACAAGCTAACGAGCTCTAGATGCTTGCATGGGTGAACGAACGACCGCTTGAGCCAGCAAAGATGAAGAGATAGCGCAATGGTGGCGTGTACCTTGTGTCTAGCAGTGCCGATACAAGTCTCCATATCCACGTTCGTGGTTCACTGAACCTGCACTGAAGTGAGGCATCCTCCCTCCAGTGCCGTATGTGCAAAGCCGTCCTCGTCATGGTCGTAAAGGTCATAGTCCTAGCTCAATCCAGTGCACACCTCTTCATAGCTCACTCCTCCAAAATCCACGCCCTCACCTCCTCATACGCCCTCTCCAAATCATCATTCACCACAATCTTATCATGCACGCCCTCCGTCTTCGAAAACTCCATCTCCTTCACCGCCTGCTTCAACCGCTTCTGCACCGCCTCCTCGCTATCCGTCTTCCGCCCTCTCAATCTCTGCTCCAAGATCTCTGGACTCGGTGGGCTCAAGAACAGAAATCGCGCTGTGGATTTGTAGGTTGGGTGTGCTCTGATTTGCTTGACCCCTTCCATTTCTATGTCGAGAACGCAGGTGCGGCCGGCGGAGGCAATGGTCTCGAGGGACTTGACGGACGTGCCGTAGGAGTTGCTGCCGAACGTTGCGTGCTCGACGAAGCCGTTGGAGGAAACGAGAGAGGCGAAGTCTGAGGGGGTCACGAAGTAGTAGTCTTTACCGTCGACTTCACCGGGACGTGGGGAGCGTGTTGTGTCTGTTGACGGATACAGTGATCAGCAGGGGGTTGACTCATCATTCCTGCGTGGTGAGCCATTGAGGCAGAAGATCGGGGCCTAGAAAGTGGCTGGACCTACGTGATACGGAAAAGCCAAAGCGATCTGGGTATTGCGCGAATAGGCGTTTGAGGATGGTGGATTTGCCAGCACCGGACGGTCCAGAGACGACAATGGGTCGACGAGCTTCTTGAGCTATGGAGTGTGGTGTCAGTACTGAGCTCCCGTATTTGCTTTGACTTGCTGCTTTCGATTGTTATCGAGTGGGAGCTTACTGGTGGGAGCCATAGTAGAGTAGGAGACTTGGGTCAATGGTGTGAGATGAAGCCTCGCTGATGTGGAACGATGAAGAAGGCAAAAATGTCTCAACGGAGTGACGAGCATTCGGGAAAAGGAAGATGAAGCTCAAACGCGACACCGCGATTGTTTCAATGGTGCCTGTCGATCACCTCGTTTCACCCCGGACTTTTTACATGTTTCGTCATCGTTGCAGAATAAAAGACATTCCAGTCACGAGCATAGGTATTCTACACTTCCACACATTTGTGCCTCTTCTTCCTCTTGTGAGCGATCTGAAACAGGCGAGAGTGTAGAGAAAGAGAATTGGTACTGCATTTTCTACGTATGCTATATTGCCACTGTTTCTCGTACTCTGTCTTCATTTCTTCAGCATCATGGTGATTAACCTCGCCCGATTTTGTGATACATAACAGGCTACTGACTCTAACAGTCGAGACAATACCTCACAACACACACCATTGAAGACGGTACCGATCACTTCTACCTTCAGCACTTGATCACGTCTGACATTATCTCCAGCACATCCGACAGACATATTCTCAATCGCCACAACTTCAGCCTGCGTCATCACAGCATCAGGCTCGTCATCACTGAAAATCTACTCAACACTATCTTCAGACTTTCCCCTCATTCAAACATTAGAAGGCGTGCACAAACTAGGCTGCCATCATGTGGCGGCGAGTGCAAACGGTCGAAAAGCAGTCAGTGTAGGATTCGGAGGTGAAGTGAAGCTCTGGGCGAATGAGCAGGAAGATGGGCAGGGACAGTGGGCGGAGGATGGAAAGCTTGTGGGTATGGTGATTCACTTATCTGCATGTAAACGATGTCGTGATGCTAAAGTATGTGACGACAGAAAGCACCAAAGCCGGCGAAATCTGGGCCGTCGCCCTCTCCGAAGACGGCCGATACCTAACCAGCACAACCCACGACGGCCGCATCAACGTCTGGGACCTCACAGCCGCCGACCGGCCCAAGATCCACCAATTCGAAACCAAAGGCAGTTTCGGCACCTGCATAGACATGTCCCTCGATGGCAGCCTCACCGCCACCGGACACCACTCGGGCTCCCTCTACATCTTCTCCAACAGCACCCGACGCCTCCTGCACTCCCTCCCGTCCCTCCTCAAACCAATCCGCAGCGTCCGCTTTTCCCCCTCGGCAACCCTCCTCGCCGCCGCGGGGGACGCCTCCATCATCGCGCTCTACGACGCCGCCTCAGGCGATCAAGTAGCCGCACTGGCTGGTCACGCGGGTAGCTGGGTGTTTGGGCTTGATTGGAGCAAGACGGGGGAGTGGTTGGTGAGTAGCGCGTGGGATGGCAAGGTCAAAGTGTGGAGGACTGAGACGAGGGAATGTGTCGCGACGCTGAGGGAGCCGGGCGAGAAGTGCGTGTGGGATGTCAGGTGGTTGAGGGGCGAGGG
>Ga0058698_10000349_pt1 | contig 26713 bp, 34 predicted proteins | sample AgamicAsSfe_FD_67288 | JGI IMG/M metagenome (GOLD analysis project Ga0058698, IMG submission 67288) | Agave microbial communities from Guanajuato, Mexico - As.Sf.e | ecosystem: Host-associated > Plants > Phyllosphere > Phylloplane/Leaf | place: Guanajuato, Mexico | collected 2012-05-30
TATTACACGTGCTGAATCTCGCAAGACCCTGGCAAATATGACAGATTCGGAAGAGGTGCTGGATCTCTATGATATCGCTGTCTTGCTAAACTACGAGCGTATCACTACAGAGCCTCGTTGTCGACACACTAGATTGAGAGAAGTCGCCTTTCCCGGTATGCTGCAAAACAGAAAGGAAAGTTGATCTATAACTAACCAACATGCACAGGTACGGAACCACGGACAGTCGCGCTCAATAATCTGGTGACTCAAGGCTGGAACAAGAATGCGTGTACCTGGATCATACTAGATCAACAGCAAGCGAGTACCCCAAATGCTCCAGATCTTCCCACCGATTTCCTACTTCAGGACCAAATCGAGGACAGCACACTCTCGAACGAGCAACTGGAGACTTTGTTTCACCAAGCGCGCAATCACGATGGCTGCTACCAGGCCATCAGCCTTCTCCAAATATTTTTCGCCCTCTTTCAGGACAAGACAAAATTGAGGGTGCGACATTTTCCTTATGGTAAGGGGCCAGGCTCATCCTACATGACAACCATTAGTAGGCGCGTTATTGTTGAAGAGACTTTCCGCAACCCAAAGCTTACGACCGCTATCTACGTACTCCCAGAGGGTACAATGTACACTAGTGGTCACGAGTCAGAACTGAAGCATGCGGTCGTAGGATTTTCCCCGCACGACAGCGAAACCGTTCAGTCATTTCTCGACCTTTCTTCCATGCAATTTGGCGATGTAGGTCGCGGTCCTGGACCAAAAGGCAAGCAATTATTTGCTCTGGATACCCCCGAAGAGTTTGCGGTGCGTTTCAGTAAACTAGCAAAGGGTGCGGATTCCAGTAAGAGCCAACGCACTTTGGCGATCAGTGGTACACCTGTAGATGACTGGCTCGAACAAGTGGCATTGAGGACGAAGGAGAGGTGGGACAACCGTGCGAAGGAGAAGTGGTGCGGTCATTGCGGAGCTCCAAGCGCAAAGTCCAAGTGTGCTGGATGTGGTAATGCGTACTACTGCGGAAAAGAACATCAGAAGATGGCTTGGGGCTTCCACAAGGGTTATTGTTCAAAGTCATGATGGATTTGTAACAACGCATACTCAACAGCACGCCTAGATGTCTTAAGCGGCTCCATCATCCAAGAATACATCTTCGTTGATGTAAACATCCTGTTGCAACGTCGGTCTCGACTCCTTTTGAATTGAACAACAGGGGGTATAATTCATATAGACTGAAACGTAATCGCACTTGATATGCACATCGATCTGTCACCCATCATGCGACACATAGTATGGTACTGGTCAAGAGGGAATAGAGGCATCGACAACCACTAAGACCAGCGCCACATTACTCACGATCCACAACCGCATCCTCGTTCTTACGTCCTCCCAGCCGGTAGCTCATTAACGTTCGCCGGAACTGCCGGCGACATGGAAGGCGTGTATTGTGGCACAGGGCTCACTGGTCCACTGTTGTCCGCATAGTATGGATTTGCCTGTACCGGGTTCGTCACAGCGGGTGTCTTCTCTGGCATCGCATAGCTACCCTGCTGCGCAGCATACGCAGACTGAGCGTTGGGATCATAGAACTGCGGCGCCTGTTGCGCGTTGGGATCATAATGACCGTAGTGTGGTTGTTGTTGAGGAGGTGGAGAAGGCATCTGTTGGACCTGTTGCTGAGGAACTGGCTTCTGCTCATGGTAGTACTGAACGCCTGCCGGTGGTGCCTGGGGTGCGGTAGGTGGCTGTGGCACGTTGTTATTAGTAGTGGTGTTGTTCTGCTGCTTCCGCTTGCGACGAAGTAAGAAGAAGACACCTAGAACGACGGCGGCTAGAAGAGCGACGCCACCGACTACTCCACCAGCGATGGCACCGACTGGGGTTGATTTCTTAGATTTTTTAACCTCTGCCGAGGGTGGCAGAGCCTCTGGTATATCTGAGGATCCTGGAGTATCGGAAACGGACACCGGCGTGAAGGATGAGAACAGTGGGGTATTCGAAGCTGAGCCCGTATTCGGGGAGGTCGAAGAGTCTTTGAAATGCACCATCAGCATACGCGTTGTTGGAAGCGGGGGAAAGAGCACATACCATCATCAGGTGTAACCATTAAGATCAGTCCACCAGTCTCCGTCTTGGCATCACACCAGTAGTTGGTCAGTGGTGCAGGGTCATTGATATCTGTTGCCTATTTGCAAGTTTCCGAAGTCAGTATATGTCTCACATTGAGTTCGTGCGGGAACCAATATCTTACCAGTTCCCAGTAGCTACATGTACTGCTTGAGCCTCCACTGTGATAGTACGTCAATCATCGGTATAAAGGGGTTGAAGGTGTAGCATCGTACCAGAAGATACTCGTGGTGGGAAACACTGCATAATCATTTTCGCAAGAAAAGAACTCGCAAAGTGACTCCGGGGCGCAGATCTTGTAAAGACTACCTGATGTTGCAATGACATGACCCTCATTGTTCGCCGTGATGGTTTCATCTGAACAGTATTAGTATCCACGAAGGCCCGATTTGGGTGACTCTTCTTACACAGTGTAGTACTGCCATACATGCCCGTGGATATATAACCAATGGTAGTGATGTCCCTGACGGCAAGCGGAGCAGCTGTAGCAGCAGGCGCAGGCGTGACAGCAGGTGTCGGCGCCCGTATCATAGCAGCGTCCACATACTTCGAAGACAAGAGGATGGCGAGCAACGGACTAAGCTTGGTATATGCCATGACGCCCAAGATTCAAAGATTTGCAATATTGAGAATGAGGATAGCCCCATTGCGAAAGAGCAGACTTTCTAAGCTAAGTACCCATGTTGGGTTGCGAGCAATGCGAAAGACGATGTGCCGTAAGGCGTGCAGTGACCCGCTGGGGCTTGCATGTCGCGGTTGTGATACGAGAAATGGGTATTGGCGGGCTGATCAGCTGAGGATTGTGTAAATTGAGGCTCAGTGGAAGAGTGCAAACAAAGTCGCTTCAAGAAGCGACTGGATCGTCCGCATAGCTAGATATGACAAAGTTTGTTTCCTGTCATTGTTCCCATTCTCTCAGTACTGAAAGCCCAGAAGTTCCTCATCTACACATACCATCCATCTGAACACTAGATGTAATGGTGACCGCTGCAGGGACGACGGGTGTACAACGAGCATGGGGTAGCGAGGCGGGTGGTTGTTTCTTCCTCAGCTCGCTTGTGCAGCCTTTTGATAGGTCACGACATAAGCCACGCGGAGCCAATACAGCCGTGCGCTTCCCCATCTAGGTGACCACCAGGCACGTCGGATGTTTTGGTCGCGAGATAGCCTCACCGGTAAGGCGTGTGTTGGCGGCGCGGCAGATTCGCATGTAGATCTCTACCAAGGGTTTTGACATGCCGAGGGTAGAACACAAAGACGAGGCACTAAAAATTGGTAAGACTGGTAAGACTTCCTAGTCTTTAAACCGACAGTTTTACGATATGACTTGTCCCCGAATTGTAACGTCAAAGACCTGTCTGTTGTGGTTGCGATCCGCAAGGCTGAGTTGTATACACCACTTCGAGGACAGGTGCTAGGGTCGGTCCGAAGGTCCTACAATTTAACTGCATTCAGCATGTGGCCCCCAAACTTTTCATGAGTCAGTGCCTCGGCAAGCAGATTCTTAGTCAAAGTCCTCAGTGTGTTGTTCAAGAATGAGCGGGGACGGAGGAAGAGCATCTTGCACGTGGGCTTGGAGCCTTCATTACGCTGTCGTTATCTTTTCAGACCGGTCTATCTCTTCTCGACGCCGGGACATCTAATGTCCATGACCGTCGTCACCACCTCCGCCTTGCTCCTCTGGATCCAGCTTGATCAGGGTATCGATACGCATGATGGCGACACACGCCTCCACTGCCGACTTCAACTGCTTGACCTTGCTCATACTGGGTTCCAGCACACCGGCTTTTAGGCAATCGTGTACCTTACCATTCATCAGGTCCAGACCGTAGTTCTTGTAGTTCTTAGACTTGGCTAGCTGCTTTGCGTCTTGCGACGAAGGGTCTGAAGGGTTCACTGTTCGCTGTGAAAGAGCGTGCCGTGATCGGAGGTTAGCGACAAGCTCAGTAGCATCCTTGGCGGCATTGATAGCGAGTGTCTTGGGGATGGCAAGGAGAGACTGGGCAAAGGCAGCTATCGCTAGCTGTTCCCGAGAGCCCTGAACCAATTGTTAGTGAAACCGTGAGACATGTAGGGATTGAAATGGCTTACCACTGACGTTGCCCACTCCTCCAGGTAGATGTGCAACGCAGTCTCAACAGCACCTCCACCAGGGACAATACGTCCACTTTCCAGGGTTCGCTTTACTGCTGATAATGAATCGTGTACTGATCGCTCCATCTCGTCCAAGGCGTAGTCGTTAGCACCTCTCAGGATGATGGATGCAGAAGAGAAGGCCTTGGTGCCCTTGACCAGAATGCACTCATCGTCGGAGATGCGCTCTTGAGAGACCTCCTCAGCATGACCAAGATTTGCCGCTTCGAACTTCTCGTCACCGTTCAGATCGGAAAGCGTGCTGACTAGCGTCGCTCCGGTGGCCTTTGCTATCCTTCGTAGGTCCTCCTTCTTGCACCTTCGCACAGCCATGGCACCCTTCTCGACGAAGTGCTTCAAGCAGAGGTCGTCGATACCCTTTGTGGTCATGATGACGTTGGCGCCGGCCTTCAGGATCATCTCAATGCGCTCAGTGACAATGCCAGCCTCGCGCTCTCGGATCTTCTCCAACTGCTCTGGGTCGTCAATGGTGATGTGAACACCCAGCTTCATTCGCTCCTTCTGCAGGTTGATGTCCAAACAAGCAATCTTGGCGTCGGTGATGCGTGTCTTCATGGCTTGCGAGGCGACTGTGCAGTTGAGGGCGTAGCCCTTGACCAGTACCGACTGCGTGGCGCTCTGACCGTGTGCCTTGAGGATGTTGACAGCCTTTACAGGGTATTTGACCTCGGCCTTGTTGTTTGTCATCTTGACGGCAGTCATGGCGTCTACGACCATGTTGGCGAAGAAGTCGGAGTCGGAACCGATGATCTTGCTGGACATGGACGTCTTCGCGATGTTGACGAGCGAGTCGCGGCCGAGCGCATCGACCTTGGTGCTGATGTTCTCGTTCATGTACTTGACCGCCTCCCTCAAGGCCAGCCTGTAGCCTGTGATGATGGTGGTGGGGTGGATCTTGTTCTTCATGAGCTCGTTTGCTCTCCGCAACAGCTCGGCGGCTATTATGACGACCGAGGTTGTGCCATCTCCGACTTCCTTGTCCTGTTGTTGTGCGAGGTCGACGAGGATTTTGCCTGCGGGGTGCTCGATATCAAGCAGACTGAGGATGGTGGCGCCGTCGTTGGTCACGGTCACGTCGCCGATGTCGTCGACCATCATCTTGTCGAGGCCCGAGGGCCCAAAGGACGACTTGACTACATTCGAGATTGCCTGGGTCGCAAGCACGTTCTGGTCGCGAATGTCCTGTCCGCTGATTTTCTGGCCGCCGAGGACTGCACGTGTTAGCTTTCTGCGGCCCTGATTTTGGCGGTTCCAGCTTACACAGGGTTCCTCCGCTGCGGGACTGCTCGAAGATGCCTGCCATTGTGTTGGGTTCTAGCTGTTCTGCTCTGTTGTTGCTGCCTCTACGCGGTCCAGAAAATCTCCAGCAATGCCCGCCCGCGCGGCGAATCGTAGCTCCGTCGGTCAATCGCGCTAGCTTGGACCCCTGCGCCGATGACTCGGCCCCCTCCACCACTTTTGGCCGTCGACTCACACGAGCCTGCAACAAGCCGACTCTGTCTTAGCTCTGAGTGACTCCGCTGTATTTGCATCCTCTATATCTCTAGTCCCAGACTTCCCCCTCAGCTTTCCCCGACTCAATTGCGCGTAAGTAACTCCAAGTCGCGTGTTGATACCCCGCCTGCCCCGCCAACTTGCCCTATACACAAAGCCACCCAGCACAATATCTACACCTGTTGCCGTTCCCATATCGTTTCCACATTGACTGCCAACACGACTATACCTCCAACCGTGTTAACATCGCTTTCCTAGAATAATTCAACATGGCCGAAGCCACTGCTGCCGACGGGCAGATGAAGGATCTTTCCATCTCCGAGACCAAGAAGAGCAAGAAGGACGGCAACCCCCAGAAAGCTGCGAAGAAGCCCCAGCAACAGAAGAAGAAGGTCGGTCAGAACTGCAAAAGGTCTTCTTCGGACCCGAGACAATACTAACTATGCGCCAGATTGAGGGCTCAGCACTCATTGGTATCGATGTTGCCAAGGAGACTGACCTGGGAGACTGGTACCAGCAGGTCATTACCAAGGGCCAGATGATCTCATACTACGACGTCGCCGGATGCTACATCCTCGAGCCCTCCTCGTACGCCATCTGGGAGAACATCAAGTCCTGGTTCGACGGCCAGATCAAGACCCTCAAAGTCCGAAACGCCTACTTCCCCATCTTCATCAGCGCCGACAACTTGGAGCGAGAGAAGGAGCACGTTGAAGGTTTTGCCGCCGAGGTTGCGTGGGTGACCAAGGGTGGAAAGTCTGACCTGGAGAAGCCCGTCGCTGTGCGCCCTACCTCAGAGACTGCCATGTACCCATACTTCGCGCGCAAGATTCAGTCGCATCGCGATCTGCCCCTGAAGCTGAACCAATGGAACAACGTTGTTCGATGGGAGTTTAAGCGTGAGTATCCAACCGACCTTTGCCTTGACTGCATCTAACCCATCTTCAGACCCCATGCCCTTCATCCGATCGCGTGAGTTCCTATGGCAAGAAGGCCACACCGCACATCTTACCCAGAAGGAGGCGAGTGATGAGGTACTACAAATCCTGGATTGGTACTCTGATGTTTACCAGGACCTACTGGCCGTTCCCGTCGTGAAGGGAACGAAGACAGTAAACGAGAAGTTCCCTGGAGCCGACTACACCACAACCATTGAGGGTTTCATTCCCGCTACTGGACGTGGTATTCAAGCCGCAACATCACACGCCCTCGGCCAGCATTTCTCAAAGATGTTCAACATTACAGTCGAGGACCCCACTGCGAAGGAAGCCGGCAAGTCGGAACACGTCCATGTGTGGCAGAACTCATGGGGTCTGACTACTCGCTCGATCGGTGTCATGATTCTGACTCACGGAGACAACCGTGGTCTAGTCATTCCTCCTAGGGTGGCTGAGATCCAAGTTGTTGTCATCCCCGTGGGAGTCACCGCCAAGTACGTTTGTCGTGGATTACTCATGAATGCCATTATGCTAACCAAGTCAGGATGTCTGCGGAGGCTAAGGAAGATCTCTACAGCAAGGTCAAGAAGATATCTGACGACCTTACCGAGGCTGGTGTTCGCGTCGAGACCGACTACCGCGAGGGCTACTCTCCTGGCTGGAAGTTCAACGACTGGGAGTTGAAGGGTATTCCTCTACGTATCGAGTTCGGTCCCAAGGATGCCGAGAAGGGTGTTGTTACCACATCTCGCCGTGACATTGATGACAAGGACGCTGCACGTGGCACCATCGACGTCGGCAGCCTTGCGCAAGAGGTTCCCAAGCTACTCGAGCAGATCCAGAAAGACATGTTCGAAAAGGCTGACAAGGCTTACCGGGACCACCGTATCCAACTTACCAACTGGGATGACTTCGTCCCCACCCTGAACGGCAAGAACGTCGTTCTTGTTCCCCACTGCGAGGGCGACAAGTGTGAAGACGAGGTCAAGGCGAAGAGTGCGCGTACAGCACTCGGAGATGGCGTTGCCGAAGACAAGCAGGCTCCTGCCATGGGTGCAAAGAGTTTGTGCATTCCCTTCGACCAGCCCGAGGGTATCGAGCCCGGCAAGACCAAGTGCATCAACCCTGATTGCCAGACTCCTGCCAAGCAATGGATCTTGTTCGGACGAAGCTACTAGTGCTTCAGCATTTCACCAGGTTTACGTTTTTGTTTGAGCATTTGGTGGCATGGAGTTTGATGGCGCGGTGTTCACGGCATGGGGAAGGGGTTGTCGTTACACTGGCCATTCACGATTTTGCAATGTTGATACAACCTTTAGCATAGAACTAAAAGTTCTGATCTGCCGAGCCAATATTTTCTTCCTGCGCGTGCTATATGGGCGTTTGATAGGCAGACATGTTGGTTGGCAAACGGGTAAAGGTAAAGTGAATCAGCCAAGCCAGCGCTCCTACGCCGCTTGTGAATGCCAGAGTCACTTGCTCGTTCTTGGAAACATTATGTTGCGTCGCTTTTATTTATTCTACTACAACTGACCTCTACACTGCTACTTTTGCACTCACTTACTGCCAGATTCCAACTGTCAATCACAGATCCTAAGCCTCCTTACAGGAACTCGTCCTTTACCCAAAACGTGTCACAAACTTCTCCAAGCCTATGCTTGTGGCCACAAGAGAATCGTGTGCACCACGCCGTGTCCTTATGCCATCGCTACAGGACGTCAAATTCCCAACGACCTCTGTAAAACTGTACCCGAGTTGTCACGCTCGAGCTCCGCTGTATCGTCCATGGCACCCTCAGCGAATGCTTCCCCACTGAGAGCTAAAGTGTTGAGCAGCGAAGTACAAGGACTGCAACAGAGTGGTCACACGCCAGCGTTCCGTTTCATAGCGCCCACTACAGGACAAGAAGCCACGACTGCAGGTCCTCCGGCGTCCACATCTCCAACATCTCCATCTTCCAATCAACTGTCGCCCGCTTTTTCCAATGCCGATACTCTCATTAAGCCCGTCTCATCCTCACCTTCGACCTTCCTCCCTCTCGCAGACCCAGAACCTGATACTAGGTGAGTACAATTCCATCGCTGTTACCACTGCTCTATTTTCCTAGGTTCAGTTGCTAACATTTCCATAGCGCAATCGAGCCAAACCTTTGCGCAGACCACTTTCTCCGGCCTGTCCTTCACTCGAGAGTACCTTGTGTGCGATGCTACTCACAACCACAGTGGCAGAAACAACGGGAGTATTGGATGAATGCATACCGGGAACAGCATCCAGGAGTCACACAGGATATCGAGAACTTGAGCGGAATTACTGCAGTAAGAGAACGATATAGTGCCTGATTGGCCTCCTAATCAGACACAAGAAGAATGAAAACAGAAGACAGGGACACGAGATTCTCGTAAAGTCCTAGTAGCGATTTGCTAGACGGCAGACCCTGATATAGATTCCCATAAAAGGATAGGAAGCGACCCTCTAGAGAAGAATAAGACAATTCCGATAACCGGCAGAAGTGATTCGATTACCCTACCTCTGCCATGCATAACTCGTATCTTGATCGTCATCTATGTATGCATAAATCGTGTGTCGGTCGTCATTCAATGCCGAAGTGTATCCAAGCCTCGATAGTCACCGGGTCATCTAGCTCGTGTCCATTTCATCACCGCCCTTCTTCTCTTTCTCCACTGTCTTCTTGACGCCTTCCAAGAATGCCTTGACCGCATCTGGACCACCGAGTGGCATTCCACCACCTCTCATATAGCCTCCGTTCTCAACGTCGATCTTCAGTGCCTGGCTCACAGTTGGCAGGGCACCGGTCTTTAGCGCCTCTGTCAAACTACCCAAAGCCGCCCTCAACTGCGGTGCCCGTAGAACCCTCTGTAGGACCTCAATCTTCTCATCTCGGCTTAGTGTCTGGATAGCCATTTGTGCTGTCTCGGAATTTGGATCGATTTCGTCGATATCTTCGACTTCGGCCTCTAGGAGGAAAGGAGTGGTCGGTAGCTGTGCACACAGGGCGTCGATGAGTTCGTCAGACGCATTTTGAACGGTCGGGAGGGTGTGTGAAGGCCAGAGGAGGTCGAGGAGTGTAGTGAAAGGTTCTGATCCTCGTTGTTGTTGGGTGCTGCTGCCTGCGTTGCCGCCCTTGAGAGAGTTCATGAAGTCTTGGACAATGGCGGAGACGTCACCCGAGCCGGCTCTGTCGACGCGTTAGCGCTGTGTTCTAGAAGCAAAAACAAAGTATAAACGCGAAACGAGCGCCGCGGCGTGGCCAGTGGAAGACGGAGCATGATGCTTATTTTCTATTGTTGTACATGAGCAGCCAGTGCCAATCGCCATATGCTTGGATGGTCTTAAGCTTCTCCCAAAACGCCGTATCGTAACAGGATATCTTTAGAGTTTTGTATAGAGCGATTAAAGTCTTGCACAGCAGCTCGATTCTTTCCGGAAAGGTAGACCGCGCCACGACGCCGAATGCGATACAAATAGACGGAACCTACGCTCGACCACCATCGGCGCCTCCTTCTCGGGACTCTTCGCCTTCATCTCGGATATCACCTCCCGTGGCGCCAGCTCCTGCGCCTCCGGTGCTACCGTGGCGGTTTCGGCTAGACGGCTCTACATCTTCCATTGTCTCGTCCTCGTCGTTGCCAGATGAGTTTGAGATGCCTGCGAGTTCAGCGTGCACATCAATCTCCTCGCCTGTCAGCAGAAGATCAATCACTTGTCCGATCTTGAGATCACGCTCGCTGAACCAGCTCGCGCCCCGTGGGTGCTGCGATTTTGATTGTAACCAGAAGAGATAGCGTTGTGAGCTCGAGCTAAACTTGAGGACGAAGATGCGGCCGTCGGTGGGTGACTTGATGTTCTCCGAGTCATCGACGGCGTCTTTGCCGGTGTAGGGTTGGAAGGAGCCGTCACCGGGAATCATGATGAGGTCGAGCTCGGACTGATCGAGTGAGCGATCGCGTGGCCGCCAGCAGAAGTGCACAAATTCTGGACATGTGAGCTGATGAACGTGGTGTTGTGATTGCGTACAAACCATCTTCGCCTTGGTACAGATAGACATAGCCAGGTGTCTGGACTGGCTTGACTGTCTGTGAGTTGCCTTCGCCGCGCTGCACGTATTGTTAGTGTACGCCCCGGTACTAGAGAAGCGGTGTCGCTCACCGTCAGCTCGCACTGGCCGGCCTTGAAGGTGATGAGCGGTTGAACAGACATGTTTGCAGCGTGTGTTTGGGGTTGGGGCAATGATGTTCAGCCGCCGTCCCGCAAGCATGGCCGCAAGCTGCAAGCTCCATGCGGGTTACGTAACCGACGGAACAACTGGCGGCCCGGTCGCGCGTATCGATTGGACAGCTTGGCACACATTCGAATTCACGAAAATACGATCCCATCGCCAACACCACCGACCAGCACTAACGACCACAGCGAAACGAAATGGCGGCCAAACAAGAGGACACGAAGCCCACCACCCAGAAGTTCTCCAAGGGGGAGAGGTCGATACCGCACCACTCGCAGAAGGCCAGCAAGTACTACCCTGCTGAGGACGTTGCTGTCCCCAAGAAGGTACGTTCGCGATAGAAGACGGTTTGCATGCAAGAGAAGGACTGCAGGGGTGTTGGGTGCATTTACTGCGACAGCATGCCGCGGGTGTGTCTGGGTGTGCAAGGATGAGAATCAGGACGTCAATTGGGAGCTCCGCTAACTGCGACTCAAGGCCCGCAAGTCTGTCCGCCCTGCGAAGGTTCGCGAGTCCCTCCAGCCCGGTACCGTCGTCATCCTCCTTGCTGGTCGCTTCCGCGGCAAGCGCGTCGTTGTCCTCAAGCACCTCTCCCAGGGTGTCCTCCTTGTTACCGGTCCCTTCAAAGTCAACGGTGTTCCCCTTCGACGAGTAAACGCCCGATATGTCATTGCCACCTCCACCAAGGTCGACCTGAAGGGCGTAGACGAGAAGGTTATCGAGAAGGCTAGCCAGGACGGTTACTTCACCAAGGACAAGGCCGCCCACAAGCCTGGTGAGGATGCGTTCTTCAAGCAGGGCGAGAAGCCCGAGGTACGTATTCACGATCGAGGAGGAACGCGACAGTACTGACACATGTGACAGAAGAAGGAGACCTCCAAGGACCGCGTCGAGGACCAGAAGGCCGTCGACAAGGCTCTTCTGGCCACCATCAAGAAGGAGGCTCACCTCGCCGACTACCTCGGTGCCAGCTTCAGCCTCCGTAGCTCAGACAGGCCTCACCAGATGGTCTTCTAAGCGACGGATAACGATCGGGCATTCGGCGTTCAGTGCATGGGATGAAAGATGACTTCGGCATACTGCAGCCGTACTAGCGAGGAACAAGAACCGCAGCGGCACGGCAGCCAATTTTTTTTCATGGAGGATACCGACAAGGCATTTACCATAAGACTTTATAACAAGCAAGCGAATCCGAGACGGTCCAAAAGTGAACATTTGGTCTCCGCTTGCGTGATGTCATAGTTGGGCGTTCAATTGGCGCGGTATATACTGGGCGGTAATCGAGAGTACTGATGCATGAAATAGAGATACAGACGTTACATTGTTCGACCGATACTGCGCCGACTGCCACGCAAACTCCAAGCGACATGACGTGAGGGTATCGAAGCGACAGCTGACCAAGGGTATTCCTCACCACCAAACTAAATGCGCCAATTCGATTCGGGAACATGCCTCGTTACACAACTTATTGCCCACCGATTGACCTACTTACTTCTTTCCTCTCCCTTTTCTAGCCCTGCCAAACTTGCCCGCTAGCCCGTTCGCTGCGTCCCCCGCGCCGTCTATAGCCTTCCCCGCCTTGCCCTCCACGTTATGCTTCTCCATCTCTGCCTTGAGGTCCTCAACAACATCCTTGCCCAGTGTCGTGCCGTGGCACCAGTCCAAGACACCCAGACATCCATAATTACCCTCTCCCTCACTCATCATGTGCGCATCGGCACGTCGCGCCATACCTCGCAACATGATGGTCGAAGGTAGAACATTATATCCCGAGTACACAAATGTCTCCTCTAAGCTGAAAACAGCGACCAGAATCAAATAGGTGAGGATATGCATGCGTAAAGCAATTGCCGGAAGGTAAAGGGGTAGGAAGCGGTGCAAGAGGTGGCAGATGGGGTGGTCGTAGTTTGCAGCAAAGGAGTATGGAATCTTGATGCTATGGTGCCAGCTCTGATGCAAGTTCGAGAGTGCACCGCCAGTCGGCGAGTGAAGCACGTGTGTGTGGACATAGTATTGCAGGATCTAGGTCGTGTTTGTTAGCACAGTGTACTTGATGAGCGCGATCATGGTATCTTACGTTGCGTGATAAAAGCCCGATAATGCCATGCTTGACCATCGTCCACGGGTTGGGCAGGTGATTCAACCCCCACTTGCTACCTTTGATAAGCAGGAGACTCCTCATTCGTAGTACATCGGTAATCAAGAACTCCATGGCCGCCTGTAGTGCAACAGCAAGCAGCACGTTCGCACAGCTCCATGCTATAACCCTCCTCATCGCTCTTGCGCCTCCCTTCTGGTTGCTTGGAATGCCCCATTGTCCTTGCGACTTGAACTCAACTGCTAGACTGGGCACTCCGATATCGAATAGCAAGAAGATCAGGCTAGGGATGATGTAGAGAGATAGCCGTAGAACTAGTGGTGCAACCAGCTCAAGTTGAAGAGGAGAATATGACGCCGCGATTGTCGTCCATGCGACTGAAAGGAAGATGAGGTTCAGGCCTGTCGACCACGAAGACAGCATAGGAATGGCTAAAAATGAGCCCAGCGGCAGAGCGATAGGCGCAAGAATGGAGGAGAACAGTGCGCCCATGCTGAAGGCGTTCCCTAAGTGGAGATAATTGATGCTCTTAGGTCTTGGGAGTAGTAAAGTATGTCTATTCGCGTCATGTGAGTGGAGGTGGACATTCTGCCTACGTATTTGTGGTTTGCACTTGATTGCGATGTGAGCGATGACGTAGGGGCAGTTACGAACTTGGTTCATGCCGGCGTGGGAACGCGTGCGCGACCGTTTGGGCGAAATAAGCGAGGGCGCCCTTGGTCTCTCACGACTCCAGATCACTGAACCTTTCGCACACTCCTGGTCGGAGAACACTCGTACTACCTTGCACGTGGAAGCGATGTCTTCTCAAAGGCAAAGTTGATCGGCACGTTCTACGTCCTTAGGTCCAATCCAGGTCACTGGTGCCGCGCAGTTTCCCAAGCATGTTGCGACTCCATCCGCTCAGACGCTGCTAGGTTTGCTAAGGTCGCCTGGTCTGCAGTGTATTCCTAAAGGTCTGAACTCCCCGCCTTCAACTTGCTGTTACGAGTCTGTGTCCATTCATCTTTGAGTCTGACTCGCACATCTAACTTTGTAAAGCCGGTATCAGATTTTATGGCGAGTCTGCGCATAGTAGTTTAGTTATACCTTAGACTCTTGTTCTCTCGTTTAGTGACTCCGTATGAGGTCTCGGAAGCAGCATGCCTAGTTTGCAGTATCTCTTATTTTTCTTTGAGAAAATCATACTTGCTTCGTAGAGTCTCTAGAGCTTCTATCTGAACTGTCTGCTTGTTGAGGAGAGCTACCAGGTCTGCTCTGAACGATAGCAACCCGCTCCGAAGAATCTGCGGATTCTTCATGCCAAACTGCTCCTGGTGGTATCTCTTTGGCCAGTCTTCTTCCCATTCCTTGTACTTGTCCTCCATATCCTACGTGGAGACGGTGGTGAAAATCAGAAGTGAAAGGGCGGGCTTCTCGAGAACCCTGCGGACGATCAATGTGGAAAAACGACTCGACATACGGAAAGAAAATATAGATCTCGAAGCCGATATAACGGTACGCTGACCATAGGGTAAGGGCAGGGAGCAATTTATAATTGTAGAATCGTGATAACGAACGCCGACTATGTTAGTGATCAATAGAGCTATACAAGAAGATAGGCCAAAGACGTGCGGCTTACATCCTTGCGAGCTTGATGTTAAACTGATCAAAAAGGCTTCCAGAACCATCTACAAAGCCTCCTATCGGTTTCGTATCTGCCGCTTACCATTCATTCCGATAAACGGCGGGCAATACCCACATGGTTTACCTGCAGCGCTCGGGTAACACGCCCTACCAACACAGCATAATGATGGCGCGCCCTAGAAAGTACATCTTGGCGACGGTCAGTGCAGCAACAACTGAAATCATGCCATGGGAGAGTAATTGTGACTGCCGTATTTGATAGAAAGAAGTCGCGAATGGAGACGATAATGACGTGTGCGGGGAGCGGGGCGGTCATTCGCTGATCACTCGGAAATAATGCCGTGCCCGCGGGTATTTATCATCAACGAGCATGCCCTCTCCAGATAGCCTACTTGAGTTGAGCAGACCCTTTGCTTGTCTCTCGTGATCCATGACTTTGGCTTTTCGTTCCGCGCAACTTCTTTCAAGATCGACACCTGCAGCAACACGACTCTCAGCCATCAATCCGCATATCGCTCCAAGAGCACACAACATCAGAGCCATGTCGTCTCTCCCAAAGACTATGAAAGCCGTCCTCATCGAGAAGACTGGTGGCACGGAAGTTCTGCAGTATAAAACTGACGTACCGGTTCCTGAGCCGAAGGAGGGCGAGGTGCTTGTGAAGAACGAGTTCATTGGCATCAACTACATCGACACGTGAGTACTACGTGACCATGAAACTGAGGAGAAACTGCTGACGGAAATTGACAGCTACTTCCGCTCGGGCGTTTACAAGCCTCCGCAATTCCCCTACATTCTTGGCCGAGAAGGCGCTGGAACAATTGCTTCCGTTGGACCCAATGTGCCCTCTGATCTCAAGCCTGGAGCGAAGGTAGCCTACATGGGACAATTAGCGTATGCTGAGTATACCGCTGCACCAGCGAACTACACTATACCGCTGCCTGATTCCATCTCCACAAAGACTGCTGCTGCTTCGCTTCTCCAGGCGCTAACCGCTGTAACCTTGATCCGCGACGCGTACGAAGTCAAGAAAGGCGACTGGATCCTTGTCACCGCTGCCGCTGGTGGCGTTGGCTTATGGCTGTGTCAGCTGTTGAAGGCGGTCGGCGCAAGGGTCATTGCTACGGCCAGCACAGAAGAGAAGAGGAATCTGGCCAAGCAAAATGGCGCAGAGGTGCTACTAGAATACCATGAGGAAGATCGAGACGTCTTTGTCAAGAAGGTGCTAGAAGTTACTGGAGGCGAGGGCGTGCATGCAGTCTTCGACTCGGTCGGGAAGTCCACTTTCGATAGCTCACTGGCTGTGGTGAGGAGAAAGGGTACTATGTGTTCGTTTGGGAACGCATCGGGACCAGTCGAGGGTTTTGCGCTTGCGTAAGTTCTTCCACCACTTTTTTCATCTGGGAAACGACTTACACATCATACAGACGCTTATCGGCAAAGAATGTCAAGCTTCTTCGGCCTACGTTGTTCAACTACATTGCCACTCGCGAAGAGCTTCAGGCAGCCGCAAATGAGCTGTGGAAGTTCATCGAGAAAGACGGGCTGAATGTAAAGATTCATGATGTGTACCCCTTGAGCGAGATTGTGAGAGCAACGAAGGACATCGAGGGAAGGAAGACAACTGGAAAACTGGTGTTGACACCGTAAGTAGGGAAGAGTTGTAAATGAATCTCATCAGACGTATGAAGGAAGACACTATCTCAGCGCCTACAGAGACCTAGGTCCCTCTTCTCCTTGTTTGAACCGGAAGCTAAAGTTTTCTGGTCAAACACAACTGACGCCATCGCTGTGCAATCTACTGAAACTGATGCTGAACTCTGTAAGATGCAGTCCAACAAATCCCATCAAGTCTTTTCCGAAGATGAGAAAGCTTCAACTCATGATACCGACCATCTTCTCAAGCTCTACCCGCTGTGACTGAGCCATTCCAGAGTTCCTGCTCATAAGCACATTAGCGATTTCCCTAGCGTAACAAGTACATTGGGCGCAATCGTTGACACAGTCCATCTTAACGGGAGTGAGGAGCTCAGACGAAGTAATCGCTGGGGTCAATGGAGTCAGCTGGCTCCGCTAATGGGTTTTCAGCACGTTGGTAAAGACGCTGAGGTGCCAAGGAGTAGGGTAACTTACGTTCATGAATGGAGTAAGTATCGTGGTCGACTTCTCCAGCCTCGTCCTGAGGGGTGGAACTTTCCTGAGCGTCGGAGAAAGAGGTCACACTGGCCTTGCTAGTCTCCTCTTCCTTGATGATGCTCTTGGGCTTAGGCTTAGGGGTGACGATGCTGTTAGTCTTTCCGACCTTGGCGCGTTTGGGCTTGGACTCTAGGAGTTCTTCTTGGTTGTCCTCATTCTCCGGATCAGAACTAAACTTGGCTTCGTCCTCGGCGGAGGCGACCTTCTTCTTCGGAGATGCACGCTTGCGCTTAGGAGTCGGCGTGGTCTGGGTGACATCAACATCATCGCCGGACGAAGTGGCAGTCTTGCGAGACTTCTTAACAGTAGATTTGGGAGTGTCCTTGACAGGCGATGAAGGACAAGGCGCGGTACCGTTCTCTTCAAACGCTTTCTTCATCCGGGAGTAGCGCTTTGATGCCGCTCCAGCAGTAGTGTTGGCTTTGGCAGCGATGTCGTTCCAGTTTGGTGGCTACGACATCATTAGTGAACCTGTCATTGCGAAATATCCCAAGTGAGAATAAATCGGTACTCACTTGAGCGCGCGTATGGTGCTTGACACAAAGCCATAGAAACTGATATGTGGTACCCCCGGGGACCTCGTTCTTCTCCATAGCCTGCTTAAGGCGCGACCATCGCTTTGTGACCGCGCCTTTCTTGAGGTCAAGCGCACTGGAGACAGCGTCCCAATCAATCTATGGTAAGTTAGTATATACATGTGCGTGTGATGAGAATCATGACAAGAACGTCTAGACAGCGAAAAACACCTCCACAGCCCATGCGCACTTGGAGTGGGTTTGGTAAGACTCACAGTTGGGTTGCCGTCATTGGTCAATACCAAGTATAGGTAGTTGATGTTTTCAGCTTCAGACGGCATTTCGACTGTCGTTTGTATATAGTCTCTGGACGCAGATGCTTTCTAACTGATGCTAGTGGCGAGAGTCAAGGTATCGTTGGCGCAGTCCCAAGCTTTGTTGCTGGACGTAAGAGTGAGAGAGGCAAAAGACAAACAAGTCAGCTATACATCCGTGTTTCCTTGGTGAAGGTGGTTTTCCACAAGGCAACAACAGCAAGCACCACATTACCACGACAAGCACTCTTTTCCGTAGGATCAACTCAATTGATAGTGAAGAAGAGTCTAGAGGAGTCTGGGTGAGAGTGAGAGACATTTACAGATAAGGCAGAAGCGGTCATATTTGGCAAGAAACCAGATCAGCTGCCAGGACGCAGGGCCCGAGTATCATATGAACGATAGACTGTGTCACAGATCAATAGTTGGCATTATATATATGCACGGACGTACTACTTGGTCGTGAACTGCACGCTCGAAGGCTTATGCAGACACTCCCAAACCTACAGGAGCATGTGCTTCTTCATCATCTTGTCCACCGATTCCGTTTCCGACCAATTCGGTGAAGTCCAATCCAACCTCTCTCAGCATTTCTGCATGCTCATGTGCTAGCCTCAAGCATTCGTTCCACACATTGCCGCCTTCGTCAACACTACTGAGTTGTCTCTTCAATAATATGTTGAACTGGTCAATATGTTCTTTCGCCCATTTGACGCAAGCGGACATGAGCTGTTGTGGGAAGCATTTTTGAAACATGTCGACGGTGTTTTTGATGATGGTGAAATAGATGTAGGAAGTTTGGAAGATGTAGTCGGGAAGGTTCCCTTCGAATATACATTGCCTGAAAGAGTCAGTGAATGGTGAGCATGAATGATGAAGGTGAGGACATACCGCGTGCGAGTCTTGATGAGATTACCACGAGCTTCCAGATAGGCCTCTCGTGCGCGGTCTTCGAAACCTAGTTGGACAACCCAGCTGACGTGTTGCCTGACCGACGTGAACCAGTTGTTATGCTCTACCATATGCTTGACCAAAACATTCGCCAGCTTAGCAGCACGTTCGTTGACTTTGTATGTGACAATTGTCTTGGCCATCTCGTTGCTTTTGATGTTCTTCGCGAGCGCTTTGAGGCGATCGACTTTCAGGACTGCTTCTTGAAAGTGTTGAAGCGCAATCTCAATGTCCAAGTCGTCGAGTTGACTTTCCACCCACCGGATGTTGCGCTGCTGACCATCCATATCGATAAACGTACTAACTTGTTCGTTGTTGATGCCGTCAGAGAGGTTGTCCAACAACTCCGTTCTGTTCATGAAAGCAGGGTCGCGTGAAAGGAGATGGCTATAAGAGTCTTGCATTCGATCTTTCTCTTGCACATCCGCTTCTTGGCTCTTGCGCAAGTCATCTTTGGTTTTACGGAAGGTAGCAACGAAAGCGGACTTGTCGCCGCTATCCTCTTTCTTGGTATCGTACGTGAAGGACTCAGAGCCAGCGCGAATGATGATGCGTTCTTCGGGTGTCCTAATCACCTGAGTATCTTGCAATGGGAAGCATCGTTGGGCCATAAATTCCATATTTGCTCTGTTGCCATCACGTTGACCAGGGACGTCATTTCGCGCTTTCTTCTCCGTTGCGATAAGAAGATGGTCATTCAGTAGCAGTAGCCGCACTCTTCGTCTCGCCTTGAGGGTCGCAGAGTCGAGTTCAAACCATCTTGTGGACTTCCACACAATATATCGCCCAGGTATAGGCGGTAGATACTTTTGCGAACCCTCGACGTCTCTATAGAGCTGCTGCAGCTGACCAGCGCGAAGTTGGTTGAGGTCTCCGATGGAGCTTCGGTTGGCCCTTCGGGAGCTTGCAGCGTCGTTCGCGCCTGTAGCTGAAGCCGTCTGTTCCAGTGTAGTGGTCAGGTCTGACATCAACTGACGAAGTGTTCGCATCTCGCCTTTGAGCTTCTCTGCCTCCTTACTGATCTTGATGAATTGTGTGCGGTTCTGGTATACGTTATGCTGTAGGTCGAGGGATGTACGGTGTTTCGTCTTGCGCAGTTCATCTTGGTAGCGGTTGATGTCGGCCTCGGAGGCGTCTGCAAGGATGGTCGATACATCTATGCGAAGTCAGTATTCAGGCACTGAGGCGGCGACACGCAGTAGTCTCACATCGCTCTACTTCCAGGTTGGGGTCCCTCAATGCTCGTGGATCAACCTGCAACACCCGTCCATTGGAGCTTCCAGGCGGCCGTCCCTCTCTCGTCTGGCTCTTCTCTCTGTACTGGGCGGGCATCTTTGGCATCTGCGGCATGGGTTCTCCATTCCCAAAGTCGCCAGGCAGCGTCGTGATCTTCTGGGAGTACCTCCTCTTGACCAGATCGGCCGTCTTGTCGGGTCGCTGCGGGCGTGACTGGGGAGCATCTTGCCTGGTCCTCGAGCGGCTGGATTCGTTCGAAGGACGTCCGGAGCTGGGGAGTGAAGCAGCAGCGACGCCGGCTGGCATGGGCGCACTAATCTGTCGCGGCGCGCTGATGGTGGGCGGCGGCGCGTTCTTCTTGCTCTTGTCCCCCCGCTTCTTGCGGAGGGAGATGCCCTTTTGCTTTTCCGACATCTTGCCTGCAAGATTGACGGACTACGGTGGTGAAGGCGCGAGGGGCAGTGGTTGCTGATGGTCGGTGACAGGTAGCGGGACGCATCGCCCATGGATGCGTGGAGCCGCGGTCTCGAGTGTGAGCTCGGGCCCACTTTGTTGAATCGTGCCTTCCCTGAACTTGTCGAAAAAGTTAAACACCACACCACATCACCGCCATCTCCTTCGGCCATTTCCAAGGGATATACCTGTTCCTTGCTCGCCTAATTGCGCTTTTCACACCCGCAACTTGCACCGCCACCATGTCCAACTCGTCATTAAAACCGTCGACCATTGCGGCCATTAGCGCCGGCACCATCGTAACAGGTCTTCTCGCATATGCCGCCTACTTCGACTACAAGCGACGAAACGACCCCGGCTTCCGCAAGCAGCTCAAGAAGGAGTCGAAGCGAACAGAGCGGGCGGCCAAGGAGGAGGCCGAGGCACAGGGCGCCGAGCAGAAGAAGGCGATCCGGGAGGCGGTAGAGCGGGCAAACGAGGAGGGCTTCCCCAAGGACCCAGAGGAGGTGGAGGCGTACTTTATGCAGGAGGTTGCGCAGGGAGAAGGCATGGTACAGAAGGGTATGGCTTGACTTTGATCCCGCTCGTGGGACGTGGTGCTAATTCTCTGGCAGGTGCGGATAACGTGGAGGCGGCGCTATGCTTCTACCGCGCATTGAAGGTCTACCCCAACCCGCGGGAATTGATCAACATCTACGACAAGACGGTGCCCAAGGTAAGAAGCCATTGCTTGCTGGCCTGGTCTGATGATTCGCTAACACCTGTCAGCCCGTCCTCGACATCCTCGCCGAGATGATCGCAGTAGACACGTCAATCCCCGTCGGCGGCAGCAAGACACCGTCTGAGGCTGGCTCGGCAGGCGACCTCGAGTAAAAAGACGATAGCACTTCGATGAATTCAGCACGCATTTTTGGACCCCACTCCATCTGATGACGACCCCCTGTAATATTCTTGTACATGTATCAGCATCAGCGCGGTCGGTCGATTCCACGGCCGGCGTTCCGGTTGAGCGTGATCCATCTGGCTGGGGCGGGCGTTGGCATAGATGTGGGCTTCCAATGCATACAATCCAAACAGCACTCGGCATCTCTCCATTGACGTCATGCAGTCGTACGCTTGGGTACGCACTGCTATACTACAGATTACGTGTTCGACGTTAAGATGCATGCAGCCCATGCCTGATTGCCTGAACGCCTTGCTGACAATGACTTCCTCAGACTTGCAAATCATCCCAAATAATTACAGTACGCCCTCGAGCGATTGAACCGAATTGACTGCCGGACAGCCATGTCTTATCTAACACGCGCACGACGAGTCTGCTGGTGGCTGCGAGGGGTTGATGTTCACGTCGATCACTGGACCCTGAGTTAGCATGCTCTTCACCGCAATGTGTACAACTAAACCTACTCTGACTCTGCCCTTGTTGACCTTCGCCCTCCATACCCGGTAACGCTTGCGCGATTCTCTTAAACAGTGCCTTTACATTGTGTCCGACCTTGGCGCTCGTCTCGATAAACATCAAGTTGTTCTTCTTGGCTTCCTCTTCACCCTGGGCCGTAGTGACCTCGCGCTTATCGTTCAAGTCGGTCTTGTTGCCGACCAGCACGATGATAACGTCGTTGCCGCGCTCGCCTCTAACATCGTCGACCCACTTCCTTGTGTTCTCGAATGTCTTCTTGTTCGTGATGTCGTATACCACCACGGCCACACTAGAATCGCGGATGTACGAGGGGATCAGCGAGCGGAATCGCTCTTGGCCGGCGGTGTCCCAGAGCTGCAGGCGGACGGTTCGATCCTCCAGGTACATGGTCTGCGGACAACAGTCAGTTGTTGCTCAGGAACGCGGTCACTGCAGTGGTTTCACAAAGAGCGTACCTTGCTCAGAAAGTCGATGCCGATTGTCGCTTGGTAGGTGTTGTCGAACGAGTCGTACATGAAGCGGGTGATGAGAGACGTCTTTCCCACTGTGAGGTTATGTTAGCAAACATGTTCCAAAGTGCCATGTTCGCGACAGTATGCATACCACTTTGTTCGCCCAGGAATACGAGCCTGCAGCCGGTTAGTATACGAAGTTGGTCTCCGCCGCGGAGGACAGCTCACTTGAACTTCTTGAGCGGGTTTGAGTACCCCGACTGCGCCATTGTGGAGTAGGGCTGGAGGTTCTACAAAAAAGCAAAAAACTTGGAGAGGTGCTATCCCAGAGTATCAGAAGCAATCTTCTGACCGTATGTCTTGGTGGGGTGTGATGTTTGAATAGGAGTGTCGGTCGAATCTGGAGGCCTTGTACCCTGGGCGGCCAACACCGACTACCGAGAGGCTACAGGGGTCTGGGGTGGATCTAGCCCGTGCGGCGCTTTGTTGGTCGGAATTTTGGGTCGAACTTTTTGCGACAGCCAACAACCCCACAACTTCCAACACTGCGAGCGTAAGATACAATGGCGGATACCGAAGCAGCACCCGCGCAGTACAAGCAGCCGAGTCGCAAAGGCAAGAAGGCTTGGCGCAAGAACGTCGATGTCACGCAGATTCAGTCTGGCCTAGAGGATGTGCGCGACCAGATCATCCAAGGGCATGTTCCAGTCTCACTACACATACAGCAACTTATACTAACGATTCTACAGTGGTGTCATCTCTGAAAAGACGGCCGATGAGCTTTTCGCCGTCGATATCGTTGGATCTGCCGAAATCCAAAAAGAGGTTGCGAAACGACACAAGCCTCTCAAAGTCGACGAGATCCTCGCCAAGCGCTCTGCCGTCCCCGCCGTATCCACAAGGAAGCGACTATCGGAAATTGCCGACGATGGCAAGAGAAAGAAGGCAAAGGTATCAGGCAAGGAATACGACAGGCTGAGGGCGATTGCATACGGAGGCGAGCAGGTCAAGAAGGACGTGGTGCAAGGCGGCGACGCTGCCTACGACCCTTGGGCCGTAGAAGAGGTCAAGGAAGATCCTCGATTCACGTACCTGGAGAAGAAGAAGCCCAAGGTCGAGCCCAAGACCCTTAAGCACGCGCCCATCTCGCAGGCAAAGACCGGCAAAGCCATCCCCTCAGTCCGCAAACCCACCGGTGGGAAGTCGTACAACCCCCTGTTGGAAGACTGGCAGAATGAGCTTATGCGCGAATCCGACAAAGCTGTCGAGGCCGAGAAGAAGCGCCTGCAGGAGGCCCGTGAAGAGGCTGAGCTGATGGAGCGAGCAGCCGCTGAGACGGAATCCGACTCTGGTGAGGAGAGCGTCTGGGAAAGTGAGTGGGAAGGTTTCAGCGATAAAGAAGACAAGGAGGGAAAGAAGAAGAGACCAGAAAGGAAATCTTTGTCACAACGGAACAAGATCAAGAGGAGAAAGGAGGCTCAACGAAAGGCGGTCCACGAAGCAAAGATGAAGGCTAAGGAGCAACAAGTGCAGGAGATCAAGAGGCTAGCCAAGAGCGTAGAAGAAAAGGAAAAGGCAAGAGAAGCTGTCCGACAAGCTCTTGAAAAGAAGAATGCCGAACTGGCGGAGGAGGATGACGGCGAAGAAGTGGAGCTGAGGAAGAAGCAATTTGGCAAGACACCGTAAGTATCCGTTGATGCCCCATAGATTGACCATCTACTGACCTGCCTCAGTCTACCAGAAGCCCCACTCGAAGTTGTTCTGCCAGACGAGCTCCGCGACTCCCTGCGTCTTCTCAAACCGGAGGGCAACCTGCTCAAGGATCGCTTCAGGACTTTCCTGCTTCAGGGCAAGGTTGAAGCCAGGAGACCAGTCGCCTACGGAAAGCAGAAGAAGTATCATCTGTCCGAGAAATGGAGTTACAAGGACTGGAAGCTGCCCAATTAGAGTCTTACATGACGATGGGAGAAGACCGAGATACGTACGAATGCGATTGTTTCGCGACCACTATATTTACCTAGCCTTATTTATTCCCCTTCGGTGACCCATGTATGATCACCAACAGCAGCCATAATTGGACTCAGGCTTGCCGTTCTCCTGTGATAAGTGCTGGTTTTTGCAGGCAGAGGTGGATGATCCTTGCACCGCTCTCAAACGACATCGGTGATGTGTTGCCAGTAAACCCTATCCGAGCTTGGACTTCCCCTCCTTTAAAGATAAAGATCTTAACTTTGCCTCTGGAGAAGCCTACGGCCATGTTGTACAAAGCTTCAACGAAGATAAGCCTATGACAACCAACAAAGATCGAGTTGCATTCGTCCACGAGCTTGTCCTCGACAAAGACGAGGCGGCAACCTACAAGCTTCTGATTCAGAGCTTCCGTACTTGGGATGAGGCGAAACACTGCAGTCGGGACATTATAGTAGATACATGTTTGTCGTACGACAAAGCCAGCGTCAAGCACAATACAGACTATCTTTTCCGAGGACTTCTGAAGCATATTACTGACGCCGAGACCACGGAATATTTTGCCTTGATACTCGGACTTCGACAAACGAGATGCATATATCAAGATCGCTAGGGAGATGTATAAGTGGAATGGTTTTTCCAAGGCGAACATTCCCGGAGGTGTGAACGAGAAGTGTTGTCATGGGGGCCTACCCCTGATATGGCCGCTGCGTATACTGAGCATGAAGATCGAAAGAACCAGTCAAGCAGAAGCACCTATTCTGGAATACTACAAGGTGAAAAACATTGGCCGAACGGGACTATGATTCTGCACAACATGAATCACCCGTAATAACCCGGCGCCCAGGGGATCTCCGACCTGTACTCCAGGATCAATGAGACGGCCCACAGTACGAACTGGGTTATCGATTACCCTCTGATGCTTACGTCTGTGGAAATACAATGGGTTGTCTTCAGAGTGGACGTTGGGTTTGGTATGGTATCACCCAATCTGTATACAAGGGCTGAGCAGGTACCGATTGTGGGGTACATCAGCGCACGGGCTTCTACGCGTCATCTCACGAGCGAGACAGCTTAGACATACTCGAGTCTACGCGACTCGTCAGTAGTAATGCGTTCGTGCTCTTCCTCGGCGCCCCTTTCATTCTCGACATGATCTCTCATTGTTTGGTGCGGTTCATTCCTGGCAATCCAATCTAAGCATGCCCTTCTCCTCCCGCCGCAGACAGCACGAGCCAGCATCCAACAGCACCGATGAGAGCTCGCCCAAGTTCACACCCTCGCCTCGCTCTTCACAATCCTTTGATGATCAACTGTCCATGATACACGAACCGAACTCTTTCGAACTTCGAACAATCACTCCCCACGATGAACCCGCACACAAAGAAGAGCTGGGAGAAGAAGACGAGGGTTTCCTGCCCAGCATACGACGCGCCTCCTTAGATTCTGTCCAGAGCTACGAGCTGTATACTCCAGATGAGGATCGAAGAGTGCTCAAAAAGCTTGATCGCAGGCTAGTCGCGTTTATGGCCTTGCTGTACATGTTAAGCTTCTTGGATCGGTCGAGTGAGTACTTTCTACACCTGGAAGGCTCAGAGGGGTGATATGTACGTCAGATGTGCGCAAAGCAGATCTGGTAGGTCTGGTGATGGACGCTGATGGAATTAATAGACATTGGCAATGCGCGTATAGCCGGTCTTGCGGATGATCTGAAGCTCAGCTCTACCCAATATGAGTGGTTGCTGTGGGCGTTCTATATTACATACATCCTATTCGAGTGGATGACGCTCATGTAGGTCTTTGCAAGTGGGGAAGTAAGCGCATCTAATGCTGTTAGGTACCGCATCGTCCCGCCGCACATCTACATATCCCTGTGTATTCTGTCTTGGGGCGTAGTTGCGTCGCTTCAGGCAGTCGCAACGTCCTTCAGCTTCCTCCTCGTTCTGCGAGCCCTCCTCGGCATCAGCGAAGCGGCCTTTGGGCCTGGCGTACCCTTCTACTTGTCCTTTTTCTTCCGCCGGTCTGAACTGGCTTTTCGAACTGGACTCTTCATCAGCGCTAGCCCTCTCTCAGCATCATTTGCTGGAGCACTAGCTTACCTTATTACGAAAGTCGGTGAGCACGGTCCACTCAGTCCTTGGAGGCTGCTCTTTCTGCTTGAAGGCTTTCCGTCCGTGTTGATAGCGGTTTGGGCATGGGATTTCGTACCAGATGGCCCGGGATCGGCGAAGTGGTTAAGCCCACGACAGCGCGAAATTGCAGTAATGAGGCTGAGATCGGAAAAGGAGAGTGAAGACCAAGATGAGGAGAAGTATCAGAGTGGGCGAAGAGGACGTGTCAACTTCCACGAAGTACTCCAAACTTTAAAGGACCCGAAGTCTTACCTGACAGCGCTTATGTTCTTTTCTTGCAATGTTGCTTTCAGCTGTAAGTGTTCCCGTACCAAATGCATGTGAGACGTACATTGACTTCGTACACCCGCATTCAGCTATGCCAGTGTTCTTGCCGACGGTCATACGGGATATGGGCTGGGAGTC
>Ga0058698_10000350_pt1 | contig 26710 bp, 24 predicted proteins | sample AgamicAsSfe_FD_67288 | JGI IMG/M metagenome (GOLD analysis project Ga0058698, IMG submission 67288) | Agave microbial communities from Guanajuato, Mexico - As.Sf.e | ecosystem: Host-associated > Plants > Phyllosphere > Phylloplane/Leaf | place: Guanajuato, Mexico | collected 2012-05-30
CCTTTTCGAGTGTCGCCATCTGCAAAAGTGAAGCACATCTTAACATGTTCGGTCGATTTTCCACGGGCATCCATGAAATGGGCACCTTCCTTCATGTCCTCGATGAGCACGGTCTGCTCGATCGACTGATTGATAATAAACTGATTTCGAACAAGGTCTTCTTCGATCTGTGTATTGGTCAGCTGGATATCTTTACACCATTCGCGCAGAGACCGTGCTTACCGTAAGAGCTCTCATCCATGTCACAAGTTCATCCGGAGGCTCACTCCCAGTGGTGTCTATGTGCGCCTTTTTGCCAATGTATATTGGAGCAGACCTAGATTTGTTAGCTTCGTCGACGAAATGAGAAGTAAACACATACCAGCCAATCCTGTTCATCAGGACAGACAGTGTATTCTGATCTTGCCTGCTTGTGACAACAAACCCATTCAAGGCTTGACCGAACTGCTTTTCCAAGATCCGGCCCCACTGAGACTTCACCAACTTGACGTGACGACCGAGAGGCCCGACTGGTGGTTCTCTGAACCTGCGCTCAGACTTGATCGCATTGAGTAACTCATTCAGCTTTCTGTGATTTGGATACGCTTCGATCCAGTTGCTCTGGCCTCCTTGCAGTGCTCTGATAGTATTCATGATGCGTGTGACGCCGGCCCGCGCCTCTTCCGTTTCACGATCCGCTTCGTGCTGCTCCTTCTGGGCGTCCTTGAGCTTCTCCTGCAGAGCTGAAAGGCCTGTATCATGGGCTTCGAACGCAGCCCTGGCATTGTCGCGTTGTACTTTGGCTTCTTCACACTCCCGAGCCTTCTCGGCATGACGACCATTGTCCGCTTCAGCCTGTCGTCGTCGGTATTGCTCGATCTCTGCTTTGATATCTTGCACTTTCTTCTTCTTTGCTTTCAACTCGCTATGAACATTCCGTTCATCAGGCTGTAGTTGCTGGAGTTTCGTTCTGATGTCTTGAAATTTCCCTCTGGCCTCAAGTAACGATTGCTCCGCAGGCTCTAAATCAGCTGTAATATCAGTGACAGATTGCTTCGCAGCTTCACAGGCTTGATCTGCTTGTTCGTAACGCTCTGCTGCCTTCTCTGCGTCCCCTTGTAGCCCTTGTATGACTTCATCGCATTTCGTGATTTCCTTTAAACTGTTTTCCACCTCTTGTTCCTGCTCCCGGACAGCCGCCCACGCTGCTTGATTGGCGAGCTCCGCTTCCTTATCTCGCATGGTCTGCAGACTTGCCGCGCGTTTAGCTTTCCTCGCCAGCACTTCCATCTCGTTTCTCAGGACCCTAAGGTCGGCTTCCTTGACCTCTGCTCTCGCATTCATCACTTCCAGAGACTGTTCGATCTGCTGATAGTCTCTATTGAGATTCTCGAGCTGCGTGCCTTGCAGGAAGAACTTGTATTTGTCTTTCGATGTCGAGTGGTTCAGAAACTGTCTTGCCATGTCCTGCGTTAGCACGTTCATTGGGTTGTCAATTTGCATAGAGAACGCGTCCAGGATGTCTTCAAGCTCAGCCTTTTTGTTCGTAACAAGTTTGTTATTTACGTTTTTGAGCTTGAACCCCGAAGTGCCGGATTTACTGAAGTGTCGTTCGACGATGATCGAGTCGCCGTACTGCGCAGGTTTGTAAGCGAGTGGCCCTTGGTTCTTAATCTTGACAGACACAGAGGAGTGCTCTTTGCCCTCCTTGATGAGGCTCTTGAGGTTCTGGGCGCGGTTTGTGGCTGTAGCCTTTCCACCCAGGCAAATTTGAATTGCTGTGAGCACTGCGCTCTTGCCGCTACCGTTGTGTCCGATGATGAAGTTGATCAAAGGTCCCAAGGTCACCGTTAGATGTTCGTGACACATAAAGTTGATACACTGAACTTCCTCGATGATACCAGAGTCCGTTGGCTCGTTCTGCCGTTTTGCAGTCGCCTGGCGTTCTCTCTGCACCTGCTGTGTTGCCCATATCTCATGTTCGCGAGTCTGTTCGCCTTCATCATCGGGTGACTCGCTGCCGCTTGCCGCGTCGGATCGTTCGTCATCTGACTGGTCGCTGTCTTGGGATTCAGATTGTCGGGCTCGTTTGCCCTAGACAGTGTTAGCATATGTGTTGGTGCTGGCTTGGGACGGTTGATGTACGCGACTATTGCTACCTGAGCCGCTAGGATCAACCCCATCTGTGAGAGCGCGAGGGCGCTTCGCAGACATTACTGCGGCTACTCCGATCCCAGAGAAAGAGTTGGGGGGGCGCGGTTGAGTTGTAGGGGCCTGGTTAGCGTTTGCAGGCGAGGCAGTTCAGAACGCGCTCCTCCCCCACTGAACCGTTCGGGAACCGCGCTAGTGTCCGTGCCTGGCGATCTCACATTGACGCGGTAATATAAGAATTCACAAACGATGTACAGTCGGGACGAAATGGTATTGAGCGAACATGAATCATATAGGACAGTTCTGGGTTGGCTATGGTGCATACTACAGTTCGATTCAACTCAACTACGATTGACCCTGACACGTGATAGCGCGTCACCGCGTGATTGCCTTGGTGCCATCTCATCCCACCTACTCTAAAACGTAGTGCGACATCGCGGTGCTACAGCGGCTCATGTTCTACGCGCGCAAGGATGCCTACGCTCCAAGCCGCAAGGCATCTGTGTGTAGTCAGAATACATGTTGTTGAAATAGAAGCAGCTCACAAGCTAGGTACGATCACGTACTTGGCCTGCAGCCACACATCACACTTGAACGTCCAGCCATGGCACTAAATTGGGTCATGTCATTTCGCGACTGGAATTTTTCTATACTAGACAATCACCAACGCCGCCTCAGGTGTTTCCAAAAATGGGTATATCAAGTGTCAGTACTGCGACTGTTCACTACTATGCAAGATTAAGATGTTCCGCTATGCAAAATTCATTGAGTATTGCGCCGTGCCAGCACTGTTCAATCTACATGACAATCTGAGATACGTCAGCAAGCGTTTTTGGTCACCAACAGAGGTGATGCAACTTACACAATCGCTGTCCTTAGGCGCCTGTCCTATGCCCATCTCATCAAACGTCTTTGGTCCCTTGCCTGGTGTCGAAGCAGCTGATGGCGCTGGCTTAGGTGGTGTAGGCGTCGCCGGCTTACCTGCTTGCACTGGCGCAGGCTTGGGAGGTGGTTGCTGTTGTTGCAATGTTTGTACCCTATTAGGCTTGGGCATGTTGTCGTATCCGCTAGGACGACCAGAGGAGCCTGGCCGTGATGAGGGTCGGGAGCCTTGACCGGGTGTAGTAGTCGAGGGTCTATCCATCCGTGAAGAAGTCCTACTCTCCTGACCTGGTTGAACTGTAGATGGGCGGGTGTGCTGGCGGGGCTCGAGAGGCGCGACGTAGCCAATGTCTGGCAGTGTGGGCGCTTTCTTGAGTGGCGCCCCTGTCGGTTTCTGCAGCTTGTTACGTCCATCTGGCGCACTGTATCCAATATCAGGAGGCTGCGTCGTCGATGGGCGGTTCTGGGATTCTGGACGTTGAGCGCTCGGTCCTCCCGGCTGTCTGTAACTCGCTGGTCCTCCTGGTGGCAGCGGCGCACCACGACCACCGCTGGAAGGGCGTCCACCACGTCCTGGACCCATGTTGTCCACACTCGTGTGAGGACGCATTGGCATCGGACCCAAGTCGTAACCAGGACCGGGATTAGGTCGAGGACTGCCGCGTCCATAAGGATCATTTGGAGGATAAACGTTGGGGTTGATGTTGAATGCTGACGATGCAGGTCGAGCACTCGAAGCCCTCACCTCTGGCGCAAAGCCACCGGCGATACCTGGCCGCTGTGGACTTAGTCGAGGGGGGCCATTGTCCATAGGGTATGGCGCTGCTGTAGAGGGACGGTCGTAGGGAGCCGACATGGGGGCATTCGAAATCATTGGGGGCTGGTCAGACATAGGATACGGCGTTGTACTATCGCCCCTTGGCGGATGGCGACCACCTGTAGGGGTGGCTGGGGAGGTATCGCCGTAATCAGAAGGACTGATATCGGTGATAGAAGGCATAGGAGCATGTGACTTTTGCAGTCTCGCTGGCCGCTGCCCTCGCATGGAGCCGTGCTTCGATTTGATCATGTTGATAGCGACGTTTTCATGGTCCTTCTTTGACAGCGTCCGTGACAGCTTGGAGATGCTCTCTATACGTGCAGTCGCATCTTTGTTGCCGTTCTTCTCTGCCTTTTCGTACCACTCCAAGGCTTTGTCAAGATTGACCGGCGTGTTCATGCCGATCTCGTTGAAGTAGCCCATGGCGAACTCTGCTGTCGCGAGGCCAGCCGCTGCGGCACGTTGCGCGTATTGGTACGCCAGCTCTTCGTTCTTATTGAACTCTCCTTCGTGTCCACAGAGGAACCATTTGCTGATAGCCATGTCTGCCTCGGGCTCACCCTGCCTAGATGCGAGTGCGTTGTAGTGTAACGACAGCGTAGGGTTAAACTCACAGCCCAGACTGCAGAGCTCGTAGGCGGAGCCCATCTTCAGCTGAGCCTTTGCGAACCCGAGATAGGCGGCTTTCTCTATGTTTTGTCTTGCGCCCTTCTCATCGTAGGGCAAAAACATCTCGGGCACATTGATTTGGGGCAGTTCTCGCGCCTGAAGCATGCCCAGCACGTAAGCACCCTGTGGAGCATTCTCATCGGCAGTGGCCGCAGCCAGTTTGATCAGTTGTACTCCTCTTGCAAAGTCTTGTGGCTGGCCGTGCTGTCCGAGCAGCGTCATCATACCAAGACGGTAGTTGGAGGCTGAGTCGCCTTGTTCGGCGCCAGCTTTGTAGTTCTGCAGAGCCTTGATGGGGTCATTCGACTGCTCAAACTGCATGCCCATGCGGTATTCTGCCCTTGCGTATCCCTTTGCAGCCGCGCGGGAGTAGCATCTGAACGCTTCCTTCTTGTCTGCGCGCATGCCAAACTTGCCAAACTCTAGCCACATACCCCGCATAAAGGTCGCTTTCGGATGGCCTTGGTCCGCTAAGAAGGTGACTACGTTCATCGCGTCCAGACGGAGCTGGTGCTCGACTTGTGGTGTGGCCGGTCTCGCCCCCTGGATCTCTGAAATGCGCTGCTCGTGCAGTTGCGCGGCGTCTACATATTGCAGTGCATCTTGTGCCCATGCCAGCTGCATCTCGGGATCATTCGAGTTGAGCACCGGCAAGCGGGCATTCTCCAGGACAGCCTCCTTCTCATCGTCGGACGGCGGCACGTTCGGAGGCTTGTTGGGAAGCTTGGGGAAGGGGGAGAAGTTGGGCGAGTCGTGGCTCTGGGCGAACTGGTTGTAGTCGTGCGACGGCTGCTGCTGCACCGACTGAGGCTGCACGTTTGGTGGTTGCCGGAAGGCAGAGGAGATGCTCGCTTGCCGCGCCGGCCATTGATCGTTGTGGACAGGCAGCTCGTTCTGGTAGCTCGCCTGTCGCGGCGGGAAGTTCTGCTGTGACTGATTGTAGCCCTGCATGGGTGACATGGCGCCGTTGGTACCACGAGGGCCGTTGGCTTCCAGCTCCAGATGCGCGATGTTTTCTTGCATGTTCTCGGGCACTTCGGGCATTATCCTACCGCCAAACCTACGTCAGCCGCAATTTCAGGGCATGCATATGGTGATGGGCTAGAACGAACCGCTGAGGCGCAGGCGAGATGACTTCAGGCGAAGGAGCCGGCATATAATAGTCATCGAAGCCTCCTGGCACAAAAGTCGCCCCGAGCTGGGGTTGGCCCTGGTGGTAGCTCATTATGATGTTGCGATAGGGTATCAACTGCTGCACGCTGTGATGCTTGAGATGTAGGCGTCAGCCGTTGTCCAAGAGAAACAGCGTTCTATGCAGGTTGCCGCCTGGTTCCAAGGACCGTTCCGCGAAGCAGTCATCGAGGCCGCCATGCATGCCGAGTGACGCGTGGAGCAGGAAATGAGCGTACCACGTACCTTAACTTGGTGGGGTATGTCCCTGAATCGCCGTCGCTAAATGCGAACTCGCCGACAACCCTTGCGATCTGTCGGGTATCGTATACGAGAAAGCCGTCGATCCCTCGTAGTCGTATATGGATCAAGTATGTCGCCAGAGGCGGCGGTATAAGTAGCGGAGGCGGCGGCAGTGAGCGGTTGAGGAGTGGCGCAGGCGGAAAAGAATAGGTTCAGGAGAGATTCGAAACGGCGGAGCAGGCTGTTTGCTACTGAAACAGATGCTGAAGTAATCGCGGCAGTCCTAGGAATATGGGTAGTGAAAGGTGCGTTATTTGACGTTGAGGCCCGAGTGAGCTCTCCAGCTTGCATACATGTGCGCTTCCAAGGTCACAAGAACAAGGAGTGGATGGTCCCTCGAGGTGGTGACCGGCATTTGTTAACAATGTCATCCTTTACCCGCCTGTCGTTCACAGCTACTATAAATGTTTCGACAAGTCTCGGAAACCAGCCGCCGAGCTCACGTTACTGTGCCATTCACTTCGAGGCTGTGCAGTGACGTTGACGTTGCTCCGAACCACCACTTTCGGTCGCGCACGCCTGTCGTAACAATTTCGGATCTGACGGCGGATCCACCAGGTGAGGACGGAGACGAAATGCAGCAATGGCTTGCGCGGCTGCATACGTTCTAGCCATCCAAGCCTCATCACCAAGGTTTCTGTCATAGCACGCAGTTTGTCACGTATGATGTGCTACAAATTCAATAGGGTATTCGTAATTCAACTCCTTCGTGATAAGACGAAGACAAAGCCGTGTTGACAGAGCAACACTGCAGCTACTGTATACATATCTGGAATGAAACCACAAGGCGGCGGAGATCGCTTACTGCTCGAGGCATCCGCGATGATGAAGTATGCAAGCAACAAGGATAGAGGCACATCTAGTGGACCATCACGTCCGCACCAGACTGTTGCTGCGGGGCACCTCCGGGCTGTTGTTGGGCTGGCTTGTCACCGTTGGCGGCGCCTGCTTCACCCTCATCCATCTCCATGTCATCGTCGCCGCCCTCCTCGCCCTCCTCCTCCTCATCGTCTTCTGAATCTTCAATGTCAATCTCCTCGCTGCCGGCCTCGGACTCGGCATCCTCGTCGTTGGCGGGGCCTGCAGTGTCCTCGGCGCCTGCCATGGCAGCATCCTCGCCCTCAGCGGCAGCACCCTCACCCTCTTCCTCTTCCTCCTCTTCTTCCTCGATACCGTATTGGTCTCCGTCTGCGGTGAGGTCGGCCTCTGGCTGCTCAGGGGGGAACTCAGGGGGTGCAGACTCGTCGGAGTCCCTACCAAGGTTAGTACTGCCAAAGGAACGTAGCTGTCTGTGCTTGAACATACCACTTGATGGCAAAGCGCGTGACTCGTGGCTTCTCTGCAAGAATCTGCCTCTGCACCTTCTCGATGACGGGCTTGGTAGGCGGGTCGAGTGCCAGCGCCTCGTCTGTGTACTCGTTGTTCACATAGTATCCGACACGCACGAACTCGCGCTCATCATAGCTGCAGCTGAGCAGAATGACTGTGACACCGATGATCTCGCTGTTGGGAATGCGCGACAGGTTGGGGGGGTCGGCCTTGAATTGGAACTTGTTGACGCCAACCGGGAGAGGACCGACGAGGACAGAGTCGAGTTCTTGGTCGTACTCGTTTCTGCAGTATGTTGATCAGACGTGTTCATAAGGGGATACAGGAGTGGTCTTACGAGGTCGCGGAGCCAACGTAGGTCAACTTCCACTCGAGGTCTGGAATTTATTAGTGACAGTGGCGGATATGCACATTCGGGCGCACTTGCCCTTCTGTAGTTGCTCAAGACACTCGAAGGTGATCTCAAACTCGTATGGCTCGTCAAAGCGCGCGGGGTTGTTCTTAACCTCGACACCGAGGAGCGAAACGACAGACATTTTGGAGTCGGGGGGTAATTAATTGGGAACAAACGCAGGTGGTACGACTGGTTTGGGTAATGTGATGGATTTGGGAGTCGAGAGGCGTGCGTGGTGGGGATTCTGCAAAAGGCGGCAGGAAAAGGTGTTTGTTATGGAAGCGGTGAGGACGTGCGTTAGAGAGATCGCGGCGGCAACGATCAGTGGATCATTGTCTTTAGGCCTGTCGCGGGTCGCGTCCTTTGGAAACGTGACCAGGCGTTACGCGTTCGCGTCGAGGTCGTATGCTCTTTGTCCCCCGCATCTGGAAACAAATGAGACGAACTGATCAGGCGTAGCATCGCTCCTTGCTTGATTCCGAGCCTACCAATTACCCATGTTACGATAGATTTCGTGCTTGATTGACCTTGGTAGGTACTTAGTAGCGAGACTTGGATCCAGTCAACTGCATTAGCCTCACTGGCTCCAGGAACGTCGCAAATACGGTCAACGTTATACGTAGTCTTTGGTTGGAGGACAACACCATCTCCTTGGTTTGATGCGCGACTCTCTGTGTAGTGTTGAGGGATACCATTGAGCCAGATCTCATAATGGTCGGCTTTTGCATCGCAGGCGTTGGTTCAGAGATATATAGCTCATAATCTCCGTGTATACCTGACAAATGCCTGGAGACTACAAGCCACGTGGAAGCTTCCACTGTCATGCCCACAGCCTCGTCTTTGCAACCAAGGTAGATTGAGTTTGGTGGGACATGGGACTGAGCCAATGACGCTGACATAGACTAATCAGCCATAGTCAGTGCTTCACGAAGAGCCAAGGTGGGGCTGACGGTCTTACTAGGTCGCAATAAAGCTGCCAACACAGTCACCACGAAACAGTCGTCCAAGCATCTGTGATTCAGGGAGGAGGAGAACTTCCAAACGCACGATTCTCTAGAGGTTTGACATTATCCGCAGCTGCTGGACAGTCTGGGTCCTGGGTACCTGCACCATCCAGCAATCCCGATTCCTACCTAGGTCTCATATCAAGTTCCACCTGCACTATCATCTAGCTGTCGAAAAGGTAGAGGACAGGCAACCAACCATTACTAACGTATGATGCGCCCTGCTTGATACCTTCCGTCTCGCTAATCGCTGCACAAGCTGTACGAGTCTGGGATCTTACGTCCGTAAGGAACCGATCCTTCCACCACTGGGCTGTAACAACACCTCAGACATGTCCAGCCCATCGTTGCCGAGCCAAAATGGTTCTCAACCTTCTCCACCAGTTGTCGCCGATAAGACGACACATCAGCCGCCACCGCGCGTTCGTCGTCGCAACCGGCTCATCACTTCTTGCCTCGAATGTAGGCGTCGGAAACTAAAATGTGACAAATGTCATCCGTGTGCACACTGCACCAAGAACGCACGTCAATGCGTCTTCATCGCCTCCGGGCTTGACTCAAACGCCCAGGCAAAGCTCGCTGAGGTGAAGGAGCAGATGGGCCGTTTGGAGAGGAGCCTCGAAGAAGATGTCGCACGCAAAACGGAAGCAAATACTCGAAGCCCTTCTGATTTTTCCAGGGTCAGCGCACTGCCTGGCCAAGAGCAGTCTAGCGACAAAGAAGACGATGAGGAGACTCAAAATCTGCGACCGACGCATCTCGTTACCGAAGATGCCACTTACTATGAGCCCGACGACGATGTCAACCTTAATGAAGATATAGACGATCTGGGTTTTCGCATGGGCCGAATCAGAATCACAGAACGCATTGGAGGACTTGTGCGCCCAAGATTTTCCGATGAAGTGAGTTCACATTTGTTTGACATGCACACCTATACTGACAGAGCTGCACTAGCTTACTCGGGCACTTAATGAGCTGCCAGACTCAGAATACCCTCCTCAGATTAGTACCGGAGAGGATCCTGCAGACTGGTTAGCACCTACACAGGATTACGTTGCCCCGTCTTCAAATTTCATGTTGACATCGACAATCAATCAAACATATCTTGAGGCTCATCTGCCCTCACGAATGGTGGTTGACGAGTTGCTCGCTCACTATTGGAACTTTGTTCATATTGTAGCCCGAACAGTGCATCGCCCTTCCTTCGAGCGACAGTATCAGAACTTCTGGATCAGGGTCAACATGGGCACGGAGCCTCGTTCATCTTTCCAAGCCGTGCTCTTTGCAGCATTATTAAGCTCAGTCGTCTCCATGACTGAGGATGAGGTGCGCGTCAAGTTTGGTATGGAAAAACGAACAATGGTAGACAGCTTCCGTGAAGGAACCGAAAAAGCACTTGCTAAAGCCAACTTCCTCCGCACTACGAAATTGGAGACCCTCCAAGCGTTTGTGATGTACCTTGTAAGTCTACAAATTCCCAGAGAGAACTGAGTATTACATCCTAGCTTTTGCCGCTCAAGTCTACAAGACTAAGCTTACATTTGTTTATAGATCCCCCTTTGTCGCAATGAAGTATCCCGCTCACACTCTGCGCTCACCGGATCACTTATCCGCTTAGCCGAGTGCATGGGTTTGCACCGGGATCCAACAGCGTACAGTTCCTCACCAGTCGAGATTCAAGTACGGCGCCTCTTGTGGTATCAAATCTGTTTCTTGGATCTCCGGACATGCGAAGCTGTTGGCCCTCGTCCACAGATTCGACTCGAGGATTATGATACCCGCTTCCCACTGAACATTGATGACATTGATCTCGACCGTGCCGAGCATGGTGACAGCAGCGTAGACGTCAGTAAAGATCGTAAATACTTTACCGACATGACGATTTGTCGAATGCGATTTGAAGCGTACGAGATGCATCGTTTTCTTTGGAGTGAGCGACCAAAACTCGATCGTAAGCGTGCCGACGGGAAACGCGAAATCACAATCACCTCCATTCTGTCACGTGTTCAGTCTTTTCAGTCTGCTATGGAGAAGAAGTACGTCCCCATGCTGGACCGCTCAGAGCTGTTACATGTTTTGGCGTCAGAGCTATATGGTATCGTTTCGAATCGCCTCTATATCTCGGTATTACAGCAGTATATCACTTCTGCCCGCAGCAGGATGCCGGAGCGCCTACGGCAGCTGACCATGAGCGCAGCAACCATGATCTTAGAACATGGAATGGCAGTCGAGCTGCACCCCGTCCTATCCTCCTGGTCATGGATCGTCGGGGCCCTCCACCAACACCACTGCGCGCTCCTCCTCGTGAACGAGATCTATATAGCGAATCCAGAGCCCGCCATGGAACAGCGTATCTGGAGGTGTCTAGACTACTCGTTCAAACTACCACCAGGCATCCCCAATGTCGAGAAGACAAGAATGGTTCTGGAAGAACTCATCGGAAAAACGAGGAAGTACTCAAACCTGAAAAGAGTACGAGTCCCGTCCAACATGCCACAACCGTGCTCAGAGCCTAGACAACGAGTGCAGAGGGAAGATAGAGAGCGCAGTGGAAGCACGCAATCGAACCTGAGCACTCTTGGTCCTCTCTCACATTTATTGAACGGAAACATGGTTACGCAAAACTGCACGCCGCCACCACGACCGCAAAGCCCACCGGCTGGATCCGCATTAGCAGCCGGGGTCAACACATTCCCTGGTGCCATACCGCTTTCGGATTGGGGTACCTTTGATATGCCAGCGTCTGTACCCATGTCTCCTTACGGTGGTATCGCACCCACCAATTGCTCTTTGGTGCCCGGTGCTGCACAGCAAGGTGGAAGCGATGCCGATAGTCCCAACTCGGTTATTTACAGAGGTGATGGGATGGCTGGGAGGCCAACATTCGGTAATGCTTTGGATGCCATCAATGATATCGATTGGGTATGTGACATCCTCTCCCACTGTACTACCCTTACTGACTACTATGCAGAATGACGTCGAGAAGATGTTTGGTGGTGCTGAGGTTGGGGCAGGCAACATGATCATCCCGCCTTTTGCCTTTCCGTCGTTCTCGACTCCGGATTTACAGTGGTCAGCGCAAGATCGGACAGAGTGAAAGATGGGTATGGGGTTGCCGCTGCTGATAACACCACCACAACCTACCAATTCTTCTACATACGACCATACGATCTTGAGAGCAAGGCTTCCCGTTCGCTCAGCCCTATTTAAGCAAGATACCGGCGGATTAGTAGTTAGGTGGGTGACCACTAGCGAATCCCCGCTGTTGTATGTTTTTGGATCTCGAGGCCTTCTTTTTGCAACTGACCTGAATATCGCACAAGGCGTATGAAGGACGGTACCAAGATATTTGTACAACACGATATGAATTACTGCATTGTGACTGGTTCTCTCTTCGATTGTTCTGAAATTGCCAAGTTTTACGTCCCCCCTGCGAAAATGCATGTTCATATGATACAGCGAGCCGACTGTAAGAACCAAGATTATGGTCGTTAGCCCGGTGGAAGGTTGAGTCTTTCCTAAATGCAGCGTTGGTCTGGAACTCTGGCATAACGAAGGCTCGGAGGGCAAGGAGTTTCCTACAGATTTGGTCTTCCCGAATCCTATGTTTGGAAAGGTATGAATCCTGCTGGGTCTTTTGTATCTTACAAGCAACGTATTTCAGGGCGTATCATCGATCAGCTGGGAACTACAACGCCCTCAAAGCACATGTTGCCAATATTTCAAACTGATTCACTCAATCGGATCGTCTTCTCGGTTTGCCACTTTATTACAATTTGTCAAAGGCTATAAAAAAGCCAAAGTACGTGGCAGGGTCTAGAATACTAAAGTATGTGGGAACGTTGAACTTTCCCCTGGAAGGCAACCACCAAGTGTTCATTTGTGTTGTCTCGGTACCTGTGTAAGGTTTGCTTGCGAGCTAGGGCTGATGGATTGACGGCACGGAACGAGACCCGGCGGTAGCGTAAGGTTCAGGTACGACATCATAGTGTATCAAGAAGGTCGATGCAGATGCGGATTAGACAAGACCCCTGCTAGGCATTGCGTTTCACGACCCAGTCGAATTGCGTTCGACGTTGTTCTTATCGCAAGGGAGGTATGTGTGGGGTAGCAGCCGCGGGTAAAAAGGGTTTCGAGATTGACATCGAGGATAGCGAGTGGTATTCACGTGCAAGGAACCACTAAGATGCGTGATAGTGGGGTATTCGTTGCACCAGTATTTGGAAGATGGGTGGCGCGGTTGCTCGCTTGCCGTTCTCAATTCTAACGTGCCAAGGATAGGGTTCACGCCGGAAGACGCACCCAGAAGTTGGACATGTGAAAGTACGTATGCAGGCGTAAACATATCTGTACGAACTGCATGTAAAGCATGTGCTGATTTGGAAAATCAACACTAGATGCTATGCTACTCCTGTTGAGTTGTGGCGCGGCCACCAAAAGCGATCGTGGAGGGTATAAAGTTTCGGCTATCGTGAACGGACATGGTTTCTCGCCGGGCCTTCCTAAAAGTATTTGGCCGCAGTGCGGTAAGTTTAGCTGTGAAGAAGAACAAGAGGTCCGATAACAGGGGCTATTGAATGTGACGAATGGTGCATGATAAAGCGAGCAAGCGCGATACACGACTGATGGTTGGTTCAGTATGCCGGTCCGGTCTTGGTATATTGGAATGATGCAGCGTAAACATATAGCCGGCGCGACAAAGGAAAGTGCGCGTGTGGATTACTCGAGATATGAAATTCATCTTAAGTGAGCGGAGCAGCTGGCCAGGAGCAGAAGGTCTATACTACAGCTTGTAAGACGTTTGCGGGTTGTGAAAGGATGTTCCCTGTGTGCGGAAGTTTTGCAGGGCACATGTGCAGGCTCGGAGATGTGTACCGCTTAGCGAAGCTTAGTATACAACGTGTCTGCGGTTGTGATGAGTTGTCCCTCAGGGGTTCCACGGTGTAGACTTGTGCCGTTGGGCAAAAGCACGTCCAGCGATGCTTTTCTCCACCAGCTTGGCGGCCAAAAGAGCCAAAGCATGCAGGAAAGCGGAGTTTGTGGATTGCCCGCAGGAGGCGCGACCCGTTGTCTCAAGCCCTGCTGCAGCCCCCCGGGAATGGGTACCTCTCTGTACTTGGTGACGCGAAACACCAGTCGTGGATATTGCGGTGGCCAGGCCAGACATGTGAGCGGGCCTATCAGGGCGCGGTCGAGTGGTTCGGATGTGTTTGCAAGTCAGTGTCGCTCGCAGGCGTGGTGGGAGCTGGTCAGGGCTCGGGGGGTCCAAGACATTTTGACTCGTAGTCGCGACCATGTTGGTTGTGTCGGTCGTGGGCGTGCAGGGGTGCGAGGGACAAGGTTTGGATCTTGTGCACCTCCATCTCAAAAGTTGCTAGCTGCCTCTCTCTCCTGCATTGGGGCCAGCAGCGCTTCCTTCGACTCTGCACGCGTCTTGCGACCGCGCGACCGCGTCCGACTCTCTCCCATCCGACTACCCCTGGGGTTCGAGGCTTCCTGTGTCGATCCTGCGTAGTGCTCTCGCGCGTGGCTCTTTTCGGCCTCGTCCTGCAACACCACCAACATCGCGGTTTGGAACCCCTGAAGCCCCCGCAGCTCTCTCGTAAAGTTAGTTTAGACCGACGTTCCTCTGCGCGTGTCATGCGACTGCAAGACGCCTTGCTCCACCCCTAGCATCTTGTGCCGCAAGCCGCTGGCTTCCCAGGAACGAGGAACGGCGCGCCCAAGCAGCATCGCGCCATTGACCTGCATCGTCACCTGTCCGTGCAATCTTCTGTCACGGCAAGATTCCCAATTGCTGCCGTACACCCTCGCAGACGTGTCTGGGCTCGGCGGAGAATGCTCCTGTGCCCAAGTGTGGGAAGGTCCTCGACGCAGACATTCATTCACATAGCCCGCAGCCTGCCATGGCCGACTACTCCCACCACCATGGCCGCCCATCCACGCCCACTGGCTCCCACACAACCTACAGACCAACCGGGTCCATGCGAGCACTCAACACCGACCAGCCCAAGCACGAGACCTTCTTCGACGATGCCACCCCCGTAGACGCCTTCAACAACGACCACCCCAAGCACGATCCGCTGCGCGACTCGCACGATCTTTCCTTCGCCGAGGGCGGCAATGTGAGAGACTCGGTCGTCGACAACATGCTGCTCTCGCTCGACCAGTTCGCGACCGGCAATCTGTTCGGGAGCTCAGGCCCGCAGTACTCCAGCTATGCCGACGACGACTTCTTCCTCCGCGACAACTCGTACCGCCCGCCCGGTGCCCGCCATCGCGGCCACACGTACACGTCGTCGCGCTCCTCCGACTACGACCTGAACCCCGACGACCACTCTCGATACACAGCCCACCACTCGCGCGCCCGTCGAAGCAACAGCAGCAACAACATCGGTACCCCAGTCCGCCGCAAGGGAAGCACGCGGGACATGTACACAGGGAGGCAGGCCACCGCCCAGTATGGCCAGCTCCAACAGGCCGGCCATCTGCGGGGCAACAACAAGAAGGGCAGCATGGGCAGCGGCTCCTCGAGCATCGACTTTGGCCAGTCTGGCATCTTGGGAAACCAGCGCCTTGGTTTTGGGAAGCGTTCGGCCAGTTTTGATCATAGCAATGCAAGCGACCGGGGGAGAATCTCGCCTTTGCGAGTCGAGTCTGTCCTAGACCGAGGCAGGGTCGCCTATCAAAACTACCCCGATGAATACGATGCCGCCCCCGAGCCCACCATTCCCGCCGGCCCTCGAAGGGTCCAGGAGCCACCGCAATCACCCCTCGCTTTCCCCCCTCAGCCATCGTACGCCGCACCGCAGGCACCCCGGCCGGGCCGTAGAGGCAGCGTCCGCTCCAACACGAGCTACAGAACTTTGCGAAAGAACAAGAGCCAGCCAGGACCAAGCATGAGGGCCCAGGCCCAAGAGTTTGTCAATGCCAGCACCTTGCGAGAACTGCCTCCTGTACCGTCATGGCACGATCCTTCTGCTCCATCGCCATCCGTGGCTTCACGAAGTCCACTGTTCCCTCCCCAGGCTCCAGCAGCGCCAAAGCCTGGCTTCTTTCGCCGAGTGTTTGGTGGAGGCTCTTCCAAGTCTACACCACAACTGTCTGCTGCCTCAGCTGGCCCTAACTCGTCACAAGAAAATTCAGCCCCTGTCTCCAGTAAGCCCCAACCGGCCGATGTCAACTCCATGTACTCTGCCGCACGACCGCGTACGACACCGAGCAATGGCAGCCATATTGCTTCCCAGATAAAATCGCTGCCAAAAGCCCCCCAGACTGCCAACCCTGCTCAAGGGGACGCACAAGCACTACAACCACCAACGCTTGGCAAAAAACCATCATCCTTCTTCCGGCGTCGAAAGAAGTCTATTTCTGAAAGCACGAAACCCCCCGTCACGGCTCTCGAGTTTATTCAGCCAGCCAAGCCGGTACTACCCCCACAACCCAGCCCCGGAGTTAGTAGTCTGCGACAAGTTATGAACCCCTACCTTAATGACGCAGGGCGCACTGGTGACAGAACACTAGACGCGCGGGATGAGCAGTCAGGTGACGCTTCTACGAATGGATTCTCACCAAACTATAAACCACACAAGGATGCAACAGTCCGCGCCATCAAGTCAACTTCACGTGGGGACGATCAGACACCTCCTGCATCTCGAGGAGAGCAGTTAAGAGCTTCTGAAATGACCAGCACAGGAAGTCCCAAGCTGAAATTGAAATTGAAGCACGCGAAATCTCCCGCTCCGACTCAGCAGGAGGACACTTTCCTTGCGGATAGCAGCAGCTGCAACGAGGATCGCAGTGGTCGCGCAACGCCAACAGGCGATTACAGCGGTACCGAGGAAAGGAGACCGAGCACAGGACCCACTCCCTCGTTACTCAGACAATCTGAAGCAAAAAGCAATCGCAAGCCCAGTGGCGACCATCGGGCCGAGCTCCTGTCCCCTCATGACGACCCTATTTCTAGACGTGGGTCAGCATCGCAGTCTGCTTCAGAAGTTGAGGACGAAGGCTGGGTCATTACCGAATCAACTGACAGGGTGCACCGTACCGACAAGAAAAGCCCAGCTGCGAAGCGCGTGTGGCTTGATACCACTCTACCCGACGCACTCATCGATACTACCGACGACCTCAAGTTGCCATTAGAAGGTGCGCGATCATCCCAGCAGTCACTCGACAAGGTCTCGCCAGACGCCAATACCCCAACCTCACCTAATGACGTCTTCCTCTCTGCTACCAGTCTGCCCATAGTGCAGGTTGAAAGTCGCGACTCCGACACCATGCCCGCTGTTGTCGAAGACCGATCGATGCACAGCGAGCCCACTGATGCAGAGCGTGAACGTGCATTCCAGATTTACAGCGGCGATGATTCCTCTAGTCTGAAGGCCCAAGCGGCTACCTTGTTGGGCGATGTCAGCTTGTCCAGCACGCGCATGCGAAAGGCCTTTATGGACCTCTTTGACTGGACAGGCATGAACATCTTGGCTGCTATGCGTGACCTTTGTGGCAAAATCATTCTCAAGGCCGAGACTCAGCAGGTTGACCGCATTCTCATGAGTCTCTCAGAGCGCTGGTGTGAATGCAACAGCAGCCATGGCTTCAAGGCAGTCGGTAAGTAGCTCACTTTGCTATGAAGAAACACAGCTGACCGACGACAGATGTCGTCCATACTATTTGCTATTCCATCCTGCTGCTCAACACAGATTTGCACTTGGCTGATATCGAGTCGAGAATGACACGAAGCCAATTTGTCCGTAACACACTCCCTACAGTCACTCGCGTCTGTCAAGATTCAGTCAAGGCTGCAGGAGAAGAGACGCTAAGGCCACATTCCACTCACTTCCGAAGACCATCCCTGCCATGGAATGAGAAGTCAGAACCCAGCTCGCCGGGTCCTGACGCTACTACATTCTCTGCGGATGTGGAGGAGCCTGCGGAGGCTAGGAAAACCCGCAGTCGTCTCTCCATCCGACCTCCTGCTAGAAGTGGCTCAGAAGGTCTACTTTCCTTTGACTCTGCAGTATCCGAGTCTAACACACTTGTCAACTCGCCATACAATGGTCCTATGCGAGGATGGGAGTTCCAGGTCGAGACGGTGCTCAAAGAGTTCTACGATTCTATTCGTAAACAACGCTTGCCCCTCCATGGGTCTTCCGAACCTGTTGTTCATCATCAGCCTTCGTCCAACAACCTCTCCGTCAGCAACATGCTCCGCCGCACTCCCAGTGTGTTGAGCAAGGCACCGTCCGACAACACGAGCTACCGTGGTCGATCCCAAAACGATTTCCGCAATGTGGGCAGTCGATGGGCCTCTAAGAACCGCTCAAAGCAAAGATTGTATCCTTCATCTACCGTGGCATCTAGCCGAACCAGTCTGGACGACGGATCAGTATGGAGCCCCGCCGGATCCAGCTCTTGGAGTCGTTATTCGTACGGCAAGACCGGTACTTCCATGTCGGTGGACTCACTGGGCTCACACTTTGCGCATGGCGACTATCAACAGGCTATCGGCTTTGCCAATGCTCTTAGTCAAGCCATCATCCGTGAAGAGGGCATGACTATTGCTAGCGATGAAGAATTCTCCCGTGTGGCTCCGTTGTTGGAAGACGAGACACTCGAGCTTGTTGGAGCACCCTGGGCCAAGGAAGGTATCCTCAAGCACAAGCGACATCTTGATTCAGTGGATAGGAAGGCAAAGGATCGAGCGTGGAATGAATGCTTCGCTGTCGTCGAGAAAGGCTGTATGCGTTTATTCTCTTTCAGCATGAACTCCAAATCTGTTAGGCAGAAGAGCAAGCTACGACCATCTGCTGGTGGTGTTGTAGGAGGCGGCAACTGGATGGACAATGCGGAAGCTTTGGACAGCTTCCCACTCCGCCAGACTATCGCCAGCGCGCTACCTCCTCCAGGATACTCGAAGACAAGGCCTCACGTATTCGCGCTTTCACTCCCTACAGGAGCAGTTCATCTTTTCCAAGTTGGAACACCTGACATCTGTCGAGAGTTTGTGTGCACCGTCAACTACTGGTCGGCTCGTTTGTCCAAAGAACCTCTCATGGGTGGTGTCAGCAGCATGGAGTACGGTTGGGGTGAGAATGTCATCAACCCAGCTCTGATCCGTCAAGACAGTGCGCCATCAGTGCAAGGCCATATGCCCCGTCCGAGTGTCACAAGCTCCCTTCGTAGTTCGATGGACCATGCCACCGGCACACCAAAGCCCAGACTTCCCGGAGATAAGGTCGTCTTATCGGATTGGAGCCCACCAGCATCAAGCATGATGGCTAGTACCCTGATGGAAGTGGATCAGCTTAGAGCTCTTACCGACTATGTTAAGAACATTGAGACCGAGCTCGCTCACCACAACGAACTCAGAGCGCCATTGCTCATTGCCGTAAGTATCACCTTCCCGCTTTTCCATGATCATGACTAAGACACAATATCAGTTTTCGCCTCGACACCCCAATGCTCAGAAGGCCATGGCCAACTGGGAGCGCAAATCGCAATACCTTCTCAGGGAAATTGTGAAATTCCGGACCTATATTGACACTCTAGCAACTGCACAAGCGCAGAAGCAAAAGATTTATGCCGAGCGCGAAGCTCGTGAACAACAAGAGATGGAGGAGTCAGAAAAGGAAGCAGTCGCTACTCCGAAGGCCACTGAAGATGATGGTGCGAATGAAGCTTCCGAGCCTGCTCCATCCAAGACCATGCCAAACCCAGCTCTACCAGCAGCTTTCCTTTTACATCCCTGATCGCTGCCTTTCTGATTCTGGCATATACTGACGATTGATTTCTTTGTTACGAATAGTTACTCCTCTGAGGCGCACGATACGGCGTTTGCAACTGCTTCATTCGTCAAAGCCGAGTTTGAGACAGCGGCCGCACTCGGTGTCCTGACATCTTGTTATACCTATTGTAATATGTACGATTTCTGTACGTTCGGCGTCTTGAGCAGTTTCTTTTTTTTCCCTACCACCTTTTCAGTTTAGTATGTTACTGCTTCATTCCAACGAACAAGACGATCAACCGCGAAAGTCATTTTGTATGGACGGTACTTTGTGTACGATTATATTCGCTCTCAGCCATTATCAAGCTCGGGAAGATTGATGATGCATTATGGTTTTCATGGGATGGAGCTTGGTTCTTTGCGGTTATCCATTAGAAAGGGTGGAAGAGCACGATGAAGAAGCAATTGTTCAGACATTATACCCCACGTTTTCGAATAGCATACTTTCGATACTAGCTCCTGTTCCTTGGCTTTCTTGACATGGTTACGCGTGTCTATATCTGGTGTGTTAACGTAGCATACATGACAGCTGGGAGTAAACGCACGTGGTTTGTCGCACAGCTTGCATGCGTATACACCGATTGACGAACGGCATCTCGTTACATCGCCCTCAGCCACTCTACATACCCTAGTCTTGAACAACGCACATGGCGACGATAGCTCAGAGTGCTGTAGCTTACTATTCAATGTAACTCCCATAGCCACCACCACGACATCAATGATGCTATTCAAGAAGCTCATTGCGCCCATTTCGAACTACTACTGCAGCTAGAACAACAGCGCGCGACAAAAGCGCAGCAGCGTTACGCCGAACACATTCGTAGTATCTACTCTTCTCCCAATCATTGTGTCTCGAGCCAAAATACCATTCGGTCCTCGCCGTTGGCGTGCAGCGTTCTGCGCAAGCCACACGAGGGGCTAGATTGTCCTAGCGCCAGCCTTTGAAGACAGGGTGCAGCAGCCAGCGCTTTGGTGTGCTTTGGTGTAAGGACCTGAACTGGATGGAAGAGTGCCCGAAAGGCTGCTTGCCACTACGCAAAGGTGGGATCGCGTAGACGGTGACAGGACGGATTGAGAAGAGGCTGATGGCACAGCATGTAGCCAAGTGGTGTTGTATGCCTATCGCGTTACAGGCCGCATTCGGCGGGGCGCATGATGCTGTGTAGGAGATGTGGCTAGGGGCAGGGTAAATGGTAGATGGCTGAAGTAAGGGCCGATGGGTTGGTTTCGGAGATGGACTGGGATGGCAGAGTACCTATGTTAGAGGATTTGGAAGGAAATGATATGAGAGACTTTGCGATGGGTAAGCACATAGGAATGCAGAAGTATAGATACCAATTAGAGTTGCAAAAGCAAGAATATCATGACCGAATGTCGCCCAAAGTATTGCAATCCCTCCCATATCCAGAACAGATGCCGTACAACAGCATTAGTCGAGCCCAGGTCCAAGGAAACAGATCTGCCCCTAGTTGGACCCACCCTGGCCCTAGGGATCGTCGGTGTTGCCGTCTCGCGTACGAGACCGGACGAGCTAACTAGCCTTGTAGCTCGCTGGCATCGTGGCATCCCACGCGACCCCATGTCATGAATGGCAGAAAGAGGCTTCGACGGGAAGAGGAGGGACGAATTGGGCATGACGGACTGTTTGACGAATGGGAGGGCTACTGCGACGGGAGATGCGGCACTGGGGACTTGTCGTGCCTTGGGCCCACCAGCCAGACTGCCTTGACAGGCCTTTTCCGTTTTCTTTCATCTCCGTAGCGACTTATTTCCATCGTGCACGCCCCTAAATTGTCTGGATTCCCTACTGCTCTCAGAGACCCTCAGCCGTGTTGCCTATTGTCGAAATTGGTCTTGTCTACTCAGACATCTGGAGTTGAGTGAGATTTGAAGAGGCCCACGGGTTTGGAAGCTTGGATGCATCATCGGTAGCTTTGTCAGAGCTCAGCCTTAGCCATCCTTACCAGCCAAACCCCGCGCTACTACCGCATCTCTCGACGTTACCGACGCACCGTCAGCCGCACTCTATTACAGGACTGACGACCGCTTTCTTTCGCGTCTTATTTGAAGCAGTGAAGAGCGCGCTCCCAAACGGGCATTTGATCTCCCATCGTTCACGGCTATTCGGCATCTCCGCCTGAACGCGCGCACTTTGGAAGAAGCCCCAACCTCAATCGCACACTGTAACTCGACATGTCCTACTATCCCGGCCAGCAATACCACGGCGGCGGTGGCTACGGCGCCCCTCCACCGCCTCAGAATGGCTATGGTGGCCCGCCTCCGCAAGGATACCCGCCTCCACAGCAGAACTACGGTGCTCCGTGAGTAGAGAAGGACGAGTAATGCTCCACGGGTGCTGACGGATACCAGTCCCCCACAGCAATATGGATACCAGAGCCCACAACCACCCTACAACAACAACTATGGTCAACCTACGCCGCCTCCGCAGCAGTATGGATACAACCAGGTACGCATATGGCATGCTGACAAGGAAACCATGGCTGGAGTAGAGGCTGATTTGCACAGGGACCACCACCACCACAGCAGTATGGCAACTACGGCCCACCGCCTCCACAACAACCTCCCCGTCCAGGCATGATGCCCACAGCCAACAGCAATCAATGGACACATGGAAACCACAACGCGCCCCCACCACCGCCCTCGGGCGCACAGAACTTCGGCCACGGCGCACCCAACGGCTATTCGTTTCAATACTCGGCATGCAACGGTCGACGGAAAGCCCTCCTGATCGGTATCAACTACTTCGGCCAACGGGGACAGCTTCGCGGCTGCATCAACGATGTGAAGAACATGAGCACATACTTGAACGAGTTCTTTGGCTACAAGCGGGAGGACATGGTCACGTTGACCGACGACCAGCAGAACCCCATGAGCCAGCCGACTAAAGCCAACATCTTGAGAGCGATGCATTGGCTGGTCAAAGACGCAAGGCCAAACGACTCTTTGTTCTTCCACTACTCAGGTGCGCCTCTGCTTTTATACCGTGCTGCTTTCAGCCATGCTAACCCACACTAGGCCACGGCGGTCAAACCAAGGATCTCGACGGCGACGAAGATGATGGCTACGACGAGGTCATCTATCCAGTGGATTTCCGCACGGCCGGTCACATTGTCGACGACGAGATGCACCGTATCATGGTCACACCCCTCCAGCCCGGTGTGCGACTCACCGCCATCTTCGATTCTTGTCATTCCGGCTCCGCCCTTGACCTGCCTTACCTCTACTCCACCCAAGGTGTGCTCAAGGAGCCCAACTTGGCCAAGGAAGCTGGTCAGGGTCTGCTGGGCATCGTGGCGAGCTATGCGCGTGGCGACATTGGCAGCATGATTGGTGGTGCCACAAGTCTGTTTAAGAAGGCAATGAATGGAGATGAAGTGCACAAGAAGAACCTAAGAACGAAAACTAGCCCTGCCGACGTAATCATGTGGAGTGGCTCCAAGGATACGCAGACTTCGTAAGTCTCTCCCCAACCCACCTCTAGATTTGATGCAGGCAATACTAATGCTGGACACTTTACAGGGCCGACGCAAGTATTGGTGGAGAAGCTACGGGAGCCATGTCTTGGGCTTTCATCTCTTCGCTCCGCAAGAATCCTAACCAAAGCTATGTACAACTGCTCAACAGCATCCGTGATGAGCTGCAGGGCAAATATGACCAAAAGCCTCAATTGAGCTGCAGTCATCCGTTGAGTGAGTGCTTTCCCATACCTCGCTATGAACGGGAATGGCAAACTGATTGAAATAGATACCGATTTGCTGTACGTCATGTAGACGTATTTTTTCCCGCAGATGAGGTTGTTGTAAGATGAGGCTATAATTCCGGATTTGGTCGTAGGGAATACTGTCTGACAGAGTGATACCATGACGCACCCATCCTTGGATGAAGAAGAAGTAGTAGTTGGGTGCAAAAATGCATTTTATCATGATCGAGTATACAACTTCTTTTGTATATACTTGGGGACGAGATACGACGGCGTTTCGAACAGGTCATTTGCAGTCATTGGAAGAGGGTGATCTTGGGGTAAAAGGAATCGTTATTCATTGCCATAGGGTATCGAACTTTCTTGTCTATCAAAGCTCGTCGACATGTATCCCTCTTGTAGCGCCATCGCTATCCATTATCATCGTTAATCATGATGCAACCGTATACTTCTGTGGTTGTTAAAGAGGCCTTAGAGCACTCCCTCAAAAGGGTATCTTGACTTCTCACCTGCTCACACCCTAAACATCAGCCATCTCCTCATCAACCCAATCTCTCCAACTCCTCCACTCGCCCCAGCCCAACCCCACCTTCTTCCCCTGGTACCTCACAACCCTCAACGAAACCTTGTTCCAATCCGCCTTCTTGCCATTCCATCCAGCCTTCCTCATTAGACTAACCAGCGCTTCTTCCTTGGTCCACCCTTGTTCGCTCGCAACATCAGGCAGATACGTACTCCCGTAGCGTCTACCCTTTTCGTGGAAACTGATCCGCAAGCCATGTTTGCCAATCTCCCAATCCATGGCATCGTCAACAGGCTCAAAATCTGTGAGGAGAGTGACAGCGCATTCGAGGGTTGGCAATTCGCGTGTGGTAATAGGCGAGAAACGCGTATCGTCGAATGCGGCCGTCAGCGCGTAGTCAGAGAGACCTTTGGTGAGTGGTTGTGCTTCAAAGGTCCCGATACAGCCCCGGAGTCGCTTGTCGCCAGAACGTGAGATCGTGTTCCACGTTACGAATAACGGATGCTCTTCCTCCTCCTCTTCCTCGCCTTCTTTGTCAATCAAGTTTGTAGAACTGCTGCTCTGGCTTGTAAGACTGCTTGGTGTCTCGCTGCTCGGGCCACTGGGCGTCGAACTTGCGCTTTGCAGGCTTGAGGAGCTAGCTGACGAGGGAGGAGAGGCTAGGATACGCGATATAGCGGCGGGTTTGTATGAGCCATCTGCTGATACGGACGCGGACGCGGATGCAAGTGCGGCTTGTTCTGCTTGTTCTGCTTCGGTCTCATCTTCGAGCTCAGAGGTTGTGGTGGGTTCCGAGTTATATTTCGCCCAGAGGTGTTCGACTTGGGCTAGAGTGAGAGAAGGGCGCTTCTCGAGGCTTGCGACGAGGCTTTCGAAACAATATGCGCAGTGCGCTTGTGTAGCCATGGTGGGGTGTTGGAAGGACCGACGCTGACGTTCGATGGGAGCGAGTAGGCGGGGGTTTGAAGGGCTGGCTGGACGCACGATCGGGGAGGACTAGATAGTGGAGAAAGAAGGATTGGAAATATAGCCTTTTACAACACAAGATAGGAAAGAAGTATGACGGCTGAATCCGGGGTGTAGGGCTGCTAGCTGATCGGGTCGGGTTGCGGCAGGGCTGTGCAGTAACGTCAGGAACCGGAACGTCTCGGCCGACTTGCCTCCGCGGAGAGATTCCAAGAGCGTGACGATTGTCTGTCGATATATGGCAGTTGTGCACGCTGTCGCACCAACTCCGGAGGGCCGACGTAGTTACCAGAGAGAGAGGGAGCAATGTGACGGAGGTGGTGAGGCGCCAGAGATAACCCCGCCGATCCGGCAAATGGTACCTTGGGAAGGCGTCATCATCTGAAATGAACAAAAGGAGATGCACAATCTGGAGAGTAAAATGTTATTCATTGCGATACAACTGAATGTATACTATTTTGCGAGATACTATCTGCACAAGCTCCCTAAGAGATGCACCGAAAGTCCCAAAACTCTGATTCAACAGTTGGTATGTAACCCCATCTTCATGCACACGTACCTTACGGGGTAAAAGGTCGTGTGTTTGGTAATGATGGGGATGATTGTTCTTGCCACGATAGATATTCCTTCAGCAGGTCGAGCATGGGAGAGCTCTGTTGCTGTACACACTAATGGCTGGGTTGAGGTTGGTGCCTCGTTGATCATGTCTCTCACTTACCTGAAGACGTTGCGAACGGTCAAACAGCCTAACACATCACTTGGACAGTCGCGCGCTGGTGGAACCGACCTGACTTTTCGACTTATTTCATTGCCACATTTCATGCCTGCGGTAGGCGTGAAGCCGCGTGCTCCAATCCCTTGAGTTCGAAGCTGTCATAGAAAGTCCGAATGCCATTGACGCCGACCAGATGTCTCATAAAGGAATCGAAAACCGCCATCGTCGCTCGCTCGTAATCGTATCGTCCTTTATGCCGCGTCGCGCTTGCCCTCCTTGACCTCCTTCTGTATGGTTGTTAGCGAGCCGCGTTTCCGTGTAGGAGTGAGCCGTCGGTACGCACCAAAGCGCGCATGGTGCCGTGAAGAGCATGCCTGTGGTTCCTCCTGAACTTGGGGTCGGTTCCCTTGAGCGAGGGGTAACGGTGGGTCTTGGGCTTCTTGATACTGCATTGCCATTGTATCAGCTTTTGGTTCTCAACAACGCATTCACGATCCTTCGCGTTGTAGATGGACTATCCGCGGATTCATGGCGCGTGCGATGGAGGAGGGTGATGCGTACCCGTTTCGGTGGTTCTTCTTGGACTGGTTGTGCTGGGACGAGTTCTTGGATTCTGCACAGCTGCATTAATATCTTGGCAGTAACAAGTGAGTTCTTGTAGACGTACTGGCCATGGCGACGGTTGTTGTTGTCGATTTGGCTTTGTGGTATTGTCGAAGAGCTGATGTCGGAACTGGTCGAATTTGCGCTCTGTCTGTGGTCACCAGTAAGCGAGTAGTTACTGGCGCTAGTGAGTCTTGGTGCATAATCCCTGGCCCTGGCTTTGCACATCTCGCGCCATCACCATCACCATCATCATCGCCACATCCAAGCTATGATCAACGCTTCCTACTAGTATCTACAAAGCGATTACACATATTTCATGGAGTGGTGGCCATAACACCACTCGCGCGGGCCTCGCGTTGTCGTCGCATCACCTTCGACTCCAGCGAGCACCACGGAAACGATGCCGTGACTAGCAGACACTCGCCTATCTCGTAAGGTGGTCTCATGAACAAGTCGGGTTCTTAAAAACCTATCAGGCTGTACAGGTATGTTCATGGATGTAGTGTTGACGTCTACGTTCTGTCTATCCAAATTGGCGTATGCCATCCATCTTCATCGCCTAGTGCCGTCCTTGTTCGTAAATTCTTCGTCACTATCTTCTACCCAACCCATGGCATCCGGACATATCGTAGACCACATCTCGGAACACTGTGGAAGAGCCGTGTATTGCGAAAACACCCAGAGTGCAGTCC
>Ga0058698_10000351_pt1 | contig 26648 bp, 24 predicted proteins | sample AgamicAsSfe_FD_67288 | JGI IMG/M metagenome (GOLD analysis project Ga0058698, IMG submission 67288) | Agave microbial communities from Guanajuato, Mexico - As.Sf.e | ecosystem: Host-associated > Plants > Phyllosphere > Phylloplane/Leaf | place: Guanajuato, Mexico | collected 2012-05-30
CATACGACCACAGGAGAATGAAAACAGGCCATCCCGTCCGCTCTGGCGTACTTAAGCATTCTACCGGCTGCGTAGTAGTTGGGTGGGTGACCACCAGCGAATTTCAGCTGTTGTATGTCCGCATTCCTTTTGCCTTTTTTGGCCACGCCTCACGATGAGAATAGTGACGACACTCTCGACGACCTTGCTTTTCTCATTTGACCTTGTTACGTATAACTACAAACTACATCTATCTGGGGGCAGAGACGGCTTTCTCCACGTTCTCTAAGCTTTAACCTTTTAATTAAACTGCTTCTTATATTGAGAGCACAATCGAGCCGGAAAGAGACAGTCATGGAAGTTTAGATCGATTTGTCCTCTACGGCACCCTCCACGAGTTTCGACCTTTGAGCTTTTGCGTGGAAGCACTTCTGGTCCCATCGTGCCACCCTCCGGAGTCAAGGCCGTAGACCTTGATTTAGCCCCGCAAATGTGTGGCGCGGTCATTTAGACGAGAACATTCCCATCTCAACTCAGCCATCATCGTCGTACTACCTCATCCACTTTCCTCTATTCCCCGTCGACCTATACTTCGCCCTCACCGTTCTGGTCATATCGCTCATCCTCTACGTCCTCAATCAGAATCCGAAAATGCCAATAGCCCCCGCCATCAAAGGCGGCTCCTCCCTCGTGGCCGCCGCAGTAGCCGCCTACGAAACCAACCCCAACGTCCGTGAATTCGTCGACAGCACAACCTACAAAGCGCAGCTCGCACTGGAGGATTTCTTGTGGAATCTCGAAGCAGAGTTCAACCCTGATCCACATGCCCGGCTTCGCAGGAGGCAGAGGCAGCGGGAGATGAGGGCGCAGGGAATGGGAACGAGTGCAAGTGCTGGGAGTAGAAATCGGAGTGGCAGTGGAGCACGGAGCGTCAACATTGTGATCACTGGATCTGAGGCTGAGGACGCAACAACTGCGACATCGAGACAAGGTGATACACAGCAAGATCACGAGCTACAACGGCGGCATCCTGGACACTCAGAGCAGAGCGTAGACCCAGAGACTGCAAGCACACCATCCTCCGCCTCCGCCTCGACATTCTTCTCCCAGCCCGCCTCCACCTCCTCCCATCTTGACACCACAAGCGCAGCCGCCGACCTCGCCGGTCTATCCCTGGTGAACGACCCAGACGAAGAAGACATCGAGGTAGTGGATCGCGAAATCGATGCCGTAGAGACAGTCTCGTCCGAAGACTTGCTCGAGCTCGACCCATTCGCTGATCCGTTGACACCGTTGCCGGTTGTGCAAGATGAGGAGACGCAGGGGGGGCCACATACACCAACGAGTTTCACGACGTATAGCGGCTCGGGCGAGAATATTCTCACCCCGAGGACGCCCAGGACACCGGGTGGTCATAGTGATGACGTGTCGGACTCGTACTTTGATGATTTTGCGGGGCGTGATGGCGAGCATGGGGTCGAGCTGGGAGGGGCGAGGCGAGCTAGGTCGGAGACTGCAATGAGTACGCGGAGTGGCGTGAGTAGTGTCGGCTTTGCGACGCCAGATGAGGATGAGGATGACGAAGACTGGGGACGGACGCTTGACTGAGCAGGTTGCTGTGTACGGAGTACAACGGACGAGCATCAAGCGTCCACAGCATTTACGGCATGCATTAATTATTCAATAACGAGTCCATCACATCCTCTCCTCCAACCTCTCCACCAACTCCCTGACACACTCATCGCCCTCATCCCTTCCTGCCTCCACCATTCCCACGCTCTTGTTGACACTCCTCTCCAACGTCTCCCTACACGCTCCCACAAACTCCATCACATGCCGCTCAAACACCCTATACCGCCCTGCCACCACCTCAGCCCGCGGCTCCGCATCGTCTCGCAGCAAGGTCGCAAACGCCAAGATATCGCCCATCGCGGCCTCCAGCGCCGTTGCTGCTCTGCCCTGCCGCTTGCGAAGCAGTAGCGCTGCACTGATAGTCTCGATTGCGGTATAATGTGCTGCAGTTAGCCCTACGAGCGTGAATACGGAGGTAGGATTGCTCGCTGCTGTACTCTGCGGCGGCGTGGTGCCCACGGTGAAGGTGGAGAGGGCATCGATGTAATGCGTCAGTTTCTGCCAGGGGCGCGCAATGCCGCTTTGTGTGAAGGAGGATGTGAGTGTTTGCATGAAGTGAACGGCGCGGTTGCGAAACCGGTGGATAGCGTTGACACTGCTGTTGGTGCTAGTGCCGTTCTGCCCGCGGTGGCCGACAATCGTGGCGCGGAAGATGAGCCCTATGGCGAAATTGAGGCGGGAGAGGCGTAAGAGTAGACGGAAGATGCGGTCGTACATCACGAGGGTACTAGGCGTCAGGATGATGCGAAGAGCTGGTGGCGACGTGTAATTGAGACGGAGAAAGTCGAGGGCATGCAGGGAGTCTGCGTCAAGAATGGAGTCGATCTCAGAGGCTTGCAGGTCGGTCCGGAGAGCGAAGCTCAGGTCACCGGGAAGGATAACTGATTTGTTGTGCGTGAATGATCGTGTGGGATTGGACTCTGCACTTTGAGCATTGTCTGCATGAGCTGAGGATATTGATCGGCTGCTTGCACCACCCCAGCTATCAGTCAGGACATCTCGCAATGCCAGGCTGAGCTCTGAGCTGGCAGGTGGCCATTCGCGTCTTTCTCCGCTACCAAGTTTCAGACCCATGCCTGCACCGCCAGAGCGTGTTTTGTGTTTCTGGCGTTCCGTGATCTCTGCCTCAGGGTCGAAGAGTGCAGCAGAGAGACGGGTTGAAAATGTCCCGGATTGGCAGAGTTGGAACGAGTGGAGGAGCTCGAGATGCATTCGTAGCGAATGATGGTGCATGATAGACTTCAGTGCTGCAAAGGTCAGTGCTTGGTGCTGGATGTCCAGCAGAGGTTTTATAGATAGATGGAAGGACAACGACAGTGGAGGACGCATGTGGTTAACCATGGAAGAGGCTGTGCCAGAGAGCGATGTCAGAACAGTCTCACTGAATTTGTCTGGAAATGATGTTTGCTTGGGCACCATGTCCAAGAACTCGAGAGAAGCGGCAAGCTGAGCTGGATCCTCCAAGACGAGCCAGGGGTTGCTATCAGGACCTGCAATCATACGTGGCCCTTGTGATGGATTGTGGATAGAATGTGCCGCTTTCAGTGAGGAAGGGTGGCCAAGTGCCTCCAGAAGACTCTGGTGATAGGTAGCTGCTTTGTCTGTTATGTAAGCTATGTCACTCCAGCCAAAAGACCATACCAGAGTAGACGCTTCAATGTCAGGGTGCAGCAAGCCATGATCAGGGTGATTCTCCTGCAAGAAAGCACGCGCCTTGTTTGTTTCGACTATCTTTACCCGATCCTCAGCCTGGACGATAGAGGGAAATGTGTAGCCTCCATTGTCGTGATCCTGATCAGAGCTCAAGTTGTCCCAGACTTGAGCCGCTATGCTAAGCTTTGCAGGCTGGCTGAGATTGTCACTTGAGAGGCCAATGAGATCCTGCAACTGCTCCAGCCAAGGACTCGACACAAGCCGGAGCACCTCTGTCATGATATCTCGCATGTTGTCTAGCTCTTCCAAATGCTGCGCTTGTTCAAACACGACAGATAGGACATGCTCGTCATTGCTCGCGAGTTGTACCACGTCAACGATACCTTTGATCGCTATGATCATTCTAGCCGGCTGCTCGAACAATGTCTGCAATTGGACGAGACTTCTAACCTGAGAGTGACTCTTGACGATATATGTCTCAATAGCGTCAAGAATGGTCGCCACTGCAGTCGCAAGAGCGACTTTGCTCGCAGGACTTGATTTTGACCTATAGGTCTTCTCGTTGAAGGCGCGAAGGTTCACAGTCGTGTTACCTATCGTCATGACCTCCTGCACCAAGCTCTGGCAGCCCTGAACGGTGGTCCCCGAAAGTCGACAGTCAGGTACTGCTTGCTCGAATGCACATTTAGCCTGACTATAGGGAAACATAATTGACGACCGACCCAGTCCAAGCTGAGACAGACATCGCACAAAGATGTCGCTCTGGATAGGCTTCCCTACACGCCAGTTATGTCTCGATGCTGAACCGTATCTTTGCTGGGCAGCATCGAAGACAGCTGGTCCGGCTTCACTGAGGAGAGTTGCTTGAGGTTTCACGTTCGTTTGAGACAGAACACTATTCCACGTGAGGTATTTGACGTCTGCCTTGACTTCGAGATGCCCCTGAAACCGCCAGAGGTCATCTGCGGGCAGATCTGGGACTTTGGATGCATTGGCATCTTCTGGTCTGCTATCAACTAGAGATGCTAAACTCAGTGGCGGCGTTGATAGTTGGAGATCATCGAGCGGAGGCAGCTCTGGGAGTTCTAAATCGCCTAGGCTTGGTAGCTCAACCTCAGTATCCTGTTTGATAGCCGGGACGGGCAAGTCTTGGAGTTGCGGGACTATAAAGAGGTCAGTCACGTCTGAACGCGTTCTAGCACGCTGGAACACGTCGTGCATACTGGTGAAATCAATATTCTGGAAGAGCGACTCTTTTTGTCCTTCTAGCTGCAGTATCCACGCGTGATGATCGAGGCCAGCCAACGCGAAGCGATTAGTGCTCGACCCATGTGACCAAATACCTTCCATGAGGCATGTGAGGTGTGTAGGTCCGTTGTTTGTCATGGCCATGAAATGTCATTGCTTTGCACGTGTGTTGACGTTGCGATTGACGTTACGGAAACAATCATGAAACATCAATAAGTTATCAGCCTCCAGGAAATCCAAGCCGGTCTCTCTCTACCCTTAACTGCCATCTCAAATTGACGCGTGCATATTCCTGAAAGATGGCTCCCAGGAAGCGAGCCCGAGTCACAGCAACCTCCCCCTCACCTTCCATACCCGCAACCCCAGCCGCCGAAACAGCAACACCACTCGCCGCACCATCCCCATCCACACTTCCCAATGCCCCAGCGACAGCACCTTCCGACGCCTGGACAACCGCCCAGGAAACCGCCCTCTTTGTAGCCGTGCTGCGCTACAAGCCCACCGGCATGCATAAACACTTCCACATGCTCTCAATCTCCTCCTTCTTGCGCTCCCACGGGCATGCACTCCTCCCGCCCTCTTCCCAGGCCGTATCGCAAGAGCTACTAGTACCGCACACGAGGATTCCGGGGATATGGGCTAAGCTCGACGTCCTATATGACCTCAGCACGCTGGACGAGCGGGAAGACCAGCATGCGCTTGCGCGGGCGCGAGCGGGTAGCGAGGAGAGCGATGTCGGTGCAGGCGAGGAGGAGTCGCCTGATCCGGCGGAGGGAGAGTGGGTTAGGGAGTTTGCGCTGCCCGAAGATGGAGGTACAGTGATTGCGGCTGGTGGGATATCGACGGATGGGGATGCAGAAGAGGATGAGGAGGGCTTCAGCGAGCTGATGTGGCAGAAGCGTTTCCGGGGGGAGGACGATGAGGAGTCAGGCAGTAGTCCGATCGAGATGCCGATGTATCGAGGAAGAGACGGCATCGTGGGGCGGGTGTCGTCGAGTCCAGCGCCTACAGTAGCATCAAGCACCACGAAACGGGGACGTGGAGGAAGACGTGGTGGTGCAGTGGCAGCAACGTCGTCAACAAGAGCCAGGCGGGATACAATAGGGAGTCGAAGATCGAGTAGATTCGATTCGGAGATGAAGTCCTCGCCGGCAAGGCAGGTGGAGTCTGAGCACGAGGAGGCGGGGCAGGATACAGAAGAGGACGAGGAAGCAGAGGATGAAGAAGAAAACGGGGACGAAGAAAGTCAAGATGAGGCTGAAGAGGCAAAACCCACGAAAGCTGCAAGAGGAAGACCAAGTATGGGAGGCAGGAGGGGAAGATCGTCGACAGCAGGCATAGGTAGAGGTAGAGGCAGGGGGAGGGGTCGTGGGCGTGGAGCGAGAGGAGGTTGAGCGTGTCTCATCGGTGTTTCTTATGGCACGGCAAGAATGACTGTGTTGTTATCGAGTCATGTGGCCGCAAGACAGCTAGACTTGTCCTCGCGGTGCACATTCGGACATAGTTGTCCTTCTCGGCTTTCCTCCTGTCGCCGTACGACAAACCCCGCCTGTACCCTCGATCCACACGGAGGTGAACCTTCGGTGACCTACGTCAAGCCCTGTCTCCACGTCTGTTGCTTGTCGCGAAAGTTTGCTATCCTTGGCAGAAGTGGCAATAGCACAGCTAGCTGGCTTACTGGCTTGCCGGCTTCATGACTAGGAGCGAAGGCTCCGTCACGACGACTCACGCCATTGCGTCGACCTGGCTTGCTGTGGCGCGGTAATAGTCTGTCAAGTTTCAGCACGAGTTAGCCGAGGCATGGAGACGACTGACCTGCATGCAGATGACACATAGCATTACATTGGTCAAGGTGTTTGGCATCAAGCATAAGCTATGTCCTGAAATGGGGGTGGTTGATCTCGCTCTTCCTGCTTCATGTCCTGCAATAGTATCAATAGGAGAATATTAGCATAGAATGTGCCGAAAGACCATACCAGTCTACATCGCTCAATTGCAGACGCCTAATCTGCTGCTGTCTCCTACCCGTACCTCCTCTAGTACTGGGTGCACTAGGACGATCTGTGCTAAAGGTATGCGCGCTACGTTCGAAATTGCCTGCAGGATGACCTGGTTGCGCCGAGTCAGCAGTGAAGAATGGTGAAGGCTAGATGGTCGCGATTGTATGTTCAAGAACGACGCATGGACCTGTAATAGAAGTTCGCAGGGGATGGGCTGTTACCATTGGCAGGAAGTTCGGTGGCATCTTCCTCGGCGTGCATATCATAGTTGAGAACGAGCTTCTTGATTCGTTGCTGCTCTGCCTTTTCGGCTTCTTGTTGTGTACGCATCGCGATGGCGAAGCTTGAGTTGGCAGGAAGGTCGATGTTGCGTGTCTATGCAAAGGTGTCAGTAACAGCACTTTTGAGTAATGGTAGGATGAGCAAACCTGTGGACGATTGCCTCGCTTGCTTAACAGTGAGAACTTGACCGTCTCCGCAGCAGGGGTGGGCAGTGCTTCGAAGTTGTCTTGGCTTACGCCATTCGTCTGTGGTGCACGCCTGATGGGCATAGCGATATCGAGCATTGGTCTACGCTCAGATCGTCGAACTTCAACACTCTCAGACATCATTTTAGCAAGCTCACGATCAAAGTCCGCCTCAGCCTCGGGGTCGAGTTCCTCTTCCTCAGGCCTCGTGACAACAAAGTGCTCCTCCTCGTCCGATGATGCTCCAACAGTTTGTGGTGGCTCTTCAGCAGTCTACAACAGGTTAGCCAGGACTCGGAAGCGACGAAGACTACACAAACCTCAGCCTCATCTGCAGAAGATCCATCATCGTCTACAGGAGTCTGTCGTCCTGCGGCATCTCCATCACGTTCTTCGTCCAAGTCATCGACTTCGTCAGGTCCTTGCACCTCTAATGCTTTTTCAGCAGAGGCAGTTCCATAATTGTCCTTACATGCCTGTGCAAATAGTGTGCCGGCGTCTTCCAGGTCTGCAGCAAGCTTCCATTGCGGTCGGATCAAGCCGTAAGCATCCTGAACAACGAACTCAACGTCCATGGGCAGAGGTTCTTTCAGCTGGATATAGTATTGGAAGAACGTCAAGAAGAAATCCAGCCTCTTCTTGGCAGATCCTTTGTCGAAGTACATTCCGCATGTCTCCAGGATACTACAAATGAGGCGGACGCGGAAGAAGTCGTCCGGAAGGTCAATTGGGCAATACACGCCAGGTTTCGGATAACCTTCATAGCCGAAGGACAGTATCTTGAACATTGTGTCGAATATGATGGATGAGTCTACCATCCTGTATACGTACAGCTCGGCGAGGTACCTGATTTCGGCGAGGCGACTCTGATTGAATGCGAAGTCATTGTTCTCCAAGCCAAGCGTGATGTGTTCAAGCAGATCGTCTATCACAGCAACACTGAACTCAGGGTGGTAACGATTGAGAGAACCGAGAATGATGGCCAGGAAGTGGATGTTGCTGTACTTGATATTCTGTGGTTTCGTGAAAATTTTATGGACAAGATGCACAATCTGTTACCGATTAGAGACACTAGCAAGTTACCGAACACAACTGGTCTTACCTCTGCTTCTTCCCAGTGAAGCTTTCGGATCTGCTTGGCAATTTTCTCCAAGTTTCGCTTAGTCAGATCAATGTACATCAGCTTCCGGATGAAGAGATCCATCGGTGTACGCTCCTTCTGCTGAATCGCAGCCCTCTCAGGCGGATTGACATAATACATGGCATTCTCGATGAGCATTCGCTCTTGCTGGCCTAAGTGCTGCGCTGCCTTCTTGCGCTGCAGAACCTCCAAGAAGGATTTCATCCTTGGTGCTGTATCCGGAAAGCGTAGCAGGTAGCGACCACAATTTTCGAGGAGGTTGCATATAATCTCGATGTTCATCTTGGAGAAGTCGTCAAGACTGACTTTCAGACAATGGAAGATGACATGCTCAGGCACCAGGTTGAACTTTGTGAGTTCAGCAAGGTACCGGATGTTGCTCATTCGAACGCCAGCCAAAGAGTCCTTCTGCTTGCGACGTTGAAGACTCCGGAATTCGTCATCAAGGTAAGTGACCAATCCCTGCGAGATATCTGTCATGTACTTCCCGAGCGTGGTGACCAGTCTTGAGTACAGCGGCAAAAGATCAGGCCGTCCTCTTGGGATCTCCTGGACAGCCTTGATCAGTCGATTTCGAGATGCTTTTGAGTTCACAAAGCAGAAATCGTACGCGATATCGTCAATTGCTTCTTTTGATGAGACGTCTGGCAAGCGTGCCAAGATTGCATCAACCTGCGCACCAACAGTCTTGTTCGCGATTGCAACACTGCTGGCATCCTTCTGGTCTACATTTTCTGCTTCCGGTTGCTCTTCTGTAGATTTTGCCTGGCTTGCATCCTCCAGGCGACGTCCGACCTGTTCCTCATCTGTCTTTTTCTTCTTGGCCTCTTCCAGAAGAATGCCAGGCACGCGACTCTTCAAGTCAATGATATTCTCATAGAAGCGTCTTTCCTCCTCGTCCTCCCATATCCCGGCACCATCTCCTTCACCGCGCAGGTAGTCCTCTGCCTTCACCAGACCCACAGAGCTATCATTCATTGTGTTCGCAGCAACCTTTTCTTTCAGGTCAGGCATTTCGACATCGAGGACGTCGGCCAAAACCTGCATGTTCGACACGAACTTCTCCTGTGCTTTGACCTGCTTGTCGAAGTTCGCCTGGCGGTCCTCAAAGATCTCACCTGAGCGCACGTAGGCTTCCGCATTGCGCTTGCTTTGGTGGTTCACAGCGCTCTGGTCCTTTTGGAGATGTATGACTGCCTGATCGAAGTACGTGCCCAGTACGTTTTTAAATCGTTGCTGCATGTTGTTGTCTAGCATTGGCGGATCATCAGTCGCTGCAGCTTCTTCTTCTCCACCTATCATTCTCTTCCCGACGATATCCCAGCTGAAAGTCTTCACAAATTGCACAACCATAGGAAGGTTAGTATGTTGAGTATCCTGCGCTGTGAGCTCTTTCAAGATTTCCAGTGGAAAAGGTTCAGCCTCGCCCTTAGGTAGGTCATCTCCGGCGCCTCCATTCTTGACTGCTGAGCCGCTCACCGGCTTAACATTTTCCTTGCCTTTTGCAGCCTCATCAGGCTTGATCACGTCGTCAAGGCTCCTGAGCGCGCCGGCCAGCCATAGTTCTGTCGCGACCCGGAGCAGTATCCTGTGCCTAGCGATCCTCTCCTTCTCTTCTTTCTCTCGTAAATCCGCAGTGAGTGTCTTTATGAAAGCTTTGTCCGGAGTGGCTAGACCTCGACCAATATGCCACGCCACATAGCCAGTGAACTCAGTCGCGCCGAATCGTTGATGTAAAGCAGAGAAGATTTCGACTCCGGCGGCAATGTCGGCCGGTATCTTCAGTCTACTGAGCCCCTCAGCGCACGCAGAAATGATCTCCGAAAGGTATTTGTGGAGAGACAAGGTTCGTATTTCCTGGAGAAAGGTGTTTGTTGCAGATCCCGCGATCGCGGTTCGAAGTCGTCTGATGAATGCGGTGTTCTTCTTCAACGAGGAGTCTAGGGAGGCTTCGACGGGAAACACATCTAGAAGTAGACGTGAACCAAGTCTCTGGAGTAGCTGGAGCGTGCTTTGTTATTACCTTTATCCCCCGCCCAAGCCCGGGCATTCGAGTCGCGAAGCTCTCCTGAGATTCGTTAGTGGTGTAGTCCTCTGCGATCTCGATTACCACAATTGTACATACGCTTACGCTGTCTTTCCATGCCAGTGAGGTTGAGGACTCTGGAAGCGTGCCCTATACCTTGTGGGCCCTCCGCTATGGTTTGACCATCGGCCTTTCACGTGCTTATGTCCGATAACGTCACACGATCTGCATAGTAAACAAATCGGGGAACTGGGGACTCACGACTCAAATCACACTTAAAAGTGTATGAGGAAGTCTTGGGGATTGCGCCGAAGGAGTTCTGCTCAGACTTGTATACTGGTACAATACGATCTATGCCCGCTGTACGCTCAGGAAGCCCCATGCATTCATCAATCCCCACACAAAATATCCAACAGCTGATCCGTCCAACAACTGACAGTGTACAAATGAGAAATGATGCTGGTGGCTGAAGACATTACACCCTTCGCATTCCCCTCGTTAATACTTTGGTCGCTTCCAGTAGTATTGCTATATCAGTGTCAGTTCAGAAGTCCTCTACCATAACAGTGATGCTGACCTTATGCTGCTTCCGCGTGGCTCGCAGAGATCGCTTGCCCAAGCTATTCTCGACTACACTCCGTCGTGTCTCGTCTGTATCCAACTCGGGAATATAGTAGAACTCGTCCTCTAACGGCTTGCCAGCGGCGTCTTTGCCTTCTCGTACAATCTCACCAACACATGGAAGCTCGTCAAGAAGAACCTTCAGGGCGGCATCGCTCAACGTGGCCTCATCTTTCTTAGGTGATGATACAGAAGAATTATCGGGGCTCTTTAACACCGCTGGAAGGTTCTGCATAATCGAGCTCAGAGGAATGGATTGTAACCGCGAGTACGCAAGCTGGTTGATCACATGATTGCGGAGTGGACTTTTCGATGTTGGTAGACGTTGTGGGCTTCCCAGCTTCTTCAGTGGTGACGATGCTTTGAGTGGGGAGCGCTGGCGAATGGGTGATGATGTACTCGTTGCAGCTAAACGCGCCAACAGGTTTCCTCCGGAAGGACCAAAGTCGTGGATCACAGGATCATTCTCCTCGTCCTTGTCGGAGAAGTCTTCAGTGTCTGATACAGGCGGAGTCTTCTGATGCGTAGCCACTAAAACAGGTGAGACCGGCCGTGTCTCAATGTGCTTGATAGGAGATAAGGACTCAATGCTAGCGAGTGCTTCTCGATCCTCGTATACGCGCAGTGGAGATGAGTTGGGATGGAGGCCAAGAAATGTGCTGGAAGCGGTGAATACTGGCCGATCGCGTGGTGATGGGGATACAGGAGAATGTAGTTGGAGTGGCGGTGGACTCGACGCGAATCCTGATGGTGTCACAGGTCTTCTCGGCGTGTCATCATCGCTCCAACGCGTCGGAGAACCTTGTCTTGGCTGTACTGGAGGCCATCTCACGAGAATGCGAGCATCTTGAACGTCCACCAACATATCCGCTTGAGGCTTGTCTGACGTGAAGGTATCCCCTTTGCCTAGCTCAAATACCTTTCCCCGACAGTGTACTTTACATCCGTTCCAGCCCATACATTCAACAAGAATTTGGCCATTGATGTGGGATTCGTTGGCGGCAGTGTATGAAGCGCGAACATGGACTCGAGAGATGAGACGACTGGCACTGAGCTGCACATGAGATGCTTGGGTGGATCTTCCCATGAGGACGTATTCGCCATTGAGAGGTATCTCGACAGAGGGAAGTGCACCCAGGGGGACACGTTCGGAGGCATTGGATTCTGTTCGATCGAGGACTGGACGCGTCGTAGGCCTTGGTGGAGGGGAGGACTGGAGGATATCGGTCGAGGATGTAGGAACTGGTGTAAGATAGTCTCGCATCAAGGCCCTGCCGGCATTACCTTCATACTTTCGCTTCCGAGATACAGGCTCAAATGCCGGCAGAAGCGAGGGACTGGAGCTGAGTGCATTGTCCATGTTGAAGCTCTGAAGTGTAGTAAGCATGTAGATCAAGTGTGCTAACAGTACAGTGCTACGACTGCGAGAGTACAGGAACTTGTACTCGAGCTATCATGGTGGGGATGGTCTGGTCAAGTATGCATGTAGAGAAAATGGCTGGGTGTGGAATTGGTATCGCGTATGCGCGTCGGCCCACTTCCTTCAACTTGCACGAGACCTACAGCTTATAGCATCCCGAGGTCTATGATCGATCGGACGATTCAATGCGCAGCTATCGCTTTCATAGAATCATCAATTATATAGCAGACAGAACAGCTGCAATATCATACTTTCTCCAATGTCTGCTGGTCATGCACGCGTCGAGGACCATGCTTCCGGCACTTAAGTCTTCACGATACTCCCCGCGATAGATTTGCAAGCTGTCCGATGACCCTAGAGACTTATTTCGTATTCAGCTGACTATGACATGATCTTCTAGATTTATCTGTGTTGCTCAGCTGTTCCTCTGTTGCACAGATCCAAGACCAAAACGAAACACGTCCGAGTGATGATTCGCGCTCGCCAAGCCAGCTCTATCGATAAGAGTGAAACGGTCATCTGGAGACTTTTTTTCTCTTGACGTCGATCACAAAATACATTAATACATTCCCAAGTTGCAGCATGTCCGACCAAGTAGCCAAAGCTGATTCCAAATCACCATACCAACTAGACATACCGCAAACAACGCAAGCATGCAAAGTACTCCTCACACAGATCAAAAAGCAAGATGCGAATGCGAGCAAACCGAATCTCCTTGCGACAGATGGTGGAGATGACGAAGAGCCAACAGAAGTAGACGAAGCGCCAGTGTGGATGGTGGTCAACACGAAAAAGCACATAGTAGACCAGAAGCGACTAAAACCAAACAAAATGTGAATCCGCCAATAAATTAGGTCTGCAGGACAAAGACTAATATTGCTCAGCCAAATCCCCAATTCCTTCAACACATCAGCAACATCCACAATATGTCTCATTACAGCCGACCCAGCGAGCGCATTCCGAGATGCCATTGATCAGCCAAACTTCCCTGCCGAGCTGCGAACGCGAATAACTCGAGTCATTGCACTATCCAAGCTGAAGACAGACTTTAAGCAATTCGAAGCACGGCGCAAGCTTTTCGGAGAACATGACATCTTTCTGGCGGATGACCGAGTCGTCACATTCCTGCCGAAGATGCTTGGAAAGGTCTTCTACAAGGGTGGAGTCAAGCGACCAGTGCCAATATGCATTGCTGCACAGAAAGAGCGTGAAGACGGCAAAAGAATCAAGGTAGATCCTGCGCAATTGAAAAAGGGCGCAGGCGTGGATGGTGGAAGGGGCTTTGCGACACCACTAGCCATTGCAAAGGAGATTGAGTCTGCGCTTAGCTCGGCATTAGTGCATCTCGCACCCGGAACTACGACGTCTGTAAGAGTGGGCAGAGCAGGCATGACACCTGAGGAAGTTTCACAAAATATCGAGGCAGTTGTCAGCAAACTTGTCGAAAAATTCGTGACGAAAGGCTGGAGAAATATCAAGGCAATACATCTCAAAGGCACCTCCACGGTTGCGTTGCCGATATGGCACGCTAATGAGCTGTGGGTGGATGATGAGGACGTTCATGAGGAGAAGAAGGCTTTTGGCAAGAAGTTGAAGCCTCTCGAGGCAGCAGCGGAAGCAAAGAAACTCACAGACGGTACGGATGCTGGCGAGTCACCTGGACAGAAGAAGAGGAAGAGAGCGACTGGTTCAGCGGTAAAGACAGAAGGGCCTGACGCGGACAGGCATGCTAAGAAGAAGCTGAAGCAAGACAAGTTAGCCGAGGAGTTAGCAACGCGGAAGGACAAGTTAAAGAAACAGAAGGAGGCCGCGATGGCACAGGTTACGGACATTTCTTGAGGGTTGAGGAGCAGGCACGAAGAGTGGACATGATCAAACATTGTCGACATGGCGCAAGTATACGGAGCAAAGCGAAGGGTGATTGGATAGGAAAGGGCCTAGCTAGGAATTCGAGAGTGCCCGTGTATAATGAACATTTCGCCTGAATCGGTATAACTTCTACGATCACCTTCTCTCTTCATCGTGCATTTGCCATACCACAGCTGTTGCGCTTCGTGGCTGTTCTTGCTCTAAGTGTGGCAACGTGACAAAATAAAAAAATTGTCAATGGATCGTAAACGTTCTGACCTCAAATGTACTCGATCTGCAAACAACTTTAACAACGTCACCCCATCGTTCCTGGCAACATGGCCAGGAGTTCAGGCGCCAAGCGCAAAAGACAAGACGAGGATGTGCATCGAGATACCATGAGAGACATGGCCATGTTCGCTCATAAGGCTGAGGCTCAGTTTTACCAGCGTGTCGCTCAGCTTCAAATCGACATAAAAGCTGGTAGACATGCAGTCTATCGATTCACAGGCAATCGTGCATCAAGTCCAGCAGTGATGCCAGAGATGTCACAAGCAGATCCATTGCTTATAGCCAAGGGGTTAGGTCAAGGAGGTCTGGGGCATGGCGAGCCCGAGCAGTCCAACCAGCTTACGACAGCCAACGATTCTGCGCAGACTGCATGTCCAATCCAGGTCGATGATGTCCTTGCGACTCCGGTCGGAATACCTGGTGCAAAGAATTGTCTCCTCGGAATCAGTTTTGTCTTCACCGGTGATTTCAAAGGTCTTACTCGCGAGAATGTCAAGATACTCGTGGGACTACACGGTGGCAGGGTCGACGACTTCCCAACAACCAAGACAAATTATGTTGTGCTCGGAAACGACGTCGACCCGTACAAGCTCCAGATCCTCGAGAAGAAGCACCTGAAGACCATCAATGAAGCAGGGCTGTACGATCTCATCCGTACATTCGCGCAAACTCCTCCATCTGATGTGCTTCGGCTTAAGCGTCAGCGCATCGAGCAAGACTTGAAGGAGTCCGTGGAGTCACGAACAACCGGTTCTCGAGACAGGTATGCGGACGAGCAGAACAATGCATGGTCTGGTGAGCCAAGGGTTGCTGAGGATGCATTGAGGTTTGCTCAGAGTCGAGTCTCCCTGGAGTCAGCTTATCATGCACCTGCACCGTTGACCAATGTGTCCAACCCTGCGAGTTCTGCAAATGACTCACTCTACTCTAGTAGAGCGTCATGGACGCCTGAGGCACCATCTGTTGCGCAGCCAGCTCTGCCGTACGCGCCAAAGTCCGTGCTTAACAGTGATGTTCTCAAGGTGATCGCTGCCATGCCAACGCAAATTGTGACACCAATGCAAGGCACATCTGCTGTTGTAGCATCTGCCAAGGCTCCGCCGGTTGTCCATGACGATCGCGCGAAGTCGATAACACTTGATGTTTCGCACTCTGGCAGTATGAGAGTACTAGGTAGTCTGCATGATCCTATTGAGTCTGATGAAACCCGTGAAGACTCGTACTCACCGCCTTCCGCAGATGTACCAGGCCCCGCTATCGAATGGGGTGATGCCAACGGCAGGCGTAAGCGTTTGCGAGGTGTAAGTCGGCCGGCAGTCGGCCTCGCTTCACTCTATCATATGTCTCCCTCAAATGTTGATGCTGATGAGGATAACAAATCCGAGTCCGACTATTCACCGCCGCCAGCAGATACTCGACCTGATGTGACAGGCAAGCAGCCCATGGGCTCATTACCTGCAGCAAAGACAGTGAGGCCGACTAAAGCAGAAAAGCAGGCAGCCCACGTGCAGAGAATGCAAGAAGCGGCTAGGTGTAGGGAGCTCAAGGCAGCACGTAAAGCAGCGAACAAGGCAGCTGCCCAAAGGGCTGTAACGACGAAGGCGGCAAAGAAGACCACCACCCAGCTTCAACAGAAAGCCAAAGCGCCACGTAGGTTTCAGAGACTGCTCCAGAAAGTGTTGGAAACTAAAGACTCAGCTGACCCAGTCGAAGTGGTACCAGCTTCCAATGTAGCTACATCACAAAATACTGTACCTGCGAGAGCGCTGTCAATAGCGCCCAAGACTGCAAGGATTAACCAAGAGCGAGTCATCGCAAAGCGGCCTGTGCGGGAACAGCAGATGGCAGAGGAATCAAGTGCCGATGACGAGTCATTGCAGCAGACGAGTCGAATCAAGAGAGAGCATGAATCTCAGCCGCCTTATAGCAGATACAACGTCGACACGGATTCACGAAAGCTATTGATGCGTAATGATGGAGGCGTTGATATCGGTATAAACTCACCGCTCAGGGATTCTGATAGTCAGCGGCCATACGGGCAAAGGCCACTTCCACATCAGTGGCCTTATGACCGTGGCTCCCGAGGACAGGCGAATCTTGAAACCTCCGAAGATGCTGCGACGATTACTAGGAGAAGGGATAGTCACAAGGACGCCACTCGAGCCCCCCGGAATGGAAACAGAGCCGCACGACAGCTCGCCGCCAGACAAAATTCGTTACCACAAGAAATGCTTCCGCCGGTACCACGACGCAGAATCATCGTTGATGAGTATGGAAACAAGTACATTGCGATTCCAGCGACCGGCCCTTTCGCGGATACGCCTGAACTACAAGATCTGCTCAATGAATCAGGCGACCCCGGCCTTTCTGCACGAGAGAACGCCCGCATCACACAAACAAGAAAGCAACCTACGAATGTCATAGATCTCGAGGATTCTGATTATTACGAAGATCCACACCCACCGCGCACTGGGCCAAAGGCGATGATAAGCAAGCAGAAGAACACTGCACAGTCTTCGGTAGTCACATTGACGAAAAGTCAAAAGAGGAAAGCACATCGCGCCTTGCTCGAGCAGCAGAGACGTGACCAGCACGAACAGCATAGAACTGCTCTGAAACAGAAGAAGAATGCCCACAAAGCCACGAAAGCTCCTTCAAAGCAAGATTACGCTTCGAACAACGTCCAAGCATCAAACATGCCGACTTACGATCCTATACCGTTTGAACGTGTACCATATGTAGGCAAGGGCTATCCGGTAGCGCCATACGTGCCAGAACTACGTGGCCTTGTGCAGCCTCAGCCGTCCCAGATCCTGAGTCATGCGCGGACACCGTTGCCACCAATGTCAGCACGTATGCAAGCACCTATACCTCTCCCTCCAGGTCTACCATTCCAGCCATCTGCGATGGGTGCACCGCTTCAGCCAATGTATGGTCAATTCCCACCCCCACCTCCTTTGGCTGGGTTTGGAGGACCTCCTCGACCGTATAGCGCGCAATCTGGCTTTGCTTCTGGGCCAGTACCTTTTCAACAGATGCCTGTAATGCCTAACAATCCTGGCTTTCCAGTGGCAAGTCCATATGTGCAGAATCCTCCATACGTACAGACTCCGGTGTTTGGGCAGATGTCGATGTATGCACCTCAGCCATCGGCTTTCATGGGTCAGATGGCGCCGGCTCGTTAGACCACGAGACCTTGCTTTTCTGCTTTACAAATGAGAGAGTGTATGCACAATGAGCAATGGCTCGGAGCCATGAAATGAACAGGCAGGAAGTACGAAGTAGATGTAAATTATGGGTACGGATCAACTTCAATTGCTCAAGCACAACATGTACACATGTGCAGCAGAGCAGATGTAGTGCAATGACCGATGAGCTAGTAGCATAACGAGTATAGATACGCGCTAGAGCAGGTTTAGAAGAATGGACAGAATATTGAATCACTAATCAATTGACGATGTGCTCGTTCTCGTATAAACAACATGACCGCATCACAGTGGCGTGACAGACGAGTTTAGTACTATAACATAGGTTGATACTTGTCGACAGCTTGTGCCGTACCGTCTCTTGGGTCTTCCTAGACCTTTCGTATTTCACTCTCCAATATCAGCTTGCATCCCAGCAAAGTGTTCATCATGCCCGCAATACCACCTCATGCTTTACGTGACGACGGTGAATCTGGTGAAGCCGAGAAGAAAGTCGTACCTCCATCTGCTGCAGAACAAGCCATCATAGGTGACGGAGTCGTTGAAGACGACACACACAACCCTGAAGAAGGGCAAGTTGAAGAGGCAAATGGCACATACACAGCACGAAAAGTCCAACACGATAGCGCAGGCGATGCTGCCTCTACAGAAACACAAGCCCACAAACAGCAACCATCACTTCAAGTCCTACCGACGCCCCTCCTCCGCTTCCAAGTCCACGACCTCGCCCACCCCGGCACGCACGCCCTCCTGACCAACATCGACATAACCACGGCTGTACGTAATGCTATCAATACTGTTTGCCGTATCCTCTACAGCGCCGCCACTCCTTCCTCCTCGGCACCTTCCGCCGAAAACGACGAGCCGGCCGCAGATACCACTGCACCAACACCCAAACCTACACCCTCACACCAGCCACCAATACCACAAATTCGCTCCCTCACCCTCTTCCTCGATTCTATGGACGGTGTCGCATACACCACAGGCATGCCACTAGACACGACCTTCCACAAAGAAATCCACCTCTCCCTCTCGTACATCACACATGTCGCCTCGCGACCGGCTCCACCCTCAGGAACTGCGTCTGCAACAATAGCGCATGAACTCACAGGCGTCCTCGTCCACGAAACGGTGCACGCGCTGCAACACAATGGCAATGGCACCGCGCCGGGCGGGCTTATCGAGGGAATGGCTGATTATGTGCGTTTGAAGGCGGGACTGGGGGCGAGTCATTGGAAGAGGCCGGTCAGGAGGGAGGAGGTAGAGCATGGCTGGGATGCGGGGTATGAGAGGACGGCGTGGTTTTTGGAATGGTTGGAGAGCCGGGGAGATAGTGGCGAGGGAGTGGGCTTGGTGGTGAGGATGAACGAGTGGTTGGGTGGGGAGGGCAGGGAGTATCAGGAGGAGGTGTTTTGGAGGGAGCTGTGTGGTAAGAGCGTGGGAGAGCTGTGGGAGGAATATGTGGGATGGGTTGAGGAGGAGGGTGAGATGGCGGAGGCGATTCGGCTGAGTTTGGAGCAGGAGGGTGAGAATTGAGCTAGCACACTATACGGCAGTGAGTGGAAGATCTTGTGCTCAATGACAGTGGTGTCAAAGATAATCGGTGAAACATACAACATCCATATGTCGGTCCACTGGCCAGCAGATCCACGATGAAGGACTCCCAATTATGCAATTTCATCTCGCAAAAGTACATTCATATATGATCAGCCTGATCCTACACCTCGAGCCAGTCCGTCTCCCTCTCTTCTGGCGCCCACAAAATACCGCACTGCTCACTAGCGCCATCGGGGTCCTCAACCATCTTCGAGCTTGGGATCGTGTCCCCGTGTACACCTAGCAGACGCAGTAATCGCGGCAGCTTCACTTCCCGCGCTGCAAGTAATTCCGCAATCTGGCCATCATAGACATCGTTCTCACCAGGCGTATACCCACGGATTGTCAAGCTCTCAAGACTCATTGGTAAAGCGTCCACCAGTCGAAAAGGTGCTTCAGGAGTCACATGGATCATAGTATCAGAAGCAACGTCATATCTTTGCTCTGCAACATCGAGCAGTGCCTTCACGCCGATAGAGAGATGCGTCAATGCAGCGAAATCGTGCAATGAGCCCATAGTCCAGGTATACTCCCTCGTGGCCTGCACGCGCGACATGAAAATGGGACCTTGGCTGTCTTCGAGGTCCAGCTGGAACCACTCGTCTTCTGAATGGTACTCCAGTCTATCGTCCTCGTAGTCGATATCCGGGCGGTCGTGCCTTGAATCAAGAATATAGTCGTCAATGTCCAGATCCAGCGTCTGCAGCGTCTCCTTTTGCGTGGCCAGAGCCTTTCCGAGCTCCGTGAGACTCATGGCAGATTGTCCGCCACCCTGCGCTGCACGACCGCCGACTGACATGCTGAACTTCCGGAGCGATTTCGGGGCGCCAATCAGTGCGGCGAGGAACGTGCTGGAGAGGTCGGAGTGTGCAATACTAATAGTGCTAAAATTCGCGGTGCGCGGCGGATGGAGCATCCAATCCGTGCCCCCGCCGTCCTCAGTGATAGCAGCGACATCGATGCTCTCAATGGAGGACAAGCGGTGGAAACGCCTGAAATGTCCGAGAAAGTCCATGGTGGTGTAGAAGCGCTCGTCGGAGATGAGGAGCTCGTCGGTAGGGAGTATCGAGACGTGTTTCAGATTTGGGAGGAGCTGTTTGGAGAGTTTGTCGTAGTTGTTGTAGAGCAGAATGTTGGAAATGGGTGATTTGTAGCCAGGATCTCGTACAGTTAGATTGATGATGTTGGGGCAGAGGGAGAGGAGCATCAGGGCGGCGTAGTGCGCGAAGAGTGAGTCTTGCTCGTCGAAACTTGCTGGGGCGCCGTAGCTGTCTGTGACGTTCGCTCTTGTCTCCAAAACCTCAGGCGCCATCCACGTCAGACTGCGGACCCAACGATTCATGTCTACATACGGGATACCAAGCTCGCTGACGAGCTGAATGAGCCCGGTCTCTGCAGTCACATCTCGAGCTTGCTCCCTCTCAAGTACTGCATTTTGCGCATGGGTCAACGCCCCCAGGTGATAGCTTGATACCACTTTTGTGATGACCACCTCCTCCACGGACAGAGCTCGGTCAGGTTCACGGAGGTACTCTAGAATGAGAGGATATAGACGATTGATATCTGCATTATTTTCGATCCGTATACGCTTGAACAGTGGCCGTGCTTGCATTGTTATTGAACCCTCGCTTTTGAGGTGTAGTAGTGGGAGAAGGTATGGAATGAGAAGTGCAAGCAAGAGGCAGCAGAGTGATGCTATAGGTATGAGAAAGAGCCTACGGTACCGCATATCTTCACGAACGAGCGTTTCTTGCGCATATGTGATATATGCTACAAATAGACGATGTCACGGGCGAGGATATTTCAGCATACACTGGCAATGCTGGTTGACCTATACAGTACACTGCCTGAATTAAAAATAGATGAAGTTGCTTCGCCGACCCCTGATATGTCACCTTGGGGTCTGTCGCGACGACAGCTCGGGCTCAGCGACGGAGACATGTTGCTTAACAAACGGCAAGCGTTCTATTCTGCGATTGATCTGACTTGGCGAGCCGAGCGAGGTATTATACAGACGGAGTGTGTGCACGTCCACAGATATGTACAATGAGCTCTTGAGCTCCCACATTACACCACTCCCACCAGATTCAACACCTTAGCAACCTCACCCTCTTTCATGCCGCCCACAGCCATGCTTCGCACTAGAGGTCCCTTTCGCAGCTTCTGTAGTCCCAACGCGACCTTCCACGACTCGGACTCTTCCACCACGAAGACGTACTTTTTGTTTTCCACGTCGCGGACTGTGGCACGGAGAAGGTGCAAGCGTGCGGATCTGTGGTCGCCAGACTAGATGGAAAGGGTACGTTAGCTTCGTGCATGATCACAGCGCGTCGAAAGTCTTTGTTTGTTCATGCATACCTCGATCGTCTTGATACTCCACGCCTTGACGTCCCATTCCCGCTGCGGCACACCACGGACATCATCATCGATGAAGAGTCCCTCGGTCGTCATCCTCAATACCAACCCATCTGTCACATTCTTAGCGCCACGCACAAGTTCGGCAACTGGTTTGGCGAAGTGATCAGTGAAGGCATAGACACCCTTGATGACAACCTTATCCGGGTCTTTCGTCGAGTACGGCCCGCTTTGCCGCGGTGGAGGTGGCTCTGTAGGCGTTGTTGAGTAGGAGGAGGATGTGCTGAATGTCGATCCAGTAGCGGATGTGTACTCTGATTCTGTGTACGAAGATACGGAAGGTGGTGGTTGTGGCCGCTTTGGTGAGTCGAAGGGTTGTGGGCCTTTTGGTTTCGATGCCGATGTTGCTGAGCCAGTAGGTCTGCTCGGTTTTTCCTCTGCTTTCTCATTCTCACGTTTCGAGCGATCAGCCGCAACCTTTTCTCGTGCCTCTTTCTCCCGTGCTTCTCGTTCACGAGTACGTGCCTGCTCCCAGCGTGCCTTTTCTGCTTCAGCTTTTGAGGTGTTGGCGGCTTTGCTGGCCGTTGCGGCGGCTTCTTCCTTTTTGCGTCGCATCTCTTCTCGAGCCTTTTCCCACTGTGAGGGCCCTTGTGTCGCATCTGCGGGTTTCTGCCAGGATGTGTTGGGAGGAGGTGCCGATCGTGGTGTTTGAGGAGGAGGTGCCGACTTTGGTGTACTGGGTCTGTCGTTTGAAGGTGGTGACGACCACTTGCCCTTGTCTGCCGAATGTCCAGTAGACTGACTGTCATCTGAACTCGATCTTGATTGTTCGACCTGTGACTTTCCGAGTGTCCACCCTAACACGGCCATTCCGACAATGCACACTATGACACCCATCCCACCACTCGACGCCACTGTCGACATCCATGCTCTCAGCTGTGGTATTATTGCTTGCCAGACCCCTACTGTTGCCAGAGTGCAGGCGCATCCTGCTATGAAGCTGTTTCGTTGAGGTTGCAGAGAAGGGAGGTAAAGAAAGCCAGAGCCGGCTGAGTGTGGAGGTATTATGAAGATGTCGTAGTTGCCTGCAGGGAGGCCAGATGAGCGTGCGCCTGCGCTGTGCGGCGGCGGTGCAGGTGGAGGTTGATCGCTCATTCTGGACTGTGGAATGTGCTTCGGAGGATTTGCCAGCTCGTGCTCAGATTGGGATTCACTGGTTGTGATCTTTATGGTGTGGCATGAAGCATGCAGTACGGGCGGATTGGGATCAGGGATTTTTGACTAATCTGAGCTTAAGCAGTAGTCAAGCAGAGATACAGGTGGCCAGCGATTGTTGAAGGTCGCCGAATGGGCGCTTGCGGCGCGGGTAGGACCACCACAAGATGCGGTGACGTGCTTTCAGCTTTGTAAATTATCAAGCATCGATAGCTCGTACGCAGGCTCGATTCTCTGGATGATCTCGTTGGCTTTTAGCTCAGCGCTACTGATTGATCTGAAGCGCTAAGAAAGCGTCAACAAGCGTAAATAGAACGTCTCGAGGGGTGATCCCGACACGTGACAAATCGCTGCAACGCCAAGTCATTGGATTTCATTAGATCTTACTGGGGCAGGCAAACACTCATGGCTTACAATAAATGCTCGGTCTTCGCACTCATAGCTCCCACAGTATCTATGATCGGCTAGGAGGTGAACGAAAGACAGCTCCATATGGCAGGCCGAGAAAGCCTTCACGTCCCTGGATAGACGAAGCGCACGAGTTGCAGACTCGGCTCCAGCATTCACAACCTCAAGCATCGGCGTCACAGCTGCCCCAAAGTCGAATCCAAGCACAACGACTCGTGACCATGACAGACAACAAGGAGCTGAACTCGCGTGTTGTGAGAAAGCTAGACTTCATTCTCCTACCTTTTCTTTCTGTCTTCTTCCTGGCAAGCTCGCTCGACAGGTCAAACGTGGGCAATGCAGAGAGTGCAAACTTCACTGAAGACGCTGGCCTTGATCCACAAGACCTCAACACGAGTGTAGCCATCTTCTTCGCTGTCTTTGTGTCACTTCAACCACTAGGAGCAGCACTAGGGAGAAAGTATGGCATGGTCAGATTCGTGCCTGCTTGCATGCTGGTATGGGGATTTTGTACAGCAATGCACATTTGGGTGCGGAGTAAATGGGAGTTGATTGCGTTGAGAACCATCATCGGCGTCTTGGAAGGTGAAACAGTGGCGAAAGCAATGTAGAGATGTTGCAGCACTAACGGATCATCCAGCTGGCTTCTATCCCATCACCGTGAGCTATATGAGCTCATTCTACACAAGATTCGAGTTCGCGAAACGCCTCTCCGTCTTCTATGGACAGTCCGCCGTAGCGGGCGCTGTAGGTGGCCTTCTTTCATACATGGTGTTCAAGATATTTCCAGCAAACCCACAAGATTCTGCCGCCTGGAAACCGTGGCAGGTGCTGTTTTGCATAGAGGGCATCTCGACTATGATTATAGCACTGACGGGATTCTTCTTCCTACCACATGATGCTCAAAGTGCGTGGTTCTTCAGCGCAGAGGAACGAGAATGGGCTGGTGAGCGTATTCTGCTGGACCACGTCTCGACCACACCTCATAAACATGACAGCGAAGATCGAGCAGACGATCACGAAGAAGTGGCTGGATTGTTGACTATGTCTTCCCGACGCGACTCTATTCGAACACATGTATCTGAAAATCCGACGGCCGCATCAGGTCTATCATCTCACGACATCGTTTCAGCATTAACGTCTTGGCACATATGGTGGCTGCTGGGTTGCAACATACTATCTGCAGTGCCAGTCTCCTCTTTCTCGGTCTTCTTACCACTCATAGTTCGGGGCCTTACTGGAAGTGATCCTTCATCAGCAAGTCTTGCAAACCTGCTCTCCGTCCCGCCATTCATCGTTGGCGCTGTCGTTCTATTCGCTTTTGCCATCTACTCCGACAAAACACAAGCACGTCTCAAGCCGATCCTGTACGCATTGGCTATTCTCCTGATCGGCTTAACTGGCGTCGTAATGCTTCCCCACGGCGCTAGAGGAGATCAAGGACAACGACAGCTATACGTAACCCTTCGGTATCTAGCACTCTGCGTCATGGTCGCCGGCTCGTTCGTCGCCTCTCCACTCACCGTAGCATGGCTCAGCACAAATACAGTCTCACCTGGCAAACGCGCCATCATCCTGGGTATCAATGGTTGGGGCAACTTTGCAGGCATCATCGGGGCCCAATTGTTCAGCCCAAGATATGCTCCGGACTATGTGCTGCCCTTTTTCATCACGCTGGGCTGTGTTGGAGCCAGCTTTGTCGGGTTCGCAGTTTTCAGGAACCTCATCATCGCGAGCAACGAGGCGAGACGGCAGGTTGTGGCAGAGTGGACGGAAGAACAGGTCGAGGAGGAGCAGCATGAAGGTGATGTGGAGATTAATCGTAAGGCGAGCGTATTTGGGAGAATGATCACGCGTGGTGTGGCAGCTGTTGTAGCCACGGTCATGAAGGAAGGCGTGGAGTATGTGGATGATGGAGCGAGGAGAGGTGACGAGAAGATGACGTTCACTTATGGCTTATGAAGGACAAGTGAAAATGTGGTGGATCATGTGGATGGCGTTCTGGGAATGAAGGTAGACATACCAATCACAGAACGAAAGTCTGGAAAGTACTGAGGAAGTCACACGAACGGGCAATACAAGCGATGTCCTCACGGTTTTGAGAACAAACATACATGGTCAGGCTCAGATCAGAGAATGCAGATAGGCTGCTCAATGAGCCGACTACTTGAAGAAGCCGATGTGAAAAGACATTTACTGTAAATGTTCACAGTACAAAGTGAGCAGCAAGCACGGATACCCCGCTCCCGTGTCAGCTCAGTTCCAATCACGGTTCGTCTCGATGTCAGCAACATCAGTGACAGTGACATTCTGCACCCGAAAGAATTGTATAGCTTTGGGTCGTGTCAACTACAAGACGCAAGGTGTGTCTCTTGTTCTCACCACTTCTCCATCTCCACTGCATGCTTCATAGAGTCCACTATCACTGCTTGAAACAGCTAGTAATACAACGTACCCCACAAAGTCCCACACCCTTTATGCAACACACCATTGCCACCGCGAAGTCAAGCGACGCCCTCCAAGCCGTTCCATCCTCCAACTGGCCTACGTGTCATCCATCTCAATCCAACCATGTCTTCCTCTACCAGCCCTTCGTCGACCACCACACCCACTACCATGCGCGCCGCCGTGATCTACCCACCCCGGCGCCGCCTTCCAGCTCAAAGTCGAAGACTGTCTTGTCCCGTCCCTACAGAGGGCTCTGTCCTCATTCGCGTGAAAGCATTTGGGCTCAATCGCTCTTAGCTGTTGACCCGCCAGGGCATGTCCCCGAATGTAAAGTTTCCAAGGATTCTGGACATTGAGTGTGTCGGGGTGGTGGAGGCGTGTCCCGGAGGAGAGTTTGAGAGGGGCGTCACGGTGTTGACGGTACGTTCCTGCGTGCTTGTGCCCATCCTATGGATTGGATTCTACTCCATCCCGTCGTACCATCCCGTCGTGTTATCCCATCCCAACACCTCCCCTCACCAAATCACACGATCAACACTCCTCCCAGCTAACTCAAACCTCATGCTCAGTGCATGGGCGGCCTCGGCCGCGACTTCGACGGCGGCTACGCATCCTTCACGCTCGTGCCCACCGCGGAGGTTAAACCGTCAAAGCGGACTCATTCACCACGAAGCTCAGCTAGGCTGAACTCGGCGCCCTCCTGGGGTGTTGGACACGGCGTGGAGAAGTCTGCATCGAGCGCTGAGGCTGCAGACAGGCGAGACGCTGTTGGTGAGAGGTGGAAGCACCAGGATTGAGTCAGTTGAGACTCGATGACGAGTTGCGCATGATACTGCGCTGGAAGAGCGCAGGTGTAGGCTGCACCGTGAGAGGTGGCGCGTTGACTGGATTATCGGTGTAGATTGGCAGTAGCAGCGATTGCAGGGAATTACGGCGCCACTGTCACGTCGACGACCCAGAGAATCCCTGCTTTAGTCCCACCGCGCTACCCACGTCCTAGTGGAGGACGGCACGGTAGCCTCGAAATTGCGCGAAATATACCCCAAGGGCGTGAGCAAAGTCCTCGAACTCATGTATGCCTCGCCCCATCCCTC
>Ga0058698_10000352_pt1 | contig 26547 bp, 40 predicted proteins | sample AgamicAsSfe_FD_67288 | JGI IMG/M metagenome (GOLD analysis project Ga0058698, IMG submission 67288) | Agave microbial communities from Guanajuato, Mexico - As.Sf.e | ecosystem: Host-associated > Plants > Phyllosphere > Phylloplane/Leaf | place: Guanajuato, Mexico | collected 2012-05-30
GAATGGAAGCGCGTAGGAAGGTACGGAAAGGGCATGCATACCATGAGCGAGTGATCATATTGTATACCGTGTTCTTCCAGCAAACGAAGCGTATGTTGAGATGCGGCCCAGGAAGGAGCTATGTAGCCCTTGGGGTGGTGTCCGGTGAATTTCTTGTATCTGCCTCAAGCTTCAGCACCGTGATCATAACCTTTTCCACATGGTCCAGGAAGCCAATCCAGGTCCCATACCATCACATCTGTCACAGAACAACTTACACCTCAATACTCTTCACGAGTACATCCCTCTCCTGCTCCTCTGTCAACTCACTCGGCGGCTCGTGCATATACCCATGTAAGCCGATTTCATGCCCCGCATCCCTCACCGCCCGCATCTGTTCAGGGAACGATTCAAGAGTATGCGACGGGATGTTAAAGGTGCCCTTGATGTCATGTTTCGCAAATAATGCGAGCAGGCGGTCTAGTCCGACGTTGGCTCCGAAGAGACCGCGAGAGATGGTGGAGGCGTCGGAGGGAGGCGCGGGTGGTGAGGTAAGAAGCCAGGGGGCGCAGCAGTCGACCTGGATTGGCGCGTCAGTATGGAGGATGAAGGACGTTTGGGGGCGATTGCAAGGAACGAGTGAGAGATGAGAGCAAGTAGCTACTAGGTAGCTGTAGTAGACAAAAGGGTACAATTAGGCGAGAGGCCAGGCAGGCGGAAGGGCGGCGCTGATCTCTAGGCTACGGGTGTACGCTACACACTACACGCACAGCCGTGGATGGCCGGCTTGCTGAATTACGCGAGTGCGCCAGCCGCCTCCCCAGCCACCCAGGCACAGCAGTCGACCTGAAGAGGTATGAGGATGTGTGATGACAAGGGAAGGCTGGGATTGATCGCAGGATAAGGGGCAAGATGATAAGGAGGGGAGGGTAGAGCAGAGGCAAGGGAGGGGACGCACATCAATACAGTACAACACCAGAGCACGAGGAGCCATCTTTGCTTATTGTCATAAAAGTCAATACCTCAGTCAAGGTAGATAGAAAGTGAGTGAGGTGAGGTTAACAGAGACTTTCACGATCTCTATAGTGTCATGATGGAGATGTCTGTGGTGTTATGATATTGAGAGATGTCTTGAGCTCAGAAAGGAAGGTCTCTTGCTCACGTGACGACTCACAATTTTTGCCACTCTTCCATGTCTTTCTCGAGTTGATCAAGTCGCGTCGTCGCACGAGCCGGAGACACGAGATTTGCAGACACAGGGCTTTGGGATCTGGAGTATCGCTCGTGACCATCTGATTGAGGAGCCCACCGATCGTGTGCCATTGTGTCAAGCTTGCCCTCCGGCACTCTACCCGGCTTCGTATGCTTTTTGACAACCCAGGTGAGGGAAGTCAATGATTGATTGGAGAACAACCTCGACTTTGAAGACCCAGCGTGTTGCCGGGGAAGCAATAGTATATCAACTGAATAGTGGTGAGAGTAGATGCAGCATGCTTCCAATTCGAACGTGGTATGGTCATTGCTTCATTCTACTATCATGATTACTCGACTGCATTATTTCATCATCACTTCCGCCCTCCAGCCATTTCTCAGACCATACATAGCCTCATGACGTTCTCAAGCAAGTCAATAACATCCCCTAATTCTTGGTGTCCAGATAGAATGTCTTGAACGATCTGGGCTCAATCATCACGTTGAACTTGCCATTCGCGAATGTTCCGACAGACTCGCGTGTGACGTTGTTGTCGTTGTTGGTCAGGTACGACGTGAAGCGGGTCACGTTGGAGCCGTACAGTTGCATGTTGAGCTTGTATGCGTAGTGTGCACTATCGGAGAAAATCAAGTCAGCACAAGTCCTCAACTCCTCAAATAGCCACGCACGCGCACGCGACCGAGGAGTCGTCAAACATACCTATTGATGACCGGAATGGCAATAGTGCCGTTCTCGTTCCTCCACGCCGTGACGCGGACTTCCTCGACGTTGGACTGTGCATCAACACGCAGGGCACCAGGACGAGCGAAGCGGAAGTATCCAGCCATAGCCCAAAGACGGGCAGCGACTTGGTAGCTTGCGCCTTCGACGAGGACGAGAGGGGCGTCTGGGCCGGTCCAGCTGCACCACCAGCTCACCCAACCAGCGACATCCTGGGGGGGAAAAGTGATTAGATTTAGTGCTGAACAGATGAGATGGGACTTTTAGTAAGATTCAGTGACATACCTTGATGAATGCATTGTGGAGGTAGATAGCCCACTGCATGCCCTCGAAGTTGTTTCCAGAAATATCCCAGGTTGGGGTCCAGGTGGAGCCGCCGTCGGACCATTCGGTCATGAGGGAGGGTTGGCCGGCGAGGAGGTCGGAGAAGGGCTCTTTGATGTCGGATTGGTAGTTGTCTATTCGTATTTTAGCTATGGTGAAGAGGTGGAGTTGGACGGGAGAAAAGAAGAGAAGACGCACGATAGGTGTTGACATCGAAGAGACCAAGACCACCGAGACGGCCGAGCTCGTAGAGGAGATCGCGCTCTTGACGAGCACCGGTGTCATCGCAGCAGGAGATGAGCAAGCCGGGAAGTTGTCTGCGGACGTTGGGGGAATGGATGGAGAGGAAGTCGAAGGCTTGGAAGCCGTCTGACAACATGCTGGAGTAGGTGAAAGGGTTGAAGTCGGGCTGTCCGGAATATTAGACTTCCTGAATCATGTTCTGAAATGTAGAACGAACTCACCTCATTGTAAGCTCCAAGCATCGAGATCTTGACGCCACGGGCTTCGTAGAACTGTAACAGATCAGCTGACTGCATCCAAACCAGCGTGGCTGTAGCTAATATACCTTGACATATTGGATCAAGTAGTCGCTGTAAGAGAGCCTCCAATCATACGTGCAGTTCGTGCGCCTAACACCACAAATAGATCCACCCTCATCCTCGACACCATTGTCCTTGAAACAGCCCGGAGCCGACCACGCATCCGCATAGATGAAGAGGTCAGGATTATACGTCAACGCACGCTGCGCAAGCGTGAACTGGCAACTATCACCAGAAGCCGTGACATCGGTGTAGTTGACCGGGCTGCTCGGCGTCGCCGGGCAGGTAGGCAGAATAGTGCTGCCACTGGAAGAGCCGATGATGTTGCGCAGGACAGACAGACCACCGATATTCTCATCGTAGAGGGTTTGCACGACAGTCAGCTGGTCGGCGGTGGAGAGGGAGTTTGTGGTGCACGCGGCTCCAAAAGCGCCGGAGCAGCCGCCACCGATCATCTGCTGGTAGGTGACGCCGGTGTTGACGGTGATGTCGGCGACGAAGAGGTTTTGGATGTCGACGACTTGGGCGGCGGCTGTGGCGGCGGTGCCGGCTAGAAGCATGAGGGAGTTCATGGTGAGGTGGGTGCTGTGCTTATGGCACGGCGAGGTGGTGTGGAGATTGATGCAGAGTACAAGGAGAGAAGGAGAGTAAAAAGGCGAACATCACGAGGCCTTTATACAGGCGAAGCATAAGCATGGTGAACACAGCAGCAAAAGGGTAAGAAGCAAAACTCCACCGTAAGAGGGTCAGCCTGGTAGTAAGTGAGGGGAAGAATGAGGGGAAGCCACCGGATAAATCCATTCTGTGCAGCGATCAGCGCCTACATGCCTGCTCTACTGCACCACTACTCGTGACAGAATTGGTCCTGCTAATTTCCCCCATGTCCCTATACCTTGCAAGCGAGCAGTATCGACAGGGCTGAACAAAGGCTCGACTGATCCTACGCTCCGGGGAACAAGCTGGCAGAAGACATCTTTTTCGCACGGTATCACTTTCAGATCGTGAGACGATCAACTTCACTTCAAGCTCAATCTCAAGACGACCGTGTCTTCTTGCAACGTTTGAGACTCAAGCATCCAGCCCTATATTGTAGCTTGGAGAAGCTTGGTTATAGCTTGTATGTGATCGGATTGGATCTGTCACCTGTATATAATTGAATTTCGGAATACATGTACGAAGAAAAGAAACACCATCATCACGCCGCTACCTTGGCCAGCCAGCCCACTGTTTTCCAGAACATGACCCGATCCTCAATGTGTATATCCTCTACAAGCCAGACATGAACTGCTTGTACTCGGCCGAGCTGTAGTACTCGTTCCAGCTGGCACACTGCTGCGTGTACGCCGCGCCAGGAAGGTTGATACCTGGTGCGTCCTCGAGGAACTGCACGCCGAAGCCTTCGGTGATGTGCCATGCGATATGACAATGCATAAGCCATGCACCAGGGTTGTCAGTAGGGAATGCAATAACAACCCAACCGTTCGCAGGCAAGGTGACAGTGTCACGACGGGTAGGGTTGGTGTACTGCAGATTCTGCGGGTCTGTCGCGATGTCAAAGGTAACGTGGGTGCTAGGCGTGCCAGTAGCAGATCCCAGAACGTAGAAGTCGTGACCGTGAAGATGAATGGGGTGAGGAATAGGTGCAGAAACACCCTGGTCAGCAACCTGTTGGATGATCCAGTACATCCACTCTCCCTCAGTGGCAAGCTCGATCAGATTCTCAGTCGCAGGGAAAGAGTTGTTACCCTCCTGCACGTAGCTCAAGATGGGGTTACCCCATTGAACGTCAATAGCAGAGGAGTTGATACCCCAGACGACAATGTTCTGGTTGTTTGTGCCGACGTGGGGGAGGACGAGACTGACGTCGAGGGAGTTTGCCTGAGAGATGAATTGAGAAGAGGAGCCGACGACGTTACTGACCCAGGGGGTGAGTGGGCTGGGCTCGATGCATTGGCCGAGGCTCGTTGCACCGTTGGTGTAGGTCTTCTGGGTGGTGGGTGTGGCTTCCTTGACGCTGCTGTAGGTGACGATTCCGAGGCCGGTGCCATCGTTGGAGGAGTAGCAGCCGAGGGCTTCGGGCTCGACGCGGAGCCAGTAGTTGCCTGTAGTTGTCAGTCAGGGCAGTCAGATAGGACAGAAGAGCTCAAACATACCAGGTGTTTGATTAGCATCAATGATGACTTCATAGCGTTGGCCAATGTTGACCATGACACTCTCAACAACGATAGGCTGAACAGGGACAAAGTCGGAAGTGATGATAGTAAGGTTATGACCGTCCATGGACACACGGAGGGCGTTGTCAACACTGGTGTTGATGAGGCGGAGGAGATGACGCTTGCCAGCTGTGACCTTGACCTTGAGGTATGAACCAGCACCGTTGGCGGCCTGGTTGGTGCCATTGAGCAGGATGTTGGACGCAGCTGGACCAGCACCACCGCTTGTCAGGGCAGTTGCGGTCAAGTCGTCGACTTGAGCTGCTGTCTGGTAGTACCTGAAGGAATGTCAATAAAGTGCTCTTTCATCAAGGGAGGGTAAACCGACCAATCCGAGATTGCGAGTGGGCCAAGGTCAATATCGTAGTTGGAACTCGAGGGTCCGTCGATGATCAACGGACCTACGACACCGTCACCGTATTGAGAAGAGTGATGGCTGTGATACCAAGAGGTTCCAAATTGGGTAGCCTGCCATGTGTATGTGGTGGACTGGCCTGGAGCGATAGGGCCTGGGCGATGTTAGTACCGTTCAATTACGCGTGCGGCGAGGATTACTAACACTCAGTAATACCCCCGACACCATCCATATCGTTCGTGCCGAGCTGTCGGATACCGTGCCAGTGGATACCAGTTCCATTTCTCTTCATGTTGTTGTTGACAGTGACTTGAATGTTGTCTCCCCAGTTTGCCTTGATTTCAGAGTCAGCGAGCGCCATATCAGAGACCTCAAACTCAAAACTCACCCTAATCAAAGGTCCAGGGTACTGTCCATTGATCAAGAAGCACTCCCTCTTATTCCCTCCATCAGGGTTACAAGTGCTGTTCGAAATAGTGAGGGTATAATATCTCGTGACGCCCGTCGTCGGCCACTTCTGGTCAAAGTCCGTGTCGACGCTGTATCCATTGCTCCAGCAGTTGCGGGTTGTGGGAGAGTTGGTGCAGGTGGGGTCGGTTTCTGGGTCGACTGTGAAGGTGGCGGCAGCGGAGGAAGTGGTGTTGGTGGTGGTACGGCCAAAGAGGCGGGGAGCACCGTAGGCGATTTGGTTCTCGGGGAGAGTACCGCCGTGAGCGAAGGAGTCGACGGCTTTTGCTGAAGCGGATGCTAAGAGGGCAGCGCTGGAGAGGAAGAGGGTTGAGAATTTCATGATGAAGGTGATTTAAAGTGTGAGGTTATCTTAGTTGTGTGAGTGGAGGTGGTGATGGTTCAAGCTATGATGCTTGAAGATGTGGAAAACGATTGACTTGTTTCAGGAAACGAATGTAGTGATGTGAGATGGAGAAGGTAGCTCCAGATGCAGATTTCACAGCTCCAGTCTGGGCAGTACCGCATTCTTTATACAGCCTCGCATTGCCACGATCCTTTGGAGTCAGCCTCGAGCTTGTTGACTCCGATGGAGTGTGGGAACTGTCAGCAAAGACGGAGCCTCGCACCCTGCAGAGTCGCGAGACTTGTGCCACTTCCTCCCTCCCACCACGGCTTTCACAACCTGGATATGGACATTTAGCACTACTTCTCCATCATCGTCAGGCACGCATTTTCCAGCACTCCAGCACTCCACCAGTCCACAACTTCGAATGCCCTAATGCTAGTGCTTGCATGCTAGTGGTGCTGGGCGGGGCGTGGTCCTACCGTGCAGCCTCAACGTCGATACAAGACCAGGCTGGGAAGTCGTGGGAAGGCTCGGGCACGATGGAAGCGCGAGATGAGGTTAGGGGCGGTCCGAAACTGGAAGGCCGTGAGTTCTGAGCACGGATCAGACGGCCGAAAGCTGGACGGATCACGTTGCCGATAGGGCTTCAGCACAACCTCATATGTTCGGCCTATGGCAGACAGCGAGGCCATGCAGGCCATGCAGGCCATGCAGGAACAGGCGAGGACGGCCTTCTTTTGCAGCGACGATCCCGGACAGGTACTACATACTACTGCACACATTGCTCCATCACACAGCCGAATTCGGCTTCTCCATGCATGGATTTGTCGGAAAAGGAAACGAGAACGGAGTGACTACTTCTGTGTGATGGGACGGCGACAGAGACAGGCTATGCTGAGGGATACAATGTACGGTCGATTCGCAACCACAAATCATCCACTACTCCAACTCTCAGAGCAGTATCGTACGATGGACAGACGCTGCGACATACGCCACCATTTCCGAACGATACCGTTGACGACGTTGACGATGGGGGATGTTGTGTTGCCGACCTGGAAAGCTTCTGATCAGATCAGAGATCATCGAGCCCACCACGTTCGAAAACGGTACCTTAGTTTGTAGAGTCCACAATAGTAGCTATCGCCCATGCACAGCACAACACACAGCAATACACGTGTAGCACATGCCTCCCAGCAGGACAACATGGCACATTGCTGAACAAGACAGCCGGATGAAGCAGCACCCGTACCGTGAAGCTCAACGAAGAGCCTGCTAATCGACATTTTAACTGATCAGTACTGTATCGTACTCCTGCATCACTTTCCGTCCTTTCACCGTGTCCTTCCTCCTTCCCCCTTTCCCCAAACCCACCGTCGAGCCCTCGCTTCTTGCGAAACCGCGAAAAAGTCAAACAAGCAACAAGCAACAACAAAACACAACGGCGGCGGGTGTGTTGCGTATGTGGTCGGGTAATGCGGGGAGCCAAGATTCCTGGAGGTGAGTAGGCAATACTAATTTGGTGTCGGATGTGCCGTGGTGTTTGGGAAAGAATGATGGTGCGGTGCGGTGCGGTGCGTGCGTGCGGAGATTGGGTGGCCGACTTGGAACATGACAACTTCAGATCACTATTGCAGGAGAGTGTTGGTCATAGCCTTGGCATTATTGTTTCATGTTCTGAATGCTTCATGCATCACATCGTTACTGTAGTCTAACTGTCCATGTATAACCAACATCCAACTCAGACCGGCGCCAATTCTATGACTCCCTCGCCAACACCCCCTTACCCATCCCAGCCCTCCTCCTCCTCCTCGCCAGCGCCTCATACCTAATACACCACACGCTCAACACCGCACCGGCCAGACTGCTCGCCAACGTGACCCAATACGCACTGGCATAACATCCCAAGCCCTTTGTACACTCCGCCCCGCCTCCCTTGTTCGTATCCAATATCCTGCCATAGCACAAATTGTACACATTCCCGCTCAACACCGGTGCAAATATCACGAATCCCCAGTTCAGACTCAGGCCCTGCACTCCAAACGCATCGGCTGTGATACTCGGAAACACGCCAAAGAGGGCGCCGTAAGCGAGGCCCGTGATGCTGGAGACGAGGAAGAGGTAGTTTGGGTTCGTGATTAGGAGGGCCAGGAGTTGGGCCAGGGCGAAGAGGGCGGCGGAGGTCGTGAGGCACCAGATGCGGGAGGCGTGGAGGCGTTTGATGAGGACGTCGGAGCCGATCCCCGATGCAAGACGGCCGAGGGAAGAGCAGATACTGAGGATGCTGACGTGCATCTGTTCGCGGCCGCGGACGAAGGAGCGGGGTTTGGAAGGGTCGTAGGCGCGCCAGAGGGAGGCGGCGTCGTTGCCGATGTTGCTGCAGGGACTGTTAGCTTTTTGTCATCAGATATGTTCTAGGGAGGATGGAGACATACTTGATCGTCATAAGACCAACACCAGAAAGCAATCCCAACATGAGGAATAATTGCCAGAACTTGAACTCCTTCAACAATGCCGTACCAGTAAGCTCGACATGCTTCTCTTCCTGTGTAGAGTGCTTCGCCCACTCCTCATCTGCACCAAAGCCTTCTGCGGTCGAGGCTCGCGACACAAGAGTGTCCCCTTCTGATGGCTCAGCATCTGCAGAGTGTCCATCTGCTCTGTCAGATGTATATCGTAGGCGACTTGAACTACGACCACGTCCGTCTTCTGAGCCGTCGTCACGAGTGTCAGTCGGAATGAGTCGGATGAATATGATCGACACTGCATTGAGAACAAGCGTCCCAACTGCGAGCATGAAAAGGTAATTTGACGGACTGTCATCAAATGCAAGGTTTGCTATCGTGGTGAACATGAATGCACTCAGACCGAAGGCTGCTAAGGGCAAGGCTGTAGCAGTGCCTCGATGAAGTGGCCAGTTGTATGCCGCTATAGCAACATCAATCAATGATCAGAGCCTCAGTGTTCTTAGACATACCAGTCTTGATCGCAGCGGAGAATGCCGTACAGCTGCCCGTGCCGGTCAAGAACGAGAAGAAACTCAAGATTCCAACGCTCACTGAGCCTGGACCCGCGTCATACGCTATATAATATCAGTATCTGTAGCCTGCTTTCTCCACGGGACAGCTCACCTTTGTGTATCGGGAAATATCCTGCAGCCAGCGCAATTGCTCCCACCAGTACACCCATGCGAGGTCCACGATTGTCGATGATTATTCCTGCTGGTATACCCATGGCGTATGCACCGACATTTCCTGCTGCGCCCTTTGCTTTGTGTTATCTCTTGCTCCAGCTTCTCGAGTCTCATTGCTTACTATCGCGTTCGATTCGGTTGCTGTCAAGTGCATGCGAGTCGCGAAGTCAGGTGCCCATGCCGAGTAAGCGTACTGAGGAAATGCTGTCAGAGAGCATGCTGAGAGCGTATGCGTCAACTATCGACATACATTGGTTCCGCAAGCGAATGCAATGCCAGTTGCAGCCACCACAGACGCTATCCGGGCTGTTCTCGTCTGATCTGACATACTGATAGGGTCGAAATCGTGTGCAAGATGTGCTATCGTGGCATTGAGTGAGACAGGCGAGGTCACAACAATGAGAAGAGATGGGAAAGCAGATAGCAGTAGAGATAAAAGCCAATGGTGGTGGAAGCGGAAGGTCCGAGGACGTATGGGTTATCTCCGGTACATCGAACGGAGGGCTTTCCGGCGACGACATCGTGTTTCGTTTCCTCATCATCATCGACGACAAGCTACCATCACCACGTATAGTTCAGCATGGGCGCTTTACTCTCGATACCACTGCTTGCCCTTCCAAGCGCTGGAGGCATCTTGACCGCCGCAGCATCCTGCTGCGGTGCGGCAACTTGCTCCGCTGTTTGCAGTTCATGTGGCAAGTGCAACAACAGCATCGCCACTCGCATCGCCTACGCTCTCATCCTGCTCGCAAACTCCATCATCTCCTGGCTCATGCTCACGGACTGGGCCATCAAGAAATTACAACATGCAACACTTGACTATGTCAATATAAGCTGCAATGGGAAGTCCTGCTATGGCTTCGTTGCGGTGCACAGGATCAACTTTGCTCTGGGCGCTTTCCATGCTCTTATGGCTCTCATGCTGCTTGGTGTTAGATCTACAAGGAACAAGCGTGCGCCGATTCAGAATGGTTTCTGGGGACCCAAGGTCATTGGATGGATCGCGCTCATCGTCATCACCTTTCTCATCCCGGACGCCTTCTTCATTACCTGGGGTAACTACGTCGCACTTGCAGGCGCCATGCTCTTCCTCCTTCTCGGCCTGGTTCTCCTCGTCGATCTTGCCCACACACTGGCAGAATACTGTCTCGCCAAGATTGAAGACGACACCTCCTCGCCCGCCTGGCGCTACATCCTTGTGGGCGGCACATCCGGCATGTACATGGCCTCCATCGCTATGACAGTCGTAATGTACATCTTCTTCGCCTCCTCGGGCTGCTCCATGAACCAAGCCGCCATCACCGTCAACCTCCTCCTCCTGATCGGCATCTCCATCATCTCCGTACACCCCTACATTCAAGAATCCAATTCCCGCGCAGGCCTTGCTCAATCCGGCGTCGTTGCCGTCTACTGCACCTACCTCACCCTCTCCGCAGTCGGCATGGAGCCCGACGACCAACACTGCAATCCATTCGTGCGCGCCCGCGGCACTCGCACAGCATCAATTGTTATCGGCGCTATCATCACTTTCCTCACTGTAGCCTGGACGACGACGCGCGCCGCAACCTATGGCCTCGCACTGGGCGGCGCGAAGCAAAATAGCAATTATAGTGCCCTCTCCGAATCCGAGCATGGTCTCTCCATCCAACCGACCTCTCGCCGCGAAATGCGCGCAGAAGCCCTCCGTCAAGCAGTCGAATCCGGCGCCCTTCCCGCGTCCGCGCTAAACGACGATTCCGACGACGAAGACGATGACGAGGACGGCAAGAACCCGCGTGACGACGAGCGCAACGCCACGATGTACAATTACAGCATGTTCCACGTCATCTTCATGCTGTCGACGGCGTGGGTGGCGACGCTGCTGACGATGAATTTGGATAGTCAGGCTGGTGGGGACTTTATTGCGGTCGGGAGGACGTATTGGGCGAGCTGGGTTAAGATTGTCAGTGCGTGGGTGTGTTATGCGATTTATGCGTGGACGCTGGTGGCGCCGGTGGTTATGCCGGATCGGTTTGATTATTGATGAGGATGGGTACGGCTGGGCTTGGAACAGGGAGCTGGATGGGTATTGGTTAGGAATATGACAGAGCTTGGATCCTGGAGGATAATGGCGCGATTGAATCATTGGTGGAAAGTCAACTGGAAGGGCACTGAGAGCTCTCTCTCTCGATTATATCATAAGTAAAAGCAGATGGACGAATTATCGATGTTGCAATATGCATTTTCCCAGCTATCTATACTATGCATGTCGTGAAATGCCGACCCCCCATACACGAGATCCTAAGCAGATTAGCAACGGCACTATCCACAAGATATGTCCTTTGACCTTTTCTTGTCAAGGTAACTTGATCTTGTCAAGACATTGAAGGTGGAGAGAACAAGATACTACAGTATAAATCAATTGATTTACCGACGGTACTCGCCACAATTTTCAACCTTTGACCCTGTTTTGATCAAAGCACATTCACTTGGTCAGATATTGAGATGGGGAGATTAAGATGCTATAATATAAGCTGGATAGTCCATCGACGGCACTCTCCACGAAGTTGAGATTTCAGCCTTTTTCTTATCAACTCGGTTCTTCTTGAGAGAAGTTGAAGACAGCATAATGCTGTATAGCGTCATAATTTCATCTAGTTTATTTGAAGCACTCTCCCCAGAGAATTTCTTCGATTGCAAACCAGTCTCAAACTCATCGGATAACGCAGCAGCGCAGGCTTGCGTTCTGAACCTGGTCTTTGACGATATACCTGAGATACATGTAAAGCGAGTGACAATCATGCAGAAGGACATACAATTGGCTAGGAGAATTAGAGAGGACCCTCTTAGTCCTTTTGCATGTTAGTCAGCCGCGTTACGTGGGTATTTAGCATAATTTGTGTCTGTCTCGCGGCTCCGGCTGCTAGGCAGGAAGGGGGTCGGGATAGCTTGATATGATCCGGGAAGAATACCATGATGTCGCCAACAGGACCGTGAATGACCTGCGCATATAGGCATTCGTGTGCATGTAATCGGCCCAGCTCAGCTCAGCCAAGCCTACCCCAGACCAGCCCAGTATCAATGTCATGGTGATCTGCCTAAAAGATGTATTGTACTCGTAGCAGAGTGTTCCGAGTTTCGTTGTGCTGACCGTAGCAGAGGCGAAATCTGTACGGTACGCAATGCTCAGAGGTCCGGGCCTGTGTAGCCAAAGCAGTGACCGCCTCATTAGTGCTAAGGCAAGCACTTTGTGCCGTACGCGATGGAGGAGTTGAGGATCTAGGTTGGTGAGGATGGGACACCTTCGATCTAGAATGTGACCCGTGAGCCTGGTTATTGTTGCATCCGATTGTTCGCGCGGAAGAATGACGGTTATGTGGGTGACTATGCCGCTCGTCATGTCCATGCTGACAGCCTGCAAGGTTTCTCGGGCGGTGAAGCGCTTGCAGCGTCATATCTTCTCATATAGAAGTCACCTCGTACCGTGTTTAATCAAGCATGCTGTCGATGCCGCAACGGAATCTGGGAGAATGGAAGCCTGGTCAATGCGAAACTACCGCCACCATTCATAGCTTGCTGTCTTTCTTCCTCCCTTGGCGGTTTTGCTGCGCCATCTTCAACAAAGCATACAGTGACTGCATCTTTGGCATCTCATATCCGTTCTCCCGTGCAATGCGAATAGGATTACCCAGTATGACCTCCAACTCCATCGTCTTTTCCTCCTCCCAGTCCAGCAACATGCTCGGCTTGCTCCCACTGGTGTTCTTCTGCGTGCTCTTAATCAATGTCTCAGATGTCGCAAAGTCGTCCGGGAATGGCGATCCAACTATCTTTGGCGCCGTCTCCATGACTTCGTCCATGACACCTTTGAGGTGGATGGCGAGCTCGGAGTCGTTCGCCATAGCACCGTTGCTTGAGCCGCCGGAGAGGACGGCTGAAGGGTTCATACTGGCGTTGATGGCAATCTTGTGCCAGCGGAGAAGCAGCATCTTGGATGGAGAATAAGCTGAGGCGTCTTTGATGCCTCCACCTTCTCTCAGCAATTCGATCAAAGTATCGTTCCTTGCGAGTGTCTTCTTCTGCTCGGCGTTCAGATCTGTGGGAACGGTATCTCCGAAATATGCGCCGCTTTGTATTCTTGTCCATCTGTTGTGCTTGATGATGCCGTGCTCGGGCTGTGCGGCGGATGCTATAGTGATGGCGCTGAGGATGCTAGCGTGCGGGAAGCGCTTTACGTATGGTTGCTCGATGCCTTTGGTATAGCTTTTAGCGATTGGACTAGGTCTCACGACCACAGTGCTACCTACCTATGCCATTCTGTATTAATACGATTGCGGTCGTGTCCCCCACAAGCCCTTCCAGTAGAGCACTGTCATCCGAGACATCCGGCAGACTCTTGGTGGTGACGATCAAGTAGTCCCATGTCTTGCCCTGTGCCTCCTTAGGGTTCCTGTAGACATTTGTGGGCTTCCAGCTGTATTTTCCGAAGTATGGTGACTCGATGGCGAAGCCATTCTCCTTCACGGCGTTGTAGTTGCTCCTGCATACTACGGAGACCTGGACGTCCTTGCCCTGGGCTAGTCTGCTGCCGTAGAAAGCACCAATGGCGCCGGCGCCAACGATGAGGATGTTGTGCGTCATATCGGCTGCATAACAGACAGAGTGAGTTACTGGGTGTGGGAGAGCGAGCGATAGCGCGGGAGAGCAGCACAGCAGATGGGTTTGAATGCCGGAAGAAGGGTAGGCGAGATGGAAGGCGTTTCAGATTGCGGCATAAAGACGGCGCGCGGGGTCTCCATGGGGTAAACATTTATGCTCGAATTATGCCTCTGTACTTCCACGCTACCTCTCGACCCGGATTTCGTCAGATAGCAGGGCATTGCCGCCCACTTCTTCGATACTGTCTTTGTGTGAAAGGACGGTCGAACTGTTCTTCACAAGTATCGTCATTGTTGATGTGATCCTGTAATACTGTCGGTTGTTGGTGTGCTGCATCTGAAACACTCTCCTACCTCGAGACCTACCTCATCTCGAGACAAGATGAGCTCCAATCATAACGCAAGCGCCAGTGATGTCTTTGGTAGTTTCGCAGATATCGAGCTCTTCCTTCGAGCCATTGTCCGTCCCTTCAAGTTGCTCTTCCTGTCACCCATCTGCAGCATCTTCTCAGTCTATCTGGCGATCATCTATGGGTACCTGTATCTGTTGTTTACTACGATCAGTGGAGTTTATATCCAAGATTATCATTGGGCGCAGGATATTTCAGGTCTTGCGTATTTGGGCATTGGATTGGGCATGTTTTCAGGTATGACACGACACCCAACATACATCTTCTCCTGGATCACTTGCTAATTTATGATACAGGACTCATGATGTTCGGGTCGATGGCCAAGCGCATTCAGAAACAATATGAGGGCGAGCCGCACAAGCCCGAATGGCGTCTTCCACCCATAATCCCTGGAGCGATTGCCATTCCGATCGGCCTATTTCTTTATGGTTGGGCTGCGGAAAAACAAGTGCAGTGGATCGTGCCCTTGATAGGGACCGCGTTGGTGGAATACCATCCTCACATCTCACACGGCTCACTGGCTTTGTATGCTTGAACTATCGCAGTGGTTCTCGCGAAGGTACCGAGGCTTGGCATCACCTTTGGACTGGTCATGCCTCATGCTCATGCCAGGCTCCTCGGCCTTCGTAGGCACCCTCCGCTCCTGTCCACGCCGCAGCGGACTCAGTCCACTCATCAGCCTGCACCACCTGTCCAGCTGCTCTCCACTGCAATGCGCACTCCGACAGGTCTGGCTAACATCGACTCTCTTTCCCCATTCACCAATCTCTCCCTTTCCCCCTTCACTCGCCTCCCCATCGATCTCTACACCCAGAGTTCCTCGCGCGATCCACACTCACGCACCCAGACACTCGGTCCCGTGGAACTTGCCCAACGAGAATACAACCCCGTCCTCTTCCCGCGTGAGATGAGGTATTGAAGTATGACGAAGGTAGGAAGGGTAGGGTGACGGCAATGGAGACGGAATGCGTTTGTTGTGGCGAGGAGACCGCAGGCGGAGCGGGCGAAACGGTGCGAAACGGTAGGGCTTGAAGTCGACTTCGACTGGCGATTGAACCTCGGGATGTAGTTGATGTTGAGTAGGATTGGATGGTGGGTTACAAGCAGTGGTAGCAGGCTGGGGTATCGGTATGGAAAGGTCGAAAGGAGTAGTGGAGAGTGAGTTGACCAAGGACTGAGCGTCCATGTCGAGGTCTTATGCTGGTGTTGGATGCGGAGGCGAAAGATGATCCTTCACCATCCCCAGCCGCCTTACTGAGACGTCCTCAGTATTTATTTATACTCTGTCTTGATGCTGTAACACCCTCTTACCGTACTACGCCCCGGCATCTCTCCCCTGCACCCAATCACATTCATTCCAGGCCCCTCAGGGACTCTCCGCTCCTGCCTCCTCTCCGGGCGTATCAAGCTCCTCAGTATCTGCGACCACCGTATAAGGTCGTTGACGTGGCAGCTCGTAGCTTTGCAGATTTGTGCCGTGGACATTCCGGCATCCGTCGTGCCTAGATTGAATTGCGCGATGTATATACACGCCCCTAGGACGGGGTTGATGTCATCCTGGGTACATTCGTACGGCACGATGGCGCCATCGTGACCACATTTGACAAAGTGTGGATTATCAATAGCATGGTCGAAGAGACGCTGACTCTCCGTGATCATGTCATCGGAGAGGTTGTAGTCAGGTTTGAAGCAGGGGGAGAGGCGCGTGGCTGCCCATTGCTTTGCGCCTAGTCTGATGTGGGCATTCTGCTGTAGCAGGCTTTGACGTTCAAGATGGCGGGAGTGCTTGATTTGTTGGGGTCGAGTGAGATCATCGGCGGGGGTTTGAGCGGCGAAACATGTAAATTGAGGAGGTGTGCGAGGCGGAAAAATGGAAGTGGTGATAGGGATCGGAGTGAGCGAGGGGTGTGTTTGTATGTTGTGGCCCTGCGCTGGTGTTGCATGAGGAGATCGTGAAACGACTTGGGCACCAGCTACTTCTGTTCGATGTGGCTCTCCGCGTTCGTGCAGGAACTGCTGAAACTGAACTCCCTCCCGCCGTACCCCTCGCACCGCCGCTACCCGATCGTCCCTCTCCCTCACACTGCGGCCCGCTCTATTTCTCCTCCGTGCAGCCAGACCGCCTGGTCCGAAACTCAGTCTTGGTACATGGTCCACGACAGCATTATCACCACGGAGCGATACTGCTGAGGCAAGATTCTTTGAACTAGACGCACCATCATCAACAAAAGGTGGGATATGTCCTATCTCACTTGAATGAACGGCACAAGCATCATGAGCAAGCGCGATGGCAGAGGTCGCTATTCTTGATGTGAGGTTCGAGCTGAACTTGTGGCTGGGAGGCTCACTGCAATTGGAGGATTGTGACATAATGTTGTTGTAGTGTCACTAAGGATTACTTTTTTTGACCGACATACACAACGAAGTGTGGTGAGCAATAAAGATATCTCAGCAGGATGAGAGATGAAACGAAGGAGCAAGAAATCAAAAGGAAAAGGAAAAGAAAGGTGGAGTGTTTGGTCGCGGCTTTGAGGTCTTGAGTGCTGCGTCACGCATACTCAGCCTGACCACTGCCCCACTTCATATTGTATGAGTGGAAGCAGGCTGATACATTTCACTAGACTTGCTTGACATCTCTGAAGTGATTTGGATTAGAAATTGAGATTCGTTGATATTGTTACATTGTGTAGAATGCTAGCCAGGTGTACAACGTTAATACACAACACCCTAATGCCTACTCCATCGCTCATTCAGGAGTGGTCCGTCAACCTTTGAGCACAGTAGCCTCAAGCCTAACTTTAGCGTCACCAGTCACCTTTTCTGACGTGCATCTCATCCTGCTCTCGTCCCATTCCGCCATCACCCGTCAAACTTAACCCGGACCACTCAAACAAGCAACAGAGCAGCCGCGCCAACGAATCCAGCCATACCCACGCCGGCAGTAACAGCAGCACCCGCGTTCCCAGCAACCGCCGCAGTGGCACTACTCACAGCCGATCCCGCACCACCCGTAGCACTAGAAGCCGCGCCACCCACACCTCCACTCGCCCTAGACGCCGCAGAACTAGCACCACTAGTCGCACTCGCAGCAGCACCACTGCTACCAGACGTGCTGGTCGTCATTGACATGGATGATGAAGATCCAGATCCAGAGGTAGAGGTGGAGCTCGAGCCGCTGGTTGATGAGGCAGTGCCGGAACCAGATGCAGTTGAAGAGCCGCCGAAGAGGCTAGCGGTGGCGGAGCTGATGCGAGAGGCGATTTGAGAACCACCGTATGATGAGGCGGCGGATTCGATGGATGAGATGATACTAGCGGCCTGGGCGTTGGAAGTGGCGGCGCTGGTGAGGGCGAGGAGGGCGATGCTTGAGAAACGCATGGTGGTGTTTTGGGTTTGGTTTGAAGTGAGGGTATTTCTTATGTGTGTTGAGTGGTGGTGAATTAGAGTAGGTAACCTGGCTAGCGGAAGAGGTTGGATTGAGATGTTTGGGCCAAGCTGATTGTGAAGTGAAGTGAAGTGAAGTGAAGTGAATTGAAGTGAGGTGTAGTGAAGAGTAGAAAGAAGAGATGGAGAAGAAGAGAGAAAGATGGAGTAGAGTTATGAGAGAGGCGGTGCAGTCTGAGCTACGTCGTCGCACCTGCCTTGGACATCCATCATCATTATTATTGGCATGCCAATGATGCCCCTTCCAATTTGACCCTTAACCCTGAAACGAATCTACGTAAGAAATTGTATCACATCGTGCATTTCTGGGATGATGGTCGTGTGAGAGGCCGTATTCGCCAGGCCCTAAGGTAGGCTCTCTCCTCCAAGCTCTCAAGTCTCACATACCCAATCGTTCTTGGTGCGCGTCCATCTCTTGCCTGCCTAGCCGCGGCAGTCGGAGTAGTCGAAGAGCAGTGTTTTACATTTCCAGCTGTGGAGTCGACAAGCATTTTGATCTTCGACTTGGCAGCAGGCAGGCACCGTCATGCCGTTACTCGTCATGCAGGCACACCAATGCATGTCATTGGATGGGCGGGGACTGGGAAGATGGAGAGGAGGTCTGTGTTATGCATTGTTCTGGACATGGCCAGGGGGGACTTTGCGGCTGTGCCTACGATGATTGCGCACGCGATCAGGTGACTTGGCCATTGGTGTTCACTGATAGGGGTGTCAAGGTCGAGTCCAGGACGGAGACTGCATCGAGAGGTGATGGTCGATAGCTCTGCTACCCAACAAAGTGATCCCGAGAGAGGAGTAGTACAGATATTGCCTCTACCTGTGGCATCGAGCCTGCATCTATATCGTACATCGTACTGTACAATGCTGCCGCGTCACACAAGCTCGCTCATCCTGCTATGCCTTCCTTTATTATGCCGGCTATTTTGATTATACTATACAATCACCCACTCTGCTCCTCCGCTGTGTCGGCTACTATGGTGTTTCCTCCCCAGATTAGCACGAATCCCCTCTCTAGACAACACGTCTACCAGCCTCCCTTCTTCGGCGCATCCCTATCATCGCTGTTCCCTCCAAGTCCGTGCTGCGCCGCCGTGCGCAGGTCCTTTCCATCCTCACTTCGAGCTTCCTTATCACCGTGATCCTTCTCGACCTGTTCCTTCGCGGCCTTCGCCCGCTTTGTCTTGTCTTCCTCACTTTCGTATCTTGTGGCTCCAGGTGGCGCGCCATCACTTGTCTCGGCAGTGGTGGCCGAGAAGGCCGCTTTGGGAACGGCATCGCCGTGAGATGGATCGTGATGTGTCGCGACGGGAAAGGGAGTGTCGGAGGATTTTGCGGGGTCGGATTCGAAGGATGAGTCGGAAGATGGGGAGCTGGATGTTGGTGGTGCTATGCTTGGTTCGTTGTCGTCTTCCTCGTCGGATAGCTCGGCGCCGTAGACGTCCGGGTGTGCGCGGAAACAATCTTGCATTCCCCTAGAGGTCTTTGTCAGCAGGCTTTGACTATCCGGACCGGAACATCCGAATGTGATTCACTCACTTGAACTTGTCGATACAGTCAATTCCTTTCGGCTCGTCTTTACTAAAGACGAAACAGCTGAATGCTTCTCTAAATTCAGGTCCACATGGGCCATGTGCCATGCCACCTAGACATGGACAGTCCCAGTTGATCTCGCCAGTCTCCTCATTGAAAGCTCCTTGCTGCGCAGCCTCTTCTTCAAGATCTTCGGGAGAACCGCCCTCAGATGCTTCTAGTGGGACTGCAGATGTTGCTGCTACTGCTTGTGCTTCCGAGGTTGGTTTTGCTGAGACTGGAGAAGGAAGGGACGAGGCTGATGTTGGCGATTGACGGGCTTTGCGAGCTGCGGCGATGGCCTCTACGGTAGGGAAGTTCTCGTCGTCGGCTTCTGCGATAGGTAGGCGTGCTGAGGAGTCTAGGAGTTGTGTTTGCATTAGTGTTTGCCTGTGCATACTTCAGATGTCACTGCGAGTCCAGTATTCTCCTTACAAGTAGCGCCACTATCAGCGAAGACATCGCTTGTGCTGTAGTACCAGATGCCTCCTGCTGCAAGACCTAACCGTGCTAACGAGTTCTTCCAGCTTCGCGGACCGTCTGCTGGTGGCACTGAAAGTCGACCGGCGAATCTACGAGGTGTGGTGTTGAGTGTGTTTTGTCTTGTGGCGGCTCGAGCCGATGTGCGAATTGCTGCTCTATACATGTTGACCCTGGCGTCGAGGAGGATGGATTGTGGAGCAGAGGACAAGACGCAATGCAACAATGCAATGATGGGTTGGCGATCAATAATTCGGATGATGACAAATTATTCACATGCTCAAGATGGTCCTCCTCCATTGACTTCATCGTAATTCGACCACACTACATCCATTCGCAGCGATAGCCCAATCGCAGCAAACCGCTTATTATGACTTCCAGACTCAGTATTCGCCTGACGCGTGTTGCGACCAGGTCTATCATCCCACGCGCACCAGTAGCACAGATCTCAAGAGCATTCAGCAGTCAAACGAGCTTCGCGACCCGGCTATCCCAATCGTTCACAGCACCTCGATGCTCGAGGCAGCCTCTACAGAAGCGATGGCACAGTTCAGCACCCACGAGGTCGAAATCTTATGATTTCCAGAAGGTCCAAGATCCCCTCGGCACAACTTCCTGCACATAGCTCAAAGAACCTACAGATCAAAGAGGTAACCTCCAAGCCATCCTCTGACCTTCTCCTGGTTGACGTCCGCGAACCGCATGAATACGAAGCCGGCTTCATTCCCACGGCCATCAACATCCCGATAACCTCAAACCCCGATGCTCTGTTACTGCCCGCAGAAGAATTTGAGGATCGTTTCGGCTTCGCAAAACCTGATATCAACAAGGAAGTTGTCTTCTACTGTAAAGCAGGAGTTCGGAGTAGTGCAGCTGCGCAAGTAGCTGAACAAGGTGGATACCAGAAGATCGCTGAGTACAGAGGGAGTTGGCTCGATTGGCAAAAGCAGGGAGGGCAGATCGAGAAGCCTTGATAATAAGAACGCCGGAGCAGAAACGAGAACCGCAATAACGACCATGTACAATCGCTTAGGATGAGCTAGCTCATCTCACTTTGCACATCTAGTGGCCACTCCCAAACATCACCTTTCCAAGTCATCACGACTTCTTGATCCATGACCAGAGGCTTCTTGATTGTGGTATCTTCCAGCTCTAAAGGCTGTTCAGATCCTTCTTCGTCTGCTTCTAGTCCAGGTCCAGCCGGCCGGGAATCCCTCGGGATATACCTTGTGACCACACTGAGGCCTTCCAGACCCTGTGCAGCAGCACTTCGATTCCACAACAGTTGCTCGATACGTCCGTCTAAGCTCATCTTGAAGTACGCCATAGGCCATCTACTCTGCGACATAGCTTCACGGACGCCCTTTGTCGCTTCTTGTGGTGTCGCAAGAAGAAGAATCACACTGCGATTCGGCGCGCGTTCATTCTTGCTGTCCGGTCCGTTCTCGACGTTCATTCCAGTGTCCAGCGCATTCTCTTCTCGATTCTCGCCCGATTGATCTTTCGTGGTAGCCTTGTTCTCATCTTGACCATCACGCCATCTTACCCCTCTGGCACCTGCAAAGGCGCCCTCCAATTCCCGAACGACATTTGGGCTAGCTTTCTTCTTCAATGCTTTGCACTGTACTAGCACTCTCAGAGGCCATCTCTCAGGCAATCCAGGCAAGTACCAGTATCCTAATAGGTCAATGCCCTTGTCGGCACGACCACCAGTGCGAACAAGGTCGATACCTAGTCGACGAAGTGCAGCATGTGCAATGTACTCGTAGTGAGTGCCAACGAAAGTCGTTGTGCTTGGTGATAGACCGGTTTTTGAGGCGTATGTCAGGAACGTTGCAAGAGAATCGTGGGGAGTTGGTGGTGAGAAGGGAAGCTCAAGGCGGTTAAGAGGAGTTTTACTCGTATATGAGGATTGAGAATTGAGCCTCAAAGGCAATATCAACACGGCAGGAGCTGTCGATCTTTGTGACAGATAAGTGTCCTTGCTGCAAATTATGGTTCTGCTATGCCATATCGCGCGCATGAGTGTTGTAGTGAATAAGATCTGTTGCAGAGGCGTAATTTGTCACCGCTTGCGCCGGAGTCCGCGCCGGTACTGTAGATCACCTCACTTCAAATCGATCAGCAACCTTCATTCTTATCGAAGATCACACTCGTTCGCACTCCACGTCGACATGCATCGCGCCCCATAGCATCATATTTATAAGTGCTACACGTTGTAGCAGCAATGGAGGCCGACCGCCTCACACAGCTTCAGGACTGCCTCGATCAGGTACTTGACCTCTTTCCGACATGACCTTGGCTGCTACAGCAGTCGACTGATGCTTCCAGCTCGCGACGCAAATGTTTGCGTCCATTCGCTACATCAGCACGCATCATGCCGCGTCTCCTCTTCCGGACGCACAATACAACTGGCACTTTCCCGGCCACGTCCCTATGAACGCGCCGGTAGAGCCAGTACCTAATCATGTCAACAACATCAGCAATGGAGTCGCGACGAATGGCGTGCATGGCCTGAATCACGTCAATGGTGTATCGCATGCGCACACGAACGGCACAAGCTCAGTTCCTGGCTCTGCACCAGCCACGCCCGCTGCACTAGCAGACAACACCATTACAGATACAGCCGCAGAAACTGCACAACCTACACGACCACAGACACCAAACGTCCCGCAACCCGTCGACGATGATGGTAATCCCATTGATATATCCTCCCGCGCGCCCCGTCCTGACAGCCCTGCCACTTTCGCCAATGCTCTGCAAGAACTGGCCCGCGATCTCGTCACAAAGGAACAACAGATTGAATGGCTAATGACACAGCTGCCGGGTGCAGATCGTGGACAGGAAGAGCAAGAAGCACGGATTAGGAAGCTAGATGCTGAGCTGCGGGAATTGGACGAGGAGGGTGTCAGAGCGGAGGCGGAGCGAAAAAGGTTGCTGGAAAGGGTGGAGGGCGCAATTCTGGGGATGAGGCGGTGGTGATAATCATGCGACAAATGCTCGGAGATGCTATTCATTAAAAGCAGATCATTACATCGGGCACGACCACGAGGCAAAGCACGACGGCTTTAAGACTTGCGGCGACAACATCGACCGGGGTTTATCATCGGAGATAACCATTACCTCCAGCATAAAGCGCCAGCCCGCCCTCCCACAGCATGGGCTGCCTGTTCCTCATGTCAGATCAAGCAGCTAGCATGCCTACCAATACCGCCGCATGGATCGTTGCACCACATGCACTGCTCTCCATTAGCTGGGCTCCTGACCCGATTCCAGCTCCAGGAGAAGTCATCATCCAGACCTCCTTCGTAGCTATCAATCCCCTCGAGTACAAAATACAAGACAGCAATCCTTCCCATTGCAGGGAAGCCAATGGTTTACCCCACTATGCTCTCTGGCATCATCGTCGAGGTCGGCGCAGACGTGACCTCAAGGCGCAACGGCGACAGAGTCATAGCGAACTGTGATGGTGTCTCGACAACAAGTTCGAGAAGCGCATTTCAATACTATGTCCTGCTAAGTGCAGCAGACACAACACTCCTACCTGCTCACATCCCGCTCGAAACTGGCCTCGTCCTGCCTCTAGCCTGCGACACTGCCGCCGCAGGATTGTTCATGCCGGACCAGCTCGGACTAGCGACTTCCAAGCTCAGCAGCACAAGTCCTTCCACGACGACCGCTCCAGGCCCAAGAGCAGGCTCCACGCTCCTCGTCTGGGGGGCCAGCTCCAGCGTTGGCTGCTGCGCGATCCAAATGGCACGCGCAACAGGCTACTCTGTCCTCGCGACCTCCAGTGCACGAAATCATGCCCTTTGCGAATCACTCGGCGCTCAGCGCGTGTTTGACTATGCTGATCTTGCCGTCGAGGATGCTATTGTGCAGGCATGTGTTGGAAGGAGGGTTGTTGGTGCGCTGGACTGCATTTGCGATGGCGAGGGCTCGCTCATGCCGTGTGCGAGGGTTCTGGCGCGGGCGCTGGAACAGGAGCGGCAAGAGGTGGAGGTAGGGCAAGGACGAGATGGCTTTATGAAGATCTCAACGGTGCTGGCGCCGCCGCAGGGTGCGGTGCTGCCGAGGGGTGTGGGTGTGACAAGATGTAAGTGCTTTTTAGTCCTGAAAACCTGCCTTTCTTCACGTTGATCACGTTGATATGAAGCTGACTAATTCTGCAGTACGTATTCCCGCTCTAAGAGCTAGCGGCACGTATGACCTTGTGCATATATGGATGGAGAGGGCACTTGCAGATGGGACGCTACAGCCGCAACCGCAGACGAAGGTCGTGGGGAAAGGGCTGGAAGCTGTACAAGCGGGAATGGACATGTTGAGGGAGGGGGTTAGTGCCATGAAGTTAGTCATTAGCATATAGATTAGAGCTATGACAGTCAAAGACACGACGAACGCGCGAGTCGATGCAATATTACACTCGGCAGCTGTGCTAACTTGGTGCTGATGTCAGCTTGTATGTGGAATGCACATTAGTGTCCTCAATTCCTATCTGCCATCGTAATACAGTCTCGGCCGCCTCAACCAATCACTCATCATCCTCAACCTCCTCAATCCTTGCACTCCTATTCCTCATGCCCTCTCCACCAACAACATCCGCTCCAGTCGTCTCACCACCTTCAATACCCTCACCATCATCACCGATAGGATGTGCCTCCAGCGGCGCAGAAATTGCCGCTCTAGCCGGCTTCTCGCCGCCGTTAGTAGCACTCTCCAATGCTTCCGCTGCAGCAGCTTGGTCTTGATTCTTCTTCTTGAGCAGCTTTTTTTCGCGCTTGGCGGATTTCTTGGCGGCGAGTGATTCTGTTGTCTGTGATCGAATGCTTTAGCGTGTTCCCAGTGTCGAGATGTTACAGGTTATTGTGACAAAACTCACCTCGCGCCATGCCCACGTCGGCTTGAAACTGTCAAAGAATCCCACATCTTCGAATAGATTTGGGAATATCCAGATACCAGGCTGCGGCCCTGCAGCGATGGTGACAGCGAAGATAATCAGCCTTACAATCGCCAGTGCGAAGAACAGTCCCAGCAATCCCAAACAACCCATACTCAGATACCAGACCCCACGACGCAGAATATACGGCCACAATGGAAACATGACCACCGCAAACACCGCCAGCAGCGCCAACCCCGCATATGCTTTCTGCCGCCATTGCGATCCCTCATAGAACCAGATATAGTAGAAATCATCGTGCGCTTCCTGCTGCGGCACGATGGCGACGTTCCAAAGTGCGCCTTTCTTGCCTTTTGACTTTTTCCCCTCGTCGGCGCTGTGGACGTGGCCGGGTTGTCCGTGGGCAGGATTGTTAGGGTCGACTTTCTGGACGCGCAGGGCGAGCATGGAGATGGGCAGGAGTTTGAAGACGTTCTCAGCGGAGGCGCGGTCGGTGACTTCGGGGAGGAGGGAACCTTTCTTGGAGCGAGCTTTGGTGTAGGCAGGGGATTGGATGGCGCGAATGGCGCGTTTGACTTGGGAGAGGGTATCAGTTAAACTCGTTGCCTTGAGATACCGTGCATGCGATTGTGATTCAGCAGCACTTATAGAATGGCCATACCTTTGAACAAGTCTTTCCGCTTCTCTTGAAAAATACACGCTCGGCTCTTCAGATCCTGACTCCTCAAGAACTTTGCGAGCTCAATAGCTTCGGGTTTCGGTGGTCCAGGTTGAATCGGTACTTGCTGTCCTGGCATAGCTTGTCCTCCCGGCGGTGGCATCGGCCGTGCTCCAGGTGGTATCTGTCCTTGCTGTGGTCCTCCCGGCTGCTGCCCCGGCTGTGCTCCTGGCGGCATCTGCCCCGGCATCCCTGGCTGCCCTGGCATCCCGCCTTGCGCTTGCATCTGCGCCTGCCTCTGCGCCATGGCGTGCGCTCGTAGTTTCTCGGCGAACTGCTGTGGTGTGAGACCTTGTCGTGCGGCTTCGGCCATGAACTGTTGCTGCATCTGCTGCATTTGTTGTGGTGTTAAAGGCTGACCATCAGGGCCTCGAGGTACAGGCATGGCTCCTGGTGGGATTTGACCACCTGGCGGTACTTGGTGTATTTGTGGCATGCCTTGTGGAGGTTGTTGTGATGCCATGGTTACGGTGCACGTATAACTTAATTGACGCTGAAAGTGGAAGATGTTGATATGAAACAGTACAATCGAAGGGACGAAGCGGTTGGAATAATGTGGAATGTTTCAGCCAGCTCCAATGATGTATCAGGGTCAGGGGTCCACAGATCGCAGTTGTCCTTTTAGGCGAGGTGTCTCATGCAAATGCGAAGTGAATATCTGTTTCAGCATAAGGTAGGCATCGGGACAAACATACATAGGCGAATATCATCATATTACGATAGCAGGAATGTAGTTGGCACGATGCTGTGGAAGCGCATCAATCGCAATGATCCTTGAATGCCACAAAATCGCTTAGATGCCATTCGAGATACCCTATACAGCGGACTGATACCCATTGCCATTTCTCCCAACGTCAAATGTAGCTAGGCTAGACCTGGTTGTAGTCACTCTACGTGTGGAGTGCAACAGCTGTGAAGATTCCGCCAAACATGACGTTTTGTCTTTGATGACAGATCATTCCTCCTGAAGTACCACATAATGCCCATCTCTTTTTGATAGAAAAACGCCCCAAGATTCGTTATAGCATTGGTAGATCAGGACTTAGGAGCCTCCTTGGCA
>Ga0058698_10000354_pt1 | contig 26503 bp, 23 predicted proteins | sample AgamicAsSfe_FD_67288 | JGI IMG/M metagenome (GOLD analysis project Ga0058698, IMG submission 67288) | Agave microbial communities from Guanajuato, Mexico - As.Sf.e | ecosystem: Host-associated > Plants > Phyllosphere > Phylloplane/Leaf | place: Guanajuato, Mexico | collected 2012-05-30
GTGCCACCTGAGCTAGCTCAGAAGTTTGATGGACCTGGAAGACGTGAGGCCATCGGCGAGATGTTGGAGACTATTCGCCAAGGGCTCATCTCTGTTACTGTTACGACACCAGATTACGATACTCTTATGGTACGTTCAACACGCTCCCACATGCTCTATCAATACTGACTCTTCTCAGGTCATTCAAGCTGTACGCCGCCTCTACAACTCCAAAGGCACCAAGCTCCCTCTCCCTAGGATTGTCGAGCTTAACCGCCGCCTTGTCCAAGGTTACGAACGATACAAAGACGACCCTCGCATTGTCGAGCTCAAGAAGGAGGTCACCACGTACAACGGCAAGCTTAAGGCGCTCGGCCTCCGGGATCACCAAGTGCAGTATGCGAAGATGCATCCTATTACGGCATTCGGCCTGTTCTTCTATCGTCTTGGAAAGCTTCTCTTCCTGAGTATGCTTGTCCTTCCTGGAACGCTACTCTTTAGTTTGGTCTTTATCGTCACCAAGGTCGTCTCGATCAAGAAGGCGAAAGAGGCACTCGCCGCATCGAACGTCAAAGTTCAAGCCAGAGATGTCATGGCCACATGGAAGCTTCTCGTCGCCATGGCTGCCGCCCCAGCAGCCTACCTTTGGTACGTTTGCCTAGGACTCTATTGGTACTCCTACAACAACTGCAACGGTTACCTTCCTGCTGGCATCCAGAAACGTTGGCTCATTCTTCCTCAACTCGTTGTCTATATTACCCTCACATATGGCGCTCTTCGATTCGGTGAGGTCGCCATGGACATTTTGAAGTCACTGGGCCCCCTCTGGAAGATGATGAACCCCTTCTCCAACAGCGAACTCGTCAAGCTACAGGAGCGACGCGAGAATCTAGCCCAGCGTGTGAATGACATTATCAACGAACTCGGTCCGGAGATGTACGAGGACTTCCACTCCAAGCGTATTGTCGAGGATCCTTTTGTCAAGCAGGAGCACGACCGTACACCACCGCAAAAGTCAGACGAGGACGCGAAGACAGAAGCAGGCCAAGACATCGAGACATATGATTACCCTGCTTCACCTGGTTCCATTAACGAGATACCGCGCAACGAGTCGTTCCACGATCTTGCCAACCAAGACTTCTTTTCTAGTCGACCGCAGACACCAAAGAAGAGCCGCAGCAGGAATAGCAGTAGTGCGAACTTGAGCGGCTTCCAGCTCAAGCCTTTCAGTACCATTGATGGCAATCTGGACGAGGTGAAGAGGAGGTTGACGGACGGTGTCAAGCAAAGGACGAGGAAGAGGAGGAGTAGCGGAGAGGGAAGCTGGGACGACGGTGAGGATGGTGAAGAGTTGACCATTGGCAGGAAAGACAGGTCGTATACCAAGTAGTTTTCAGAGGCGATGACAGTAGTTGGCGGGAGCGGTATGTTGGTTTTGCTTGTGCTTTAGTACTAAAGATACCACTTTCCTTTCTTCCAGTCGGTTGATATTGGACTTGTTATGCATGAATACGATTTGCTTGCTATGCTAAGTACTTTCCAAAGGTCATCGCTTGTACATGTCACCCTGCCTACAAATATGCCCCGAATCAATAAATAAACTTACATGGATATTCCCACCCAAAAATGCCATGTCATGCATGCAAACGCTGTGCCCGAAACCCCAACCTTGATTGCTTCAAAGTGGTATCTTGCCTCTGTACCAAACCCATATCGTCGCCAGAACAGTAACACAAAGAAATCTCTCTACGTGGAAGACGGTGCACGTCTATCCAACAACAGCCTTCTGGCTCAGCTTCTCCAAGAATCCACTCAAATCTTCTTTCTTAATCTCAATCACACACGCTTCGAAACTGTCCATGCGCACTCTGGCGCCCGTCTCTCTGACGACTTCTTGGAACGCGTTGCCGAACCTGTTCATTCCCGATCCTCTATTGTCATCTTCATCTTCTGAATCGTCAGAATCGTTGTCCGAGGAGTCGTCTTCCTCCTCCTCGGATTCACTGTCATCTGCCACTTCATCTTCTTCAAGGCCAGCAGCGAGGTTCCGTGCAACACGTGCTTTGCGTCGTTTTTCCCTTGCCTCGGCCTTTTCAAGTTGTCTCGCTTCTTTCGCTTTGAGTTTTGCTTCGCGTTTCTGGAGACGGGACTTTGCTGATTCGGTGGCACCACCTCCTCCAAGACCAACGACGACGTACAGACCTCGCGAGTCATCCAGGCCAGCCATGACGAGCTCACTGCCTTTGTTCTTGCCTTTTGTGCCGTTGAGTTCGACGATAGCTTCGGCAATCCAGAGAGCGAGCTTGGTGAGGGCACCAGGGTGGGTGAAGAGTTGGACATCAGGGCCTTCCTTCACGACGGCCATGCGGAAGGCGCGAAGATGGCGAATCTGCCTCTTCTCAATCAGGGCGGTTCCTGTACGGAGGATGGCACGGTGGAGGTGTTGAGCTGTGCTAATGTGCTCGACTAGCTTGTCTATGTCGCCCAAAGCATCGTATGCCGTCCAGAAGCGGCTTGTGATGTGTTCTTGGGCGAGGTCTTGTTGTTCTTGAGTCGATGTCATCTCAGTGTGGTCGTTGGCTCCGACAAAGTTTGAGCTGTCCAAGGCCGATTGGTTGAGGTTCTTTGCGTCGCCGACTTCAAGGATGGCACCCAGGACGACACCAGCGTCGATGGCGGAGAGACATGCTTTCCACCCCCAGCAGCGTACAAATCCCCAGCCGTCCTTCGGGTCACCTGTGCTTGACTTTGGGGGCACAAGACCGTCAAGACCGTATTGTGGAGCGAACTTCAAGAGGCGTTCTCGGAGACCACGCTTGAGCTCCATGTCCATGTGTGTATATCTTTGCTTGCACTCAGTGAGCGACACGCCCATCTTGGCAAGAAGTTTAGCAAGTCGCTTTTGTCCTGCATCGCTCCAGATGTGTAGTTTCGCGGAGAGGTAGGGCGAGTGGAGCATGCTCTCGTAAAGAGACCAATGCCGAAGGAGGAGGAATCGTGGTTCGGGAGAGAGGCGGATAGACTTGTCTGTTGCGGAGAGAGCACTTGTGGGGATCACACCCCATACCTCGCCCAGTGTTGCATTGCGAGATACACTTGAGGCGTCTGTGACAGGGTTCAGTCGTCGCACTTCGTCTCGGAGGACAGAGCGTATGTTTTCTCCTCGGTTGCCATTCCAGCCTGCGGAACCACCTTGTGCTGAGAGAGGATTAAGGCCAACACCGCTTCCTGTCCGTCCGTATAGCTCGAGACTGCTGACACCAACGATCGCGTTCCATAGCAGGTCGTTGTCTTCGCGGCCGAGTTCTGATGCCAGGTTATATACGAGGGAAGAGACAGGGTCTGAGTAGGAGGTGCCGAGCCCGTAGTATTTGTCGAGGGTGGAGGCGTACTTGTTCCGCTTCTTGATCAGCTGCCTTCGTAGACTCTTCAACGACTTCTCCTTCGGTGCGGCTACCGATGGGGATGCAGAGCGGCTGCGGGAGTCTGATCGAGAGAAATCGGAGGAGCCGCCTATTTGATTCGCTGCTAATAATCCTCTTCGCCGCCTCGGCTCGGGTGATGATGGTATTGAGCCTCCCTGGGTATTGTTAGCATGCTCCTCCTTCTGAACATTGAATGAATAGACCCACTGAATTACTCCTCCGCCTTTGTGCTGGTCGCTCATCATCTGTCATCTCATCCTCGGAGTCGTCCTCCTCGCCCCATGACTTCCTCTTCTTTGGTGCTTGTCCAGACGACGGTTCCTCATCATCCTGGTCGTCCGAGTCATCGCTAATGTCGTCTTCCTCTCCCACCTCTGGCATCTCTTCAAGGCCGGCATATGCTTCACGCTCCGCCTGTAGCTCTTCTTCGATGTCGCCATCGTCAAAGACTATGATTCCACCTCTTGACGACTGGTACGAGTGTAGGATCTTGCCCTTGTCCACCCCCGCTTGTCTCCGCACAAACTCCCCCGTTGCGGGGTCCTGACTTATGGGCGCGGCAAAGACGTTGGTAAGATTCCAAGGCCGCCTCGCATCCAAGAGCCAAACTTCTACGTCGCCCGTTCCACCCTCGCCATTTTCATCCACATCCAGACCCAGTATCTCTTCCATGTCCACCATGCCTCCCACACCTAAGCATATGACTACGCCTCCGCTTCCGCCGTCTGTTGTCCGCATGGGCCGTACAAGGTCTTCTGCCGCTCGTGAGAGGTCGCCATATCCGGCTATGGGTTGTATTTTGTGGGGTATGTAATCGCGCTTCAGTAACGCGGTGAGTATTCGGCAGGCACAAAGCGCGTCTGGTTCGAGGGCGACAAGGAGCAAAACTGGCGGTGCGGCGGCATGTGTGCGTTTTATGAGGTTCTGGTATAGGTGGGCTATCAGGTTTCGCGGGAGGTACATGGCGGTGGCGGTAAAGTGGTTTGCCCTGCGTGCAGGTGTAGGGGAAACGCGCGGAAAGACGCGTCGGGAGGATTTGAGGGGGGCTGGTGGGGCGGTGTGAAGCTTATTGTATGCTCAGCATTTGTGGGGAGAATAATACAAGACGTGATTAAAATAAAGAATAGGGCAGAAGGGCAATTGGCATGCGTGAGTGCGGGTGCTTGCACAGCTCGTGGTGGTGTAGTATCGAGGACAGGCTCGACGCGTTCTGCGCTAGCCGCGGAAATGGCTTCGCTCGGACGCGCCTCTGACGTGAACATTCACTCTCATCTCGATTCCGATCGCGACTCATCTCCGGAAATGACGATGGTTGTGTTGCCGTTTTACTGCTACTGACAACGCGCCGTTCTGGCTTGCACACAACTATCGTCTCGGTTTTATACCTCGTCTAGTCCTACATTTAGCTGTGCTGCACATCCTTAATTAGCAGAACGGAACATACGCGTCATGGAACAATCTTAACTCAAGGGCGTGGGTTGTACATGTATACCGTTCTTATTGCTTCTCGATAGGATAATGCCGACCAGAGCGAGCCGGTGCAGCATTTCGGAAATATCTGTTAGTATTCCTTCCGCTTTGCTCTACTGTAAGAAGTACAATGAACTCAGTCTCTTCAATTTTGCAACCCTTAACCACTCACCAGTCTCAGCTCCAATCCCCTATGCATCTTCCTCTTGTGAGCCTTTAGACTCTCTCGTGGAGAAAGCTCGGTCAATTTCCATCAACGCATACTCAGCGCCATAGCTATCCGTTGGTGACTTAACAAAACCGCTGGTACTATTGCTCCACTCCGGCTTCTTGCTTGATACCAGACTCTGCCTGAACACCTCGCTGATTGTGACTTGAGTCCCTCGGCTCCAGTTGCACAAGTGACGGCACGATGTCGTAAGCTTGGTCGTAATGTTCTCCATGAACATCGCCCCATTTGGTCAGACCTGGGTTGATGATGAAAGCCACGACTCCTACCTCCATGTCTTCCTCGTCGTCGTCTTCCACAGATGTCATGCTCTTCTCGTCGAACTCGGCCTCGATTGCTGGATAGGTGACCTGGAGTCGCGATCGCTGTAGGAACATATTCACAGCCAGGGCAAAGGCTTTGTCGACGATAGAATGGACGTCCGACACTCTGTATCCGGGAGACAACCACTCAAAATGGCTGGAGATAATATTTGTCACATAGGTATGGACATCGACCATGCTAGCTGTCAAGCCCTCTGGCAAGAGTTTTGACTTGTCATCTGCGATAGTCTCTGGCCTTGTTTGCTCATACAGCTGCTCCACTGTCTTAAAACGCCATGACTCAGATTGCGAAGAAGGAATTGGCCAGCTGTGAAGATGTCCCGCTCCATAGATCTGAAGCCATGCCTCATGCACGGCTTGGCAGCGGTCTCCGAAGATGGCGTAAGGGCTTTCGAACACAAGAGATATCAAAATGGACCAGATCCATGCTTCGACCAAGGGCTTCTTTCTCGCTCGACTACTCCAGTGATGAGACGCAACGTCTTTCACCAAGACAAGCGAATTGAGAACTTCCACGATGTTGGGTTGATCAGTGAAGCGAATCGAGCGGCTGAAAGATTTGATAGTCGAGGCGAGCGAGCGAAACTCCTTCGCGAACTGGTCATCAGATATCGCGTCCACTTTGTCCACCTTGGCGAGCATGTCTTTTTGGAGCTCCTGAACTTGGTTTCGCAAGCGGCGAATCTCTGCCCACAAACTCTTGTACAGGGTTACCTCACGCAGCATGGGATCGATGACCTTTTCGATTGGTTCGCCAGTCAGGCCGCGAAAATCGATTTTTCGCATGACTGCGTACGGCTTTACGAGACGTTCCAGGATATGGTTGTAATCTCTCCTGACGTCCGTAGATTCCTTGCGCAATTCGCGATGAGCCGCCTCAATTCGCGCTATCTTCACGTCTTTGTTCGCGATTTCTGCACTGCTCTTGCGCGCTGCGTCATTGAGCCTCGCTATGGTGTTTTCAGCGTTCTGTTTGCCTCGGTTCAGTTCCCGGATGCGCCTCTGAGCCTCTTCCAGCTGGCGATGCATGTTGTTCGATTGGCTTCGAGTGATTCGGTACTGGTTGTTCTGATTCGGAGGGCTTGACCTGTTGCCGCGTCCTCCTCCCCACTATATCGCCCTTGTTAGTACTTGTTCCTGTGTCACGCACAGGATCTGAGCACTTACAAAGTTGTTGAGACTATACGACATAGTATTGATGAGAGTTCTGCTCAAAATTTGATGGACTGATATGTCGCAGAACTGGAGGATGGTGTTTTGTTTTAGTCAAGCCCAGATATGATTGTGTGCTAACACACAGCATATATTGCGATCGAGCTCACCTTCACCTGTGGACCTTGAATCACCCTCACCGGGTCTGCAACTATGTCTGGCATCCCTGCATGTTGGTTTGACACGTGCTAGGGAACGCGTCTCTCACCTTCACTTGGAGCAGCTCATATATCGTTTATCAACCATTCATCCACTGCTTTTCTTGCACACTCATCACGACAGGTCTTTCCATCTCGGCTGACACAACTCCCTGGCACGACAACAGTCTACAAACTGAAGTTAAGTCGACATGAAACCGAATCGACTGATTGTAGGCCTTGATTACGGTACTACTTACACTGGTAAGCTCTCTCTTTCTTGCGTTTCGAACGGTAGCTGACTGGCCAGGTGTCTCGTTCTGCGAAACCGCAGGCAACGGTACCGGCGACGAGCACATTGAAGTAGTTCATGACTGGCCATCTCAGCACACCAAGATCGGCACCAAAGAAAAGGTCCCTAGTGAAGTGACATACCAGAAGCAAGGGTTGTTATGGGGTTCACTCATCCCACCCAACGTTCAGCGGCATCTCTGGACGAAGCTTCAGCTGGATCCGACCCAGAAAGGCGAGTTGGTCAAGATCGTCCGAGAGGTCTCAACATCTTCTGAGCATCCGAATAAGCAGCCTGTCGAGATCATTGCGGATTTCCTAGCCCAGGTTAAGGCTCATCTAATCAAGAATCTCGATCAAAAATACGGAAAAGTACTATGGAGGAGCATGAACGTCACCTTGGTAGTCACTGTTCCTGCGGTTTGGACTGAGGTCGCTAAAGCTCGTACGCTCGAGGCTGTCGACAAGGCCGGCTTCAACACATCTGAGTTTCCCCAATTGAAGAACATTCTCATGACTACTGAGCCTGAGGCGGCTGCGATTTATACCATCAAGAGTCTACGAGGTACCACTCAGAATTCTGATTTTGCTGTGGGTGACGGCTTCATTGTTTGCGATATGGGTGGCGGTACGGTCGACTTGTACGTAGTCTCATCGCCGAACCACTTCCGAAACGTGGACTGACTTCAGATATCATGTTTTAGGATATCATACAGGGTTACAGGATTAGGGCCGACCGTTATCGAGGAAGCGACTGTGGGTGGTGGTGATCAATGCGGAGGCAGCTTTGTCGGCCGAGCTTTCTTGAAGTGGCTTGAGCGCCGCCTGGGTACTAAAGACTTCGTGAATATCGTCGGCTGTCGCAGTGAAGATGTTCCGCATACTTCGCTCTGCAAAAAGGCAGCTAGGATGCTCCAGGACTTTACGCTTGAGGTCAAGAGTGGGTTTTCCGGATCAGAGACGAACCATCTACGCCTGCCATCTCCTCTAAACTCTATCGAAGAGGATGAAGCGAGAGGTATTTACGATGGTGAGATTACCATCACTCCGTAAGTGAACCTGTTATACATCCATTGAATGACTAACAAGGTTCAGAGAGGATATGATCGAGATGTTTGAGATGCCTGTCCGCCGTACCTACGAACTCCTGGGCGATCAGCTAGACCAGCTGCGGAAGAACAAGAAGGTCAAACCCAAGGTCAGTTGTAATTAAAAACAATCTCTCTCTCAAGTGCTTTCATGGCTTTTGTCCATTGGCTAACACTCTAGAAGTATGTCTTCATGGTTGGTGGCTTTTCCGAGAGTCCGTACATGTACGAAAAGATCAGGATGTTCGTCGCGAGGTGCAATGGTTTACAAGCTGTCAAACCAGCTTACCCGTATGTAAGCTGTTCCTTACCTCATTATCAGCTTACTGAACGTCTGGTTAGATGGTCTGCTGTCGTCCGGGGCGCAGCCGCGAAGGGCTTGGAGGGTGCAAAGAAGAGCGCGATCAAGATCCGCAAATGTCGCAGGTACTATGGTACCGACTTCAGTCCTCCATTCGAAGCAGGTAAACATAAGGAAGCCGATTCGTACGTCGATGCCTACGATGGCCTTAAGTATGCGAGGAATCAGATGGCGTGGTTGCTCACTTTGGGTCAAGATCTTTCGACATCCAAGAAGGTTCACGCAAAGGCATCTTTCTACATATCTTTGTGGCCAGGCCAGAAGCGAGAATATACTATGAGCCTTCTCGCTTCAAATGGACCGAAAGCTGCGCAACTTTCGGTTGATAAGGTAAGTCGGAAATTGAAACATGCAACGCATTTCCGGAAGTTGCTGATATCGTTCCAGGCTGTGTATAAAGTCACCGAACTAACCGTAGATTTGAGTGTCGTTCCGAAAAAGGAGTTCATGGCCAAGCGAAGCCCTTCAGGCGAGCCCTATCACACACTGTCCTTCCAAGTGGCTATCTCGGCACAGTCATCACTTGAGTACTCTCTGCTGGTCAATGGCAAGACTTACGGCACCGTGACTGCGAAGTATGATTGAGTATGCGTTACTACGTGCTTCTCGAGCAGCCGTTCATTCAAGTGCAGATGGTGATCCTTTTGAGGACTTGAGCTGGCATTGGAGGGACAGAGTTGAAAAGGAAAACGAGTGCAGGAGTCACTTCTAGTAGTGATCGGGAAAAGCTTATCGATTTGAAAGAAAGACCGACATTGACGTTAGGTTTACTCTTTGATCACACAGGTTTCTGAGTTTCTTCGTTAGTTGCACATGTAGTTAGTAATCTACTACATAGTTCAAATGGACTGTCAAACCCGTTTCCCCTCCCACAATGACCAGACCACCTCTAGCCACTACACTATTGATTCCCTTTCTCACCCTCCATACATCTCGCTGTCTCCGAAATCCCCTTTCAACCCCTCGCTATCATCAAACCCCCCACCAATCACCCCTTCCCGTCCCGCCAAGCCACCAAACTCTCTCAGCCCAACCGTTCCCTAGCTCATGCACTAATCACGAGACCAAATTCTCATGCACGTCATCTCGCCGCCATTCCTCAAACAGTCATACAGCCGGTGAAAAAGTGGGGATGAATGATCCCTGAGGTGCTGAGTTTGAAACGGCGATCGTGAGAAGGTTTAAGGCGCTGTGTGGCGTTGAGTTGGGCACAGTGGCTCGGAGAACGCAAAGAGGGGTTTGGGATGGTAGGAGGGTAGCGGAAACGAGGGGCTGGGTGGCTTGCGCCGGCAGTGATGGAGGGGATAGTCAGAATATGGGTAGGGAGGGCTGGAGCGAGCCGTACCATAACCGACCTCTTGTTGTGCTGGTCGATGGCCGTGGCGGGTGTAGTGTAACGCATCTGCATGACCTGTATATTTGGTGGAGTCGCGGGACGGACTGGGTCTCGAAGAGTTATATTCCGCGGTTGCACAGAGCTGTACGATGGGTAGAGGGTCTCTCGTGTGCCAAAGAATACTCCCCAACGTCCTGGCTGTCTGTCCGCTGTCTCTGTAGCAGCAGGTTGCTCACTGCACGATCAGAGTGAAGCCCAACTTGAAGATCCCAGATCCAGCACACGATCTTTGCTTCGTATTGTGTGGCCTGTGTTCCAGGTAAATGCCGCACCAAAATCGTATCATTTTCGTCAGCTGTTGCGGGAAAATCCGATACTCTACTGCACGGCATCGCCCGATGTCACCAGGCAGGTTTTCGCGAGTGTCGATCTCTCAAGCGCAAGTTTGACGAAGCACGCAACGGATCTACAGTACAAATTCTCATGTGACTCTAGTGCTCGGCTGTGTGGTATCAAGCCGACTGGCTGCCTTTGTCTTCCAAATCGTCCAGGTCTTGCACACGGTGGTAGTGCGTATTTGAGCTGCAGGTACGGTATCGGTTGTTGCGATGCAAAGGCACATTGCATCACCAAGCGCGTCATTCACAGGACTCCGATGAGTAGTTTTGCAATTTTCATATTTTTACGTTCAGTGGGTGGTTATTTTTTTGATCCCAAGGTGAGCTAAACCCAGTACTCCCTCCATGACAGTGTGATACCTAGTATCGTAGCGCGATATAATAGAAAAGAAAGAGAAGAACATAACTTGTTGTCGTGATTAGAAGCTCTATACCCAAATACCTTATGCGCACACCATAACACCATGCTGAGGGCCACAAGAAACCACTCATTATAATAGTCGTAAAAAGAAAGGGGACGAAACAAATATATCAGAAAACCTGGCTACAATCGAGCGGAGAACACCGACGCGTGATAGTGGGGATATCGAAGTTGTTGATGGGTATCTCATACGTGTGCGTATCATGCTGGGCCTTGACGTCCTCCTAGTTACCGTCTTCGTGCGGCTCGAATGGAGGCGCCAACGAGTAGTCTTGCGTTGGTTGTTGTGTATATGGGAGGGGATTGTATGGATTGTACGGAGCGTACGTTGGGTAGTTGAAAGGCGTCATGAGCATGCTGTTGTTGATGCGTGGTGCAGAGCTTGGGATGACAGGGCTGTCGACGTAGTCTTCCTTCCTCCTTTTCGGAGCCTGATAATCGTAGCTGGGGGCGATAGGCGCTTGCTGGGTCGACTCTGTCTCTGCCTGATAACCTCTCTTGTTGCTCATCATCCCTCTCGCTTCCTTGCGCAACCTGAGTCTGACACCCTGATCGGAGAACGCCCGCGAGAGGTACGTCGACTCGTCGAGACCTTTGAAGTCCTTGGGCAGTACGACCTTGAACTTGTCGCTTGAAATCGAGTAGAGAGATTGAAACTCGCCTTGTAAGGGCAGAAACTCGTACATGGTGAAGTGTAGTCTGTAGCTGCCCTGAATCTTGACAGAGATATCGCCAAAGACGAAGAATCCGCCGTCCTTGTTGTCAATATCCTTGAGTCTATGTAGGGAGGAGACCAGAGTGCCTGCCAACGAGTCGTTTGGGGTGAATTCGACGGGTTCATCTCTATCTGGTTTGTATAAAGATACACTGACGAAGATGTAGGGGTTCTGTAAAAAGGTATTCGAAGGATCGGCCCCGTTAGTAAGCTTCAGCTCTACGATCGGTGGTGGATCCACGGGCTTCCGAAACTTCTCCTTGCCCTTGACAGTGACGAGCGCCTCGATAGGCTGTTGGCGGACTTGCAAGTAGCAGGTTGACGGACGTAGATGTTCGGGGCCAGGATTAGCGGCTGGTTGCGAAACATGCATAGTCTGCTGGTAGTTCAAAGGGCGTAGAGGTTCAGGGCCAGGAGCGGCGGCCGGTAGTGGAACAGGCATGCTCGACTGGTAGTAGGGCTGATAGTTGTACGGCGGCATCGAGTGCGGGAACATGGAAGACATCGTGTTCATAGTCCGGCGCTCCATAGTAGAGCTGGACGATCGTGGTAGTGGTTCCCAGAGAATCTTAGATACTCCCAAGAATATGGAAGTGGAATGAAGTAGGATGGTCGAGAATTCGTAAAAACATTTGGGAACTTATTCCATCCCGCTAGCGGAGTGTGTGATTAATGCGTAAGGTCAGGCCTATCGAACCAAGGGTAGAGTGGCTGCGGAGGCACTGTACCGTCCAAAGTCCAAAGGCCCTGCTTGCCGTATTAGTGGTGATGATGCGGGCAATGCAGCTTATCGGACAAAGGATAGAATCTCTGTGGAGACACTGTACCGTCCAAACTCCTGCGTGTCCAGTAATAGTGGTGGTAATGAGCGATGAAAGTGCGTGTGGACCACCGTAACCATGGGTGCTGGGCCCTTTTTCGGAGAAACTGTGGCGGAGCGCGACTGCCTGCTCTCAACGATCCAGTTAAGCACCGGTGATAGTAATGCGTATTTCTATGCCGCCGTTTTTGGAGATGAAGGCACCTCTGGACGGCTTCGATATGCGAATGGCTTGCGCGGGAGTGGATCTGGCTCTCGTCTTAACGGGACCGAGCTAAAGGCCCGCCTGCGGAGAGATGGTCTGCTCCACACTGGACCGTAGTTTTCAAACGGGAAGTGGCGCACGTATAATCAACAACAACAAAGAGTGTTGCACCTGCGTCGCCCAGAACTTGCAGTGTCGGGTTTGTAGAAGACTGTACTTTTCGCGGTTTTGCCCAAAGGCATAGCACCTGCCGTATTTCGAGTGGGAGCTGTTCGATTGAGCTCGAGGTTACTCAGGTTTGGTACCGATCCGTAGTAGAGAATATTCGAATATGACAACAAAGAGGGCCGTCTCTAACGGCTTCGATGATATTAGTGTCGTGCTGGTCGACCAGTCAAGCAGCGATGACGTGTCGGCAGGGTAATATTAGAGAAGTCTGTCAAAAGCGTGAGATGAGAAGTGAATGCCAGAGAGAGAAGGAGAGGGCCTCGAGAGCGGTGTCCCGTGGCTCAAGAAGGAAGACGCACAAGAGTAATGCGCAAGATAGAAGAGTTGGCAAGGGTACCTCGAAGTACTCGTCTCAATCGGGGCTCCTCTACAGTCGTCGTACGGCTCCGTGGCGGCTTCGACTATGATTCGTCGCTCTCTGTCTAGTCTCAAGAGCAACTGGTGCCGAGCGCGGCCGATCAATGCTGTAGGGTCTCTCCGAACTAGCGTGCTAAGAGATGAACGAGCGGCGGCGTGAATCATGCGAACAAGCTCTAGTGCGGCCAATGGAAGGTCGTCTGGGCTTGTTTCTTCTTCTGTAGGCACGGTTCCTCTGGGAGCTAAGGTTTTCGCTTGTTGACACAGTCCTGGTTGATTTTGCTCTTGCGCCTGGTCAAGTCCGAAGCTGTCTGCGATGTGGTTGATGCGTTTGCTAATGACGTCGAGTGTACAATCGAAAACGACAGGACGGTAAATACTCAGCGTAATACCGGGTTCGCGATGGAGGTGGGAGCTTGTGCAGCCGAATGGTGCATGTGTAAGCGTGCGAGTGCGGCACGGCGGGACGAGGTACAAGAAGGCAAGCTGGTCGCAGATACTGTGCCGTAGTGCGGCGACTGTTGTATATGCTCACAGCACTCTCAAATGAAGCCGAAGAGTGCCCAAGGATTGATTTCGAGCTAGAAGGCACTGCCAGAGCGAGGGTGTCCCATGCAGCCGGATGGCAGACCTAGCTGCACAGACTGTGCGGCAGCAGAGCAAGGATAGCAAGACGGCTTGGAATCAACGGCAATCCCAGGTTTAGGGTTGGGAGGGCACTATCCAAGAGCATCGAACGGGGGACCCGGTTGCATGCGACGGAAGAGCCCCATGCCTGTAGGCACTCACAGAGATGCTCGGAATTTAGCCATTTCAACTACTCTACTTGAGAAGTCGTATATAATGCCCCATCGACGCCCAATATCTCAGCATCACGCCGTTCGCCGGCCTGGTTGCTACGGTTCCTCTGATCCGTAGCTCAGAGGCACAGAGCTCTCGAGTTAGTTGAACGGACCCCAACATAACCGTCGGGACCACTCGCAGGCGAGTGCAGTGGTACTGAACACGTCCACACACATGGCGGCTGTCACGCTCTTCCCGACGGCGCACCATGGCGGATCGGGAACGTGCTTCAGGACTCGAGGGCTAAACTGACAGGACCATCGAGCTAGGACACCCACTCCGCAGTCGGTATCACTGCAGTGGACGGCACGCACGCTGCAATGTAGTGCCCGGTGTGGTTCCTGTCGTCAATCGGCCCTGGAACGGACGTGGAACCGCGCATCAAGTGTCCCCATTGGGTGTTGCATAACGAAAGGAGGAATGACGCATGGTGCATACACATCGTCGGGCTGAGGCGGGTGATGTCGTTTGGAGGCTATGAAGATGCATGTGGGGAGGATGATCGCCGTCAAATCGTGCGGTGGCTGGGAGGATTTCTGCAGGGATGTAGTTCGATTTCAAGCGAAGACCGCCGAATGCTCCGTTCTCCTGATGAAAGAAATTCTACGATGTTACACCGTCATCCACACCCCCGTACAACACCCCTTTAGCCACAAACACCCAGCGAGTGGGCAGTCCGCGGGCCTCTTGCGAAACCCTCAGCTCGGCAATCCACCTCTGACAGCAGCGCTATAGCCAACCATGCCCTTAGCGCGCCTTTCCCGGGTCACCATCGCCAGGTAACCGTCGCAGTCGTCAAGGCACGATGATCTGACTGCTAGGAGCTTGCTTGTTGCGCCTCTACGACTGATCGTCTCATTGTCCCGGCGCGTTTCCCTCGTGGCCTATGTCTTGTCTTACTCTCCGTGCGCCGACATGCCGCTGTTCCTGCAGGATACGAGTGCTTCCCGCTATTGGCCCTCTGGATATGTTGCAAATATTGTCCCAACATCGGTCTTGTATGCGCTTAATTTACTTTTTCGCTTACTCTGGCGGAGGCTCGGTCTTTCCAGACTTGTCCAGACATCATTGAGTGCCGTCACGGGCTGCGATGAGGTTCACCGTCGCCGAACATTGCGATACTAGCCAGTGCTGCACTCTGGAATATCACCCACATGTTGAGTCGGACCGCACGCGCAAAGAGGAGGACTGCCCTCGCGCTTTATTACACGCACCTCAACCTGCAATTGAGCGGCACATTCAGCCGTGTGCAAGACCGGAAACCTCTACAGCGCCTACATTCACGGTTGCGGGCCCCTCATGCTGATGTGGGGTGTGTGCGATGACTGCTATCACAAAGACCTCGTGGGCATCCTCCCTGCGTTGTTGGATCCGAGATCTCGCCTGCACAGACAGTGGGCTCATCTTGGAACAAATCGCTACTAGGCTCCTGATTCCGCTGAGCCGTACGCAGCGGACGCAATAAGTCTTAGGCGCCCTAGCCACGTTCACAACTGCCGCACAAAGGTGATCGATGAGAACATGAACGCGTCTGGTTCGCAGAGCTACGCACTAACAGCCATAGTATACTCTCGTGACAAAGATCTGACAGCTTGCTGCAACTACATCCCTCGTGCGTTTGACTAACTGGCTAGCATCAGCAGGCTTGATCTGTACAGATCATGCACTTGCTGGTGATTTGAGATGAGTTTGCATCGTGGCGGTCAGTCGATAAGCACTTGAACATTCCTTTTCTGTCTTTGAAAGTTGGCGAGCCAGTGTTGGCACGATGTCCGTTGTAAACTAACTACGGCACCTTCTGTGGCTACGGCGGATGCAGGAAGGTATGTCAGGTTATTTGATCACCAGCAGTACTCGCAGCGGAAGATCTCTGCTAGTAGCCCGAAAAGACTTGGAAAGTATTCTTGATCCGCTGTGGCAACAAAGAACCTTCTTGCCTGCATCGGTCAGCGCTAACTACCGTCCTGCGACACCGAGAGGCATCACAGATTCGAGCCAGACACCTTTGTCTAATATCTATCGCATCAGTCCTGAATGACACGGCACTTGACCGAAGGTTGTACTAGAGCTGCACTCGCCTGCCCTGGCAACGCAACCTTTGAACAGCCGGCTGGACTACCCCTCGTATGCGGCCAGATCCAGATCCACAGTAACTCTAACCCCGTGCTTGTTGCTGTGCGCGTTGGTCACAGTTCTCCACAATCACCCCGCCATGCGCATCGATTACTTCGCACAAGCAATTCAGGCTCACGATACATCAGCAATTTCACCGCCTGTCAGGTCAATCTGATCACTATTGTATCATGCACACGTTGCCCCGGGAGTCTGTTCCAAGCAGGAATCGGCGATCAGCGCACAACGAGCTGTTCAACTCAGCGTGCGATGTGTGGGCCTCATGCGAGCCAAGGGGGTATGATGTAGGCAGACAGATGTTACTGGCTGCGCAAAAGGACATGATCCCTGGACAGAGGGTTGCTGCATGACCGGTGTCGAGCGAGCAAAGCTTCCGGAGCGTCATTGGCTTTGGAACCTGTGGCAGAACTACAGTGACTTTGCCTCGAGCTAGCAAGGTAGCTGGTTCAATGCAGCTGATGCAGAGGCTGATGCAGACATGTTGACTGAAGAAGCAGATCAACAAGCAGACTCCCATCTCGTCCTGATGAAACAAGAAGCATACCGGAGCACTGACAGACGCCTCTTCAAGTGCTTGTGTCTTCACAGCACGATGAACATGAGTTCACCGCCTCCTCAGAATTTTCATGCAGCGTTCTCCACGTAGCGCATACATCTATGGTTGTTGATTGGCTTGATAGTGTGTAGCTCCCACAGCTCTACCATGGTTCGCGTCTTCAGCGGCGTGAACCGGCCACACTCAAAATTCGCCGTACGGTTACCGGCAATGTACATGCTTTTCCCATTGCGACTTCCGCTAAGATATGGCCGCACGTGCGGCGGGGCAGTTGCTTCCTTCCTTCTTCGGCCTTGGAGATCAGGGTCCAAACATGTCTAACAATTGAGGTAACAGCCTCCAGCCACGCAAGCTTCGTTACTACACCATCTTCTCAAGTCTTACCAGGAGCTTGTCGCTCTTGGGCGGTGCAGTATACGAATCTATCTGCTCGATACCTGCGTCATCAACGATCGTGGTGCTGTAATTTGAATACAGCACAGCAATGATGTACTTCATCTCTGCAATTCAGTCAACATCTACGACCATTTTCTTGGAAGTGGGGCTAGCATGAGGGCTGTCCACATAGAAAAAGGAAGTATCAAGGATCAGCACTTACGATATATCGCCAAGTGACTTCCAACGCACATGCGTCCGCCACTGCGCAGAGTAAGTGTCAGAGTTCAACATGCTTCGACGAGCAGTACTGACCTTCCAAAGGCCCAAAACCATCGGCTCTCCATATCCTTCCGTTTCTCCTCGTCTAGCTTGTCCAAGTCCAGCCACCGCTCTGGCCTCCACTCGTTTGCGCGCTCGAACACTTCCTCATTGAGGTGCAATAGGCCTGCGCTTGCACTCACTCTTACCCCACCTGGAATATGGTACGACGCCTCTTCAGGGCCGAGTTGACAGCCTTGCTGTGGCGTGAACCGTGGTTGTGGGCCGGGGATGGCTGAGTGGAGACGGAGCGTCTCCCAGATGACTGCATGTAAGAAGGGTAGGTTGTCTACAGTCTTCGCGTCCGGCAGCTTTGGTGCGGACGAAGGTACAGGCTGCGGTGATAGACCGAGCAGTTCAGCCCGGAGACGGGCCTGAACCTCCAAGTGTCGCGAGAGCTCATGAACAACATAGACCAGTGTTATCCCAGACGTGTCAAACCCTGCCGCAAGATGGTCCAACACCTCGCTCGCAATCTGAGTCTGTAGTGTGTCGTCCCCGACCCCCTTCGTCGCTTTTGCCATACTGTTTTGAAGCTGTTGGTACACCACAGGCCGGTCCTCAGTCCGTGCGTCGCCTACTGTCGAGACAGCACCAGCATCATCGCACATACTCGCCGTCCACTTCTCGATCTCACCGTTTGCCTCATCGACCCACTTTGGCGTCAGTCGGTAGCCTAGCCATTTCTCCACGAAGCTAGTAAATCGCGGGAACTCCTGTGGCCAGAAGTTGTAGGATCGTCGTGAATTGTACAATTCCAAAAACCATGCGAGCTGCTTTCGGTCATCGATTAGGTTCGAGCCTGCCTTGAGCCCGAAAATGAAACACGTCACAATGTCCATCGTCGTTGCGCTGAGCAATGCATAGATGTTCAGAACGCCCTTCTCAGACTCGGCAAATGTCGACTCTAGATAGGGCAAGAAGCGTCTATAGAGGATTTCAGACGTTTGACCTAACAGCGCTTCGCTTGCAGCGACGTTTGATTTGCTGTAGATGTTGCTCAGCATTCGCTTTCTCTGCGAATGCGGCTTGTTGCGGCCAGTGGAAAACATGTTGTCAACTCTGCGATGAGTCAATAAACGCACGGTCGATCTCGTGACTGTGCTCACCCTCCATAATTCGAAAAGAAACCATACCAATTATACCCATCCTTGGCACTGCTTTTCTCGAAACTTCCGGCATAGACATCTCTGATCCCGCCTTTGACGCAGTTCACGCTGATCTCGTTGGGACCCAAACACACAATCGGGCCCAAGCGATCGTGAGCTGCTTTCAATGTCGCGTTCTCGATACCCCGCCAGCGAACTGTATGCATCCACATTGAGGTAAAACGCGCCAGTGGGTGTGCAGCGGGAACCTTGCGCAATGGGTTGCGGACATAGCTGATAAGCACTTGAACGATGAGGAGAACTGGGACAAGGATACCCAAGGCGGAGAACGACAAACCGAGCATCATGGTGTAACGTGCCACACTCTTCGAAAAAAACAAGTGTGAAGGCGTCTTCGAGATGCAGGAACGCAAAAGAAAGGCCACACGTCAACGACGCCTTGCGAACGACAACTTGCGCGCTAGACGGTGTCCCGCTGATCGGAACATCCCACCATGACATCCCCGCAACATATCCCCTTATCGGGCTTATGTCATCCCCGACCTAACCGCAGATGTACTAGCGACTCAGCCCTATCCGTCGCCATCCAGCCACCAGCATTTTCAGCCTCTACGAAGTCTCAAAATCTGCGTTGAAATAACTTATCAATATCTATCAACAGTACCAATGACGAAAAGCATCACCAATTGCGATCATCATGGACCTACATGCTTGGCGTGCGGTTTCGGCACCCCGACGGCGATGTCATGTTGTACAGGTCACTCAAGATATGCAATGCAACGCGCTGCGATGCGATGCGATGCGATGCAGGTAGGAGTCAAAGCGGCAATTCGCATTGAGGATGAAGTTAAATCTTGATAAACGGCGGTTTTCGGCTTCGTTTTTGACAGCGGCAAACGGAGAAACGCAATATGCTTACACAGACCGTATGAGATCGACGTAGAGTGCATAGAAGATCAGACTGGGCGTGCAGTATTCGGATGAGAAGACGGAAACTGATGTGATATCATCGACTAGCAATGGCGAGAGCAGCGTGGAAGAAACCCATATTTATGGGCACTCAGGGGTTCGGTGATGGCCGGTGGGTGAGGAGTTGTACACTGAGGCACAACGTACCTGGTAGATACTTTCTGTACTACAGAATGTTGTGCGAGACTCGAACCTGGACGTAAGAGGCTAAAGCCCAGGAGTTCATGTTCATGAAAGGAGCCAGACAACCTATTCCCATAAGAAAGAGAACAGCTCAGTGGAGTTAATTGGCAACGTATACTCGCTTTTGGAACAAATGGCTACTGTCGCTTCTATTCGATTAATCGTGTGTTTCAGTAGATTCCAGTTCCATTCCAATTCTCCCTAACCTGCCCCCAGCCTTGATAATTCCAATTCGTAACATACGCCTCCGTTGTCCCATTTCCTCCATTGCTCGTCGCATATGTCCCTACCAGCGCACCCGTGAAGCCCCAGGAGATGATATCACCACCCACATATGCGAAGTCCTGGATAGGTACACTGCCGTCAGCGGGTCCGGCACCAAAAGCATAGTGTGTGACGTTCACCGCTCTCAGACTCAGCGTGAGCGGTTTGTTAAGCCAGGAGGCGTACACAGGGACGACTATGTCGTCAGGAACGGGAATGTAGGATATAGCATGGAAGTGGAAGTGTGGTGCTAGTTTACTGCTGTCGTTGGCTAGAGGGAGCATCGCGACGCCCATTCGTGCGTGGTGGTTCTGCGTCAAGAAAAGTGTTATTCCCGCTTCTTCGTTATGGGCACTAGGGGTGTAGTCTAGGTCGAAAGCGAAATTGAACAGTGTGTCGACTTGACGCCGGGATATGAACGTTTGACTCCCTGGACCGGGTGAGTTTCCATCGATGCCTGTAAGATTCAGGCTTGAGGGCTTGAGACGCAAGCTGTTGATATGGCCGGGTGGGGAAATAGCATAGTTCTCTGTGATAGGTGGACGCCAGTAGACGAAGTGGGGTGGAATCGAGGTGTTTGGGCGGAACTTGATGTTGTTGTCGCCTTCATCTACAAAGGGGCTGTTGTGTGTTAGCAAGTAGTTCTTTCTGGAGGTCCTCTGACTTACCCGTCACCTGGTAGGTTTTGGATGATGCCAGGAAGTGACCATCCTCGCATCTCGCCCTGGACTGGATGTTGCAGTTCAGGCCATGAGCCGGCTTCCCATGTAACGTTGTACAGGACGGTTTCTCGGCCCATGGGGAAGGTTACCCATTCCGGGCCAGAGCGGACAGCTAACGCTACGCCCCACCATTGACCTTGTGCGTCCTGAAAGAGGTCGGCATGGCCTACAGCTTGAACTGTGATCTGTCAGATGATGATACATATGCGATATCAGGGGACATTACAGTATTCAGTGGTGTTTGCGTTGGTCAATATTGGATTTGCGGCATTCGGTTCATATGGTCCATAGAGATCTTTTGATCGCGCTATCGTTTCCATGTGAAGTAGGCCGGTTCCACCTTCTGCTATCATCAAATAGTACCAGCCGTCTTTCTTGAAGATATGTGGTCCTTCCGGTGCCTAGACGAGACGATGAGTGGTGGCTTATATGACCAGATGAGGTACACTTACAATACCGCCTGTACCGTTCCATAGATTAGTCCAGTCGCCGAGTACCTCTCCCGTCGTGAGATCGACACGATTGATGTGAATACCGTAGCTGCGTTTATCAGCATAATTTACATATGCTCAAACGCTGAACGATACTTACGCTACTTTCCATGCATGACTTCCAACAACATACGAGTTGCCCTCGTCATCCCAGTGCGGGCTGATATCGTAACCCTCAAAGTCAAGGTGTATAGCATCAGTCCACTTGCTCTCATCCCATAAGTCTGTCGTCGAGAAGATGATCTGGAAACATTAGCATCTCGTTCAACGAGCCGTGACGTAAACGTACGTTATCCCACCTCGAAGAGTCGTTGTCAGCCCTCTTGTCATGCACCATAGTAGTCAAGAGATAGAATGTGTCATTGTGGAAGCGCAATGCAGGCGCCCAGATGCCACTCGTAGACCCAATAGATTCTGCAAGGACAGGCAGTTGACTCTCCCGGTTCAAAGCATGCCCTGTTGTGGTTTGAGTTTCAAATCATTATTGGAAAAGCGAAATGCAACATACCGACAAGTCTCCAATTTGTCAAATCCTTGCTAGCATGAATCGGGATACCAGGGAATACATTGAAACTACTCGAAGCACAGTAGAATGTCTCGTCAAGCTGATGGAATATGCAGCTCGGATCAGGATGGAACTGAATAATATCAATTAAGCTTCTTTTTGGAAGTGTATCTGAATGCTTAGCCTACACCAGGTAAGATGGGATTAAACCACCTGGAATTGAAAGCTTGTGCAGTTGCTACTCGAGCCAAGGCCGTTGCAATCACCACCACGGAATAGGTGACCAATAGCATGGCAATCAATTAGAAATAAAGAATCCGTATCAAATATCGAGATCCGGCGTGTACAACTTTGCAGATAGAGCATTGCACCCACTGTTAGTTATACCCTACTCTATTATCGGGTTACGATTCCACTAACGTCACTGCATCTGCACATCCCCCGCGTTGTTCTATACGCGCTAGTGAAGATCGCATAGCCTGCATGCTGTTTACCCGGGTAAACGCAGGCCAAATGGAGTAATAGCAGATTCCGCGACCCTTGTCGCCGCCAAGCCAGCCTGCAATTGACGTATATGAAGTTAAAACACAGCGCGTCGAATGCGGATGTATGGAGATGTCGCGTGTGGGGCACCGGGTAAAGTGAAGATCTATTGAGGTGGAAGAGTGGAAGAGGAGGAGCGGAGGTGAGGGTTACGAATTTCGGACGAAAGAGGACCGAGGGGACGTCATCCTGGGCTATCCTTGGGCCATCACAACAATAAACACCAGCGACGATTGACGAACGACGATAGATACATGTATGTGGTGTGAAGGCCTAGCATAGGATCATGGTAAAATGAGGCATAGAAGATAGTCCCTCTGGATTATGTATTGAATTGATGATGTACGCCCCTCGCTATCCGGTCCCAAGGTATCTCCGTTATGCATGCCAAAAATTAAAGTAAAAGAACATAATGATACACGAATTGAAAACGCAGGGTTTTGTGCTGAACAGAAAGATATCAGACCCTTGCCGTAAGTGGGTCAATCGACACCGACAAAAAATAATAATGCGGAGAGCTTGAACAGTCAGCACCAATTACGCATCTTGCATGATAATGTCATCGTCTTCCTCGCCTTCAGCATCAACGTCCATATCACCCTCTTCTTCGTCGTAATCGCCATCCGCATCAATGTCTTCATCGTGTTCTTCTTCAATGGGCAAAGCTTTTCCCTTGCCTTTGAAATCGATGCTTCCTCTGGAACTGGCGGAGCTGCGTGTGCTTCTCCGCCCGTTGACGGCAACGGCTTTGACGGCACCTCCGTCTTCGACATCCTCGCCATTCGTGACGCTTTCACCAAGTCGGCTTCGTGTTCTACGCAGGGAAATGGTGCCTGGTGTGAGGGCGCCGTTTGCGGACGGTGACATGAGATTTTTGGCACCTCTACTAGGCGACAGTTGGATCTTCGATACTGGTGCGGTGTGAATGGACAGTGAAGTGTTTCGTACGCGGTTTGGAGTGCTTGTTCTTCGCCGTGATCCAAATGGCCGTCCTGGTCGACGTCTTTGCGAGGGTTGCCCGGGTATGGGAGGGAAGATCTCGTATCGTGACGGTGGGATTGCCGGCTCATCCATATGCGAGCCAGCAAGAGCAACAGTAGAGCCGTTTGCGAGTGGGGTACCAGGAGCCGGTGAACCACCGTTGACGGAGTCTTCAGCGGTAATGGTGGGTATGGCTGCCTCAACATCATTACCAGTGCCATTAGTCTTCGCCATCTCCATCTGCACACCCTCCTCAGGCGCAGGCTTTTCCTCCTCTTCTACTTCATCGCGCTGCTGCACAGTTTGCAACGCAGGTCCATCTTCGTACTGACCCAAACGACCCATGACGTACGGTGTCCATATCAGACAGTCGGGGTTGATCTTTGGGTTGCCTGCAGCGTTGCACTTCTCAATGTACGACTTGAAGTAGTTCAAGTCGAGGCGCAGCGCGTACTTCTTCGTGACAGGGTCACGTACAAGAGCTCGTAAGCCTTCCAGAGCAGACACAATATCGTCCGGTGTCATCCCCGTGCGGTCTGAAATGGCTGATATACTGATCGCAGCCTTTTGTTGGAGTAGTTCTTCACATAGAACGAGCCGCCAGTATTTTCGATAACTCACCAAACCCATGTCACTGAGCGGTTTTTCTGGACTTCCAGTCTTTCTCTCCACACGGGTGAGGAGGTAGGAAAACTCAATTAGATACTGCCCGTATCCTTTGCGCATGTGAATCGGAAGTACCAGAATACATGAGACGTTGTTGAGCGAGCTGGGCCGCTTTTCTTTCGAGAAATAGCCGACAAAATGACAGCCGAAATTGTCGTTCTCAGTCATGACGTAGAATAGGAAGGGCTCGACATCGTAGTAGAGCGTCTTGGAACCGAGGAATAGCTTGGCAAGTAGACAGAGATTCTGGCAGTACACGGGATTCTTCCGGCCGTCGACCTCGAAGAATGAGTATTTCCCGTCGCGGTAGATCTCGTCGCCTGGAGGGTGCTTCGCTGGGCATTTGAGCTATGACTGTCAGTATACGACCAAGAGAAAAAATCAGGATACTTACCTTATGTCGCCATGCGACGTAGTCCGAGTTCATGTATTTGAGACAGAACTCGCATATGTAAAGCACCCTATTTTTGCTGTACTCCTCTGGATATGGTGCAGCGTGCCAAGTGTCAATTTCCCATCCGCCAAAGTTGACGCATTTGATCTTGCTCGCAGTGGCTGCTTGCTTGTGTGAGCGCGCTGGCTCGGGAGGATAGAGTGCGGCCTGCTTCGCTTTCCACTCTTCTTCGGCCTTGATACGGGCGTCGTCAAAGCGCTTCCTGTCAGCAGGCGAAGGGTATGTTTTGGAAGTATCAGCATCAGCTTCGGAAAGCACGCCGCCGTAGGGTTTGCTCTTGGTTTCGTCGAGCTCTTTGTCCATGAAGCCTGGAAACGGTGTGGCGTGGTGGACATGTATCGTTGGGTAGTGCAGGACCTCTGGTGACTCTCGCGCAGCCTGTGCAGCCCGGCGGTTCCTTTCGCGACGTTCTCTATCCCGCTCACGCCGTCTCTCTTGCCGCTCTTGTTCAATCGTGAGAGTCTGAATCTTCTTCTTAGGCTTAGACGTGACAATCTGTTGGACTTTCTCGTTGTTGAGATGGAAAGCGATGATCAAGCTCTGGCCCTGAGCCTCTTCGATCCAGGCAAGTGGGCGTTTGTCGTTTCTCTTAGGTTGCCCGCGACGCGCCCTTGCTGGACGTAGCCGACCAGCTTCTGACCCATTCTGCTCTGCTTCGCCTCCACTTTCGTGACCATCCGTCATGACGCTACGAGCACTTCGTATGCTCCTCGATGGTGGTCTGGGTGAGACTGCAGGGACTGATGGTTCGACATCTGAGTTGGTCGCTTCAGAAGGTCTCCGCTTTTTCCGTGTTTGCCTTGAAGGCACCGGTGCCTCCTCCTCTTGTGAAGTCTTGCGTTTGCGCAGTGAACGTAATCCATCTGCTGATTCATCGGGAAGAATTAGCTCTTTAAATATTGAATGTCCTTCGGGGTCAACCCCACGATGTGAAGGCAGCAACTCTTTGGTCAACTTGTTCAGGGATGAACGTCTCCGGCGTGTAGAAGTAGAGGGCCGTTCAGCCTCTTCTTCTTCCTCAGTTCCGAAATTTTGAGTGCAGTCAGGGCAGCGCCAACGCTTTGCATCTACTCATCGTTAGTAAGGCGCGGTTCCGGGCTGACAAGATAACATACCGTCATCGGAACTTAGCGTGCCAGCCTTACGGGCGCATTGCCGATGTGCTGCAGGAACAACATGTCAGCCACCGAACAAGTAAATTCAAACATTCTTACTACTAACACACACCATGGTCTCCACACAAAGTACATGAGAGGGACTCTTCGAAATCCGGGCTTGGATCGTTATCCTCGTCTAGTCCGCAGTATCTGCTTGGTCAGTTTCGGTTTTACTTTCCAATATTTAGGATACACTTACACGCAGATATTGGGGTTGGCTGACTTGATGACCTCGTCCTCTTCACCATCTTCACTCGCCTGCCATTGGTTCTCCTCTTCAGAATCGGCGTTGCTCGACTCGTCGCTGTTGCTGGACTTGGCGTCGGATGAATCTCTTGCAACATCATCGCCCTCGTAATCTTCCTCCTCGTCGGATGATTGAGGACGACGTTGGGCGATCTTGACAGCGCCAACTGGCTCGGCTTCATCCTCGTCGTCGTCTATCTCTTCACCCTCAGCATCCACATCTTCACCCTCGGCATCGTCCTCTTCACCCTCGGCGTCATCTTCTTCACCTTCAGCGTCATCGTCCTCACCCTCAGCATCATCCTCTTCGCCCTCGGCGTCCATGTCCGTTCCTTCAGCATCGGTCGTATGACCCTCGGCATCGGGCATGTTCTCGGTAGCCGGGGCTTGTTCATACTCTACATCATCCATCTCATACTCGCCATCGGCATCAATGTCTTCAAGTTCGGCGTTGCTCGCAGGCTGGCCCAGGAGCTCTGCCATGGCGAAGTTGACGGCAGAGGCCACCTTAGAGGCAAGATAAGCCACTGTCGCAGTCCCAGTATAGTTTGAGTCCTAGAACATCGGTCGCGCGAGCGGTAGCAGCCGCGGAGGCTCTCTCATGCGGTGGTTGGTAAGCGCGTCGTGCCTGTGTCCTAACGCGTTGTTGTGACCCGTGAATCCGTCCACCGCGTGTTTTCACCAAGTAGTATCGTGAAATGACTTCTACAGGCCGTGAATGACCAGAGTGAGGTGTCTCGGGCTCGTAGTCGCGTTGGCCGTGGCTGTGGGGAAGGTGGAGGTGCGCGACCTCAGCGGAGGCAATTGTTCCGGGGAAATGGGGACTGAAAGTATCAGGTTTCGCGGTTCGTATGAAAGTGTGGCTCAGTGCGACACCGAGAATAATTGTCGCTCGTCAGGAAACACCGTGGGCCTGTAACGGCATCCTTCGAAATGACACCCTTTGCGTAGGTCGGGGTCGCTGCCAAGGATGCACGCACGGCCGCACCT
>Ga0058698_10000355_pt1 | contig 26383 bp, 17 predicted proteins | sample AgamicAsSfe_FD_67288 | JGI IMG/M metagenome (GOLD analysis project Ga0058698, IMG submission 67288) | Agave microbial communities from Guanajuato, Mexico - As.Sf.e | ecosystem: Host-associated > Plants > Phyllosphere > Phylloplane/Leaf | place: Guanajuato, Mexico | collected 2012-05-30
TTGTACCATGCGCAGGTTTGTTCATGTCCTGACTCTGCTTCTTCGTGCGAAGTTTCGTGAGAGATCTCATGCTCATCCTCAGCGACGTACTCGGCTAGACGCGCAGATGGCGACTGCGGTATTCGTGCTGGTATCCGCGCTGCTTGCTTCACCGGCTTGTCCTGCTTTGCTTGTTTGCGCTGCTTGGCTCGTTTCTCATGCTTTGCCCGTCGTTTCCGTCGTTCCTTGTCGTCCTGCTTGTCCCAAATATCCCTCCTACCCCATCTCGTTCGCCGATGCATTCCCTCAAGTAATGAACCCGGGATGCAATGTAGATGTGCCGGGCGATTATAGGGATTGATGGGAGCATTTGGTGTGCTGAACGGTGTTGGCGTGACGGGCAGCAGGTAGGAGAATTCAGTATCTGGGCGACATGTTGGAGGTGACGTGGCAGTGTTGCGGCCTGAGAAACGCGCTTCGTGGTATAGCCTTGACTGGTTTGTGGCAGGGTGAGTTTGGTGTTGGATTTTCGGGGAGGCGGATGGTGATATAGTCTCAGCTTTGTACGCTCCTGCAGGAATATGGCGTCCAGACAATAGTTCTGCTTCCTCCTTGAACTTCACGACCGATCGTGGTGAAGGCGAACACAAATCGCAAGAGGCCTCAGTGGGCGGCTTCTTTGTGTGTATGCCAGCAGATCGATCACAATCATGGCATAGAAGCGGCATGCCATCCTCACTTCCCAAAAGTTCATCGCTCTCTCTTTTGACTATCATACACCGGTAAAACTCCCGAGCAAGTGGAGTTGGCACACGGAGTGGCGATCGGGACCATGCCTCTTGAAATTCGGAGAAGGAAGGGAAGCGTCGCGGTGTTTCGGTATTGACTATTACTGGTACTACATCTTCTTCAGCATCTTCGTCGACATCTTCTTCGACATCTTCGACCTTGACTTTGACTGGAGTTTGAGATGGCGATCTCACACGGGAAGTCTGGCGTCGTGGTATCTCAAGACTGGCTGCAAGTGGAGCACCATCTTCAGTCTTGATGCGGATTGGTATACGTGAGGGTGTTCCTTGGTGTTGCATTGTGCCGCTCCTTAACTCCGGTCTCTAGATTGAGTGCTCGCGACTTTCCTGACAATATTAGAGATTCGGAGAACGGAATGTGGCGTATGATACAAATTCCAGACCACGAAGGCTTGATGGATCAGTGAGGATACAATTTTCTGTATGCGCGCCTGAATAGTGACCGAGCGGCGATAAAGCTTAAGGAGTGCTTTAGTTGCAGCTGGCTTCGTAAGGTTGAGAAGCCTCTGGGGGTTTTTTGTTCATCTACTGGACATGGTGTGTACGTGCACGAATGATACACGGTACTGAGTGGAGTCGTGTGTTCAGAGTCCAATCAAGTCTTTGTAGATTTGAGAACATGTCATCTCTCGGTATTGCGCACCCCGATATGGTTGATTGATCAACTCTGGCTAAAATTATAGACACGTGAACAGTGTGATAAAGACGCTGTGACAGCGCGAAAGACGGGGGTTTAACGTGGTCGCGAACCTGCTTTCACTACACATAGTACGATACAGTTACCCATCAACCAGCCATTGACACTGACAGTGATCTGCGCGCACCTCTTGTCGTTGCTCTCGATCTCCGGTACGTTTTGTGGATCGTGACATGGAGGCTGCAAGATTACCCTGAGAGTCTTCTAGGCGCAACGCTATCTCTTCTGAGAGTGGAGCCAGGGTGCCGTCCGATCCCATAGTCACCTTCTGACAATAAGGCGTCTTGCCACCTGGCGCCCATTCTTCAAATAATCTCACGGAGTAAGGGAAGTCCGAAAGTCCTGCAGTCTTAGTTTTGGCGGTATCCGGTGCAGTGCTTGTCACTCTAGTGACGTATATGTAACCTTCAAGCAGGGTCTCGTTGAAGACGCACTGCCACAGGTTACTCCCAGGCTGGAACGGATCACCCAGCGCCGAAGGATGGGCTTGTAACTGCCCATCGACGGGGAACTCATCCTCGGCGAGCAACACGACTTTGTCGTAGGTAGTTCGAAAATGATAGGTAGACCCATCTTCGTTCCTAGCACCTGCAACCACTGACAATTCCAAGGGCGGGATGTTTGGTATGCCCTCGCCGTGACGAACGCTGGTGTCGTTGGATGGTGACCCTACCGCTATCATAGTTGAAGTTTCGTTGCCTGCCGGGGCAGGGAGTACACTGAGTTGAAAGGTTGAGTTGGATGCGCACTTCCATGGATTCAACTGATTGTCGCTTGCTAGGCATGCCGAATCCTGTTGTTGTGGAAGTTGAATCGGTAGCGCAAAAATACCACGGCGAATACCGCTGGTGTAGTTGTCACTTGGAGAGCCGTCACTCGCAGTGTATACAGCAGCGCTTCGATCCCTATAGGTACGTCGTTAGCGGCATCCTAAAACTGGGCATTGGAGTAGTTACCTGATAGGAGATTGATCTTTTATAGCTAAAAGACTCAACCCAATCGTAAGAAGCATCATGAATTGTATCGCCAACAGGGCCAAAATGCGTTGCTGTCGAGACATTCGATGCCACATGCATCTTGGAAGATTGGGCAGAGGCTTTTCATGCGCATCAATCGCGTTACATGACGGCACAAAAACCTCTTTCTCATTTTGATCTGGGCTGAGTATGGGGGCGGAAAGAATGTTGCTCCTCTCGAACGGAACAATCTCAATTCCATCCTCGATCTTTTTGAGAAGGCATGTTCCAGAGTTAACTCCAGGTGTGTCTGTGGACTGAGAGCTATCGTAATTGGATGGAAAAGTTGTATAGATACTCGGAAGTGGTTGAATACTGTTGATAGACCGGTGAGGCAGCCGCATGAATGCAACCAAGATATTTTGGGTTGATATTAATAGAGAGTATCCACGTTGTCGGACCAGCCAGACACTCAGAATAGTAAAAAGCGAATGGTGGAACAAAGAGCGGACGAAAATAACAACTTATACATACCCAGATTTCAGCTCGACATAGAACATATAAAGCTTCGTCCCTAGACCATCAAGCTGTTGAGCCCAATGTGCCGAGCTTGCATATCGCTTTGACTACGCCGTACTCATACCAAAGGTCGACATCCAATCGCAGGTCTATTACATCCAAGGATGATTGGTTGCCGGTGCATCCTTGCTATAAAATTAAGGATGGATTGAGTAAAGAGGCTGAAAGTGTATTCGACGTCGATTTTGGGTATTGGCTCTGCGCTCCCCATAAGGGCTGTAGGTGGGCCGTGCAATAGCCGCCCATACTCACGTCGGTCGTTAAAACGGCTATCACGTCTGTAAAGTCAAGCTCTAGTCCGAATACGAACGGCTGCCGCGATAAAGCGGAATCATGAAAAGTTGAATGGCTTCTGCGCAATCTGCAAGCATGGTGCCTGCCGACAAGTTTGCATTTAAAGCATCGTCAGTATGTTCCGCGCGATGATGGTCCGTTCCAATACAAACCCTACGCGTGGAATCCCGGCCTGTATGCTCGCTTGAACAAGCAGCAGGAAGCGTTGTACTGCGCGTTTGTGTGTGTGACCACGCGCGAGGGCGTGTGTGTATGTGACGGGTAGCCGCTGCCCAGACGTGACGTAGGTCGCGTCGAGGGCCCCAAACAGAGCTACGTTATCAACCTGCATCTGTTTCGCTCTCTTGCGATATGGCGCTAAGTTTGAATAATTGCAACGCGAACTTGAGCTTGTAGTTTGTCGGCTTCTGTCATGGAATGCAAAGTACGGGGACGCGTTCTGGTAAATTATGTGGGTGGTTGGGTTAGCGCTCCCGAGCGGGCAGGATCGACCCGAAGCGCGACAGGACCCGGCCATCGTCCTCATGAGCATCCAATGACATCCTATGTGTCCACTCTCCAGCTTTCTTGAGTGAGGAAGAAAACATGGTCAAATTACGCGACTGCGTTGCCTTCCCTGAGACGCAACAACTCCAGCCCTGCTTTTATCAGAAGTTGTTCAAACCCCAGAGTGGACGCGGAACCCGTCAGGTTTCGTAAAAATTGCCCTGTTTCGAAACAAGAAACAATGCACCAGCGTCATCTCACCATTGTTTCGAAGACAGGCAATCTTCAGGATTTTATACTAGATTGTGCATGTCTATGGCTTTGATACAGCTGACGTACATGGTAACCCTGGCGTCAATCGATGAGATTCTAAACATGCCAAGCTGAACAGTTAGGAGTCTAGGCATCAAAATGTCCACATGCTTGCTGACGATACCATGCTTTCTGCTAATATTAGGACATATGAGAGAAGTAGCTTGCCTGAAGCGTCCAAGGCTGTGCGGCAACTAAGCTTGAGTGGTGCTGATCTCATCAATCAGCCCCGAATGTGTGCCACCATGACGGGAGAAAAGGCTCAGCCCCAGATGTGAAGCGTATAACACCTGACGATGAACCGTGGGGAAACGTGTTTGTCGTTCACTCTCGATCGGTATACCAAATTATAACAAACAATTCGACAAGTATGGGCATATTCCAACGATCTTCTCGCGCAGCGCCCACATCTCAGGCATCGGTGGCTAGACAACATGGTATCCATTGGCCACTTTTCGCTTCCAGCGCCTTGCTCTGCGCTCTTTCAATCGTCATTTTCAGTTTGGTCAGTTCCATGGTAGCATGGCTGCTGGACCAGAAGCATCATGTGCACACATATCAAGTGGACTGGCCTGGAAATCCCACCCAAATCAATGTTGAGCCTAAGAATCTGTGGACCGACCAAGGGCATGAAAGCAACGGCCTAGCAGTGTATGGATTCTTCTTGGGCATCTTTGGCATGTTGACGGCATGGAGGATGAGGAAGGCTGGCCAGGTATGTCGAATGAAACTCTTCCCACCTACTCGGACAGCATGCTGATCGTTGTAAGCAGGCCTCAAGAAGCCTTACCGCTCTCACCACCTTGCTGCTGATCGGTACCATTTTCAGCCTATCAGCCTTCATCTTCGTCTTCGTAGTCACATACCAGACGACTGGCCAGCGGATTCGCGAGCCCATCGCCATCAACGCAGCCGGCCTCAACTACCCGGCTGAGAAATGGACACCTGAGACGTGGTTCAGGGCTATCCTCGATCTTCCCCTAGCAGATGGAGCGCAACACGCTCAAATCAAAAGCAGGGTTAGAAACATGGAAGCGTGGCGGTGGATTTTGCTTCCCCTTCTACTTGTGTATATAACTGCATCGTACATTGTAGTAACGACTTGGTTACGGCAGCGGAGGAGTACGACAGTACGGGCAAGCTCTGCTGGTTCTGTGGAGAAGACAGGAGCTCGATGAACAGGTACATGGGTTGACTGCACATGGCGGTGTCACACTCCAATTTTAGCGAGTTAGCAAGGCAGGTGCGAACCTCGGCGCGTGACAAAAAAGTCCCCCACCAAGCTTCAACTCGCTTCAACACACACGAACACAACTGCACCTACACCTACACCTTCACATACGCGCGCCCTCTCCTTCTCTCTCTCTGACAAGAGGCTTCGCCATGGGCTGGCTCACCTACCTCGCCATGCCCGCCGTGCTTGTCATAGCCATGCGCCTGCTCTCGCTCGTGCTGCCCGCGAAGCCCGCCCAGCTGGTGTCGTACTACGCCTTCGCAATAAGCTCCTTTACACTCATGTTGAGCTGCGCCCTGTACGGCACACTTGTGGCTATACCTCTACGCATGGTGGGCTATGGTGGACTCATTCAATGGACGGTTGCGCGAGCGTTCAAGTGGTGCATGTGGTTGGGCACTGGCGTGACGTTTCGAGTGACCGGGAGCATGAAGAAAGAGGGAGGTCTTAGTGGAGAAGACGCCCTCAAGGACCGTCCAGCAGTATTCGTGGGCAATCATCAGACGTGGGTTTCCAAGGCTCTCTTGCCAGGCCAAGCCTCGACCGCGGTGCTGACATTTTTTATAGCGAACTCGATGTCCTCATGCTCGGCTGCATGTTCCCAAAATACACCTCCGTGACGGCCAAGAAGTCGCTCAAGTTTGTGCCTCTACTGGGCTGGTTCATGGCGCTCTCCAAAACCGTCTTTATCGACCGCGCAAACCGCACCTCGTCTCGCGCTGCATTCGACACGGCTGCTCACACGATGAAAACAACACGCCAGAACGTCTTCATCTTCCCTGAAGGCACGCGATCATATGCCTCAAAACCTGATCTCCTACCCTTCAAGAAGGGCGCGTTCCATCTTGCAGTACAAGCACAAGTTCCCATTGTGCCCGTCGTTTGTGGTAACTACTACCACGTTCTGGACGTCAAGGGCAAGAGATTCTCCCCAGGTGTGGTGGATGTTACCGTCTTACCGCCAATACAAACGAAGGGTTTGACGGCAGAGCACGTAGATGGCCTGGTCAAAAAGACAAGAGATGCCATGATGGACGAGCTGATTCGATTGAGTCACGTCTCAGGTGTGGGAAATGGCGAGCCGCTCCCGAGATCCAGTGGAGTCGATGGACAGGAACGTAGTGAGCTAAGGAAACGGAATTAGCATTTGCACACTTGGCGCAAACGGCGTTAGGTGATGCTTGATATACACATTGATATCCCAAAGACGATGACGTCGGACTGAGTGACACGTACATAATCTTATTTTGAGTAAACGAAAAGCGATTCTAGTCCAACATAATGCGACAGCATGTTTTCCAGAAGCTCGTTGCCTCATCTCGTTAGCATGATGACTTGAAATCTGGCAAGTCACACCAATACAAAAACGTTTATATTCTCAAAGTTGCACAGGTAATGCACTGGAACAGTCGCCAAGTTTTTCGTTACACCAGTAGTTTTGTAGCACGACGAAAATCTCTAGGACGGACCGCGTATGTAAGATATAACTAAATGGATACGAGCTTCATGGAAGTGCAGAAGGGTTGAAGCTCGGCAAACTTTCCCCGCATACAGGAATGCTCGGAGTGAGCTACCCCACGGCTACCCCTCCTATTACCCAATGAGGCATTCCGTTCTGGCTAGACGCGTGAATGTAGGACATCGTGTACTTGCATATTAGCACATATAAATATGCTCTGGCGGCCACTCGACTATTGCCCTGTTGTGGTCATCCATCTGAGCAAAGTCAAGAGCAAGATTCGAGAAAGCCATGGCAGCAAGACAACCGGGTTTAGTCAATGAGACAAGAGTCGGACAGGCGTTCAGTGTCAAAGGACAAAGTGCTATAATCACAGGAGCTGGTTCAGGTATTAACTTTTCTTTTGCAGCTCTGCTTCTCAGCCATGGCTGCTCTGTCCTCATAGCCGATCTTTCACTTCGACCCGAAGCGGAGAAGTTGGTTCAAGAATACAGTACCAAAGAACAGGATAAACCACGAGCTGTCTTTCAGAAAACCGATGTGACGGACTGGCCGCAGTTGAAGCGCATGTTTGAGGTCGGCGTCCAAGAGTTCGGAAAGATCGATATCGTGTGTCCAGGGGCAGGCGTCTACGAACCCCATTGGAGTAACTTCTGGCATCCTCCAGGCGTTGCCGGCAGCGCAAGTAGAGACCAGGTCGACGGAGGACGATATGCAAGTATCGACATCAATATTACCCACCCGATCCGTACGACGCAGCTCGCCATCTCACACTTTCTTAACCCACCTCCCGGCGTAGAGAAAGTGAGTGCGCAAAATCCAAAGAGAGTCGTCATCATCTCCAGCATTGCCGGCCAAAATCCCAATTTGCATGCGCCCATCTACACGGCCGCTAAGCACGCCATGAACGGCTTTGTACGCTCCTTAGGAACGCTCGAGGCAGAAATGGGACTTCGCGTCAACGGCGTGGCACCTGGCGTCATCAAAACACCCCTGTGGACCGAACATCCAGAAAAAATGACGTTCATCGATGAGACCAAGGACGCGTGGGCAACGCCCGAGGAAGTGGCCGAAGCCATGTTGCGATTGTTAGAAGAAACTGAGCTGGGCGGAGGCAAGATCCTTGAGGTAGGCGCGAAGCAGACGAGGCTAGTAGAGGCATTCGTACGTATTCACTGACCGTGTTGAATTGTGTATGTATGCTAACAGCTGGTGATATAGAATGATCCGGGACCGAGTGGAGCAGGGCATACAGTTAGCAATCTTCAGGAGCAGTATAGCGAGGTGTATGGGTGGCTGCAGCAAGATGGATGGGGTGGGGGGATTGGCAAGTCGAAGTTGTAATGTTCGACTGTTATCGTAGTATGAAGAAATTGCCTCATCCACAGTATGCTACCAAGACCATCGTGATAGGTCCAACATGGCTCGAGCGCGGAAGTCAGAAGAAGAGGATCGTTTTCTCCGGATCGGACTTTTGGCCGAACCTGCCCTGGAGGCATTCGCGGGAATTTGCAGCCCGCGGCTAAAAACATACGATACAGTGAATGCCTTTGCTCCGGTGTGCTGTAGAGTGTTGGCTAGAACTCGCGACAAACAAGCTTCTTCGTAATGATGAATTGCACGTGGATGGCTCGGACGACAGTGCTCCGATGCGCCAAAATTTCCGTCGCTAGTGGTTACCAGATACGGTGAGAGGGCTGACTGAGCGAGCGCCTTCTGCCGTGATTGCCACTTGGTGACCCAGTGTGACGCTGTTTTTCCATGGAGGGGCCCGGAAGGATGAGGGGCGCTACGTATGAAAGAGCCCCACCGCTGCAGCTGTCCCAACAGACACTTTTGCTCTCCAACCTCATACCACTTCATAAGACACTCACATCACCTGTAACATCAAGTGCACACATAGACACTTGCATTCCACTTCACATTCCCCATCTACACACATATACCCACCCACAATGCCTAGCTCCCTCGACCAACTCAAGGCCTCTGGCACCGTAAGTATTCTCACAGTCGCAACACCAAGTACGCGGAAGAATTATATCTAACCAATTCGCCCTACAGACCGTCGTCGCCGACTCTGGTGACTTCGCTACCATCAAGAAGTACCAGCCCCAGGATGCGACCACCAACCCCTCGTTGATTCTCGCCGCGTCTAAGAAGCCCGAGTACGAGAAGCTCATCGACGCGGCCGTCGCATACGGCAAGAAGAACGGCACAGACCTCGAGAACCAGGTCGACACCACACTTGACAACCTGCTGGTACAGTTTGGCAAGGAGATCCTCCAGATTGTCCCCGGCAAGGTCTCAACAGAAGTCGATGCGCGCTTCTCTTTCTCCACAGAGCAGTCCGTAAACAAGGCGCTGCACATCATCGATCTCTACAAGGAGATTGGCATCGACAAGGAGCGCGTCCTCATCAAGCTCGCATCCACATGGGAGGGTATCAAGGCTGCTGAGATCCTGCAGTCCAAGCACGGCATCAACTGCAACTTGACCCTCATGTTCTCACAAGTCCAGGCCATCGCCGCCGCCGAGGCCGGTGCCTACCTCATCTCTCCCTTCGTTGGCCGTATTCTTGACTGGTACAAGGCCGCACACAAGAAGGAGTACAAGAAGGAGGAGGACCCCGGTGTCAAGTCCGTCGTGCAAATCTTCAACTACTACAAGAAGCACGGCTACAAGACCATTGTCATGGGCGCATCTTTCCGTAGCGTCGGTGAGGTCACCGAGCTGGCTGGTTGCGACTACCTGACCATTGCTGTAAGTTTCGCCGATAAACTGTTCTCTTACACATTTGACTAACGGACCCAGCCCAACCTACTTGAGGAGCTTTACAACTCACAAGACGACGTCCCCAAGAAGCTCATCGCCGAGGATGCCAGCAAGCTCGACCTTGAGAAGAAGAGCTACATCAACGACGAGGCTGAGTTCCGCTTCTACTTCAACGAGGACCAGATGGCCGTCGAGAAGCTCCGTGAGGGTATCTCAAAATTCGCTGCTGATGCCATCACCCTCAAGGACATCCTCCGCAAGAAGATCCAGGCCGCATAAATTGCTTAGTCCGATAACGGCCGTGTAATGAGCATCTGAAGACTCTTAAGGCTTTCGTAAATAGATAGTAAAATTGATATCAGATGTAAAATGACAAACTGGCCCCTGTGAAACCATGAGTGTAAACATTACTCAAGATTACACGTGAATGTATGCGGAACCACGTCAAGTCGTGGGCATGGTAGGTATTAATCATTCGTCGGTTCTGGCCCGGCATTAGTGGAGTTGCGTCACTACATTTGGACAGCCCCGCATTCGGCTTTCAAAGCTCACCGAGAGACAGCTGTCTGATAGCTTCTCTCTTCCTCTCCATCAACGCCTACACAATCACAATCCCAAAACACACATCAATACCATCAATACAAATCACATAACCGTCAAAATGGTCAAAGCTGGTACGTCCATGTTCAGTAGCTTCACAAGCTTTCCCCATTGCGGCATGGTGGGGTCGTCGGGGTGCGTAAGATTGAGCAGATTACCTCGACGACGCGGTACTCAGCGGTATCAAAACGCTGCAAAGAGGTCAATTGGACAGCTTTGGAGCCGTTATGAGGACCCTGCTGTCATTCCCGCAGCGTGGACCATTCTTGGGTCTTCCGGGGGTCTCCAATCAGCTCTCCTTACGCGAGACACCTTGATGGCCTTCTACTACGTGCTCAGACATACCTACGTTACAGAAGCTTAAAAACAACGTTATACTAACGCAAGATTACAGTCGCCGTCCTCCGTGGAGACTCCAACATCAAGGGTACCGTCACCTTTGAGCAGGCTGACGAGTCCTCCAACACCACCATCTCATGGAACATCACCGGCCACGACGCCAACGCTGAGCGTGGCATGCACGTCCACGCCTTTGGCGACAACACAAACGGCTGCACATCCGCCGGTCCCCACTTCAACCCCCACAACAAGACACACGGTGCCCCCGAGGACGAGGAGCGCCACGTCGGTGACTTGGGCAACTTCAAGACTGATGGTCAGGGCAATGCGCAGGGAAGTGTCACAGACAAGTTGATCAAGTTGATCGGCTCCGAGAGCGTCATTGGCCGTACCATTGTCGTCCACGCTGGAACTGATGACCTCGGCAAGGGCGGACACGAGGAGTCGAAGAAGACTGGTAACGCTGGCGCTCGTCCCGCTTGCGGTGTTATTGGCATCTCCAACTAGATGTGTCATTAAAAAAAATCTAGCGAGCGAGTAGTCTTAGTATAGCCAAATCAATCTATCTATGCCTCTCACAACATATATACAGTACACATGTGGTAGTCGTGCTGTTAACATATGAGATTTCATTTATTTGTTGCCTATTTAGACTGGCTATTCGCCCTGACCACAATCATGTCCCCGCAGCTGCATCAACTCGCTTTGTTGGAGATGACCGAATCTCATGTGATTGAGCGCAGCTAGCAGCATACGTGGGCAATTGCAGTGAGGGTAGGAATGTTGATAAGAGTGTTGTACCAATGTTCAGACACTAGAGCGATAGAGAACAAGACCAGAGCCAAACTCCACGCCAATGCAGAAGGGTATCGATGCTTACAGTCGAGAGGGAATGCGCGCCCCCGAGCGCCCACAGTCGCATGTTACGGTAGAGCTCAGAGCTTTCTTCTGTAGGCTCGAAGGAACTCCCGGCAATCACGGTAACGATTCTTCTTGAGTTCCAGTAGCTGTTGGCGTATCCGTTGTTTGTCGAGTTCCAGCTCGCGGCGAACTCTTTCTGGTTCATAAAGTTCCTGCTTTTGGTGAACTCTTCTTTGTTCGGCTTCCCGCTCTCGACGAACGCTCTCATTCCGTATATACTGGGAACAGAATTCTTTCCCATAACAGTGGAGTCCGACATGCAGAAGAAGTGGACTACTGTAGTGATCAAGGTCAGTACGAAATTAGAGGTATGCAAATACCACTTAGCGAAATATTAGAAAGAGGTATAAGCCACCGCCCCCGTCCTAGCGAGCACTAGAACAGAACAGGGGGAGCGGGAAAGTTATTACATGTTGACGACACGAGTATCGTCCTTGAGAAATTCACGGCGAAACCTCGCAATTTCCGCGGCAATACCGTTGGGATCCTTGATGTTTCTCTGGCGGAGGTCTTTGAGCACGCCACGGAGACCGTCATTCCAGCGTTGCTTCTCCTCGGACGTCTTACCGGGGTTGGCGGTTCCGAGCTGAACAAGCAGTCTGTCACCTATTGAAGATACAAGTTAGTATTTGCGCATATGTACAGTCGTGAAAACTGTAGTAGTAAAAGAAAAATGAAACTCTGAAACAAAGGAAAAAACTCCTCTACAACGCACCAGTAATGGCAACCTCCCTGAAGTGCTGATCAGGACATTCAGGGTCGTTGCATACGCCACCAGTTGACTCGTACTGGCAGAGAGGCTTCTCTGGGTTTATCTGATGACTGAAAGTCAAGGATAGGAAGCCACCTTGCACATCTTGAGCATAAGAAGGATGGTAACGGTAAGATTTGAACATCCGTAGCGGGCTCTCGTACGGAGTGAACTTGGGTGGCTGTGGTTCTTCGATCTCAGCGGGCACAGGCACCTGATCTAGATTAGCTAAGCCTCCCAAATGGTGATTGACATACAGGTTCGCCAGCGACCACCGTCGATGTTACCTCTCGAAGTGGTTGCAGCTCTGGCGCTAGATCGTCGGCCATTTCGGCGTCCTGATGCGACGGGTTCTTTGCTGATATAGTCTCCACGTCGGGCTCTGGAGTAGATTCATCATCTGATTCGCTGTCATCTGAGCTTTCATCAGACGACGACGTAGCGATGTCCATAGCACCATCTTCCGCTTCAGCCTGACCCGTGGGGGCGTCGAGGTGTGTGGGGGCATCATCGCCGCCCTGAACCTCCGGGATATCTTCGTCGACGTCGGGCGGTTCATAGGCTTCTTCCTCTTGTGTACCAGCCGGCGAGGTTGCGAGCGAAAACTCAGGTTTGGTCTGGGCCTCAACTTCCTCTGCCACAGGGGCTTCTGGGACGACGACGGGTTCTTCGGGCTCATATTCCGGTTCGTACTCTTCCTCGTCATCATCTCCCTCACTAACGGACATGTCGACCTCCTCTCCTTCTTCCGATGGCGAGGGCGCGGTGGTGGACTGCTGAATCGCTTGGTCCACAGGAGCGTTGGCATTGGCCTGCACTACCTCATTCGCTGTGGCTGGAACAACATGGACATTGGCTGGCAAATCTTGCGGTTCAGTGCGGTTCTGAGATGCTTCCGAGTAGATGTCGTCTTGTTGAGACGACACCTGCAATGCACCAGCTGGCTGAAGAGTGACGTCTTGCTGCGAGATCTTCTCTGAGACTTGGGTGTGACCCAGATTATCTGGTCCAGTTAAGACATCAGGCTCCGCTGAATTCTGTCCAAGTCCAGGAAAGGTGTTCCGAGGAAGATTCCAAGCTGGAGGAGAGTTGTCGAATGTGGCCTGTACCACGGGACGGGTTTGTTGGAGTGATTCGTTAGAGTCTGAAGACTGTTCGCCCTCAATTTCATCTTTCTTGGCACGTAGTTGTGCATGAGACATGCCCTCGGTGTCAACACCAAGGTCCTCCAGCTCTTTGCTCAGCTGCTCCTTGTCCCTTGCGATCTTCTCGTTCTGCGCCGTCAGCTGTTCCAGCTCTTTGGTCAGTTGAGCCATCCTACTCGCGTTGCTTGCAATCTCGGCATCCAATGTAGGCAGCCTGGATTGGATCTCCGCTCGGCGGATTCGGCGTGAGTTGTTGCCATCGTGCGAACGTGTCGGTAATGATGTGGAAGTCTGAAGAGATGAACCTGGCGTCGACGGTTTTTGGCTCGAGGATGGTGATGCAACAGTGGTAGTAGCTGCTGCCAACCTATCTCGCTCTCGCTTTTCAGCAAGTTTCCTCTTGAGTGTCTCTCGCATGGCCACCAGCTGCTTCTCCTTATCTACCAACTCCTTCTCACGCATAACCGTATTGGGGGTCTGCGAACCAGACGTACCAACAGTGGCGTTTGATGGGGTCGCAGGTGGCGCACCAGAAGGAAAGTTGGGGAGATTTCCAACAGTCTGGCGCGAATTCTGGCTGGCTTGGAGAGAAGGTTGATCGTCGTCGATATCCATGTCGCTACCGTTGGACTCGTCTTCGCTGACATCTATTATCATTGAATCATCTTCTTGATCAGCGTGTGGAGACTGGCCTAGAGGCCGTGTGTGAGGAGTGACAGCGGGTGGGAAGGAGGACTGTGGTTGAGATGCGGCTGGTGCAGGTGTATTAGACGTCGAAGATGCGTTCATGAAGAGACCCGGGATGGCAGAGAATGATGGCACGTAGGCGGTACTTGTAGGTGTTTGCGACCCTGGGGTAACTGGCGCAACTGGCGCAACCGACGGCTTCTGTCTCGCCTTGATCGCTTCCAAGCGCTGCTTAATCAACTCGGTATTACGGGCTCTCTGTTCGTCTGTCACAGGCGGTTTAGAAGTAGGTGGGGTCGCAGGCTGGGATGTCTTGGTAGCCGGCGCGGGAGTAGTGGTTTTGGCGGTGGCCTGTTTCGCAGCCTTTGCGGCCTGAAGGCGTGCTATGTAATCTTGACGGCCTACTGGCGACGCGGCAGACTTGGGGGTGTCTTGCGTAACAGGCGTTAGTGGCTGCACAGCAGGAGCCTTGGAAACAGCACCATTGCTCTTAGGTGGCAGAATGGGCGCAGGTTCCGACGGCAGGTTTGCGCTCTGGTACAGGCCTCTCAGCAGCTCGGGATCAAGCTGTTCGTGAGCTAGGGCGCGATAGGTGACATTGTTGCTATGCAAGAGCTTGATGAAGTGTTTGGCCGCGTCGCGATCCTGCTGTAGCTTGTCCATGATGGTGGGTGGACTGTCGCCTCCGCCCTCACTCAACTCGCCATCTTCGCGATCGCTATCCATGACCTCTTGTATGCGCTCTGGGGGTGGAGGTAGTGAGGGCGGCGGAGGCAGCGAAGATGGCGGAGGGAAGTGAGATGGGGGGAAAGCCATGTTGGGGAATGGCGGCGGCGGCGGAAGGTTGGGAGCACCTGGCGGGAAAGAGCCATTCTGGAACAGGGCCCAGAGGGCAGGATCGGGAGGAGGGAAGGCGGGGAACGGAGGCTGTTGGCCATTTGGCGCATACGGGGCGAGGTTTATGCCCGGGAGCTGTTGCATCGGCGGGGGATGCGCGTAGTTGTTCGCCATGACGCGCGATGGAGAAAGTGGGTGGTTCACGAGATAATATCGCGAATCGCGACAGAGCTGCCCGGGCTAATGCAAGCGGCACGTGATAGCGCACCGCAGCCAATCACGTCATGTGTGGCTGTTGCTAGGGGCCGCGGGCGGCTGTCATTGTTTACGTGCAGCGAGTCTGTACCAGGAAACCATCCATAGGGTTTCTTTTGCACCTGCCTGCACCCGCGTCCCCGCATACCACTGTACATACAATGTCAATAGACTAGGCCCAAATGAACCATTCGGATACGACAACATCACCACCCCGGACAGGACGACACCAACATCACCCACCACCATGAGTGCGCCCGGGCCCGCGCCAAATGGCCGCCCCTTCGCCCGCAACTCGCGCAACACTCCCTTTGCCAGGAACACATCGCAGATGGTCTCATCGCCGCTGAATGAGAACGGAGACTCTGGCATGCCAGGCCACCTGCGCAACCGCTCCCTCACAAACCTCACCAGCCCGACCGGGCTGGGCCGCAGCGAATCGCGCCTCCGCTCCAACTCGCACCGCAACAGCACCCCCGTCGGCACCTTTGCCCCGCAGTTCATCTCGGAAGAGGAGAACGAGGCCCCGCGTCTGGGCGGCATCGTAGAGGGCGAGAACGACTTCTCTGGCAAGCGCTATGTCTGGCTCAGAGACCCCACCACCGCCTTCGTCCGCGGATGGGTCGTCGAGGACCTGCCAGGAGGGCGAATTCTAGTCCAATGCGACAATGGCACCCAGCAAGACGTCGAAGCCGATGCCATCGACAAGGTCAATCCCGCCAAATTCGACAAGGCCGACGACATGGCTGAACTTACGCATTTGAACGAGCCCTCAGTCATCCATAATCTCCATATGCGATACCAGGCCGATCTCATATACACCTACTCCGGCCTGTTTCTGGTCACCGTGAACCCTTACTGTCCACTGCCAATCTACTCAAGAGAGTACATCAACATGTACCGGGGACGGAGTAGAGAGGAGACTAAGCCGCATATCTTCGCCATGGCTGACCATGCTTTTCGGAACCTCATAGAGGAGGGCACCAACCAGAGCATCCTCGTGACGTGAGTCAGTCCAACTCTAGAACAACTGTAACTGACATTCTATAGCGGAGAATCCGGTGCTGGTAAGACTGAGAATACCAAGAAGGTCATCCAATATCTAGCCGCCGTCGCGAACTCGGATACTCCACGCCCAAAGTCGGGCGGACGCAACCTCTCCAACCTCTCCGAGCAGATTCTACGCGCGAACCCTATCCTCGAAGCCTTTGGTAACGCGCAAACGGTACGGAATAATAACTCGTCTCGTTTTGGAAAGTTCATCAGGATCCAATTCTCCCGCCAAGGTCACATCGCTGGTGCGCACATAGACTGGTATCTATTGGAGAAGTCAAGAGTTGTGCGTCTCAACTCGAACGAGCGTAATTATCATGTTTTCTATCAGCTGCTGCGCGGCGCACAGAGCCAGATGAAGCAGGACTTTTTCTTGGACGGCAAAGACACCGATGACTTTGACTACACCAGGCATGGCAACGATGTAATTTCCGGAGTTGACGACCGCGATGAGTGGAATGGCTTGATTGAGGCCTTCCATGTCATGGGTTTTACCGAGAAGGAGCAATCGGGTATCATAAAAACTATCGCCGCGGTTCTACACTTGGGCAACATCCGAGCTGTCAAGGAGAGCCGACGGGCAGACCAGGCTACACTGAATCTTGCGGCCGAGCAGCAAGCTCAGATAGTCGCCCAACTACTCGGTATCCCCGCCGAAGGTTTCATCAAGGCCCTTCTACATCCTCGTGTCAAGGCTGGAAGAGAATGGGTTGAGAAGGTTCAGACACCAGAGCAAGTCAATCTCTCCATTGACGCCCTTGCCAAGGGTATTTATGAGCGGGGTTTTGGCGACCTCGTCGACCGCATCAATCGTCAGCTTGACCAGACCGGTGCTGGTGCAGACGACTCACATTTCATCGGTGTCCTTGATATTGCCGGATTCGAAATTTTTGATGAGAATAGCTTTGAACAACTCTGCATCAACTACACTAATGAGAAGCTGCAACAATTCTTCAATCACCACATGTTCGTCCTGGAACAAGAAGAATACGCACGCGAACAGATAGAATGGAAATTCATCGACTTTGGCCGCGATCTCCAGCCGACAATCGACCTGATTGAGTTACCAAATCCCATTGGTATCTTCTCCTGCCTGGACGAGGACAGTGTTATGCCCAAAGCGACCGACAAGAGCTTTACAGAGAAGCTGCATTCACTGTGGGACCGCAAGAGCACCAAGTACAAGCGCTCAATGCTGACTCAAGGTTTCGTTCTTACGCATTACGCTGCGGAAGTAGAGTATTCTACGGAAAACTGGCTAGAAAAGAACAAGGACCCATTGAATGACAACGTCACGCGTCTCTTGGCTAGTTCTACTGACAAGCAAATCGCCAACCTCTTTGTGGATTGTGCTGATCCGGACGATGGCATGGGCGGAACCCGCAGCCGCGTCAAGAAGGGCCTCTTCCGTACCGTCGCTCAGCGCCACAAAGAGCATCTGTCAACGTTGATGACCCAACTCCATTCCACACACCCCCATTTCGTCCGATGCATTCTGCCAAATCACAAGAAACGACCAAAGCAATTTAGCGCTCCTCTTGTTCTTGACCAACTACGATGCAACGGTGTCCTGGAAGGTATTCGTATCGCACGTACCGGCTTTCCCAATCGACTTCCTTTCGTGGAGTTCCGCCAAAGATACGAGGTGCTTTGTAGGGATCTCCCCAAAGGCTATATCGAAGGGCAAGTGGCGGCGAGCATGATCCTCGAAAAGATCAACCTTGACAGGTCGCTATACCGTGTCGGAATCACCAAGGTCTTCTTCCGGGCTGGTGTTCTTGCCGAACTGGAAGATCAACGTGATGCACTCATTCGGGATATTATGATCCGTTTCCAATCTGTAGCTCGCGGGTTCGTTCAACGCCGCCTGGCCAACAAGCGTCTTTATCGAGCCGAAGCCACTCGCATCATCCAGCGTAATTTTCAGGTCTACCTTGATCTTCAATCGAACCCATGGTGGAGGCTTTACGCTCGGATGAGGCCCATGCTTGGAGCCACACGTCAAGCAGCAGAGGTCAAGAAGCGCGATGAGATGATCCACCAACTCGAGGCGAAAATGCAACAAGAAGCTGAAGAGAGACAACGGGTCGAAGACGAGCGAAGACGCGCAGAGATGGATATCCAACGCATTCAGCAGACGCTCGAGAGCGAACGTGCGCTTGCGCTGGACAAGGAAGAGATCTTCAAGCGTCTCCAACTTCGTGAAACTGAGCTCTCTGAGAAGCTTGCTGGTGCTATCGAAGACCAAGATGAACTCGAAGATCAGTTGGACGCTCTCATGGAAGCAAAGAAAAGGACTGAGGAGGAGGCTGAGCATTTGCGCAAAGAGCTCGAACAAGCTGGGCAGATCATCAGCAAACTTGAGACCGAAACACAGGAGCTAGAGGAGCAGAACGCCCGGCTAGACCAGCAACTCAAGGAGCTTGAAGTTCAGCATTCTCAGCGAAGTCAGGCCGAGGAATCATTGAGTCAGGAGATCAAGATGCTCACGAGCCACCTGAGCTTGAAAGAACGGAAACTCGAGGACCTTCAAGCCAAGCTCCTCAAGACAGACCAAGACCTTGACATCAAGTTGGCGGCTTCCCAGAAGGAGGTACAGGCCGGCAAGAACCAGATCAAAGAACTTCTCGACGAGAACCGGCAGATCCGTCAACAGATAACAGATCTGTCCTCGACGTCTACCAGCTACGAAGATCTCATCAGACGGAAAGAGAGCGAGCTGGCGATCCTAAAGACCGACCTCAAGAACTATGAAAATGACCGCCGGTTGTTTGACGATGAGAAGCGAACCCTGGCGTCCAAGCATGACGATCTTCAAAGCCGCCTTCGAGATGCGAAGGCTGAGCTGGATGCCGTGCGCTCCCAAAAGCAACAATTGGAACGCGAGGCTGCGGACGCAAAACGCCTACTCGAGGAAAAGATTTCCGAGGACAACGAATACACAGAAAGCCGGAAACTGCTGGAAGAGCAAACGAACGCTCTCAAGGCCGAGCTTTTTGCCGTACAAAAGGAGCTCAGTCGGGAGAGGCAATCGCGTGACGATGTCGAGATGCTCGGGGAGCACAAATACGACACGCTCAAGCGTGACTACGATGCATTGAACGAATCGAAGATCACCATTGAGAAAGAGATGTACGCTCAGCAGGACGTTCTTCGACGAGCTACGGAGAGTCGCACAGCCCATGAGAAGGAGCGCAAGGAGTATCAGACTGAACTTCGCACCCTTCGTGAAAAGTACCTGAAGTTGGAGGAAGAGAAGCTGGACGCTGATGCTCAAGCAGAACGTGCGCAGTCAAAACTGGCTACAGAGCGACAAGCCGTACAACAACTTGAGCTGGAGGCAAAGGACCAACAGCTTGATCAACTTGAGGCGGAGCGTGATGACCTAGCTGAGCAAGTTCACAACTTGACGCAGATGCTCGCCGACTCAGACTCGTTCAAGGAGCGCAATGACCAGCAAAAAGAGCGCCTAGAACGTGAGATTGTTACTATCAAAGGAAGACTCACGGCATCCGAGAACGACAACCGGGCACTTCTCAACAAGCTGCAACAAAAGAACTTGGACATCGCGCGAACAAACTCCCGAGCTAGTGACACGCATCGCGTAAAACTCACTCAGTTGACTCACGAGAAGTCTAAAGCCGAGGAAGAGAACAAGCGCCTCTTCCGTCAGCTCGAAGACTCGCAGCTCACGATTGCGTCTTTGGAAAAGCAGAAAGAGAAGTTGTCGCTCAGTCTTGAAGACCTCAACCACGAACTTGCAAGGGAGCACAAGACAAGCCGCAATGCAGAGCAGGCCTCGTCCACCATCAACCTACAACTGGCCGATGTCAACCGTCAGCTTGAGACCGAGCGCCAGTTGCGTACACAAGCTCAAGCCAGTGCACGTGCTGTTCAAGCAACGCTTGACAACACAAACACTGAGTTGGAGGAGTGCCATCGACAGCTTATGCTTCTTCGCAAGGTCTTTGACCCAGACTCGGCAGATGTTGCGATTACTTACGAAGCCGCTAAGCCTGACATTGTGAAGACCGTGGACATTGCTGAGCGTCTCGAGGCTGCTAACCAAGCCTTGCGTGTAGCATCAGAGCGATACTCGCGTGCTGAGGCTCAACTCGACGAGCTCCGAGAAAGGCACGAGGGCGAGCTTCATGACCTGGATACACGCCACACCAACTCAAAGCGTGCACTGTTGGAGGAGATGAACGGCAACCAAGTCAATCAACGCGGAACACCTACACACAACCGGAAAGACAGCGAGAACAAGCGACCATTCTCGATCACAAACACTCCCCAAAACCAGCGCCACATCAGCAATGCGACGAACGATTCCGCACGTTCCGATAGGACAGTTGATACTGTCGCTTTCAACAACCGTATGGACATCGCTGCCGAGCTCGAGTTGGTACAAAACCAATTGCAGATGTCAGAAATGCAAAACAAACACCTTCAAGAGCAGCTTGGACGCTCGCCCGTGCGCAACAACGATTGGCAGGAAGACAGCCCGTCTGTCAGAAGGGTGCAGAAGTTGGAGCGTGAGAACTACCGGCTACACGATATGCTGGATGATTCTGCCACCAAGGTTACCTCACTTGAGCGTAGCCTTCATTCTGGTCAACTCTCGTACCAAGAGGTTCAGACGAAGTCCCACGAGCAACTTTTCGATCTCTTGACCGCGCAAGAGCAGTCACGTAAATCGGTCGTACAGGCCCACAACACCGCTATCAACGAACTCGCCGACGCCAAGACCGCCTTTGACGACATCAAGCAGGCCAAGCTCTCATTGGAGTCTGAACTTCGCGAGATGCACGCCGAGCTCGAAGACATCACTCAGGAACGAGAGCTAGAGCACGCAAATCACAATCAGCTTCTCCAAGAATTTGCCGATCTCCAGATCCGATTGGACAACGAGACATCGGCCTTGGTTGATGTACAGTCGAGCTTAAACTTGTACAAGAGCAGGGCCGACGACTACTTCAGCAAGTTGGAACAAGCAGAGATTTCCGTACTAAGAGCATCCCGTGCAGAGCAATTTGCAAAGTCGCAAGCTCGGGAAGCTGAAGAAACGTGTGCAACGATCATGGCTGAGCGAAAGGAGATGGACGGCATGGTCGAGGACCTACAGCGAACAGTCCAGCGGTACGACGAACGTGTTGAAGACCTCTCGACAGACTTGGAGACAGCCCTGCAAGCCAAGAAACGACTACAGAACGAGCTTGAAGATTACAGAAGTCAGCACGCTCATGATGTTGAGGACAGCGAAACTTCGCTGGAGCAGACACGAAAGAAGTACCAGTCCGAGCTGGCATCTCTTACCCAAGAAATCGACCAAGAGCGCGAGAATGTCATTCACGTACGCGAAGAGAATGGTCGACTACGGGAAGAGATTGAAGAGTTGAGGAATAAGTGGGATGACGAACTGCTCAACTCGTCAACCTGGGCGAAGGAGAAGAGCCGTCTTGAGATGACGCTGCAAACTATCTCCAACTCGCGCGACGAGGCCGCCAATGCGCACAATGAAGCGCAGTCCAAGATCGTTAGTCTGCTGTCACAAGTCCGTAACCTGCGGACCAACGTCGACGACCTTGCAGCTGAGCGCGATTCTGCCATCGAGGAGAAGAAGCGTCTCGAATCGCGTCTCCAAGAGGCTGCAGACGCCCTCGACGAACTGTCTCGCTCAGAATCTCCCGCCATGCGTAATGCGGCTGCTTACGATCGTGACTTACTGGAGCTCAAGTCCGGCTTGGCACAGCAGGAGGACATCACTGCCGCTGCAGTAGGCAAGATGCGTCGCGCAGAGGCCCTTGCTCAAGAACTGCAAAAGGATATCGTAGCTGAACGTGAAGCGAACGTGAAGCTTCACAAGGATAAAGCAGCTGTTGAGAAGGGACTGAAGGATCTACAGCTTCGCCTAGTAGATCTGGAGACAAAGGGCTACAGCGGATCAGCTGGCAAGGACGTCCGGTTCCTCCATGGACGTATTCAAGAAGTATGTTGACACTTCCTATGTAAAATTCTCAATTTTCAGCACTAACATCTCTTACCAGCTCGAACAAGCTCTCGAAAACAGCGAATCCACTCGTCTCTCCGAATCTCGTAGCGTCCGAAACGTCGACCGCACGGTAAAGGACCTACAAACACAAATCGAGCGTCGTGACAAGCAAAACGCCCAGGTCATGGACGACCTCAACAAGTCACGCGACAAGATTTCCAACCTCCTCGCCACGATCGACGATCTTCAATCCTCCGACTCGACGAACCAACTCGCCGCTAAGCGTGCCGAGCGCGAACTCCGCGAAGAACGAGAAAAGAACCTGCGTCTTGAGCGTGAACTGGAGGGATGGAAGAACCTCGGCGCCCAGCGCCACAGCGCCCTTGGCGTTCCTCGTGCACCAGGCAGTGAAGCAGGCGGTGAAACGCGTTCGCGACGAGGCAGTTCAATCGGCTTGCTGATGGGCGAGATGGGCGAAGTCGGTCCAAATGACAAGGGCAAGTTCGGCAGTCTACGCTCTGGTCTCCGTCGTGTCAGTGGTCAGAAGGGTTTTTTGTAGTAGATGGGGCCTCTGAGGGGAGGGGTGCATGGAGGTCCCGGTATCCAATCATGAAGCTGAGTCCGCCGTTAGAAGAAGAAGAGGACTTTGCAACGAGAGTTGTTGATAGTGAGCATTTTGCACAACGTCCTGTCGTTACTGGAACAGTGGAGTTGGGTGAGCAGGAATTTCATACACTGGCACGGGCTCTTAGTGGGAAGAAAGGCGCAGGTAGCCCGCATGAGCATGATGTTGAAGAGATGGATGTGGAAATTACGGATGACGAGAGTAAGGCTGGGGATGATGGGGATAGTGCTGTGGGCGGTGTCGGTATCAAACGGAAGAGGACTATTCGTGTTGTGATCAGGTCCAGGGCGTTTATATAGGACTGATGGACTTGATACCCCGGGTCCGGTTCTTACTCGCCTCTGTTGTTGTTGTTTTTCGCAAGGCGTCTCGGGTCGGGATTATACACCTCTGGACGTTTATACCTTTTGGACGTTGCATTGGGCTTCGGAAGTTTACATATATATAATAATTGGTGAATTACTTTTCTACTTCAACACAACGATCTTCTGTGAAGGACCGGCCAAACTATAGTAGCGGTACGAGATCTGTGTGATCAAGTGAATAGGTCCCAGGCATCAGCGTATACTGCATATCTTACGAAGGCCACGGTACTTGCCTGAGGCAACGTTTCGTAATCATATCAGCATAGCCAAGGCGGCAGACGGCTATCTTTACAAAGCATCGGACTTGCAGCAATTTCAAACACGAAGCCTGTTCGAGGTATAATTTGGTATATTGTTCCAGCATCAATTCGTGGGTATGTAGATTCCTAGATTATACTTCTGGTGACGTAACAACCCAGACGTCTAGAAGCAGAAGACCTGATCTTCCAGCTTGCTGACTGGCCTTGCCTTGGCGTAGCCCAGACTCTCAGTCGCCTTCTTCATGGCCGCGACCATAGGAGGCGGTCCACAAATGAGGATCTTAACGTCGTTGGCAGGTGCTGGCAGCTTCTCCTTGATCATATCGGCAGTGACGAAGCCGGTACCACCAGTCCAGTTCTCGGGTGGGTTGTTCAGAACGTAGTGGACATTGAATTTGGGATCCTTGGCCGCTAGCGAGTCAAGCTCGTCCTTGAGTAGGATGTCTTCGGGGTTGACGTTGGCGAAAATGAGGTCGACGGCTGTCTTATCACCTGTAGAGCGTCCACGCATGATAGCCTTGGCGACTTGTAGCATAGGCGTAATACCAGTACCACCAGCAATCATACCGAAGTGCCTGACCATGTTGGGTGTGTAGACCATGGCGCCCTTGGGGCCCTTGACTTTGATTGTGTCTCCGATCTTCAAGCCCGCGACGTGCTTGGAGATGTTACCGGTGGGGTATGACTTGATGAGGAGGTCGACATGGCCCTTGTCTTCGTCGGATGTAATGGGAGTGTATGAGCGTACAACTTCTTTCGGCTGACCTTCGATAGTAGCGGCAAGAGAAATGTGCTGGCCAATGGGGAGGCCAAGGATGTCGGTAGGGCGTGGAAGTTCAAGGCGGTAGATGGCGGTATTATGCGAGAGGACTGTCTTCTCTGAAAGCTTGAATTCTTGGAACTCAGTCGGCTTTAGCACCTTGCGGCTTCCACCGCTGTTGCTGCTGTACCAGAGGAAGCCACCGATTACAGCGGCGAACGCCACGGCCAAAGGCAGCAGCTCCATGAGGGATGGCATTGTCGGCCTGTACGGGAGATAGGGAAGTTTATAGGAAAAGCAAAAGGTGGGGGAGAGGGATAAGGAAGGAAAGAGGTGGGGAGCTCTGGAGAACTGACAGAGGCCGACGTGACAATTCCGCGACCACCGACCCTCCCGATTGGTTGATGAGACGAGACTTGGCAGGGTTCACCCGCCGCGCATCGCATCGCATGCGCGCATTAGGGAATCACACCCAGAATACATATCTTCTGCCAGAAAATCTACACAACCGCATGTGCTTGCAAACCTCTACGCACCGTTTACACAGCCCGACCAGTTCCGTCATATACCTGGTCCGCAATCATGCGAGCTTGGACGTCTTGGCTAGTCACATAACGTCGCCCCTGAACTACAGAGGTGGCTTTCAAAAGTTCTTGCTGACAGGGGTGTCTCGATTACTACCGAAGTACTACCGAAGCTTGGACAGACCTGTCCCGCCGCCCCTCTTGGTACTCATTACCGCCCTCAAGTCTGATTATTTCTTGAACATGAAATGGAATCCGCTCTATCCAAGCCTGTATTTGGTGTTGAGGTAGCTCTGCCCAGCCCTGTAGCTATGCCCTTGATGCCTCTGCTCTATTTTTTGGTGCGCCTTTCTTAGTAGTTCTTCTCTTTAGCCATGGCCAGCATGGCTCAATAGCGTTGAGGTCTGGTGAGTTGCCACACCAGAGGAGCTTCTCTACGCTCTCTCTCTCATATACCAAACGCTGAGCGTAGTGGGAGTGAGAGGGAGCTTTGTCTTCTTGAACAAGAGTGCCTGGTCTCTCCTTCTGACACTCCTTCGCGAAGGGGAGAAGCTTTGGGACTAGAATCTGAGTCTGATAGCGCCACCAATCAATCCCACTACCTCCATCACGAGTGAGTTTGCCAGTCTCCTTCGTCCATCTCCACTGAGGCGAGCGGCCTGGCTTAGCCCGCAATCCCATCCTCTTCATGCCCGTTGTAAGCTCCCACTCCTCTCTCATCACAGGCTCAAGAGCCTCGTTGAGCTCTGCTATCTGCTCAGCTGCCAGGCGCTTCTCCTGCGCTGTTTCAGGTCTCCAGATGTGACAGGGACCCTTACGATCATACGAGAAGCAGCCCCAGAACATAAACTCAGAGTATCCCTTCCACCTCTCTCGAATTACAGACTTGGTGAACAGCTCATCAGCTTTTCTCCAGACGCGATAGCCACCACGGCGGTGGTTGAGCACAACAGAGGTCTCATCAGACCAGATCACGTTCTTCCAATCCTTAAGACTCCAGTCTTTGTGGGTAAGACACCAGTCAAGCCTCTCCTGCCTCATCTTCTTCGTCAACCCAGGCTTCCTCGTTGGCTTTGTCTTGTTGTAACCCGCTGCTCTGAGGACTCGCCACACCGTTGTGGAGGATACGTCGAAGCCGTGAGCACTAAGATCACCAGCAATATCAGCACAGCTCTTCTCTCGTCCATAGCGATCACGTCGTACTTTCTCAATTGTAGCTCCAGTAACAGCTTCTTGCTTACGTGGGCGACCAGCACGAGGAGCGTCTTCGAGGTACTCTGGGAGGAGCTTGATCAGGCGGGCGTTAGGCTCAAATCCTCGCTGGCAGGCTCTGCCATAGATAGCGTCAATCGTACGGGGTGAGATGCCTGTAATCTCGCTGATCTAAGTGGTAGATTTGCCACCAAAAGGTGACTTTAGAGCAACAACTAAAGCACGAGTTGAGATATCAGTATTTGGAGCCATAGTATAGCAAAAAACACCATTGAAAACCCTACAACAGTGGGTATACTGGCTATCTAGAGCTTCAAAAAACAGAGATTGGTGCCAAGCCAGTCGGGCCGATTGATCAGCCGCTAGTCTGACGCTAGCAAGAACTTTTGAAAGCCACCTCTGTACAGCGACGATCCATTCTGGACGAGCCAGTCATAACCTCCGTGACACATGCCTTGCACGTACGCTAAGGTACCCATC
>Ga0058698_10000356_pt1 | contig 26363 bp, 19 predicted proteins | sample AgamicAsSfe_FD_67288 | JGI IMG/M metagenome (GOLD analysis project Ga0058698, IMG submission 67288) | Agave microbial communities from Guanajuato, Mexico - As.Sf.e | ecosystem: Host-associated > Plants > Phyllosphere > Phylloplane/Leaf | place: Guanajuato, Mexico | collected 2012-05-30
GTATAACGGGTAACTTTTACCATTGCTACGTATAGATATGCCGAACTACCGATAGGTTTATATGTGGAAGTGCACGCTCTAATATTAGTTGCACAGCCAATCAATCGAAATATCAAACTCTATGGCATAAACAGGAATTCACCTGGAAAAAGCTAAGTACTCAACTAATGTTATGTCAACTTCTATTTCCAAACTATGCATGTCACCAGCCATTACAGCGGGAAAAACACACCCTTGCTCGTCATCACGAACACGACACTACGAGACGTTGATATCATTTCCTGTTCGAATAAATTTATGTTCGTGTGAGTAGAGACGCCTCGTCCCAATACACTACCAAAGGCTATCTATAAGGTATCATCACATACATAGTCTAAGTCCTCCTCGGGAATGATAACGTATACCACATCACCGTCCCCACATTTGTCCTTCGAGGATCAAATATTTACTCCAAGTCAACTGATGACCTACTCAGCCCCAGTGATCCACTCCCACCACCCACCATGCGGCAACCCCGTCTCAATTCCACATGCCCTACAAACCGCCACAGCAACAGCGCCCAGCACACTGATACCTCCTAGAACCTTAACGAGCACGAAACTCTGTCTCCTGAGCTCATCACCAAAGTTACACAGGCCAAGCGGATCCCGCGAGTCCAGTCCAACAGCTTTTGCATACCGATGACTGACTTTACTACTTTTCTTTTCATCGCCGTGGCGGACGACTGCCCACTCAGCTCTGGGTGGACCGCCCGGTGATGCGACGATTGTACCCTTGGATACCTCTTCGCCGACACGTTCAAGTAGCCATCTCGCCCTATCATTGTTTTGTAGTTCCTCGAACCGTTCCCTTTCGTTGCGGCGACTGCGCTGGAGGTCTGTTGCCCATCTTGCTATCCTTATCTCACTAAGGCCTTGTTCCCCTTGTCTGGCATTGTTGTATCTCGCGAGAGAGAAGTTGCCTGGGGGCTCGAGGGTGTCGGAGTTTGCGAGCGAGGGTGAGGATGCGAGGAGTGGGGATTGGAGGTTCGAAGGGTAGAACGGAGACCCAGAGCCTGGTACCAAGACACCAGATGGTGACGTGGCAGAGAAGACTGAAGATGCTACGGATGCTGACGGACATGTTAGCTTGCGTGACGCCAAGAGAGATGATGCTTTACAATTCATGTTGCCCCCATTTAGTCCCACTGAAGCTGTTGTTGGACTGCGTGGTTGAGCCAGACCTTGCATCATCATGGAATCTCCTGGTAGCTTCGTCCTACGTCGCCATGCTAGGAACTTCTTCGCTGCTGAATGCCGAAGCCAGGCAATAGATTCCGGGTCGAAGACTTGGGTTACTAACGCAGCCAGTTCGGAAGGCAGAAGGGGCTGCACGTAGTCAGGCGACATTAGCAACGATGCGTCCATGTTGTCATTGTCTGGGCCAGATGTCGAAGAGACTGCGTAAGGATATGTCGGTGTAGTGAAGGGATATTCGGCTGCTTCGCTTGGTTCTCCGGATGACGAGGTCCTGGCAACCGGAAGGCCTTGCACGGCAAGTAATGCGTCGTCCATGGCCTTTCCGAAGAAAAATGGTCTGACAGCAGTGGTCTGCAGGCGGGCGAGGATAGAAGTCTTCAAAGCCACTACTTCCTGTGCCGAAAGAGTGTCTGATTTTGCGATGACAGGCACAACGTTGGTAAAGTACGATAATCGTTGCATGTACTCAATGTCTTTCGCTATGTCTGTATCTATATGGAAGTCAGTAATAAGCACGGTACTAGCGAAAATTGAGCTTACGCGGTGGTAACAAATATATCACGAGGTCAACTAAGACACCCCCACTACCACTGACGACTCCAAGCACATCATTGTCTTCTAAGGTTGTTACGGATGATGTTTGATATAGCATTGACTCAACATAGTCTACCACCATGCCAATGTCTTTGTCCGCTGAACCCTGCGAATAGCCGGGTGTGTCTACGAAACAGATGTTTCTTTCGAGTACGGTGTCAATACTGCTCTTTCTTCTTCGCAGTACGCCACTATCTTCGGCATCAGTCCACCAGTGGGGATAAGGCTTCGTGCTTGCATGGATTTCAGTCACTCGTGTTGTGACTGCGTGCTCTGCTTTCTTTGTACGAGACTTAGATTTCTGGGGGCGTGGCTGCGCATACGATTGGGAGGGTGATAGCGGATCTACGTGCACGATGTCTTCGCAGACCTGGACAATGGATCGAACGAGAGAGGACTTGCCGACACCTATATCGTGCTGTCAGTTTAGCCTCTGTGCGAAGTAATTGGCGCGCATCGCGTCGACCACGCACCTGTTTCACCCGCCACCATAACTCTGAGCTTCCCCATAGCTTTTCCCTTTGTTGTGAAAGGTCTTCTGGTAGGCATCTGCATCTCAGGCATGACGAGCTGTGGAAAGCTCATAGTATCCTGTTGCGTCTCCATCTGCTCTTCCTCCTCTCCACTTGAGACAACGGCCTGGCTCACGGCATCATCCATAGTAGATTCCTCGTCGGACAGCTTGAGGGAAACAATAGAAGCCGACCTGGGCGTGCTCCCCATGGCGGATGTGGGGAGTGGAGAAGGGATGTCGGCGCTCGTGACGGGCAGTTTAAAGTGAGTAGTCGAGTCATGGTTGGTGAAGTTCCTCCTCAGTTTCCGTACCGAAGTGGTTCTGGATTTATCTTGTGGTGGAACTGAGTCTGTCGAAGAGCTGTGGGATTCGGATCTTGAACTCTTCGCACCCTGATGCCGTGTCTTGCTAGCTGTTTCTGTCTCTGCGCCAGCTGCTGTACCTTCTGGGCCAAAGGCAGCGTCTAGAGTATCTGCAAGACTTTGTACTCCAAAGTTGTTATCTTGCTGTTTCGCTGTAGAAGTCGCACTGTGAGGAGCCATGGTATGCTCCAAATCCCCGACGCGTTTCATGACAAAGGTAGTGGGGACATTGCTCGAAGGGGCGGCAGGATGATCCACGCTTGACTTGCGAGACCGCGGCTTGACAGTAGGAGGCAGGGCGTCACCGCCCAGTTGAGGTCGCATGTTTGCGGTATTCTTGGGGCATATGTTGTCGAGTGTACGAATACAGAAGTCGGATGGCGACACACCTGATCAGCCTCAATAGGGATGCCGAGTGGTGATGTGATGCACGCGACGGCCCCGCTTAGCCCCGCGCGATCTACTGCACCCTTAGTCCTGCGATAGCGCGCCGATGCCTTTTAAGTGGAGTTGGAGGAAGAGCAAACGGGTGTAGGTATCATGGTACAAGTCATCCCCTATACATAAAACGCAGGTTGCCGCGCCCTGAAGCTTATGGGCTGTTGCTGATGCAGGTGGGCTTGCGCGTCCTCGAATCAGCTATCACCGTAGCGCTAGGCTAAGCCATTGTCGCACTATCAGGTGACGTTATCAGCAATCACAAGACGACCGCACATCAGTTCCGTACACAGCATTCGAGCATATATCATTTATTGTATTCGTACTAGATCATCTCACAGTTTGGCTGTCATTGTCCGTCTGATCCTCTTATCGTCGAAGCCATGCTGTACACCCATTACACCAGATGCCATGACATCCCTAGCCCGTACCTAGGACCCACCAGATAGCCTTCCCTAAACATTAGGTGACCAAGAATGCGACTGCGAAGAAGAGAATACGTTCGAAAACGACGAAACAGATACACACGGATACAGGAAGGGAATATGCAGAAACGAAACCACTCGCTATGCAAGGGCTCAGAACCCTAAGACGAACGCGTACGCCCAGACTTTTCCTCGAAATGAAATGACTTTTATACAAGCGCTGAAAGGGGTCGAGTACAGTACATGGCTAAAGCCGTCAGTCGTTAGGCCGTCGAGTCAAACGGACTCAACAATGGATGGATGGATGAAGAATAGGAAGGAAATGAGGTGTGAAGTAGCGTGATTCCTCTACGCCTCCTGGGGGGCAGCACCACCACGACCGCCGCGCATAGAACCACCGCGACCGCGGGGCTGGAAGTTACCGCGGGGACCTTGGCCACCCATGCCGCCACGGCCACGAGGAGCACCGCCGCGAGAGAATCCACCTCCCCTGTTGAATTGGCCAGGGTTCTGACGGCGTTCCTCGACCTTGATCTCGATACCGTTGATCGTGTGGGGGTTAGCAGCGACAGCAGCCTGGAATCCAGCGGGAGTCTTGAAATCGACGAAAGCGCAGTTCTGAGATATGTTAGCTGGAACGTGGTATGGTTGGATGCTTTTGCTTACTTTGCCGCGGCTGATGTCAAGGTACTCGATCTCACCGTACTTGGTAAGGGCAGTCTTCAGAGCAGCGTCGTCAACCTGGCTGTAGACGTTCTTGATGTAGGCGCGCTTCTGGTCGGGGTCGGCAGCGGGTCCTGCATTCTGTGCACGAGACTGCTCCTTCTTGTGTCCAGTAGCTGTCTGCCAGCCAGCGGCCTCACCCTGGCTAGTCGCTGGGGACTGGTCACGGGCGGGTGCTGCAGTCTGGCTAGAGGCGGCGGCAGCAGCAGCGGGTTGAGAGGGAGCGGCGGTAGCGGCCTTGGAATCCTTAGGGGCCTGCTGGGCGGCGGGGGCGTTAACGACGGGAGTAGCGACCTTGTGTGCGGAGGCTGCGAGGCTGGCCCAGGTTCGGGGAGCGGCAGGCTTAGGAGGACCAGAGGGCATGGCGACAGGAGCGGCCTTTTGTGCAGATTGTGCGGGCGCTGAGGCGGCTTCGGCGGGCTTCTCAGATTCGGTGGTCTTCTCAGCAGCGGCTGGCTCTTCAGCGGTCTTCTCCTCAACGGCGGCAGGTGCCTCTTCCGCTGCAGGTTGCTCAATCTCCTCTGGAACCTGTTGGGCAGGAGCGGCGGGCGCAACCTCCTCTACAGACGGCTCCTCTTGCGCGGCCTGGTGCAGCTTGTCGTCAACCTTGTTCAGATCCTCCTCGCTGGTCGCGATCTCGTCGCTCTTGTTCAGGTCGGCGTTCTCTGGGACGGCAGCAGTAGGAGCTGGCTCAGTGACACCATTGGCGGGTGCGGCCTGCTCCTGCTGGTCCTCATCCTCCTCCACGGGTTCGTCGGCAAGGTAGCGGAAGATGTCGTTGAGGACGAAGTAGCCGTTGGTCTGCTCGGCGAGAACAAAAGTCTGAACGAAGCGCTTGTGGGGCTGGCCTTGGTTGGAGATCTCACCAATGACCTGGATGACGATGTTGGCATCGGAGCCCTGGGAGTCGACGTTGGTGACGCGGACCTTGGTGTCCTTGAAGTCGAGCTCCTTGATGCGCTCGTTGATGGCCTATGCATGTGTCAGCTTGTGTATGTTGCAATTGGGTATGTCTCATATACCTTCTGGCCTAGGCAGACGTTCACCTTGTCCTCCTCAACACCGGAAACATACTGGGAGCGCTTGTTGTAGAAAAGCTGTGATTTGAGTCAGTCGCGTGTCCTGCAGAAGAAGGCTACTGGGCAGCATGCGACTTACGTAGAGTCGGTCAGGGCTCTTGCTGAGGGTGGTGTAGTACTGCTCGACAAAGTACCAGCCGACCTCATCCTTGGGGATCTCTGAGGCAGCGGCTTGTTGTGCGGGCTGCGAGGCAGTGGGCTGCTGCGAGGGTGTGAAGTTGGAGGCGCCGGTGGAGTAGCTGTTCTCGTACTGCTGCGGCGCGTAGTTGCCGTTGACAGGGCCGGATGACTCGGTGGATGCCATATTGAATGTGAAGGTGGTGGGAAGGATATGCGGCGGGACGAAGGGCAAATTGCGTTTTGTTTTGCGCGAAGTCTAGTGGGGTGCGAGGTACGCGAGGCAGAAGATAGGCGCCTAGATGCTAAGAGAGCACGTCAATGTCAGTAGTGTAAAAAGCTGCCATCGGGCTATTTGCGCATACCGGGCCGTTGTCACAGAGATGGAAGGGAATCCGTCGAGACTGGAGACTACGTGGGCGGGGTGATGGCGGTCGGCGGATTAGATGGCAGAAAATACAAAGCTCCCTAAGGATACGAGAGAGATGGAATCAGAGCGTCAGGGTAGTAAGAGACTGGGAGTAGGTTGGCCGGTTGTGCGCGTGCAAGCAGTGCTAGTGAGGACCACACTGATGAGGAGGGCAAAATCGATTGGAAGGCTGGCGAACAACCAAGTCTGTGCGTCTTCGCGTCTTCCCGATCAAGCGAACCTGCCCTGCACCTCCACATGTCGCCTCTCCACCATTACCATCATCTTGCTCTCAGACGCCTAGACAATTCTTGGATCAAGTCAACTCTTGCAAACGGTTGCTTTGGTAGCTTTCTTCGTGCTTCCGCCTATCAAACAGCAACTGCAGCCACTAGTAGACTATGCACGACCCGTGTCAGTACCAATTTTGCCCAGGTAGAATATGGCCGTCTCCCTGTTACACGTGCTGAACCGAACGCAGAGATATGCTTTGTAGTCGAACCCAGTAGAAAGCTGCTTCACATCGCTGCTTACATATATGCGTTGCATGTTCAGTACAACGGCACCAGTACCCTGTCGGACGCCATCTCGGACATGTCACCATCTCCGACATCTCCTTATTCATGTCCGCTAGGCACGTTAGTCCTCAAACCTTGCAGATTTATCACCGAGCTCACCAGCAAGACGTTTCAAAAATCCGAGCTGGTCTCTTTGGAATATGAGTCACTAAGTCCGTACTTGTTGCCCTTTTTCTTGTTGTGGAAGGGGCGCACGTTGTAGGTGTACCACGTTACTGGCTCGGTGTGTCGGCCTCATACCAAGGCGAGGCCGAGACCGAGCAGCCCTACGTGCAAGCTTACCCAGATTGGGACCATCTCTGCGTTCCACGGAGTCCAAAGTAAGTAGCAAGAGTTGCTACCTATCTTACAGCCAATCTCTTGAATCCACTACTTAATCATGTCCAAGCCCAATTTTCCAAGACTTGTGTCACCAACTCCCCTTACTTTCTAGCCTCCGATCCACCGCCATCTTGTCTCACCATGTCACAAACGACAAGCTCAGTGGCCTCGATTCACGAGGAGAAAGCACGACTGCCTCATACCGACGTCGAACAGCCCCCAGTATCACTTGACGAAAAGCAACCAGACACGACCGAGCCTCCAGCGGTCGTGAGTCCATTCCATCCAAGTCAGTTTCCTGATGGCGGAAGGGATGCATACCTGTGTCTCCTCGGAGGCTTCTGCTGTCTGTTCTGCTCATTCGGATGGCTGAACGCCGTCGGAGTGTTCCAGAGCTACTACCAGCGGAACCAACTCAGTGACTACTCGCCTTCTACCATCGCCTGGATAGCCTCTCTCGAGATCTTCGTCATGTTCGCGCCTGGACCTATCGTCGGATTCATCTATGACAACTACGGCCCTAGATACATACTGCTATTTGGCACCTTCTTCCATGTCTTTGGTCTCATGATGACGAGCCTCTGCACCGAGTACTGGCAGTTTGTTCTCGCACAAGGAATCTGTAGCCCCCTGGGCTTGAACTGCATCTTCCAGGCGGGAACTAGCACCATCCCTACTTGGTTTCTCAAGAAGAGAGGGCTGGCGTACGGAGTCATGGCTGCTGGCAGTGGACTAGGCGGCATCATCTTCCCCATTATGGCAACGCATCTCATCCCCCAAATTGGCTATGGCTGGACGATGAGAACATTAGCGTTCCTGATTCTCGGTATGATGGGTATCGCATTCGTCACTGTCAAGTCTCGTCTACCGCCGAGGCCTAGAAAATTGGAACTCTGGGTCTTTCTGGAGCCCTTCAAGGACACTCGCTTCATCTTATTGACCATTGCGTCATTCATGTTCTTCATGGGGATGTGTAAGTTCCTGTCTTCCTTCGAACTTCACGTAAGCCAAATACTGACCCATGTCTAGTTATCCCCATCAACTTTATTGAGGTTGAAGCCATGTCGGATGGAATGTCAACTCGCTTAGCTGGATATCTCCTGGCTGTTCTCAACGCCGCAAGCATCTTCGGCCGTATCATCCCCGGTGCTCTCGCAGACAAGGTCGGCAAATTCAACATGCAATCATTGTGGTGTCTGGTAGCTGGCATCCTCGTCCTCGCATTGGCTCTCCCCGCATCTAGCAATGCGGCATACATCACGTTCGCTGCTCTCTACGGTTTCGCTTCGGGTGCTTTCGTCTCACTGTTGCCGGCCCAGATAGCACACATCTCCAAGGTCGATCAGATTGGAATACGCGTTGGTGTTGTATTTGCATGCATATCGTTTGCGGGCTTGGCCGGTAATCCGATTGCGGGAGCTATTGTCGATCAAAATAACGGAAAGTACTGGGGGCTGAACGTCTTTTCAGGTGTCATGCTCATGGCAGGGTCGGGTATGTATGTAGTAACGAGGATGTACATTGCGGATTGGAAAGTCTTTGCGCTAGTTTAGTAGTCTGTCGAGCTAGGAACATACCATGTAAATCTACGTGTACAGTATGCGTTACATCATCATATCACCTCAGTCGTTGACTAAATGCTTACAAAGGCACATTGCTTACAACTGAGTGCGGAACTTTGAGGTTTTACTTCGGTGCTGAACGAGGTCTGTGAGTGCCTGGCGTTCTTAAATCCGCAGAGCGCACGGACCATGGAATTCGTGATTGACAACTGCTCAACAGCATCGTCCCGTTCCGCATTCCACCACCTCACACTCCACATCACGAACTATGTCCGTCCCGCTGGATGAGTCCTGTCCAAACGCAATCTGTCAGCTTACGTACGCTGAGTTAAGCATTGGGCGCCCGGACTGATGAAGCAGGGGTTCCAAGGTTTGTCCGTTGTACGACGGTTGTACGATTTGCACATCACTTCGTACATGAACTTTCATGACCTTCCACCGTTGTACGCATCGCGCGCCACACACTTTTGCTTGACTTCGCTTAAGCATCATTTGCCGTTCTTTTACCGTTCCATCTCGATCTATCGTACCCAAAGTGTTGTACAAACGGGTAAAAACAAGCACAACGGAAAGACTTACCGAAGCGTGTTGTGCGACCACCCTTTGTACGCAGGGCATTAGGAAAAAAGTCATGCCCAAACAACGTCAGACCTGTACGCGATGCTCCCAACGACGGCAGAAGTGCGATCGAAAAGCGCCCTGCACGAGGTGTGTACAGAATAACGAAGGCCATCTATGCACTACCAAGTGGGTCAATGGATACAACCCAAATATTCATCGCAAATACCCCAGAAAGCCCTCGGGAGCTAGTGGAAGCGATACATCTTCGTCTGTTCCTTCTCCCGATGTAGATTCTCAGGCGCTGTTACCCTTGGTTCCTCATGCCCCACCCACGACCGAGGCTCGATCGAGTCAAGGCCAGCCCCTTGCAGATTCAGCATGGCGAAACAGCTTGCCTGAGATTAGCATCGGTGCAATACTGAAGGAAAAGGATGCAGACGCGAACCAAACCCTCTTCGACAAGAGTTTCTCTTACGCCAGATCGAAAGGACCAGTGCGAGATGCAGCGAACGGATCAAGCCCCCTTGCGGGTTGCTACTCCAACGCAGCGAGAATAGTGGAGACACAGTATCTACAGTCCATCTTACCGTCGAAAGATAAGCTAATGCTGATTGTGGATTACTACACGGAGTACATGGTATACTGGATTGGCGGCATCTTCCATGCGCCAAGCTTCAGAAGAAAGCTGCTCGCGGCCTACGGTCAGTCGTCTGAGCTCGATCTGCAAAGTCTCGATTGGAAATGGACTGCACTCTTATGTAAGTCATCTCAGTCACGAACGATGCAAGAGTCTTCAATGTGGCATGCTACTACTGGAAAGAGTTCCAATGATGGACTCTACATTGTCGTTCACTTAGAAGCTACTGACGTCGAATACCGTAGTTGCTATCCTCTCATCCAGTATAATCGGCTCTGCAGAAGGTGTTTCAGCCTCCTGGGGTTACTCACTTGATGACAAAGTCCAGCTAGCACGTGTATGGGGTGCCGCATCGATCTCATGTCTGAATCTTGGCAACTACACGTCGCAATATAGCATTCACTCGGTGCAGACGATATATATCATGCACGCATACGAACATCTCGTCGGCTCAACGAATCAATGGATTGCTTTGCGAAGCGTCGGCGTTGTCATTGCGAAGGGTTTGGGTTTGCACAGGTAAGTGTCACATGCTACTAAAAGAAGTATCGGTAACTAACGTTTTAGACTTGGTCCGCATCCAGACGATGAACGGATAACGGAACTAACCCCAGATCAGAAGGAAGCCTTTGTCGAGCGTGAGATTGGTCGCAGAGTGTGGTACGGGGTTGTGTCCCAAGAGTGGTATGTTTACAGCTCAATCAAGATGATTTGATAAGAACCAACTAATAGATACTATAGGTTGTGTTGCACTTCGCAGGCTGCCTATACGCTGACCCTCCAATGGCGACATTTCACGAGCGCAAGGCCACGCATGTTGGACGAGGAGACTATGACGCCGCTCTCCAATCCAGCAACCCCGACAGTCACCGCCGTCGGGCATTACTTCTTCGACTACGCTGCGGTACTCCTTGACGTTCATAACACTATGGTGGGGCTTCTAGATAAAGACGACGCTACCAAGTACGCTGCGATACTCAAACATGATGGTGAGATGCGCGCTACATGTACGGAGAAGGTCCCAGCATGCCTCTCACCCCGGACGCCGTACGATCCCAACTGGCCTCAGTGGGTGACTTGGGCGAGGAGACTGCATCAAGCGTCCGTCAACCATAAAATTATCATGAGTAAGTGGTAGCTCCATATTGCACCCATGTGAGACCTACGCTGACACTACTTACCATGCTCAGTTCACCAAAACTTCTTGAGCAAGAGCTTCAAGGATTTACGCTATACATACAGCAGATGGGCCTGTATGACCGCCGCACAGAACATTATCAACATATACAACGCCCGGGATGCCAACGAGCCGCAATGGTGGGTCGAGCAAGCTTTTGTCGTCACGGCTGGTATTTGCATGATATTGGAGCTCTTCCACCGCGCTGAGGCGGATGGGGAAGCTCAAGAGTACCAACTGTACGTGAAGAAGGCCGTCAGGTTCTTACAGCTGTTCTACACGTCGAGTGTTGCAGTACACGGTGTCCGTCTTCTCATGTCGCTCTTGCAAGAGTATGAGAAGCTGAAAGAAGCATCAAGCACGAAGACGGCACCACCGATGGAGACTTCAGCCTCACGACCCTGTGCTTGTGTTTCCGACAACATTGAGGACATCTCGATCACGGACGCGGCCCGCGGAAGTCATGCGTTCCCTGTGGTACCCGATATACAATTGTCATTCGACGATGCTTTCAATTTTGATATCGATGCACTAGGCTTCGATGATTTGATGGACTACCTCCCGAGTGTAGAAGGCTCGTTGGATAACAATGTCTTCCATACCAGCATGTTGTCAGCTAACGGATGGCCGACGTGGTAGTCTTTCTTTATGGAGAACCGCACTTGCCAATTCCCATGCTCGTTCTTTCCCGACGGCACGCAAGTGGTCTGACATCAGAGTAGCTCTTCCCGCATCAAACATGGCTTTTGGTTCAAGGTGTAAACCAAGGTTATTCTACTGGTTTACAATTCCGACTTCCAGACTCACTAGTCCTAATCGCAGAGCCTTTGTTTCTTCCTGACTACACTGCGCAAAATCACCCAACAATGTAAAGCAGAACATATCCCACTATAAGCAGGAGCTAACAAAGATAGTCTGTCAACAACGCCACCATGTCTCAAGATTCCGATCTCCATACGACGCTCGTGCTCGACGCATTGAGTAATGGCCTAAACATATCCATGGCAGAGCTCCTCGGAATCCTAGGTCGACAAGCCCCGATCTCGAACCTTCTCCTAGAGCCCATTCTCGGATTACAGCAGCTTGCCGCGACCACGACGCTGCTTGCTGTACCGAGCATCCATTCACAAAAGAAGGCGGCACTAGGGCCCGTGGCAGGAGAAACGGAAGAGGAACGGAAAGACCTGAAGAGGTTTCTAATCACGTACTGGATCGCTTTGGGTCTTGCTTGCCTGATCGCTGTATCTGCAGTCTGGACCAAAGTGCACATGGCGGCACACAAGGGCCGGAAAAAGTTCGAGACGAAGAAGAAGCCCCAGTCGGACGTTGAGAAATGGCATTTGCGGCGTCAGAGGGAGCGCGAGGCATCATTGCAGATGGGACAAGTCGATGATCAGGCTCCAGGCACATAACACCGTGGTTGAGCAAACGAGGGCGGATATGGTGTTACGGTGCATGGGGTCTTTCAGACGCGCTTCTGTGCATATCGCGCTTCAGCATGGTGCATGAATTCTATACAAATGACCTATATTAGTATACCATGCCCCACACGAAACCGGATGTCTTCTATAGCTCAAGAACATCTCGTATATGTTTCAATCGGTGTGTAGCTTTTCCCACAAAGTCACAGCCTTTCCCTTGTCGTTCTAGGCATGCAAGTCTCGGATCTAATGAATTGTGCCTTTGACTAACAGTAGACGCCGAAGACATTTGAGAGACCTTTTTGTCTATGGGGAACAAAAACTGACGACTGAACGTTCTTTAGGACGTACAATTATTTTGCGTGAAACTCATAAGAAACGAGTGCCTTCATTCACGGATAGGGAAACCGAATAGCCATTCAAACCTCGGCAACTCATCATACCCCACACACGTCGATCTCCCGTCGTGCATGTTGTCTACTACGGCCGCCGCATACTATACCATAATACCTTATTAATTTCAAATGACTATAGAGGTTTGAATAGAGCGAAAAGATGAAGGCGATCCACATCGAGAAGTTCGTTTCTGTAAGGCCATCCACAGACTCGATCGCACCACCGCTCTCTCTAATTAACACCACCTACTCAGAATGTCGCAGACCTACAACCATCTACCGTCCTACCCTCAACACCCAAATCACCCCGGGATGTCCATATAAAAATCAGCCACGCCGCGGTAACACACGTCGACCTCCTCTATGCACAGGGTCTGCATCAAAACAACCGCAGACATGTCCAACCACCCTTCACCCTAGGCACAGAGTTCTCGGGCGTCGTGACCCATAGCCCAGAAGATTGTTCATTCAAACCCGGCGATCGTGTCTTTGGCGGAGGTCTAGGCGCCTATGCGGAACAGATATGTGTCCCTGAAGATGCCGTCCGTCGTGTCCCATCTCAGTGGACGAATGCCGAAGCATGTGCAGTAGGCGCAAGTGGTGCGGTCAGCTATGGTGCTTTACTCTCCGTTGCGCAACTTCAAGCTGGAGAGACGGTACTTGTACTTGGTGCCAGTGGTGGACTAGGTGTCATGGCTGTGCAGATTGCAAAGGCTATTGGTTGCAAGGTCATTGCTGTCGTTGGCGGATCTGAAAAAGCTGGGGTGGTTAAGGGGATCGGTGCGGATGTTATTGTGGACTATGGAGACGAGGGGTGGGAAAACAGGGTTAGGGAGGCGACTAACGGTGGAGAGGGGGTGGATGTTGTGTATGATGGGATTGGGGCTGTGGAGAGTGGGATCAAGTGCCTGAAGTATCGGGGACGATTGGTTGTGGTAGGATTCGCAGCCAGGAATGGGAGCATTGAAAATGTAAGGACCAATCGAATTCTGCTCAAGGGAGTTGCAGTACTTGGTTATGTAAGTCCCACGTTCCCATGGCTTTGCTCTGGCCATTCTGTTGCGAGAGCGGCTTGCTGACCCATGGTAGCGGTTTGGAGAAGACGGCAGGAGAGACCCGCAAAGAACGAAGGATGTTTGGGACGGCTTTATTAAGCTAGTAGATGATGGAAAGATACGGCCTATCATATACAAGGAGGAGTATGCTGGGTTAGAGACGGTCAGTAAGGCACTGGAAGATGTAAAGGCGCGGAAGGCATGGGGCAGGTCTGTGGTAAGGATATGCGATGAGGAACAGATGCGCGAGAATGGTGGACAGAAGGCGAGGCTATGACATCAGATATGGTTACATTTCTGCACACGGTGTGCGCTCGACGCGTCGCTTTGTGTCTGCATTCACCTTGGGCACACCGAATCCCCACTTTGCAAAACATGTGAAGCCAACGCGTTAGTGATGCTTCACCTCATAGGCCTTGTGGCGTCGATTCCCCCGACGGGCGCACGGCCCATTGCGGCGCGCCGGCTTAGCGCGGTTTCTTTGGATGGACCTGGTTCGACGTTCCCAAGGTTAAAACAAACCCGTCTCCATCGACGCTTGACGTCTGCTCTCACTTCTCCTTCTTATTTCTCTCCAACCGCGCGCTGACCTCGAGAACTGGTCAACGGTCAGCCTCACCCTCACACTAGTCTGATCGCCGCAGTCGCACCCCCGAGCTTCGCGACAGCTTTCACAGGGAGACGCCTATTTATCACGACGCCAACTCGCAATCATGGCGTCTTACGGCAGCGATCCCGAGGAAGAGGAAGAGGACTTCAACCCGGCACCTGAAATCGACGAAGATGACATCGCGCCAACCAACAAGGCCTCGCGCAGGCCGGCAGACGAAGACGAAGAGGACGAAGTCGATGCGCCGAACAGGATGGGTAATGACGACGAAGATGAAGAGGGCGGCGGCATAGATGTCGACGATGACGATGACGATGAGGAGGATGACGAAGAAGATGAAGACGACGAAGATGTTGTCGTACGTCTCAATAGGAGCATCTCATTCTTTGCCTAATTACTGACCATCCTAGGCCCGACCCGCCAAGCGGAGAAAGAAGGCGAAGCGAAACATGTTCATTGATGTTGAAGCCGAAGTCGATGAAGACGAAGAGGAAGAGGAAGAAGGCGACGATGAAGGTGTTGATGAAGTCCACCCCGACGACCTCCTCGAGCCCACGGGCGCTGACCTCGACGACCGACACCACCGCGAACTAGACATGCGCCGCGAAGTAAACGCACAAAAGGATGTCGAGGAGCTTGCCAAGGAGTTCGACGAGAAGTACAGGCGACGTGAAATGCAGAGCGCTCGTCGCGGTGGTGCTGGTGCCGTTCCCCTGGCTTTGCCCACCGTTGACGATCCATCTATCTGGGGTTGCAAGTGCCGTCCTGGAAAAGAGCGCGAGATTGTCATGGCTATTCAGAAGCGCATCGACGAGAAGATGCGCGCGGGCCAGCCAATCCAGGTCTACTCTGCTTTTGAACGAGGCCCTACAGGACCTCAGTCCGGTTTCCTCTACGTGGAAGCCGACTCGAAGCAGGCTGTTGTTGAGCTGATTGAGGGCATCCAGAATGTCTTCATGGGCTCCGGCCAATTCTCCATTCCCCCCAAAGAGCGTCCAGATCTGCTCCGCAAGAAGAAGCGCGCGCCATTAGAAGTCGGCAAGTTTGTGCGCATGTTACGACCTCCCACATACAAGGGCGATCTCGCAAAGGTCGTTGAAGTCTCGACCAACGGTCTTGACTGTGTCGTACAACTCGTACCACGTCTAGACTACGGTCTGAACGACGATGCCAACGCCGCACAAGACAACAAGCGTAAGCGCGGTTTCTTTGGTCGACAGACCGAGCGTCCACCCGCCAAACTCTTCAACGAAGCCGAAGCGAAGAAGCGACACATGAAGCATCTCAGCATGACCGGATCTGGCAACCAAAGGGCATACACCTACAAGGGCGAAGACTACCAGAACGGTTTCCTTATCAAGGAAGTCAAGGTCAACTGGGTCAGCACTGAAAAGGTCAACCCCAGGATGGAGGAGTTACAGTTCTTCGCAATTCAGAACGCAGATGGTACAGAGACCATGGATCTTCTGGCAGTCCAGGCTGCGCAAAAGGCTGCAGACTCTGGCTCTGCCTTTGCTGCAGGAGACAATGTCGAGATCTACACTGGTGAACAGAAGGGTATCCGCGGTACCACTGTTACCGTAATTGGTGACATCCTCACACTCCGCGTCAGCGAAGGCGATCTTAGGGGCAGGCGGATTGATGCTCCCGTCAAGACTCTACGAAAGCTTTTCCGAGACGGTGACCACGTAAAGGTCATTGGTGGCAGCAAGTACGTCGACGAAGTTGGTCTAGTCACCAGGATCAAGGACGATAAGATTACCTTGCTTTGTGACTCTACCCAGCAGGAAATCACTGTCTTTAGCAAAGACCTGAAGCGCGCTGCTGATTCGGCAAACGTCGGTGCTGACTCCAACTTTGATCTCTACGACTTCGTACAGATTGAGTAAGTTCTCTCGCTGCCAATACAAGATGACCTACTAACAGACTATAGTGCCTCGACCATCGGTTGCGTTGTCCGTGTTGACCGAGAAGTCCTACGAATTGTCGATCAACAGGGCGATGTTCGCACACTCCTCCATACACAAGTCTCACAAATCGTCGGAAGGAACAAGCATGCTGTAGCAACCGACCGGGACGGTTCCGAGATCCGACACGAGGACGATGTCAAGGAGTACGGAGGCGAGGGCCGTCAAGGCAAGGTTCTATACATCCACCGAGGTACACTCTTCGTCCGCAACCGCGAACTAGTCGAGAATCAGGGTATCTTCGTGGTCCGAAGCAACAACGTTGTTACAATGGCAGCAAAGAGTGGTCGCGCCCAAGCCCAGGGCCCAGATCTCAGTGGCATCAACCCTGCCCTAAACGCAGGAGCGAACGGCAATGCGACCGCTATGCCTCCACCCCGCGCATCTTTCGGCCGCGATAAGCTCATTGGCAAAACAGTCGTCATTCGGAAGGGTGCCTACAAGGGTCTTTTGGGCATTGTCAAAGATACCATGAACGACGAAGCTCGCATCGAACTGCACACCAAGAACAAGCAGGTCTCAGTAAAGAAGGAGCTTCTCACTGTCAAGGATCCCATTACTGGCCAAAGCGTGGAGATCGGAGGCAAATTCCCTAACCGCTCGCGTGGAGGTTACTCAGGCGGCCAGACAAGCTACGGCGGTGCTGGCTCTGGTGGACGAACACCTGGCTGGGGCAACGCTGGTGGTGGCGGCGGCCGTACGCCTGGCTGGGGAGGTGGCGGTGGTGGTCGCACACCCGGCTGGGGAGGTGGTGCCGCAGCTGGAGGCCGCACGCCTGGTTGGGGAGGTGACGGCGGACGCACAGCTTATGGTGGAGGTGATGGATCGCGAACTGCTTATGGTGGTGGTGATGGCTCTCGAACAGCTTACGGCGGCGCAACTGCCTACGGAGGCGCCACATCTTACGGCGGAGCGACAGCTTACGGCGGCAACGACGGAAGCCGTACCGCCTATGGTGGTTTCAGCTCAGGTGGTCGCACACCTGGTTGGGGTGGATCGGGAGGAAACACCACTTCGAAATCTGGTGGTCTCTCTGCCCCCACGCCTGGCGCCTACAACGCCCCAACACCAGGTGCTTACGCAGCGCCTACACCCGGTGGTTATGGCGCGTACTCCGCCCCTACGCCGGGAGGACCACCCATGGATGCTCCCACGCCTGGCAACTACGCTGCGCCTACACCTGGTGATACATCGGGTGGTCGATATGGTCTTGCGGCGCCTACACCAGGCGCGTGGGATGCTGCAACGCCAGCACCTAGTGGCGATCCTGGGTACGATTAGTTGCCTAGTCTAGGAAGACCTTCCATCGAGACACCCACATCTGAAAATTATGTTGCGCCTCCTTCTGGTAGTAGACTGAATGGTCCACAGGATGCTGCGACTCGAACGTCTAATCCCAATCCTGAGTACGATTGGTTACCTAGTCTCTTGTGAGATAGATGGGCAGTCGCGGCGAGAGTCAGTTTGCGCCAGGTTGCAAAATGGTCTGGGTCTGCGTAACGCAGATGAGATCGGGGTTTTTTGTGTTCGTTCATTGCATTGCTGGAGTTTGCAAAACAGGATATCTTAAAGTCAGACTTCAATTTCAAATATTTCTTCCATGAGCATATGACTACTCTATTTGGTTGACGCTTATGATAACACGCAGCTGATGTAGTACGGATGTGACTGCCGACATGCGTGTACTCCGAGGAGAATCACAGATTGTGATTGCGACCGTTGTTCAAAGACTACTATTACTCTTTGGACAATTGTGAGGCAACGAATAATTCACATTCAGCTACTTGCAGGCTGAGCTATGATGCCACCATTCTTAGGCATCCCATTGGTTTTTCACATGTTGTTTGATCGACAGTTCATAGCGTCAGAACCGTCCAGATACAAGGATGCATAGAAGGTCACAATATGTATTCGTATAAAAAGAAGACTGGCGTGAGCCAGCGGGAAGTTTGAAGCATCAAGCCTAGATTGGTATTGAACATGTTTCTCTAAACAATCTTCTAGATAATAACTAGTAAAAAAAGTTGGTATCACCCCACCACTTCTCTGTGTAAATGCAAAGCAGTCGAGTATGGAAAATGAAAAAAGAAAACTCTTCTACTACTCGGCTCATCTACAACTCCACCTACTCCTCAACGATGCGACGAAATGTCTTGACAACAAGCAAAGGAACGCAAATCTAGTACTTGCGTACGCGCCTCTGAACAGGAGCGGGAGACTCAATAGCAGCGTTGACGCCAACCTTTGCATTAACAAGGGGCAAGTCAGCGGAGATCTCAAGGCTTGACCTCGACATGGGAGCCGCGGCAGGAATAGCGGCAGGGACAGCCGAGGTGTTACCACCAGCAAGGGCACCGATCTCGATCATGTTGTTCTGGCCAAGAGCGTTCTGGATGAAACGGGAGTTGAACTTGACAATCTTCTTGATGGCGTTGAAGTCCTCGACGTTGACGGGAAGAGGGTCCTTGACGATGAGGAAGGTTACACCCTCGGCGCAAGGAGGAGTGGTGAGGGAACCGCTGTATGTCTGGATGTCGGACGTCTTGAGGACAGAGACGACGTCGGTGAAGTCGATACCGTCGGAGATGTCGGTCTTGGTACCGGGTGTGGTGATAGCGGAAAGGGAGGACGACAGTGACTGGATCATGGAAGCAGAGTCGTTGGCGGAGACCTCGAACATGAGCGCGATGACCGCGAGCTGGCTCTCATCATCAACACCCTGGTGGACCATGTGAATCTCAAGAGGGAAGAATTCATCGTTGACGTGGTGCTCAGAGGGCGCGTGCATATGAAACTGGACAAGGCGGTAGTTGACACCAGCATAGCTGGTGGTGCCGTTGACGACAACTTCAATGGTCGTTCCGAGATTCTCGAAGACCACTGGGCCAGCGGGGATGTCGAGGGTAGGCCTGGAAGGTGCCGCGGTGATGGAGGCATCTGGTGGAAATTGTCAGTAGGGATATCATTGGCCGAGCTCGGAGGATGAACATACCGACGTTGATAGGAGACTGGTTCTTGCCAGCCTTGCAGGCTTCATTCTCAGGAGCAAGCGAGGCCCAGTTGAATGGACCGTTCATAGGCCCATAACCAAAGGTGTTTACCTCAACGGTCTCTGCGCCCTCTGCGCGCTTGAACTTGGACAGGCCGTGAAGGCATGTTGCGGATGCGGTCGAAGCAAGGAGGAGTGCGGAGAAGAGCATGATGAATGATAGACTGAGCTGAACTGTAAAGAGTGGAAAGATGCTGTAAAAGACACTGAAAGAATGTGAAGTGCTGCTGATGATGTTTCCAAACTTTTCCGAGGGCGAAGTCGCTCTTAAGCAAAAGACAAGATTGTATATGCCTCAGTACACAAGACTAACAAGAGCGAGTACGCGTGCGAAGTCTTGGTGTCGATGCTAACGATCAACGTGCAACACGAACGAAGGTGGAGTATAAAAGTAAGACAGGATCAACCCGGCCGATTACAAGATAGGTAAGGATAGGACAAGAGAAAAATAAGCCCGAAGACCCTGAGACTGGGCCAAAGAACGGTAGATACGAAAGGAAGGTGAACGGGTGAGAACGGACCGTTTAGAATAGAAGACAATGGAAGATTGGAAGTGCCGGCTTGAACGAGGGGAAAATGCTTGAGGTGGATCACCAAGCTCAAGTTATAGCTAACAATCACACGAGCATTGCATCTCAACGATTTCTTCCCGATGCCGTTCCGGTCCCTTGCCTGCCGAACAGCCATACCCCTCCGTGGAAATAGACACAGGCCAAGAGGACCAAGTCATACGTCAAGATGCCTCAGGAACGCCAGCGCTTGGCCATTGTATACAGAATACAAGATGAAGGAGCGGGGATATTCCCATACAGGTAGGTGCCAAGTTGAATTCGTGGTTAAGAAGGCGCCCAGATGCATACAGAGGGGCCACACAGGGGTCAAGAACTTGTGACATTTGCTTGGTATGCTGAGACGTGGAGCAATCCCTCGTGTCGGAAGCGAGACAGAGTCATGGTGTTCCCTTACGCTGACAGCGGACGGATGTGACGTGCTCTACCAACATCGGCGCCGTCACAAGTGTCCGCAGAGATTGGCGATCGTCATTGCGTGCTGATGGTGTTGTACAGATTTACAGAAGTCGCAGGATGTCTGAGTCGTTAGCAGACCGTTAGGAGGATGGGTATCCCTCCCAAGACTTACCATCATCTCGCAGCGCCAAGTCTGGGGAATCATTCGATTTTTACGAAATAACCAGGCGACGTTGTGGCCTAGCTTCGCCACAGCAGAATAATACCCTGGTCCTGAAACTCCACACAGGACCTCGATCCTATGAGAACTGTCTTGGCAGATCCAGGCCATGTGAACGAGGCTGCTTTGCGACGCGCGACAGGGATGCGCGTCCTATTGTATTTACCCCTAGCCTATACCTCCGAACCAAGAGCCGGATTCTCGCTGCTGCTATAGGCCTGAGTCTCGGACAGGACTCTGCCGTTCCCGTCGTATCTTCAAACCGATGGAGCGTTCGCCCACATGCTCTTCCCTTTGGTAGAATCAGTCCACTTGTGAAACTGGGGGATCGGTGTGAGAACGAAGGGTGAGCGGCTAGCTCATAATCAGGCAATTAGCAGAGGGCGCGAGTCTCCAGTGCGTTTCTGCGGTACGCCCGTACCTCAAGATAGACATCCGGATATCGTCGTGAGCGATATCTTGAGGGGCTTGGCAGGTGAAGTATAGCATACGCGGACGCCAAGCTGAGACGATGGCGTGTGTGGTGGTTAAAGCGATTACTGAAGGCTTGCGAAAGCAGGGACACAGGATACGCGGGATACGACAAGTAACCGCGGTAAGCACTTGTGGCGCAAGCTTGTAACAAGCCACGTTGCGCACAATTATCCAACACCACGCTACCTCCCATCGCAATACAGCTACCCGTCAGACTTTCCCGACTACCAAGATCATCGATATGTAGTGAGCATCAAAAGGCAAAGATCGCCGCAGTTCACCCTACTCCACCGTTAAGACGTTAAACACAATGCGGCCCGACTTGCAATCTCCGCATCCAAGCTCCTTCCCTGTAATTAGCTAGCTGTAACGATGGAGTCCCAGGACACAGTTGAGACTCAGCTTTCAACACCATGCCTAGCATCACGAAGCCAAGCTTGGCACTATACACGCCTCGTCGAGGTACAACATGACCTGACCATCGGTCTTATCGTCGGGAGTAGGCTGTTCGACTTGTTTCTTCGCAACACCTTGCCAAGTATATCCGCGTGTTTCTCTCCACCTCAAACCTTTGGCATTCGGTCTTATGCTTGCGAGGCGTTTTTCTCTTATGCGCGGTCTTGTTCGGCCTTGTATACATAGGCAGCGTGGTGTAGTTTCTTGTATACTTGGGTGCCCAGAGGTGTTGTGCGGAGGCGGAGTGTACTGTGACTTGGTCGCCAATGTTCCTGGGCTCATTCCCCATGTCCCGGAATAACTCTCCGCTCTTGGCGATCGGCCTTACGTGTGGCATGACGGGCTGATTGCACTCACGTCGAGATCTCGAGCTGACGAAGCCTTTGGCTGAAGAGCATTCTCTTTGGTGCACCAATTACACGTGAAGCATTACTGCTACCGGTGGTGGTATTACCGGTTGCGGAACTTAAATTCGCCTGGTCCTTCGTCGGACTTACCGTCCACGTGGGCACAACGGCGACAAGTGAGTGGTGACATACTATCGGATCCAGAATCAGCGCTTAGCATACGGTGAGTAGATCGGATTTCTGCTGTATCGTTGCTACAGACAGGGAGCAGCTCGTAGAACTTGCTTAGTTCAGCAGAGTTTGACATCACGCGACACTGTGGAGCCTGTAGATATTGGAATATTATGCAGGCATTATGATTAAATCTTCCTTTCGTCTACTGTGCATGGTATCATCTAGCATGTCTAAAACGCTCATAACTCGTGTCCTCATCCTGTGACCGACTGGTACGGCCGAAGTATTCTTCGCCACCATCCCTTTCGTCCGCACTGACAAGTGGCTGGCGGCTACTCGTACCGTGCAGTACTGTGTCAGCATTGAACGGCGTGGCCGGGATATCAACATCGATGCCAACGTCTTCGAACCCTTCATCAGGACGCGGCGCCTTCTGGTAGCCTTTAGCGTATGAAGTCCCCTGTTCTAGCTCTTCCTTATCTCCTAGTCGTGTTCGACTCGACGCCCTAGTCGACGCCATTGATCCAGACGGTGAACCCCGTCGTGCATACGGACCCATCTCGGTGAGCGTAGTGAAAGTAGAGGGAGTGCCAGGCCTTGACATGTCTTCGGGTCGGCCGTACAGCTCCCCGTCGCCACCAAATTGTTCCCGGAACTCTGCACGCTTCTTGAAGTTCTCGAAGTCGAGCTCTGACTCGGTGACGACTTCCATGTGAGGGATTTCTGTCCCACCACTTACATGCTTGCCTGGCTGATGAGAATCCATTTCTGTCATAAAATAATCACCGAAGCGGTCATAGCCTGGCGTTGATGGCATAGCGCGATCGGTCGAACGCCGGTGAGGTGCATCGAAGATATCTCGATCAGCGTTTGACCGGTGGCCATATATCTCTTTCAGGAGATGCTGAGACTTTGCGTGTACCATTGGCGTAAGCAGCTTCTTGTATAGCGCGGGGTGGCCATAGCGAGACGAGACCTTGGTGCTCTTCTTCGATTTCGGGTGATCCACGGAATGGGAACCCTCTACATCGGAGTAGGGGAGCGTGGAGTAGTACAGCAGTTTATCGTCGAAAGCTCGCCTGCAGTACCACTTGAAGCCGAATAGCAGGAAGGGTAGCGGAACCATGGCATACAGCATGTTGCCGGTTCCTACTTGTATATTATCAAAATCGATCGATCCAACACCGTTTGCACCAACGACCAGCGCGATGACCGCATCTGCGAAGGCGACCGCGAATAGCATGCGATTTACTAGGAGCTTCCAGAATCTGCCGCCAGACTCGGTCTTCGTGATGAAAACATACTGAAGCAGGTACTTCTTGAAAACGCTATCCATGGCGATGTAGAAGGCTGTCACTGGGAAGATGATCGGTTGTAGTGTTCCCATGCAGAGACCTACAGTCGACACGAAGAGGTAGTTGTTGTAGTAGTCGGCATATGGGAATGGTTGAGGCGCGCTGAGCTCAATAAGCTCTCTTGGAGTTGGCGAGAAGAAGGTACGTTGGAACCAGGACCACAAGAAAATCCAGGCTTGCGAGAGATCGATGGCAGCACCAAGGTTTCGCTGCATTTGCCAGGTAAGCCAGAAGGTAGACACATTACACAACCCGGTCATAACCTTGGTGAACAGATGGCCATCCTGAATAGCTTCCCAGACGCCTTGATCCTGCGCTGCGACGACGGCAGCGACGAATCGCCACGCCGAACCGAATACAGAGAAGACGAGGAGGTTGTTGAACACGAAGAAGGAGTACAGACGAGCAGTGACATGGCGTTCCCTGGAGGTCTTCGAGACATCTCCGGAGTGTGTGAACAGTCGACGGAACTGAAATTACGGATATCATGTCAGCTTATATCTCAGAGATTGCTTGTGAGGGGTTTACTGACCACCACAGGAACTCCCATGTACATTAGAGTTTGCACCAAGGGGGCCAAGATACCCTGTGCAATAGCCCAACCTGTCGGGTGGGCTTGAAGGTTCGTCATGAACGCTGGCCATACAAGCCCCAAGTGGGAGAAGTCTGACAAGAAGACGGATGTCAAGATGTTAGGAACAACGAAAGCAATGGTGAACAGCACTACCCATAGACCATCCCAGAAAGCACGTATTCTGCGAGTCCTTCGTGTCATCGGAAGGTTCTGCCAAAGGAGGTCATGGGGTTTGGGGGCGAGGTAGACGTCACAACCAGCAGGGCCCTTCTTCCTCGTCGCATACGCAACCGCATGAGCATCTTCGATGTGCGCGTAGGATGCAAATCCATAGGGCATGGGATTTCGCATGTCGACACCTTCTCGTACTTCCTTGATCGTTGTCTCCAACCTTGCGATTCGGTCCGTCAGGTAGTCGATCGCATCGAGTTTCCCTTTGCCATGCACAGCTTGATCGTCTTTCGTGGCTTTGCACGTAGGACGCTTGGCGGGCAGCTTGTTCGGGTTGCTCAGGTACTCCGCCAAGTGCTTCTCGAGTTGGCGGACAGCGTCATCATGCGCCTCAATAAGCTTTGGCAAATCCTTAACATTGCGACCGATCACTGTCCGGGGGATGGTATCGATTGACTTGGCTTGTTCGACAAGCTCGACAAGCCCGGCATCCGTTCGCGATGATTCGGGAACGTGTGTAAGCTTTTTGATGTTAGCTAAGTTTCTTGACTACAGTGACAAGACTTACCAGTAACGTTCGCGAGTGCAGGCTAGACTTGTATTCCTGAGTGTTGAAATACGCACGCCTAAGTTTTAGAATCGCTCTGTAATTCAACCAAAGGAAGAAACACACAACACCCTGGATCAGATACGCCACCACGACGTAAGCCCAGAATTTCCTTCCAAATATGTACTGCGGCGTAAACTTCATCAGGGTCGGTATCTCTTTCCACTGCTTATAAAGCGGCGAGCCTCCTACGACGTTGACAGGTATCAGAATGCCTACACCCACCACTGTCAACACCATGAAGATGTCCCGAATCATTCGAAGGAACCGTAGGAAGACGACCGCATCCAGACCGATAGTGTCCACTAATTCCTGCTCTTTCACATTTTTGACTGCATCCAACCAACTGAACGGCTTCTTGTCCAGTTGTTTCGGTCGGTGTTTCTCATCGGCATGTTTCGCTCGTGGTGCATAGACTCTCGAGTTGCGTGGTCGGAGAAAGCAGAATACAACGACTAGTAGCCCGGATATAACGAAGGAATATACAATAGCGGCGTAAATCGAGTTCTCTTGGATCTGAAATATGGGTAAGTATGATGTTCGCAAGGGTTCGACGCAACATGTGTTTGTACTTACTTCACCCTGGAACGGATCTGCAATCAGGTCGAGAAACTTATCAGTACCACTTTCGCCATTCTGTCGCCTCCAAACATCCATACTGGAAACCCCCCTCTTCAAGCGAATGTACTCAGTAGTTGATGTCCGAAAACGTTCCGGAAATGGCAGCGAATAGTAAAAATGACGTTGTGTGGTTGGATAACAGAGTAAAAAAGAATAACTAAGAAAACAAAGTGATTATGAGAGAAGCTTAGATTTACGCCGATTAACGAGGTACGCGTAACGATCCCCCGGACTTCTTTGTTGGGACGATGTCACAGTACTAGAATGCTCTTTCCGCGCATCGCCGCCGAGCGACGTCATTCCCGCCGCTTAGTGTGGGTCAAACGCTCGCTGAAAGAACATTTCGCGTCGAAGCTTTGAACAAATCGGCATCATGGTGTGAAGCGGAATACGATCTGGACCATCATTCCAGGCCTAAAAATAGTGTATCGTGGGGTCAGGTTGCACGCGTCCAGACCTTGGGACCGAAAATTCTGGTGCACTATCTCGTGGACAGCCTGTGGGACTTGGCAGGGTCCCTGATGTACTCCAGAGTAGCAATAATTTCATGTGCCTGCACCGCCAATCATCAGCTGCATCAGTACAAACCGTTCGACGATCAGCTCGCGAAAATCAGGAGGGTCGTGTCTCAAAAGAGGACAACATAGCTCAACATAGCGAGGCTTACTGTGACGTCATGGTCATCGGCCAACCTGCGGGAACCTGGAGTACGAGGTAGCACGTTTATTCAGAACACCGTGTCAGGCCGACTACAATGTAGCGCTAACATCCGGAGAAAACGGGCTTCTTCGCAGTAGCAGAGCACCGCGGACAATACGATACGACAGGTCCATCGACAAGTCACTCGGACAGGCATAGCGTTTGATCATCTATGAATCATGTCTGAATCACAGACGTCTTTATCATCACTTTTCCAATGAGCGATCTGAAGGCATATGAGCCGAATATCACGTATACTTTCAAATGTAACCCATAAAGCTCGCTACATGCTCAGTCCAAACCAACTCTTAATGCCATTCCACCCACGCCCATGGTAGCTCTCTCCAACATGCTGTATCATCAAACCGGCCATCGCGCACCTTAGCAGTGCGCGGGTGTCCACCCCGTAGGGAAAAGAATCTATGGATATCACGAAACGAAAAAAAGAAGAGAGGGGTATGCAAA
>Ga0058698_10000357_pt1 | contig 26362 bp, 31 predicted proteins | sample AgamicAsSfe_FD_67288 | JGI IMG/M metagenome (GOLD analysis project Ga0058698, IMG submission 67288) | Agave microbial communities from Guanajuato, Mexico - As.Sf.e | ecosystem: Host-associated > Plants > Phyllosphere > Phylloplane/Leaf | place: Guanajuato, Mexico | collected 2012-05-30
TCTCCATCCGCTCGACCTTGTAGTGAGTTCAGGCGACTCAGCCGACAACGACTACGATCAGTTGACAACGTCATGGACGCGGGAATTGCTGCGAGACCAACGCAGATTATTGGGACTGGCAGCTTAGTCTTGCCCAGTCAGGATTGCCTGGGACCCAGCGACAGCCGCCAAGAAAGAATGGAAGCTTGGCTTACCCGTTTGGAAGTGTGGCGTGGCCCCCGACGTATGCACGCAGCGTCGCTTAGCATCTTGCGAGCCTCCAGTACCGGGCTCCACTTGTTGTGAGATTTGATTCGACAGTAGTATCGAGTATATCGAGTATCGAGTACGTTCAGCTTTGCCAACTGCACGCCTGCATGTCTGTGCGCATCATATATGTCTCTCCCGTGCATGTGCATGAATTTGGAAGCAGAATGGAAGGTGAAACTCACAGTGAGATTAAGGTGTGAAGTATCCAGTCCTGACGTTGTACTCTATGTGTGAGGAACCGTGTAAGGTTGCCGACCACCGTTGATCGTTTTGTTCGAGTACGAAGCAGCATCATGATAGAAGACATTCGCAGATCAGACGTTTACGATTTCGAATCCTCCCTGAATGCAAACAATAAAAGAGATCAGCGTACACGATGGGAGGGCGTCAAATCCTTCGCCGCATGTTTCGTGCGCTGGTCATGCATCAAGTCATGCGTTGACGGCTCTGAGAATGATCACTGTCCGCCTGTCCGCCTGTCCGCCTGTCCGAGTGGGAGAGTGTGCGGTGAGTGATATTAATACCATGATGATGATACTCGTATCATCGAGCAGCCAAGTCTGCACTTCTTACTATGGGGGCATCCAAGTGCTTTCAGCGCTGCCATCGCCGCACGGGTAAGCTGGCATCGTGGGGTGGTGATTATATCGGAGGGTCTCCTCAGCTCAGCTCGATCCAGCTCAAGCGTAGAGCATCATCGCTCCACTCAGACATGCCGTTTCTGTATCCGGCCAGGATGAGAAATTAAGCTTCAGCAGAACTTGACGCCACGAGGTTCCACGCTGCCGCACGGTCCAGGAAACGTGTCCATGCACGATTTCTGCCGGCGCGAATGTCCTCGTGTGCACGGTGCTTCCCGCAGAGCAGGGCCATAAGCACGTCTTCTAACCTCCTAACCATGGGTTGACTGCCTTCCACACAGCGACTCGGTACCAATTCACATCCCTCTCTTAGCTTTTGCTGGTCAGTCAGCCGGCATAGCCACTCCAACGGAAAACGACATCATCCTGTTTTACCACTTACCTCAAGCAATCTATTCGTAGCACCCAAACTCCAAGCGAGATCAGGGCAAACGTCCATGCTCGCTTTGAGAGCCGCCTCGCGTACACCTTTGTCTGCTGTCCACCGTTCACCCTGCCTGCTTTGTCCTCCACTGTGGTTCCCTTGCCCGTTATGCAGCCACAGACTCGAGTATCTAGTGTTGCGCTGACTCTGTACTCCATCATCATGTTATGGACTTGCCCAGCATGTACGATACGTATCGCCCGACCTTGTCCTCGGAGTGCTTTATAGTCCTCAGCGCGACTCCCACCAGTACCATTCTCAAACTCTAAAGTATTGTCACTGTCCTGTTCTGCAACCTGCATGACCTTCCCAGGAAGTGGTTACCTCCTCACCTTGAACTTCAGACCCTCCCACTTTGGTCTCTACTTGCCGACAGAGTAATCATTCCAGACGACGACAGCAGCATTGTCTTTCACACACGAACACATTCTGGCGTCCTACGACTTCCGATTTACCAGCGGCAGTATCCTGCCGACAACTATATCATCGCTTCAGCATCTGGCAGATCACCCTTGCAGCATCTACTATATCAGGCGAAGGACTTGCAATCTTGCTAGAGAGCACACAGGCTCTGCAAGTAAGACGGCACTCACCTTCTTTCCTCATCTCTGGAATATATCTCCAGCTTTTATTGATTAGCACTACTGCAAACAGGCTCCCGGAGCAGCATCAGCTTGTCGATCGCCTCTCCTGTCCTCCTTGGAATACACACCGGAGGGATACACGACCTTCTGTTACATCTTTGAGAATCGACGGAGGCTTGAAAGCGCTCGAGCAGCCACAGTATAGAGGAGGGAAATCAGCAAGTCGAAGCGAGCGGTACGATCTGGCTTATTCACCGCTTGCCTCTTTCGGAGCGGCACGATCCCCACTTCGGAACGATCAAGCCCAGCAAACTTTGTGACGACGCTCTGACGCTTTGACGCTTCTTCGAACTCTGTCACCGTCGACACGCCCTACAGGAGCTGCAGAACCGCATCGGCAACCACTCAGAAAGGTAAGACAAGATTTCAGACTCTCCACATTCAGAAAGTCGCACGATGTCGGCGCGTGTCGAGGGGTAGACAGGTTGGTGGCTAGAGTAACACTCTCTTGTTGCCTCAGCCTCTCTTCACCTCGAGGCAGAAAACGCATGCGAGGACCTACGTTGTCGTCTGGGCCACACAAAGTCCGCATCACCTCGAAATCACGACGGCTAACATGAAAGCAGGCCTCATTGCAGCACTGTATCGTGGCAGCACCCGACACCATAGCTCTTTCTTTGCAGCTGCACGTTCTTACTCTTAGGAGTACTACTTGATTCCTACCCCTTGTGTTTACCTTCTCTCCCCCCATTCCGTTCAAGTCGCCAGAATTGGTAGGCATCAACGAGAACATCTGCGACGTTCAGTGTCATAGACCTCAACTTGCAAACAGAGAACCAAAACACAAGGTCTGTCGATCAATCTCAATGTGCTCCGCCTACTAGTTCATATGCGCAACCTCTCCATCCTGGAAAGAATTATAACGACAGTTGGCGCATTGCATTTTCCGTAAACATTCATCATGGACATCACAAGCTTACTAAATTCCAAGAGCCCCGAGCCTGAAGGGACTCCTGGTTCTAGGACAATCGACGCGACTTTGCTGAATAGCGAGGTCAAACTAACAAGCTTGCTACCGCCCTTGCATACAGCTCTTCATACACCCCTCGACGGTATATTTCCCCGGTCGATGCTACACACGATACCGCAACCACAATCGCGCGCCCCGATTCAGCAGCCGGTCTCAAACGATCAACATCAGCATCATCTACTTCCTGGCCAACTACCCTTGCCTGTAATGCAGGTTCCACGCGATATCCGTGAAGCCTATCCAGTAGCAGCTTCCTACTCGCCACCCCAAGCACAAATGATGCCAGAGCAGCCAGTCCACACATCACAAACACCTACAGACGATGTCACAAACGACTCGAGTCTCAACAAGACGTTCACTTGTCAAACACAGGACTGCAACAAAAGCTTTGCACGTCGCAGCGATCTCGTACGCCACGGTATGCATTGATTAGTACAGCATCAAACCGAATATCAGGCTAATTCCAAGTAGAACGAATTCATAGTGGTGTCCGGCCGCATCGTTGCGATCATCCAGGTTGTGACAAGGAATTCATCCAGCGGTCTGCTCTGACTGTCCACAAGCGTGTACACACTGGCGAAAAGCCGCACAAGTGTACACATTGTGACAAAGTATGTTTTCCAGAAATTGCAATAGCTCCTTTTGTTGTTGACTTTGTGCCTAGCCTTTCAGCGATTCAAGCTCGCTTGCACGTCACAGAAGGACACACTCCGGCAAGCGACCTTACCAATGTGAAGTCCCAACTTGCTTGAAAACATTCACACGCAAGACCACCTTGAAGCGTCATGAACAACAGCACAAGACCAAGCATGTGAAAAGTGAATCCATCAACACGATGGGCAGCACTACTCAAGGCTACGCGCCAAATCTCAAGCCCAAGCTCGAACCGGGGGTTGAGCAGGGAGAAGGAGACGCGAGTGGTTCAGATGAGTCAATGCACTCGAATTCCCCGCTCGCCCCAATCTTGCCCGGCCACCCGCCAGTACCGCCTCAGATGTATGTCGATTCTTCCTCATACCCAGGAAGTGGACCCGCACAATATGCGAGCAAGGCACTCGACATGAACAGCCAGAATGCTGGTCCATACTACAAGAACACGTATCCAAGTCCAACGGATTCGCGACATCAGAGCATGTCGACAATAAGCTACCCAGGACCATCCTCGGCCACGACTGACATGTCCGGATCCTCATACCACACGATGAGTGCTCCCACGACATTGTATGATCCGTCAGCAAGGTCATCCATCCACCACAGCCCGGCAATGTATCAGACACCTGATCAGCATAATGGTCAACTTCCTCCATTTGGCCATTTGCATCAGCATCTCCAATTTGTCGACCACCACATCGAGCCAACATGCCACTATTCTACCACCGCGCTTGAGTGGGCTCGATCTTCACACACCTCATAGTCGCGCATGCTTTGTCTATCAGATGAAGGCCCGATTCATGGCTCTCTTCATCACTGTACAATATCATCTTTGATTCTATGGCGCTCGATACCCCTGTACAATATTAGGTCTTTTCTCTGGGAGGTGTCTTATCGCCAGCATATTCGCGCCATGGATGGGCAGGCTGATGAAGGAACGGAACTCATGGGAATGTAGGGATCAAAACATGTTTGCCAAATGGCAGGATTGAGAAAGGCAATGAGGATAGTTGAGCTCTACATAATATTGATGGCCTCAATACCTACACATATATTGGCCCTCCATTTTCAGATTGCTTATTCGTTGCCTACTTCCCCACGATCTGCGCTCGTCATCGCCAGCCACCACTGCCTCCAACTCCGACATCCCACCATCATTGCAACTAGACGTCGAAACAGCACTTGTTTGCGCATTGATCCACACGTTCTATTGTCCATTGGCGAACGAGGAAAGATTCATATATCGTCCGCTCGACTACTGGTTTATTAACGCAGCACAGCTGTCAAGGCGCAATCATGTAGGACTACAAGCCGTCGCATCGCACGATTTGTGTCTGACTTCCAATCTTCCTCAATAGGTCAAAATCCGCGATCCGGACCGTAAAGAACCTTACGAAAGGCTATTCTTCCACCGAAGTCAAAGTGCGCGATGGTAAAGCGGTCATGCCATGATATCTAGCAGCGGCATCGCTGATAAGCAACAGCGACCTCCAATGATTCCTGGGGACCGAGCGGCACCCAGATGGGCGAGATAGCGCAGATGACATATAGCAGGTTGGTCAGCAGCTCTCGAGACATGTACCTCTGTTGAACAACGTAGTTCCGAATTCACCGAGATCATGGACATGCTCGACAAGCGGCTCAACGATAAGGGAAAGAACTGGCGCCATGTTCTGAAGTCGCTGAAAGTGCTCGACTACTGTCTGCATGAAGGATCGGAGCTTTGTTGCACTTGGGCGAGGAAGAACATCTACATTATCAAGACACTGCGCGAGTTTCAGTACACGGATGAAGAAGGGAGAGACGTCGGATTGAACGGTGAGGCGGCAGGAATCGCAACAGTCGCAACATTTGGCTAATCGCGACTCTTCTAGTCCGTCAATCTGCGAAAGAGCTATCTTCCTTGATCATGGATGAAGAGCGGCTTCGACTCGAGCGCGCGGACAGGAAGAACTGGAAGTCCCGTGTCACTGGACTAGAAGATTACGGTCCTTCAGCTTCTGACGCTACATTACCACCTTCCGGAAGCACCCCACGATCTCGCAGAAATGGACAGAGACAAAGAGCACCGGGCGGAGAAGACGATGACTTGGAGTTCAAACTGGCCTTGGAGGCCAGTAAGAACCAGATGGATGAGGATGAGAAGAGACGTGGGAGTAAAGCACCCTCTAGTGTTCCGGATGACGACGATCTTGTCAGGGCGATCAAGCTGAGTGAAGAAGAGGATGCAGCTCGACGTAGAGAGCTGGAGAACAAGAACGCCATCTCGCTATTTGACGACGATCCAATACCAGTCGCAGCTCAACCTCAAGCAACTGGCTGGAACCAGGGCTATCAGCAGCAAAGCGCAGTCGACTGGTTTGGTAATCCGATTGATCAACAGCAACAGCAACAGCAACAGCCTCAGACTACTGGCTACCTAGACAACAGCTACATGCAGCCTCAGCAGACTGGCTTCCAACCTGACTACAACGCGTACAACCAATACATGCAGCCCCAACAGACTGGATACCAAGCCCAATACATGCAGCCTCAGCAAACAAACTACGCACAACCGCAACAGACTGGATACAACAACGATCCATACGGACAAGCGCAGCAAGCTGGACACAACAACCCATTCTCCGCGAATAACGGCATGCAAGATCTTCGACCTCAACCGACTGGATCCAACAATCCATTCGCTTCAACAGCGACCCGTCAGACACCTCAGCAATCGACACCAAACCGAGCCCCGACTCTTAGCACACTCCAGGAACAACGCACTGCGCAGCCACAGAAAGAGATGGACCCACACCAAGCACGACTCAATGCACTCTTGGCATCAGGGGAGGGGATGGACACATTTGGCAACGTGGGCAACACACGTATCCCAGCTCAACATACTGCACCAGGCACGTTTGTCAACTCCTATGGCGCAAACCAGAACAAGCTTGTTGCAGAGAAGACGGGCACAAACCCGTTTATGCATAATCAATTCACAGGCGCGCCGCAAGCACATTACGCGCCGCAACAGCAACCACAGATGCCTCATCAACAATACGGTCAGAATCCGTATGGTCAACAAGGCATGATGCCAATGCAGACTGGCCCTGCGGGATATGGTGGCAGTGGATACGGGCAGCAGAGTAGCAATCCTTTTGGTCAACAGCAAACACAACAGCAGGGTGGGCCGGGAAGTGGGAGTCTAATTGATCTGTAAAGAGTTTGGGAGGTGGATTGGTGAGGGTGGGGCAGAGTCTTGCCTGATGGTCTTGCCTGATGGTCTTGAGGAACTAAAGGTAGTCCATATCTCCAATCTATTGACAGTGATCGACGTGAACCAGGTAGCCCGTTTCAGATGCGTTTTGAACGTGAGTGTTTCATCTGTGAGACTGGAATTGACGTCCAAAAGTCTGTTTGATGCGTATCCAGCACAGTCGATGAGACCGCCCTCTGTAGCAGGTTTGCGCTACTTGGTATCTCGAGGGTTTCCAGGATAACACTAGAAACAGACGAAAAAGACCTCTTGTCTCAATGACTCGGGTCCTGGTCGTGGTTGCCTAAATCGGCATAAGCCCGTTACCCTGATTTTCTCACATGGACGAGCAAACGACACTCCCTGCTTCCTTACTTTTACATTTTCCTTTCTTTACAACTTCTTTCTCACCACCAGCTATACAGTGGCGAGAAGAACCTCGCATCTCGATTGCATATGCAGCATTGACCTATGCCCTCCAGAGCGGCTGTAACATTGACCCCGACTTCAACTTCACTTTCTTCAGTTCAGAAGTCTTAAATCACGGACTCGTCAACAATGGCCAGGAGTACACGCTCAAAGGGGTGAGTGAAGTCGTTCTCCAAAGCTGTCTCCACTCGTTGTGCGCTTCGTGACTGACAAATTTCGCAGCTCTACCGATCTGGTGCCCGTCGAAGCATCTCCTGAGAAGAAGGTCACTTCAGCCAGGAAGCCCAAAGCCGCCAGCGCTGTCAAGGCCAAGGCTGCGACAATTTCCAGCACGGCTACGGAGACAGAGGTGGTGAGCCCAAACAGGCGCAAACCCAAGGCCATCAAGCCCGTATTGGTTGTGCCTGCAATCGGCACGCAAGCATGGTATGAGTATAACCGTGAGCAGAGTCTCCTTCAGAGATCGAAGAAGCGGATTGCGAGGAAGAAGAAGTTGGAACAGGAAGAAACCGTCTTCGCAAAAGATATTGAAGATTCGGAGGACGAACGGAAGCCGAAGAAGTTGAAGCCAGTGGACAGGGTCCGGATCAGGAATAAGCAGACCGATGCTGCTGCTGCTGTTGCTCGATTGAAAGAGTCAGTATACACTCTGTGTGCCGTGAAGACTGTGATGTAAGACTGACTCCACGCAGATTGAGTCGCTACCGGGTCACGAGAGAAGATGACGACACATGCTACCTTTTCAAGCTTCCTCGCGAAGTACGAGACAGTAAGACAGGCGCCACAGCTGGGATTGTTGTTGAATTCGCTCACACACCTAGTGATCTATGGCCATGTTTTCAATGAGTGCCACAGCTACTCCCCGATCGATATGTCTAGAAATATCAGCGAGTGGATACGCTGGGATCTGCCTGGGATCTTCACTGCATGTTCTGCAACTTATGAAGAATCCAGTCTGGCATGGCTTAGCAAATCGACTGTTCTTCTCGGCCTGAAAGACGCAAGATTCCGGAACATGTTGAGTCAGGTCAAGACTGAGAGCAGAGGCCTACGTGCCAACAAGGTCACTGAGGACTGCACAGATTTCATGGCAAGTCTTACACAGTTTTCTTACATACATATCAGGCTCAACGGTAATTGGGGACTACCGAAGAAGTCTCAAGCGGTGTGGTTGAACGACGCTCTCGAGTTCTTCAGCAAGCTCGACTACTCCGAGGGGAAGCGCATTGTTGTGGATCTCAGGAACCTGTATGCTGTGACTGCGGTCGAGGCCAAAGAAATCACTGACTGTGTGCGGGAGTGGATGGACAAGCTCCCTGCCATTCGTCTGGCCATGTGCAATGTGAACTATTACATGTCGCCTCAATTCTATTCATCGATACCGATTCAATCGATGCCCAAGAAGTTGCATGAGGACCTGGTAGCAGACTACAAGGACCGCATAACCGAGACGGACGTTCGTCGCGCGTACTAGTCCAGGCTAGACAATGAGCGCTGGTCCAGAATGTAAAGAATGTAAGTGAAGAGGCATTTACTGGAATGGACGAGACGATTGCTCCGGTTGTTGAGTCGCAGGCAGTGGAATTTAACGAGTCTGCTGTCTTTAGCAGCACTCGAGTACAGTGCAGCAAGAAAGAAAGTGCTGGAGCAGCGGTCTTGTGTTTCTGGACTTGCTGTATCCTTCAATGGAGGTGAAAGAACATCAGCTATTTTGCTATCTTGCTATTGCGCTCTGTATCAGCCCTTTTGATCATGGAAATTCAGGCAAAGAGATTACAGAACATATCATGGAGCAAGAGGAATTGCGAGACAGAGATCTCACCAAGACATGGTCACAGAAACATATGTAGGAATACATGTATTGTACATCCGCTCGTCTTCGAAGTATCTTCCCAATGCTCTTTTCTCTTCCTTATCCGTCCACTGCTTCGACTCTCCACCGTCTCTGGCCCGTGTCCTCGATGCGTCCACCAATACTTGCAAGCTTGCTACCTACCCGCAGATATGCTCATGGCTCAGACTGGTCACTAAGCTGCACAGTTGCCGCACTTCCCAATCTGCAACCCTGTACCGGCGACACACACCGCAGCCGTCTCGAAGCAAATCGCTATCGCTGTTGCTGCTGGTCACAAGAGCCGCTTCAACATCGTCGGTGTCGCCGCGCCTACCGTATTGACGCGCAAGCCATGTAGCCCACCAACGACGATGGCTGGCAGTGAAGAATTTGTGTTGTACATATGCCCCTCTCACGGACAGTTCAAGTTGTTCTGGGCACGACGACGTTCCTAAAAACGATATCGTAGCATAATGTCAACATTTGTGTGTAGATGTTACATTTCTCCTAGTGCTCGACTTCGGGTCGCTGGCTACTCACTGTACATATGCTTTAAACCTTTGCTCCCTCCTCATACGAAAGCACCGCCCCCATGTTCCCTGAGTACGATGATATGTTCCCGCATTCGCACACTCCTCAAACATGCTAGCTGATATTTTATACAAGAAGCTCATACTCATTGCCTAACCCCACATTTATGCTGCCTGCAGAGTGAAGTCCAGCCCTCTCTGCATGTCGATGGCATCTCATCGCCACGCCTCGCATGTGGCCCCTCAGTTGCCACGAATGACAGTAGCAGTCATGTTCCGATGAAAGCTGCCGATAGCTTGAAAACCCCTGGGAAACACGTTAGTGTTTGATCTAAATTGGTGAAGTTGACGCAGAACATACTTGGATAGATCAAACCCCTGCTCATCTCCATCCTCCTCCTCATCATTCATGGACGGAGGCGGCATGGGTTTGTTTGACTGCGACGATGGCTGTTGCTGCTCTGATATCTCTGCTGCAGGCTGTAGTTGAGATGCGGACACTGGCTGTGTATGTTGGTGCTGCTGCTCTTGTGGTGCTTGAGCAGGTAGCATTTTCTCGATAGGGACATGAGGGAGGACAGCCATATCGCGAGCACGAGAGCTTGATGGCCTGGTTGGACTGTCGACCTCGACTTCCGTTGCATTGATGGGTGGACTGCTGCTGTCTGCTTGGGGCTTGCCTAGGTCGTTGTCATGGGTGTTGTCTTCAGTCTTGAGTCGCACTGTTTTGAGCGGGCTACCGAATAAGAGGTTGTTGTCAAATCGAGCGGGAGTGCTGCCAAAGTCTGCAGCATACTTCCAGAAAGGCGCGGGACTGCTGAGTGGCATGAAGTGGCTTGGTAGACGGGCAGTACTGGGCGGTACCAGCTTGGGTTGGTGTCGCGATAAATGTGGTGTGTACAGTTGACTGTCGGAGTCACTCCCTCCGAACACAGGTAGACCACCCGGTGTTGCAGCCGCAGCTGCCTCGGTCAGACCAGCAAGACGGGACTGTCCTTGACCGTAGTGGAAAGGACTATAATTCTGACTAGGCCCAATTCGTGGGCTAGAGGCATCAAGGATAGCATTTTGACTTTGTATAGCACCGCCACGATCTGGTGTATATGCTTGTTTTTGCGTCGGATATGGAAGTCTCGGTGGTGTGGACGTCGGTGAAGTCTTCATGAAAGTGTTACCATTGCGCGTCTCGGGAAACGCATCACGTAGATACGAAGTACTTTGGCGACGATCGTGGTCAGCAGAAGACGGTATGTTGAACATTGGTGAATTTGGGCCAGGAGAACCGTGCAGTGTTGGCTTACGCGCGCTGCTGAGTCCTTTCTTCACAAATTCCTCCTTGTGATCGGCCACAATCTGCCATTTCATTCCTTTGCCCGGCTCGTCCGTTCGTCTGGCGACCTTCTCGAAGCATTTGTTGAGGGAAAGATTGTGGCGAATCGAGTTTTGCCAGCCGCCGCCACTGAACCGGTAAAAGGCATAACGTTCCTTGATCCAGTCATAGATCTTTGATAAGGTGAGCTTTTCCTCCGGGCTCGACAATATAGCCATTCCAATAAGCTGAGCATAGCTGTGTGGCGGCTTCAGGTCCCTCGCAGTATCTACACTGTAGTCGATGTCATCTGTCGTTTCCAACACAAGTCCTCTCGAGTAGGATGGCGATGTCTTGGGTCGCGACTGACTACTCGGGATACGAGGGTCACCAGGACCGTCGTTCTGGACGACGGGCGTAGTCACACTTGGATAGCCACCATACGCTATTTTGCCATAAGCATGGGCACTCGAGCCAAGGTCTATTGAGCCAGAAGCTGAGACTCGACTCTGGTGATGGCTTGATCGTGTTGGCGGTAATCGAGTTGGTGTACGTTGGGATCTTGTTGAGACCGGCTGAACGTGCTCCTGTTCCTCTTCCTCCTCTTCGTCTTCCTGAAGGTCATGTCCATTTTGTTGAGCTCGAACTTGATCACGAATCGTAGGATGTATCACTGGTGCATCATTGGGAGTGACGAACATCATCTGCGTGCCAGCCACATCAATGACACTACCAGAGTGTAACGGCAGTGTGCCATGACGTGGCAACGTCTCGTCGTCCACCTTAAGCCCGTTCCTGCCCAGGACTGTGAGATACCATTGTCCATTGCTGTCCTCGTACTTGATCCGGGCATGATCTCTGGAGATTAGCTTGGACGGTCCAAGGTCGATGTCGATTGTCTTGTCTGGTATGGATGTGCCTGGCGTCTGAGGCTCGGTCTGTTTCTCATCCGGCGGCCTGCCAATGTGTACTTCGAGGTCGTCGACATAGTATGTCCAGCCATTGCCAGCGATTTTTGCATAAGCTTGCTTTCCTTGAGGATATTCGACCTCATGCACCTCGTTTGCATAATCACTCCTCGCTTGAACATTATATTTGGCCTTTTTCAGATTCCTAATGACAGTGTCCACGTCGTCCTTGACCAGGCTTGCATCTTCTACACCACCTTTGACGTCGCTCGAACGTGTCTTTCGCTTTGCAATTTCTGGTTGTGAGCGTACATTGTCGGCACTTGCAGTCGTGATCTCTGGTGCCTGCCGAGGAGTCGTTCCATTCGGGCGCTTGTAAGGTTAGCTAGCCATCGTCGTATTACTATATCGAGTCCACGAACCTTTTGTCGCTTCCTGCTTGGTGTTACAAGGACGTCAACCTCCTCTGCATCGGACATAGCCTGTGCCTCGCTTCTCTTCCGTGTCCGGGCTGTACGTTTTGATGCCGAGGGAGGCATTTTCATGCAGCTGTGAGACTTTTGCGCGTAAACCTTGTTCTTGTCATCCGGTCCTGCCAGATAACGCCTCAACGCCTGGCTGAGCGGCAGTAGCTTTGACTTGAAGGCCGAGTAGTCTGCTGCCAATGAGCTACGAAGCAAGGTACGCGATTTGAGAATGCGTTGGAGCCAACGGGGATCGAGGTGGTTGAAGACTGCGAGCACGAGGTCAGTCAACAGACTCGGGACGCGACTAAAGAAAGTCTGCGAAGGGCCGCCCCGCAGCCTTCGATACGCGACACGAGGCAAAGCGTTCGGCGGATGCTCGAGCTACTCTAGGGGTTGAAGCAAAGCACAGAGGAACAGAGTGTGCAAGGAGGAAGAGAATATAGCCAGTCGGAGCCGGAAGAGAGGACGACTTTGTACGGCAATGATGTTGTCGAGCGTTGCCTGTATTTACTCTGCACCTCCCGTTGGTGCTAGATCTCCGCTTTGTTCCCCACATACAGAAGTCGATCCTTCCATCTTTGTGCATGATCGCATCGTGACGAAATGTTACAGATGGCGCTGGGCAGTGATGGCAGGTTGCGAATACACAACCTGAGGCAATAGGTCAACAGCAAGCGACAGTGCTTGTACTGCATCAAGCTTGTGGGAGGACGTGGGGTTTGGCCTACACCGAGCCATATCGAAGGACTGAAACAGATTCACAAGCACTTTTCAGACCGGCGACTACCTTTCTCTCCTGCATGTGTCAAGCGCATCCTAGGTAAGCTGAAACAGTGAGGTCTTGAGCATCTTCGCTTTCGCTTCGACACAGTCAGTGCCACGCTTAGCGCAGTCTGAGAATGAGTCTGTCCTGTCTTGTATATACTCTCACAAAATAACACATTTGGGCCTCCGTCGCCTCCATCGATTAGGCTGCTCCCTCGGTGTCTCGTCTTCATACTGTCGATACCCATCATTCTGCTGAGGCTGACCAGCACTGCCATCGTACCAACCGTCGCCTGCTCTGCCACCTTGTGCCGCCATCGCTTTCTCTGCCTGCCTCTCCTTGATCATGATCTGCCTGACAAGATCCCGAAACGCATCATCCACATTCACGCGTCTTCTTGCACTGGTCTCATAGTATGGGATGCCGCCCCAGCCCTGGGACGCCTGTTTGATGCGACTGTTGTCCACGGTGATCATGTGAGAAAGGTCACTTTTGTTGCCCACCAGCACAAGTGGCACTTTAGGGTCGTCCGTGATCCGGATGAGTTGGTCGCGGATCTCACCCAGTTCACGTAATGATGGGGCGTCGATGAGACTGAAGACAAGGAGGAATCCTTGACCTGATTTCATATATAGCTCTCTTTGCATCGATCAGCTTCTGAAAATTGTCGGGTGAATTGCACTGTGACTACCTCATAGCCGTGAATTGCTCCGTGCCTGCTGTGTCCAGAATCTCCAGCATAACATGGCGTCCCTGTCGTCGTGAGTAGATGCAACGCCAGGTCGAAAAGCATAACCTACATCAACCTCGAATTGCTTCCTATATGAGTCCTCTATCGTGGGATCGTAGCTCTCGATCCAAACATTGTTGACAAATTGAGCTAGGGACATCTTAGCATTCTGCAAATGCACAGAGCGAGCTCAGTACCTGTTAAACAACTTTTCCCAACACCTCCTTTGTACACATTAGTGTTCTGGGAAAGTGCCGTACGAGGCAGATTCTCACTGACCGGAACCCAGCACTACCAGGTGATAATCTCTAAGGGCACGTTGGTAATCATATCAATCTGGAGAAATGGAGCTTCTCACCTTGGGTGCATGATATGCGCGGTCGGCCGCAAGTGATATACTTGGTGTAATAAACTATACCCGATGCGTAGGGAAAGGAAGCTCACGCGCTACACGCGTACATTTTCTTCTTCTGCTCAATCGCCAACTGCACAGTCACTATACCAAAGAAAGAGGAGGTCGAGACACACGTAGCAGGAGGCGCGAAGTTCTGTAGATGGTGGTTGGTGGAAGAAGTGTGATGGTGCTCGGAAGGTGCCGTGTTATTCGAGGTTGTAACCGTGATCTCCGCTGGTGCTCCGCTGGCCCTGGTCCTGGTCTTCTCGAACAAGTGGCTGAACCTGGCTATTCAACCTTGCTTCTGCGCGGAGATGCGACCACGGTGCGAGCATACGTGCAATTGGACATAACGTAGCATCATGCATCTCTTGTAAGATATGGTATGGCGAGCATGCCCTACAGAGACTGGAACAAGGACGGGCGGTACTAATACTGAGCTCATGCATATATCGCTAGTTCGCACGAAACTGTTCCATTCCATTGGCCGTCAAGATAGTTCTAGTCGTCAAGTCTTCAAGTCCCAAGCCAAGTCCTAGGTCATACAAGCTCTCCCCTGCCTGTTGCTCTTGTGACTCGATATCTGCGTGCCTCCCATATAAACATAAGTAGTGTTGCTATGAAACAAAAGATCTTTGATAAGATAGAGCTGCGGGTGGGGCCCACGGTTTCACGTCCTCGCAACATTGAAGAAGTCAAAGCTGAAACGAACTCATGAAACAGCAGTAATGCGTTGGATACATGCAGCCGTAGCATGTCTAGCGTCGACGGCGCTCGGTGTATTCGTAGATGAGGCGAATCAGATCGACTACCACCAGGCACTCCTAGGCTTACCACTACGTGAATCAACTTTCTTCCACCAGCCTTTCGCAGGTTCGAAGGCGTCTCTGATCTACACCCTGACAGAGGAAGGAGTACTAGGAGCTGTAAATCCAAAGGATGGGTCAATAGTTTGGCGCCAGAAGGTCAAATCAAAAGACGATAGTCCCAGCACAAGACGTGTCCTCAAAGCAGGAGAGAATCAGGACACTGTTGTTTGTGCCTCAGGAAGCTCGGTCAGCGCGTGGAGCTCGACGGACGGGAGATCAGCTTGGCAACAAGGATTCGCCGGAGATGTTGTTGACCTGGAAGTGCTGGAAATGCCGACTAGCGACAGTGCAGCAGGAAAAGATGCGATAGTACTGGTACAAACCCCGAGTGGTCTAGTTGCGCAGCGGCTGGATGTGAACGCGGGCTCTGCAAGATGGACATATACGGACGAGAGGTATGATCATGAACTCGAATTGGGTTGATATTCGGTCTAACGAGGCGCAGTGGAGACACACCATACAGGATCTCAGCTACAGCGACGGATATCCACATCATCTCATACCGATCATCGTCAAGAGGCTTGACGTTAAAGACAACAACACTGGATCCAGTAACTGGCAGCAAGATAGATCAGCATATATTGAGCTCGGAGAGTGACGTCTACAGTGAGCAAGATATTATTTATGTTGCCTCAAACTCCGCGGCGCATATTCTGGCATGGAGTGACAGCGCGCGTCAAACTTTGAAGATCAACGTACTTGGGTCCAGTCATGTCGATACATTCAAGACGAAGCACACAGGAAGCCCGATTGCAAGTATCACAATCCATGCTTCGGGTCGTCTGGACGCGTCACCTCACTTTCTGGCTCATTATGCGAGTGCCGACGCTCATTGGGCAGAAGTGTATCATATTGACCTCAAGACATCCACAGTCTCGAGGGCGTACGATCTGCCGAAATTGCAGGGCAGAGGTGCATTTACAGAAACCACTGTTGACGCTAATGTATACTTCATACGGATTATGGACGACAATATGATTCTGCTAAGCTCCGCATCCCACGGTGTGCTTGAGAAGTGGCCTGTCACTGGGTCCCCTACAGTATCATCTGGCCGGCCATATCCAGTCCACGCGACCAGTGAGCTCGTTGCTCGTGGCGGCACTTCTTTCGCAGTCAGATCAGCTGTACTGCTCTCCAACGGCGATTGGGTGCTCATCCGAAACGGAGAGATAGCCTGGGGTCGAGTCGAAGCTTTGGCAAGTGCTGTGAAAGCAGTCTTCGTGCCTCCAAGGATCGAGCCGGCGTTGCTCGAAAGTCTCGAAGCAGAAGCTGTACAAGATCCGGTATCGGCTTATATCCATCGTGTCACAAGACATCTACAGGGCGCTCGATGTCTTCCAGCGTTCTTTCAACGATTGTTAAGTCCCCTCGGTGCAGCCGCAAGCACTCAAGCAGGCCTGAGCGATAGCTTCGGTTTCCACAGACTTGTAGTTGTTGCAACAAAGAATGGTCGTCTCATTGGCATTGAAAGTGGCAACCAAGGTCGCGTGTCATTCAATATTGAAGGGTTTCCGCTCGCGGAAGGTGAAGTCTGGCATGCGTCTTCTGCAAGGAAAGCGTTTGCTTACTTCGAGTCTTCAGACAGACCTGAGGCATTCGGGGCTCTTCTGGATCTGGACAATGCTGCGCTGACGAGCCTCGAAGCTCATCTGAAGACTTTAAGCTCAGCGGAGGAAGTCATCAAGACCACAGAAGCATTGGCTTTGATGACATACAAGGGCGAACCTCACGCAGTGAAGGGTTACCGAGGACTTGACATGACTTGGGAGTTCAACCTCAAGCCCGGTCAAAAGCTCTTGCAAATTGAAAGACCAATGGCAGATGAGCCGATAGCCTCAATTGGCAAAGTCCTTGGGGACAGACGTGTTCTGTACAAATACCTCAACCCGAACGCGGTTCTTGTTCTTACCACGGACGCGGCCCGTAAGCAGCTTACAGCATATCTACTCGATAGTGTCTCTGGAAATATCCTCCATTCCACCATTCACAACAATGTTGCCACGGAGGGTCCTGTGGCAGCAGTGCTTTCGGAGAATTGGTTCGCTTACTCGTTTGCGAGTGATGCAGCAACGGATGCCACGTCCAAGGGCTATCAGCTCGCCTTTGGCGAATTGCTTGAATCTGAGCTTCCGGACGTACGTGGATATCTTGACATTGGGAAGAACTCTTCAACGCTGTCACCACAAGCGTTGGCACTGCAGCCCTATGTAATGATGCAAACATATTATACCCCGGTGGCTATCTCGGGCATGGCCGTCACACAGACTGGTCAAGGTATCACTTCCCGTGAGCTCCTGTGCAGCTTAGTAGACTCGAACGCCGTCGTTGGTATTCCACGTTACCTCCTAGATCCTCGTCGTATCATCGGCAAAGCACCGACAGCACAGCAAGCTGAGGAAGGCCTGTCAACATACTCACCCATGCTTGACTTTGACCCGAAATGGTATCTCAATCATAAGGAAGAGTTGGTCGGCATCAAGGAGATTGTGACGAGTCCTTCGTCATTGGAAAGCACAAGTCTTGTGTTTGCTTATGGTCACGATGTGTTCGGCACGAGAAGGACTCCTAGCTTTGCATTCGATATTCTCGGCAACAGCTTCAACAAGGTCACACTGATTCTTACAGTGGTAGGACTGACCATAGGCACGATCGCGATTGCGCCTTTCATCGAGCGGAAGCAGACGAATATGATATGGCAGAACTCGTGAACTGGTTATCAGCTTTGGACAGCAAATGTAGAATATCAGATTGGACAAAGTAAAAAGGCTTTCAATTCTCCCGTCACTCCTCACAGTAATAGTCTGGCCGTGACCTCAAGCAGTATCTTCCGTGGAGATCAGAAATTCATAGCAAGCGCTGTGGCAAATGAACCTCGAGCTTACGAACCAGGTGAAAGGGATTAGGCCATTGGAAACTAGTTAAGTCCGAGCATATGACGCAATGTTGACAATTATTAATCACGCCTCTCGAAGCTGCGCTACATATATTCTGCCTGCTCTTAGTATTTCTCCTCCGTCACACTACCCTCACACGCCACTATCTAAAATCTAAAGAACTCATCATCCCAATATAACAATCATGTCAGACCAGCAAAAGTACACCACCAAGCTTGCAGGCAAGCGCGTGCTTATCATCGGGGGTTCTTCCGGTATGTAATCTGATATACTTCATCAAGGCATGTCTAAATCGTAATACAGGTATTGGCTATTGTGTGGCCGAAGCCTCAGTTGAGCAAGGCGCAGAAGTCATCATCTCATCTTCCAACCCCTCCAGGATTGAGGAAGCTGTCAAGAAACTCCAACAAGCATACCCTTCGCGGAAGGACCAAGTCACTGGCCATGCCTGCGGACTCGGCGATGAAGCCACACTCGAGAAGAATGTCGAGGAATTATACACATCTGCTACATCGAACGGATCGAGAAAGCTCGACCACATCATCTTTACCGCAGGTGACGCCCTAGCCGTGTTGAAGCTCCAGGATGCCGACATGACCAAGATCAAGCAGGCTGGTATGGTCCGCTTCTTCGCTCCGTTGATCGTCGCCAAACATGCCGTCAAGCACCTCAATGCAGGCCCCGCGTCAAGCATTATCCTCACGACTGGCTCTGTCAGTGAGCGTCCGAGACCGGATTGGTCCATCATTGGCTCTTTCGCGACTGGTCTTCACGGCATGACCAGGTCATTGGCGCTTGACCTTGCGCCAGTGAGAGTCAACCTCATCAGCCCTGGTGGTGTCGAGACAGAGTTGTGGAATGGTCTGCCAGAGGACAAGCGGAAGGCCATGTTCAAGGAGATGGGCGAGTCCGTCCCAACAGGCACCATTGGCAAACCTGAGGACGTGGCCGAAAGCTATATTGTAAGACACAACTTCATCACACCCATGACTCTGATGCTAACATAACAACAACCACAGTACTGCATGCGTGATCAGAACTTGTCCGGCAGTGTCATATCTACCAACAGTGGAGCTCTTCTCAAGTAGAGCATTGTTAGGAATTGTTCGCCATCTTCTGGAAACGAGTCAATCGCCAGAATATTTGCTGCAAGCAGCACGCCTAGCGCGAATGTATATAGACTTAATGTATGACGTTTCATGACTTTGTCGTGATCTCGATCCGATGATTTACCATCGAAGCATAAAAGCTTATCCTAAAGCTTGGCATTTCTTGCAGCCAGCCGTTAACGCGACCCATTTAATGATCCTATGATGTGAGATTTGCCAACCGTCTGCCAACATCATCAAAACACAACGCCGGCAGGCTGAATCGCTCCTTCCCCATACCACATCGGTGCGCTTGGCCCAGCTAATCGACCCGTCATGCATTCGACAACCCGGTGACCGCACCTTCATTCGTGTCTCAAACACGCTACCAACACCACAATGCCACGCCGGCAAGAAAAAACGGAAGCACAAACCCTCTGGGCTGCCGACACGAACGCACGCATACAGCGCTCCATCAACAAATGGTCCGCCCGATTCGTCCCACTGATGCTCATCGGCGTAGTCGGCTATTCCTTATGGGCGATCGTCGTTGTTCTGTGCATCAACTACCTAGTCCGTCCGCCAGCTGGTATCCCTCGACGGCTTGGCGCTGGCGTCGCGATCATTGTCATCTACTTTTCTCTGATGGTACCGATGTCCTTGGCATATTTCAGGGTGTTGGGCACTATTGCTTCTGAGCCGGGGTTCGTACTAAGACCAGGCGTGGGAGAGAAGGGTACCAGGAAGGCGGATAGGAAGAGGCAGAAGAGACAGGAGGGCACAGGTGGACATGATGGCGTGAGAGAGGAGGAAAAGAACGACTATCTGCATGATCGTGATGGGCAGTCGCCGACAGAAAGTGCGGGATATGTTAATCGTGGCGCCCTCGAGGACGGCACGACTGAACCACCGCTCGGCCTGGACTTCTTCTACAAGCGCGACATCTTCGAGTGCGAGACTGATGGAATGCCGAGATGGTGCTCAACGTGTAAGATGTGGAAGCCAGATCGATCGCATCATAGCAGCGAGTTGGGAAAGTGCGTCTTCAAGATGGATCACTTTTGTCCTTGGTAAGACGCGGGTTTCTTGGGAGATTCTGCACGTACTGATCCTGTCTTCAGGGCCGGCGGCATCATCGCGGAAACGTCTTTCAAGTTCTTCATCCAATTCCTCACTTATGCTGCGACATTCTGTCTCTTCCTTCTGATAGTCTCGGCATACTTTACAGCGGAGAGACATGCTCGACACCTCCACCGCAGCGCCCCTATCATCTCCATCATCGCGATGTAGGTCTCCAGCAGGTTGTGAGAAGGTAGCTGGCTCGTATGCTAATTCCGTCTACCAGCTCCGCATTCTTCTTCACCTTCACATTCAGTATGGCATACCACTCTCTTTACGCTACATACCTCAACTCCACTACCGTCGACAACCTCTCACGACTGACAAAAGTCTACCACTTCGCTGTCCTGATACCTGAGAACGCTCCGCTACCCGCACCGCCCACCACAGATAGTGACGACGAACAGTACCCCGCACATCCAACCTCAATGCCTCGCGCTGACCCAGTCTATCGCCCTCCCTACCGTACGATCACATATCCACGAACACAAAGCGGTGGTGTCACATTCACTTCTCACGAGCCGGTCCGCACATTCGCGATCCTGGCCACAGTAGCAGGTGCGAACCCATATCTTCTGGATACCTCTCTCGAGAATTTCAGGACGGTCATGGGGAAGCGCTGGATCGATTGGCTGCTGCCCATACGACATAGTCCATGTTGGGATCGGGGCCATGGGTACGCTAGTGGTTCGAAACCAGATATGGCTGCCGAGTTGGGTGGAAGTCAGAGGAGGATCATGTATAAGATGGGACCTGTCGTGGACGACATGATAGCAAGAGCAGGCTTGCCACCGTTGCAGAGGTGATCAACGAGGAATTGAGAAGACTTATGACTGTGACTTGGGAATGGCAAGTGGTGGCGTTTGGGAATGGCAAGCGATGGCGTTTCGGATACGGCATACACGACATAATGTACAGGATGGGGTGTATAGTTAGGATCGCATTTGATACCCACTGGATATGTATAGTATGGAGTAGGCGATCATCATGTACATACATTCTATGCCGACAAAAGGTAATGAATCTGCATTTCCAGCTTGGATTGAATTCGAATTTACAAGCTGAAATTGGCTTACGGCGAGATGAGACCAAGACGTACAATATTTGTCATGCAATGATAAGTCACGTGTTTGAGTCCTTCAGCTCACCTCCACGCTTTTCGACGACCACATCACCACCAGTTACGCGACGGCCTCGTGCCATACATACACTCGACGCGCAAATACGCGTCATTATATTCTCCATGATGATATGATCTGTACAAGACGTGCGCGACAGCTCAATTGAAATCTATCGACGCGAACATGGGCATTCCTGAGCTATGGCAGCTCTTCGACAAGTCGCCCACGCCCGTCTGCGAAGTCCGCTACCTGGCAGATCTTTCTGCCCAATACTTCCAGAAGCATGGCCGACCCATGCGTATTGCGGTCGACGAAGCTGGGTGGAGGTTCAAGAATTTGACGGACAAGCAGGTCGAGTTTGTCAGGTCTAGTACGATCGCATGAAGCTTTCACACCGATGGCACTTGGGTCATGACTATGTTTAGAGGAACCGAGGGCCAATCCTATCGAGAAGGCTATCATGTGGAGACTGCTTCGTTTGATGAAACTCAACATTCAGCTTATGTTCGTATTCGATGGGCCGGGACGGCCTTGGAAGCATGGGAGTACTGCTGGGCGAGTGGATTATGAGAAAACTCGTCTGCTCCTACAGCTACTGGACAGACTGCGCATACCACATCATAGAAGCACCAGCAGAAGCTTAGGCAGAGTGTGCGGCACTACAGCAAGCTGGTATCGTTGACGCTGTGTGGTCTGACGATGCGGACTCTCTGATGTTCGGGGCGACCATGGTCATTAGGGATCATCGCCCGAAAGACACGAAAAAGAATGACAATAAGAAGGACATCAGGCTTGTGGATGTCTTCGATGCTGGTCAGATCAAGACTCTGTTTGGCCTGACTCAAGCTAGCATCCTTCTCTTCGTGCTATTGGTGGGGGGCGACTACAATACAGCTGGTAAGTTCAGAGCACAAAGGACGAGAATGCTCCTCGAGAAGATAAGAGCATTGATAAGCTATAGGACTGGTTGGATGTGGACCCGTGGCAGCACTCGAGGCAATACAGCACAATGATGGCTACCTGGCAGAGCAGCTCTGGAACACACCGCCACGACAGCAGTACCTCAACGCGTGGGCAGCCGATCTGACAGCCGTCCTTCAGGACCGCCACAAGAAGGGTCAGCGTGCCTGATGGCTTTCCGCGCGATCTTCACTTCAAGAACTATCGCTTTCCCAAAGTATCTACCCACGAAGAACTCCACAATCTAAACGGACTACGCCGGGGCTGGGACTTGCCCATCGATGAAGTCAAGCTCCGATCATTCTTCCGGGAGAGGTTTAACATGTGGACCAAGGGGTATCTGAAACACGTTCTACCAGCACTGCTCGTCAAGAAACTCATGACTGTGGAGAAAGGCCAAGAATCACTAAGCTCGCTATTCGACATCAAGATCATGTCATGGCGTGGCAAAGCAGCAGCCGAGGACGCGAAGGCATGCAAAGTGACGTTCTCACCACTTCATATCTCAGTCCTCGACCTCATTACGGAGCCCAGGAATTTCGAGGACTGGAGTGAATTGAAAGGAGAGAAAGGCGCGCCGTTTGATTCGACGTTACCGGTCGAAAGTGAGGTTGGAGAGTACATCTTGGTTCAAGGGCTAGGTGAGACGGTGTTCAATGACCTGCAGACAGAGGTAGCACGGCCGAAGCCACGGAAGCGCAAGCAGGTTGCGGAGGATGACGCGTCACATGATTCTGCGTCGCCATCAGCGAAGAAACTCAGGAAGCGCAAAGCTGCTGAGGAGACGACAGGCGTGATGGATGAGCAAGGCACAGTGCCCAGAACAGTGCGAAGCAGACTGACAATCATGATGACCAACGCATAATCGTTTCTGCCACGCAATCAGCAAGCGAGGTCGTCAAGGATTCTGGCGACAAGTCGAGATTGACGATACCAGCTCGACCGGTGTTTCGCATGCCTACATCGTGGTCATCATTGTCATCATCTTCGTCTCAGGAGGCTATTGGCTCGACTCCGACGCCTTTGCTAGAGCCGCTAAATCAGCACTAGACAGGCTTAGCAACTCCAGACACGACTCCTCCGGTATCTTGTAGCCAGTCAAGGCATCCTGGTGTTGGAATGGCTAGCACACCAATCACTATAGGATTGGACGATGACGACGACAACGAAGAGCTTCCTGGGCTTCCTGTGTTCGCAGCTCCTAGTCTCGAAGAAGACAGCTTCGGTGACGATATCGAGTATGATTTCCCAGATGACTTCGAAGACGAGTTGAATGACCCGCTGGAACCAGTACAAGATCGAGAAGATCTGGAAATGGCTGAAGCTATTCGTTTAAGTTTGATTGAGTCCGCAAATGCAGGGAACCGCAATAGCAGTCTCTTGCATCCGACGGCATCTCCGAGAATGCAGAATTGGTACACTGTCTACCGAAACCTTCGCAAAGAGGCTTTGCTCCGGCGAGTGCCTTCCTCGACCGAAGAGCCATGGCCGATGCACGATTAGCACATCTGGGGAAGACACGAGCTGCGGGTGCTGCTCCTCCGCCTATGCCGACTGGTGCGGCGCTGTCGGAAAGTGCCTTGGAGCTTGAACGACAACCAAGCAGCAGGACGCTGGAGGTCATCGACCTGACGCTTGATTGAATCTGTCGCGACGACAGTATTCTTATGTATGATACCCTTTTCCATCTCTTTGACGACATTATGATATGGCCTTTCTGGAATAGATATTCACTCAATATAGCTATGGGGTGTGGAGTACCGGCTGTACCCCTGTCATCGTTCATGTGTGTCTTTTGGCCACACGAATGATACTGGCGTCGTCGTAGACCACGTGCTTTGTGTGCTTCCATCATTGTCATACGTGCCAGCAGTCACAGAGTATGATTTGCCAATGCTCATATGAATCGATCAAAACTCGCCACCCCAAACACTTCTCGTGAACGTCACAGTCTTTTCGAAGATCTCCTCTCTCGTCCGCCTCTCCTCCTCATTCAGCCACGACACAGGCATCTGCGTCCACCCGTGCTTCATGCCCGGATACCGCTCAACCACCAATCGATCAGCAAGCCCCTCATCATTCGCTTTCTGCACCCACGTCTCGCTCTGCTCAGCCAGCGTGTCCATCTCCGGCAGCACAAGCAGAATCCGTGCCTGTTTATGCAGACCATCTTTCACACTCGCCAGCCCTGGCGATGCTCGCGGATGACCAGCCTGATCTCGCGGCAGATACGTGGGCATAAGCTTGTCGTTCGTGCCTTCCCAGAAACCCTTCGACATCGGCATCTTCGGTGGTTTCGTCCTCTCGCTCGGTAATTGCCTACTATCGAAACTTGGATAGAACAGTAACAGCGGGATATGCGTCGCATACTCCTTCTCGAATCGACACACCCACTCCGTCTCCAGCAACGGCGGTTCAACGCTCAATCCCAGGTTCAGCGCCAAATTCCCACCGCTGCTGAAGCCTGAGATAGCTATTCTGCTTGTGTCGAGATCGATCCTGCGTGCAACGTCGTCCTGCCCGTTCATTCTGATCTTCTCGCATATCCCACCGCGCAGCTCGCTGTATCCGTGCGCTTTGGGATCCAGCACTGCACTGAGCACATCCTCTGCATCTTCCAGCGCTGCGGGGAATTTGCTTAGGGGACCCATGCGGTAGTCGACTGAGAGCACGACGGCTTGCAGGTCGCGAGCCATCTTGGCGCAGAAGGGTGATTGCTCCAGGCACGATCCAAGGACGAAACCCCCGCCGTGAAAATCGAGGATGACGGGGATGGATATTGTGCTGGGGTCGAGCTTGTCAGGGATGAAAATGTAGACGGGAATGTTGTAGGCTGGGGAGCGGGAGGGGAGGTCGAGGACGATTGGGAGAGGAGGATCAGAGGTGAAGCGGAGGAAGGCGTCTGGGACTGCTCGAGGAAGACGGACTAGGGCGGTTCGCCATTGCACGTCGAAGGGTTGGGTGAAGAAGGATTTGAATGCCATGGGGTGCGTGTGGAGTCGTTCAGTGGTAGGCTGCGGAGAAGCCTATCTCAGAGCTTGTCGAAGGCTTACAGATACTCCTGGCAGCGAAAGATGGGGTATGATGGCAAAGTAAATACAAGTTGTTTGTGTGTTGGCGTGTTGTTGATGTCCTAAATTATGACGTACACTAGGAGAGCTTCCAGGATTGTTTTCTTCCGATGTCCAGCTATTTCCTTAACTTTCCCATCATCCACGTACACCACATCAAGTCTGAGGTTCTGAACACACTTCGCTCTACACATGGTCACGGCACCCAACATGCCAGCCACACGCCGCACAACCGCTGCCTCAGCGTCCTCTGCCTCCGATCCCACTACAACAACCACAACCTCCTCCTACACAACGAGCACCCCTGCGCCGACCCACAGCCCCTACACCCCAACCTCAACCGAGCGCCTCCTCCTCTCAATCTACCCCCTGACTCTCTTCCTCGGCGCCGCCTTCTCCCACCTCTCCCCGACCCTGCGCCCTCCTTACAACCACAGCATCTACAGTCCGATCGCGCAATCCTTCCAACCCGACCACGCCGCGCCCTCGTACTTTGCGCGCAAACGCAACGTCTTCAATGTCTTCTTCGTCAAGCGCGGCTGGTTCTGGTGCTCTCTCGCCTTTCTCCTTTTCGGCGCGCTCGTCGCTCGCGGTCGTCCTGCTCCGAACCCAAATCGTCCGCGCTCGAGCTCCGCGGCACAAGATCAGGACGCGACTGCCAAGCGCACGGAGCGCGATAACCGTGTACGTAGGCGCTGGCAGGCGGGCCTGCGGTATGTGCTTGCGACGACTTTCTGGATCTTGGTCACGCAATGGTGCTTTGGCCCGCCGCTGATCGATCGCGGATTCGCCTGGACTGGCGGCGTTTGCGAGCTCGCCGAGTCAGAACTCGTGTCCCCAGGAACTGTGCGGGGAGCAGGCAAAGAGGTTGCGAGCGTGCTGACGCATGCGGCGTGTAATATGGCGCATGGGACGTGGTCGGGCGGGTACGATATCAGCGGACATGTGTTCATCTTGGTGCTGGGCAGTGGTATGTTGTGGATGGAGATGCTGCCATACTTGGCCGCGCGGTGGAATGGCTTGGGAATCGGACGGATCGTGAGGACGGAACAGGGG